>ERZ808051.883-NODE-883-length-25029-cov-4.027292_pt1 | contig 25029 bp, 37 predicted proteins | sample MGYA00380199_ERZ808051 | MGnify/ENA primary metagenome ERZ808051 (study PRJEB31490, sample SAMN06133391) | mouse gut metagenome | isolation source: J11 | host: mice | place: China: Chengdu | collected 2015-05 ...
TTTCACACGGATTAATTTTACACAATTTTCAAATGCCCCTGCTTCTATTTTCCAAAGCCTTTCTGGAAAAGAAATTGTCTGGAGTAGAAGGCAGCCCCGGAACGCCCCTTTCCCAATTTCCTCTATGCTTTCTGGCAAAATTACCCGGTCAACCGCCTCATTCCCTGCAAATGCCTCTCCTGCAATCCTTGTAATCCCCTCTGGGACTACTACCCTAGGCTCTTCCCCAAGATATTTTAACAAAATCGTGCCACTAATCCTAAAATTCCCCATCACTTGCTTATAAATTACCTGCACTATCTCTGGGATATCTGCCCCCACAAGGCCAGTTATCCCTGTAAAAATATATTCTTTTCCATTAAAATCCTCTATTGTTTTTAAAGAAGTACAATTTTTAAAAGCATCTTTTTCAATCTGTATCCCTGTCCCTTGAAACCTAACCCTTTCCAAATTAATACAATTCCGAAATGCCCTGTTTCCAATAAATTGTAAAGATGCGGGGAATGTTACAGACAAAATACCACGTTTATCAAAAAAACAACTTTTTGCAAGGCTTTCCACTCCTTCTGGAATTTCCACATGCTTTAAATTTGTTAAAAAACGCAATAAGCATCTGCCATCTAGCTCCATCATCCTTAAAACATCTTTTACAATAAGATACGCTAACTCTGGCAACTGCATCTTGCTTGCCATTGCCTCCACAACATTTGGTATTTGCACACATTCCCCGTCCGCAAAAGAAATTTCTTTTATTCTCCCACATCCATTAAATACATCACAAATACAAGAACCCTCTAATTGCTTTGATATTTCCAGCCTCTCTAGTAAAATATCATTGACAAATACTTGTTTCCCTAACTGTTTTACCCCTGGCATTTGGACTTCTGTCAGGCTGTCACAATATAAAAATACACAATCCCCTAATTTTTCTACGGAAAGTGGCAAAACAACTTTCCTAAGGGCATGGCAGCGATGGAACGCATAATTTCCAATATAAGTTACTCCTTGTGGTATTTCTGCTTCTTCTAAGTTCCGGCAACCCTTAAATGCACCATCTTGGATAGATACTAAGCTTACAGGAAGTACAATTTTCTTTAAAGAGACGCAGCCCTTAAATGCACCTTCTCCAATTGTATGGACCTCTGGGACAACAGCAACCTCTTCTCTTCCTGTATATGTTTCTAAAACTCCATTTTTTATATGATAATATCCTTCCATACTCTATCCTCATTCCTGAAAAATCATCTCTACCACTTCCTGAAGTTCTGCCAAACTGCCACTTCTATAAAGGCGTTCTTTATACTTTTTTGTCCCTTTCCGCTTCTTCATCATATAAGAGACAATTTTCTTTATATAATTTAATGTAAATGTCTCATTATAATATTGCCTAACTATTTCTATCTGTCCCTTTAATACCTGGCAAGGTGTCTTTTTACAAGAAAGCCCTGTTAATTCGCTAAAAATAAATGGATTTTCTAACCCATACCGTGCCAGCATAACCCCATCTGCCCCTGTACAGTCCATTACCCTATTTGCATCTTCTATCGAATATATCCCGCCATTTGCAATAACTGGTATAGATACCGCTGATTTCGCTTGTTCAATCTCATTTAAGTAAGGCTTCCCATCATACATCATACTCCGGCTCCTGCCATGGATCGTAAGCATATCTGCCCCGGAAGCCTCACACATACGGGCAAATTCTGCTGTAAACATCTGATCTTCACGGATCCCTGTACGGCATTTTACTGTTACAGGCTTACCACTTTTTTTACAGCCATAAATAATGGCAGAAGCCCTTTTCCAATCTAACATTAACGCGCTCCCCTCGCCACTCTTAAATACATTTGGCACCGGGCAGCCCATATTAATATCAATAATATCAAATTCTCCTAGCCATTCGCTCCTTGCCATTTGCTCCATTACTGTAGGGATTCCCCCAAGAAGCTGGACAGCTTTTATTGGCTCTTTTTCTGTTGTAAACAAAAGCCGCCGGGTAGCCTTGTCCTTATATTTTAACGCATTGGCACTTACCATTTCCGTAAAACATAATCCTGCCCCCATCTCATATGCCAACATACGGAATGGGTAACAAGTATATCCAGCCAATGGGGCCATCAACACATTAGAGGGAAGGAGCACGCCCCCAAGACGAATCTTTTTAATTTCCATGTTTTTTCACCTTTATTGCAGCTAAAGCTGCCACTACGCCACAAAATACTAAAAGAAAATAAAAATTTACTCCACGGCTTACTAACATAGAAGGGACTAAATATTCTTCTGTAAAAATATTACCAAATACTGCCTGGTAAACAATCTCTGTAATACCTTGTGCCCCTGGGACTGGCAACATATCCACTGAAATAGTAACGGCAGCTTGTAGCTCCATTATCTTCCATACACTTTCCCCCGCTAAGTAAAAACCCTTATATATCACATAGGTAAGTAAAAACATACTAAAACGTTGCAATGCTGTAATCAGCATTACCACTAATACCCTACTTTTGTGCCCTGCCATAAACCCAACTGCCTGCTGATACTGCCCTACAAATTCTTTTACTTTTTCCCTTCTATCTTCCTTGGGTTTCCAGATACGAACTTGTACTAGCAGGATCTCAAACCAGCCTGCCACTTGTATTAGTATATTTGGAAATGCCATTGCCCCTATAATAACCAATATTACTCCTAAATTCAAGACAATTCCAAGAAAATATAATAAAATTGTATTTCCCATATAACTTTTTAAAGGCTGGTGCCATACTATAAGCATAGTTGTACCAACCAAAACCAATACTAATTTATAGGCAAGTGCCATTGTCATTAAAATAACTGTAGATTCTGAAGCTTTCCATCCGTCTTTATTCATATAATATAACTGCATTGGCTGGCCGCCAGTGGCAGATGGCGTAATCCCTGAATAGAAAAACCCCACCCAAGAATATCTAAGGCACTGGCGCAGCCTGCATTTATTTCCCATAGAACGCAATAAATACCACATCATTATTCCTTCTGCACTAGCAAAAAATATACTTAATGCCATTGCGCCTAAAATACTAGCGCATGACATCTTGCAGATAGAATCCCATATTGTAGGCAAATCCTGTTTATGGAATACCGCATAAAAAGTAAATCCCATAATCACTACAAATAAAAGCACCTGAATCCTTTTTTTATTTTTACTTACCATAATTTTACCACAAAGGACTATATTCTGTCCTATGTATTTTCTCCTTTTGATTTACTAAATAATATAACGGCCCTTCAAAGATTACTTCCTTTTCCAAATCTTTATAAAAATCTTTTGGCGTAACAATTGATGTATGTTTCTTCCACTTGCAAATTCCTGCCTCTTCCAAAAGTTTTGCTAAATAAGAAGAACAAGTATGGTAATACTTCTGCTTAAATGGCAGTTGGAATAAAATAAGAGGCAGCCCTGCTATTGTATAATGGTACTGGTATCTATTCTGGAAGTCCCTATGTAAAACTGCCTTTATATATTCTTTCTGTTCTATGCTGCAAGAAATACGGCATACCATATAACCTGCATATGGATATTTTTTTAAGATTTTGCGTTTATCTTCTTTTACAAACCCAGCAAAAAATGGGATTGCTGGGTTCCTCCTTCCAATACTATATGCTTCTTCCATTCTTTCATCCATGCCAATTGCCACATGGATATACCTTTGTTTTAATACATTCCGTATAATACTTGCAAAAATACCGGGGGTATCTACAAACGCTATATAAATATAACCCATCTTTTTCTTCTCCTTTTATTGAAATTTTACTATTTTCCTAGCAGCTTTATATCCCCATAGTGTCAGATAATCCCCTATGCTCCCTGGCAAATACGTAAAACCACTTATCGTCTGGTATCTAAAACGATAATATAATCCTCTATCATATTCCTTTATTTCTTTCCATAATGCACGCCGTTTCTGTTTCGCCTCTTTCGTTTGCATTAATAACAAATGGATAGAAGAAATCGCTAACATAATTGATCCATTCCTACACAAATATTTTTCTAATTTCGGGTATTGCTTTTTTATTTTTTTATAATTAAAAGATTGTATTACTAATTTCGTTACATAGATCTGCTGGTCAATCCGCTTTATCAGCATTTTTTCATTTACAGACTGATCCTCCCTTCCTAAAAAATAATGGTATAGGCCAATATCCATATAATAAATATACTTTACATAAGGCAAAGGCTGGTTGGCAAATAAATTATCTACATAAAACATATGCTCTGGCAATTTTATCCCAGCTTTTTGTAAAATTTTTGTCCTAAAAACCAAAGCGTGCATAATTAAATACTGCGATACCCGAAACCTCCCTATATTTTTCCATCCACATATCCTCTCTACTGGGAAAACATTCCTATAATTCATTGGTTTTTGGACACCTTCCATAAGATGGTCATAAATATAATTACATACAAATAAATCAGGGAACCTTCTTTTTTCTAAACTATTCTCCTTTTTGCAAAACATTTTTATTTTATTTATTAATTTTTTATATGAATTGCTATCTAACCAATCATCTGAATCAACTACCTTAAAATACATGCCAGTCGCCAATTCCAATCCTTTATTCACGCCTGATCCATGTCCTCCATTTTCTTTATGGACTACTCTAACAATATCTGGGTATTGTTCCTTATACTTATCTGCTATTTCTGCCGTTTTATCTGTAGAACCATCATCTACAATAATAATCTCTACGTCACTTCCTCCTACTAACAAAGAATCCATACAACGTTTTATATAATCTTGTGAATTAAAACAGGGGACAGTTATTGTTAAATACTTCATTACTATATCTCCTTTTCTTTCTATTAACAGCCAGCAATATCGTTTTATTACTTACTTTACTACTGTGCCATCAGTATAACAAAATATACTTTCGAAAGCTTTTACCAATTCTTAAATTTTCCTTTCTGGAATTCTTAAAATTAGATTTACTTGTAGCCCTGCTATTTCTATGCTAAACTATCCATATAATTTAAGATTATGGAATGAGGAACAATATGAATATTTTATTAGTAGAAGATGATAATGAAATTTCTGATATGTTGAAAAGTTTTCTTGCTACAGAAAACTTTAATGTAATTACTGCATCGGATGGTGAAACTGCCTGCCAAAAATTTTTTGCTGACCAGTATAGTTTAGTCCTGCTTGATTTAATGATCCCAAAGCGCAGCGGCATGGAAGTATTACGTACTATAAGAAAGACTAGCACTGTCCCTGTTATTATTCTTTCTGCCAAAGACTCTGATTCTGATAAAACCCTTGGGTTGGGGTTAGGGGCTGACGATTATATTACAAAACCGTTTTCTGTTACAGAAGTACTGGCAAGGATTAAGGCAAATATCCGCAGAAGCACACAATATGCCGCCTCTACGCCCGAACCAGATCCTGTCTTAACTAAAGGTTCTTTAACATTAAACCTAAATGATTATTCTGTTTCTAAAAATGGGGAGCTATTAGAATTAACGGGAAAAGAATTTGAAATTTTAAAGCTTTTTATGCAGAACCCAAAAAAGGTATATACGAAAGAACAAATCTATTCCCTAATATGGAAAGATACTTACTATGGAGATGAAAATGCTGTAAATGTCCATATAAGCCGGCTGCGCAGCAAAATAGAAGATGACCCTAGAAACCCTATTTATATTATAACTGTCTGGGGGATTGGTTATAAATTGGGGGATTAATTATGAAGCATTTTATACTTCCTTTTATATTATTGCTTATTATCCTATACCAGCAATTCCGCTTCCGATATGGCATCCAAAATAAATTAAAACAACTAAACCTGCAGCTTGCTGATATTCTTTCTAAAAACAGCGATGAAAGAGTTATGCTTTTTACTGACCTGCCTATTTTAAAAGAACTTATGGCTTCCATTAACTGCCTTTTAACCGATCGGCAGCGGTTAAAAATTGAATTTTTAGAAACTGAAGAAACCTCAAAGAAAATGTTATCTAATATTTCCCATGATATTAAAACCCCATTAACTGTTGTTTTAGGCTATTTAGAAATCCTGCGCCTCCATAATCCAGAAAATAAAGCCTTAGAAAAAACAGAAGAAAAAGCCAATCAAGTAATGAATTTAATTAATGAATTTTTTACCCTTGCCAAATTAGAATCTGGCGATATGAAATTAGAGCAAACCAAGCTAAATATTAACGAATTATGCAGGAAAAATATTTTAGATTTTTATGATATTTTATTACAAAAAGATTTTGAAGTAGAAGTATCTATACCAGAAGAAAGTATTTTTATAGAAGGAGACGAAAATGCCATAAACCGGATTTTATTTAATTTACTTTCCAATGCAATCCGTTATGGAGGTGATGGAAAATATATAGGGCTTTTCCTAAAAACAGATGGAGCTTATGTTATGATTGATATTGTAGACAAAGGAAAAGGCATTGAACAAGCCTCTATTCCCCATGTTTTCGACCGTTTATATACTATGGAGGACTCTAGGAGCCGTTCTGTCCAAGGCAACGGCCTAGGGCTAACCATTGCCAAACACCTTGCCATCCAGATGAATGGGGATATATTACTTTACAGCCAGCCAAAAATCCGAACTGTATTTTGTGCAAAATTTAAAATTGCTGTTCCACCTTACACACCTGTAGAACCCCTTCCCCTACCTTAAACTTAATATTATAACCAGCAAAAACCATCCCATAAACCCGTTCTGTATCGTTTATATAGGCTGGACGGGGATCCTGTGCAAGCACTTCAAGGATTACTTCTCTTTTATTTGGCGGAAGCTTTATTAACAGCTCTTCTGGAAACTTTACTTGTAATTGATATTCCTTTGTTTTTTCTGTATAGCCTCCCCATGCTTCTTTATGGCAATCCGCTACAGGAATATATGGTTTAATATCATAAATTGGCGTGCCATCCATAAGATCCGCCCCCATTACTACCAGTACAATTCCCAGGTTTTTATCCTTCTCCATTCTTTCTAACCGCACACAAGAAAGCCCTATTTTATTAGGCCGGAACGGTGAACGGGTAGCAAATACCCCTATCCGTTTATTTCCTCCCAACCTAGGCGGCCTAACCGTTGCAGACCAATTTTCCTTCTCACTTCCCGAAAACCCCCATAATAACCAGATATGGGAAAATTGATCTAACCCCCTAACCGCTTCTTCTTTCCTAAACTCAGGCTCAAAAATAATTCTTCCCTCCAGTTTATCCACTAAACCACTCTGCCTTGGTATCCCAAACTTAGTAGGAAAATCTGTTTTTATTGATGCAATCTTCTTTAACCTATTTTCCAAGCTTTACATTCCCTTCTATCCTGCCTTTTCCAAACGTTTCTATATATAATTGATAATACTCTTCAAAATTAACCATACAATGGTTTGTTAAAACTTCCATTTCTACTTTAAAAAGCTCCACAAATAAAGAAATTGGCATTAAGCCATTTTTCAAATAAAATTCCCTTCTGCGGCACCGTTCTTCTAAATTCTCTGCTTTGACATCCGTCCTTTCAATTTCCAAAAAGAACCTTTTATTTGCATACCTCTCCTTTAAAAGCTGGATAGCTGCCGAGCCAACCCCTTTTCCCCTTTTATTGGTGACAACCGCAAAATAATCTAGCAATACCATGTCCTTGTATAAAATAGCAATGGCAAGCCCTAGGAACCTCTCCTCCCCTTCTATTGCTAAAACCTCTACTACGCCTTCTTTACGCTTTTCCAATATTAAAGAAAAAGGCTTTTTTTCCGATGCCGGAAATGCCCTTTCATATAAATCCTGAATGTCTTTTAGTTGCTGTTCTTGATATGCCTCTATTAATTTCATTTTTATCCTTTCTGCATTTTACTAATACTAAATCTTCTACTTCAACCTTGTTTCACCTGCTCATAAATACTATAATCCCTTTCAAACAATTCCTCACTTATTTGCATACGAAGTATTTCCTCTGGCACACGTGACAATATTCTTTCTACTACAAATTGTTTCCCTTTTTCCCTATATTCTGGCAGGCGGTTTTGTCTTTGAATATTTGCTAACTCTGGCCTCCATAAAATACTTATCTTTTTCTTCCAATTCATTTTAGGGTTTACTGCTGGCTTACGCATAATATAAAAATCTGGCCTTCCGTTTTCTAACTCTACTGTAATAATTCCCCACCAATCTGGCACATGCTCTTTAATATGTAGGGCATGCCGAGTCCCTACTACTGCATAATTAAAATCATAATATTGGTTATAATCAATAATCTGCCTTGCCAGCCTTGCATAAGTATCTGCGTCACTTTTTATTTCAATACCATAAAGTGCTTTTGGTGTTACCATCATTACATCTGCACGTGACCTTCCTATCTTTTGTTCTTCCAAAATACGGATTTTTCCATACATTTCTTCTAAAAAGTCAAATAAAGGCTCCCTAATATCTTTATCATAAAGCATTTTATCCTTCCTTTCTTTTGTTTATATTCATTTTTTATCAGCTTTATGCTATAATATTTACTACATTGTCCTTAATTGCATTAATTGTATGTACTAACGAATCTCTTGTTTTTCCTTCAAAAATCATATGAATTTTCTAACTGAATTCCTTCTTGCTTCTCTATAATTGGATCTACAAGCCTTATAATAATTGGGGCTTTTTGATTTTTATCCTCTTCTAAGAACTTCATTAATCCCCGTAATTCTTCCCTAACCTTTTCTAACATAAAAATATTACCAGATTCCCAAAATACATCTGTTTTCATTTCTTGTATAAGATCTATTTTTTCCTTTACTGCTGGAATATTTCTCTTTTTTTCTAACATATATGCTATTTCGCATAAGAAAATGTTGTTTTATTTTCCAGCTTTGCTAAAATTAACCCATATATAAAATTATCAAACCGCTTTGCTGCCTCATCTGTATCTTCCATTACAACAATAGGCGCAATTTCCTTTAATAATTCCCCTTTATTCCCATCACTTAAATACTGGAAGGTTTCTATATTTTTATATTTTTCTATATACTGCCTTTTTAACTTTACTGTTATTAACTTTGTATTTAAATTTTCTTTCTTTATAATCTGCCCCATAGCAATAATCGATCCATTCAATAAACTCAAATAATCCTTTTATAGAAGCTAACGCATCACTTGCCTGCACATTCCGTTCCGTATGGACAGCCATATTCCCTAACCTAATAATATATGGCAATTTACCCCATGTATTATAATCTAATGCAAACCGGAAAGTAGGTTCATAAATTAATGACTGTAAATTATCCTTATATGGCATCTGCATAGACGTATCGGCAGAATATACCCATTTTACAGCAAGCTCTAATGCCTTCCTACAGCCTACGGCGCACATGGCAGGAGAGGAATAATATATTTTTTCTGCTTCTATTGCCGCTGGTGTAAATAATACATATTCTGTTTTATTTTTAAGAAATTGGAAATTAGACATTTTATATTCATCTCCTTTATAATATCTTTTTATATATGGCAGGAAATATTAACCCCTTAATTTTTGAATTATAATTCTGCTCCAATCCCATAATAATTACTGGCACACATATTAGTGTCTTTCTGTTTTTTCATTATATATGTCCTGTTATCCTTCAATACGAAACTCCAGTACACGGCCTATTAAATCAATTGGTTCCACTCCAAATTCATTTGCTAATCTCTCTAACTTCTTATCAATTAAATCCCTATTTTCTTCTTGAAACTTCTGCAAATCTTCTCCATAAATAAACAATTCGCTAATTCCATTTGGCTTTGCCCCAATTTTTTTCATAAGCTTCTGCGAAGCATAATTATCAGGTTCTACCCTGCTCCTATATATCCTTTTCCCTGTTAAACCTGTTAGGGCACTTAACATTAAGCTAAGTGCATGATATCCATAACCTTGGTTTCTATATTTTTTTAGAAGCTCTATCGCTAATTCCCAATTCTTTTTATTCAAATTCTTTATTCCACAATACCCCACATATTCCCCTGTAGCTTTATCAAAAATAGAATAATTGGCTGCTGTGTCCTCCAAAAAGGATTCCCATAAATCTTTTCTAAAGCTTTTTCTTTTAAAAAAACCTTTTATAATGGCACATTCATAAGATACTGCCATATAATTTTCATATTCCTTATTGGATATTGCTTTTAATATTACTTTATTATCTTTAGCAAGAACTTCTCCTCGTTTTGGTAAAATACTTTTATAAAAATCCATATTACCTGCTTTTTTCTTGGGTTTATATAATACTTTATCCATTATGGTATCTACTTCTTTTTTGCTTTTTTATTAAAAGTTTTTCTATTGATTTTAACATACTTAATGTTATATGTTTTATTTTTAATTAACTATTTTTCTACCTTGTTTTTTATATTACTAGCAAAATTCCTAATTAAATTTTTTTCTATCTTTTTATATAATTCATTTTCTTAGAACTTATCTATGTATCTTCCTCCATTCTCCTAGTTCTTTCTGAAACCGTCCTGTATCTGAAAGATAGCCAAGCCAGCTTTGATAAAATTCACTGAAACTATAAGCTGCAAGCCTGTAAACGCCTCCACGGTCTGTATCAAATACCTGCCCATATCTTTCACCCGAAGTAACCAAACCAAAATTCCATTGACAGCCACGTGTTCCAAGAACAAGGAACCCATCCATATCGCACAAACCATTATTATTTTCATAAGTAAAATATTTCTCAGGATTTTTTTCATATGCCCCTATGTCAAACTCAAAGTATTTTTCAAGCCATTTTGCTTCATCAAACAGTATTGGCTGTGGTGTAAATATTTTCGCAAGACTGCACCTATATGCCTCCCAAGATTTCTCAATTCTTGGCGTTTTTCCTTTCCTCATAAAATTTCCAAATGGATATATCCCATAATCTGGGCCTGCGCCTCCATCTCCAACTTCTGTAATAAACCGAATATAATCTTCTGGAAGCAAAAAATGATACTTTTTCTCTACTTCATGTATAAATCCCTGATCAATAGGAGGATTTAGTTTATACTTATGTATCGAAACACCAAACATTTCATACTCTGGATCCATGTATTGTGCCTGTTTAAGTATCCTTTCTACTTCCTTTCTCTGAAACATACTACGCCTCTCTAGAACCAAAATTATCGCTCCATTTTCACAGTATATTCTGTTGTTCCTTCTTCCAACTGTCGCTCTTGTGTCAGAGAAAAGCCATGACGTTGATAAAAACGAATGGCATGAATATTCTTTTCTAGTACAAATAAATCCTGAACATCAAATTTTTGTTTCAACCCACTCACGGTAGTTAGGAGCAAGACAATTATGTAGATTGCCTCATGGCAGTAGGGGGATACCGCTTTCGCTCCGCCCGCTACTGCCATTATTATTGTTTTGGGTAATTCCTCCCCTACCTAAGAGGAAGGGGATTCCTTGTTGTTAGTTGTTGAAAAAAGAGTCTACATACAGCTCTATAAGCTTCTTGCCTTCTATATGAAACATTCCCTTTACAAATTCATTATCATATACCCAAATATTTTTCAGCTTTTCAGGGTTTGCTATATAATCTTGCACTAAAGGGTAAACCTACATTTCCCCAAATGAAACCTTATCATTATGAAAAATTTTTCTATAATTCATCCGTTTCGTAAAAATCAATATTTCAGCCAATCTTGAAGTGTCTTGCACTTTTGCCTTTCTAATATAATTCATAAGCATATCCTCAAAATTTCAATTTATCTATTTGGTGGACGAAGGCGGCGAATTGGTTTTGGAGTTCTATTGATGGAACTGGAATTTCCAAAGTCTCTAATATCTATTGATTAAGATTTTGAATATTTACCCCTCTTCCTGCCATCTTTTGACGCATTGAATCTGTTTTTAACACTCTTAATAAATAAGGAACTGAAATAGCATCGTCTGTTTTTCTATATCTAATACAAAACCCGCTAAATGTTGTCGGTACATTACTTGGATAAACAACTACGCTTCTTCCAACAAGGGCTTTATTCCCATTTGATCTCACAAAAACAATATCTCCATCTTTCAAAAGATATTCCTCTGAAGGCATTTTATTCAATGATACTTTTGGTAACTTTTCCGCATTATCAATAACAGTCAAGTCTTTAAAATCTCCCACTCCTAAACAATGAATTTCAATCCCAGTATCTTCATAATGAAAATTCATTCCATTCTTACAATTACCCATACTTAAGAAAGGCTTTTTCATCCAACCTTTGGGATTCTGAACAGGATCCCCAAATATCTCCACAAATCGGGATTTGATTAACTCATCCTATCTCTCTATTTGTTCTTTCTCTTCTTCAATAGGCATTTGAACTTTATTAAGAATTCTGACTATTTTCCTTTGCTCTTCAATATTTCTTGATGGAATGAGCATTTTTCGCATTGCTGCTTGAGTAAGCTTCATCCGCGTTGCCCCATTAACCATTCCATCAACTATATAAAACATTAACAAATAACATAAATAATCAACATCTATACTCTCTTTAGGTTTTAATACATGTGCGTGATTATTTACCCAAAACTTACCAGATACCTTGTATGCTATAGTTCTTTCTTCTGACCCAAAATTTCCACCATCTTCAGCAAGCAATACAAATTCATCATCAAAAATATACTCTGCCACATAATCTTGAACCCCATTGGCACCATAATAAGGGTATGAGCCCTTCTTTCTGTCCTTTGCCGTAATCGGCACTCTCATTGAATCTAATATATCACAGCAATCTTCCAATAACATCATTTCTATAATTCATCTCCACAAAATCTAAATCATGCTATTTTCTCTTTTACTGCCTCCAACACATACAATGTTTCCGGATCAATATCAATACATTTCGTATTATCTCGGTTTCCAGACACATCCCATGCCAAAGTGTCATTCATTATAGTACAGGTCAGCATAAAATAGTCAATCTCTTTTAAAATGGCAAATACCTCTTTCTCCAACAATGGCTTTACATCATAACATACAATTTTACCGTCTTCAAAATAAACATATACCGTATGTTCCTGTGTTGGAACCACCTGAACAATTTTAGGAAACATATTATCTTCCTCCCTTACATCAATGGTCTTATTTTATTCAACGGTTTACCATCTTTAGCCAACTCCCAATTTTGCATAAGTTCATCCTGATGCAATACACACCATGCTAAAACCAACTTTAACTGTCTGGATAGCAATGCACCTTTTATAACTCTTACCTCGTTAATTTCCACCAAAGCCTTGTTTCCATCTGTATATTATGCCATATACTTTCTATGAGACAATTTCACATTACTCTGATTAACCATAGCGTATTGCATTGTAGTATCAATTTGCTGATGTGCTAATAATTTCTGTACTTGCTCAATAAGCATCCCTTTATCAATAGCTTTTGTTGCCATTGTTCTTCGAAATTTATGTGGATGAATATTATATATCTGCAATTTTCTACCTAATTCTCTTAACCTTGTTTCTATTCCACTTATTTGTAGTCTTTGATATGGTACATTAAGTGATACAAACAAGGCAGGATTACAATCTACTCTTTCTGCCAAATAATTCTGTATATGTAACTTAGTTCTTGCATCAAAATATACTTTACGTTCTTTATCTCCTTTTCCATAAACAATACATTCTCTTTCCTCAAAGTCCAAATCAACAATATCTAAATTAACTGTAACTGTTCTAAATTCTCATCTGAAATCATTTCTTTGACTACTTTTTTAGTTTTTACTTTGTGAATTCTTCGTATAGGATTTTTTAATATGTAATTACGAACTAGAATATCTACCTTATTTAACATTGTTCTAATGGTACTTCTATAATATTCTATTGTTCTTTCAGAACAACCCTCTATTCGTCCCGCTTATAGATTGTATTAGTTGCATTATAAACTAATATAAACTAAAATACAATCAAATTAAGGAGATAAAGGAAACTACTATAACTTTTATAAACTACAATTCATAGATGTTTTTTTATAAATCATGAAAAAGGTGGACATATTGTGTACATTGTCCACCTTACTATCTAACATTCTTCCCAATTCTACTTTTTTTCAAATAAACTATTAATAAACATATTATAACTTATACTGCTGCCCCTCTCTCATTTGTCTGAAGCATATGCCCATCTGCCGCAAAAATGTAGGTCTCTTCTCCATATATAGGGTTTTTAATCATTAACATTTCCTTATGGGCCATACTGCCATCATTCTTTAGAAAATACCATTTCCCTTCGTCCTTTAACCAGCCTGTTTGCATAATCCCTTCTAGATCGAAATGATACCACAATCCTTCTACTTGCTTCCAACAATTTTTACATATATTTCCATTGGTATCTCTGTATTTCCATCTATCCCCTTCCTGTGTCCAGCCCGATTTATCCCCATAATCCACATATGAGATGTTGACATCTACTCTTCCTACAATCCCTTGAATACTTCCTGTATCTGTGTGCTGCCAAAGTGCAATATCCTCTCTATTACAAACTTTGTTATAGTACGCATACCAAATAGCATACCCTTCTTCCTTTAATTGTGTCAAGTTAAAATATTGGTTTGCATAATCCTTATTGGTATACACCATTGGTATGTATCCTGCTTCCTTCACTTCTCTACAAAAAGCAAGTGTCATATCCATAACCAACTGCCTTGTTACCTTGACACCTTTTCTTTCTGCATAACGGACAGAATCATACTCAAAGTCAAAGGCGATTGGATATGCCACCTGATACTTTTTCGCTTGCTGGATACAATACTGGGCCTCCCTTTTTGCCATCTCTGGCGTATAAGCATACGAAAACCAGTATAGACCTAAAGGGATTTCATTCTCTATACAGGCAGCAGCATAGGGAACCAGCCTCTCATCTATGTTGTTTTTTCCATATCCAGCACGCAAGATAACAAAATCTACTGCTTCCTTTACCTGATTCCAGTCTGTTACTTTGTTTGCATAGGATAAATCAATTCCCTTTTTCATGCTTCCTCCTTTAACTCTGGTAGCCCTGCTACAGATGTGAGCATAGATAAAATTCCTGCTAGTAAAGAAGCAGAAACTACATACTTCCAGTCTACTTGTCCCATAACTGCTGCTGTCCCAATTCCTGCTACCGCTGCCTGTGCAACCGTTTTTATTGCCCTCACTCCTGCCTTTTTTGTCCACTGAATCCAATCTCTCTTCATTGCTTTTCCTCCTATACAATCATAATTAATGCCCCTATTACAGCCCCCATAATTGTACTAATAGCTGCTGTTATCATTGCCATTTTAATCTGTCTATGTGCCTCTGCTGGTTCCTGTTCTAGCTTCTCTAATCGTTCTCCTTGCTTTTCTAACTCTTTTAACATATTTCCCATATTCACCGCCATTTCTTTTACTGATATGGTTAGATCACTGATTTGGCGTACACTTTCTTCTACTAATTCTAGCCTTTTATTTTGTCGGTTATTTTCATCTATCAACCGTTGATTTTCTGTTTCCATAGTTCTTCGGAACTCGTCATGCTCTGCCCTTGTAATTGCTGTATCCATCTTCTTTCCTTTCTCCTAGTTCTCTTCTACTGCCAACTCCTGCCTTCCAGCCCTCTCCAATTCTTCCTTTACTTCTTTTCTTAACCCTTCTGGAACCTGCCCATAGTTCTTTCTTCCTGAAAGAATCTGATTCACCCATAACCTTGTAATAGCTACTTTACTCATCTTTTTCTCCTTCCCTTTCTGTTGCATATACTTCTGTACTCATTTCTAACAAACACTCTTCCAACTGTTCTATCCATATTGCCTGGCTATCCATATCTCTTGCCTGCTCTTCTAACTGTTCTTCTTGTTCTGCTATCTTTGCTTTTAACGCCAATACTTCTGCTTCCATAGTACTTGGTGTTACCTGCTCTACTTCATATCGTTTTCCTATATAATTCACGGTAAACTCTGAATAATTGTAATACACACATTTTGGTTCTTGATCCGTTTCGTTCTCATAATATTGGATTGGTTCTTTGTTTTCATTAAGAAGCTCATACAATGTATGAAAATCAGCTTCTTCCTCCTTCACGATAAACCGCAATACCATTTTCCCATTTGGATACCGATATGGATAAAACTCCCTTACTTTTACTATCGTTTTTCCTACTTGAATCTGCATTTCTTTTTTCTCCTTCCTTTTTTAACTAGACACTCCTACAAATAATATCCTTTATTTTTATCATAGAAGAACTAATATCAATAATAAATGCTCCTATTCTTCCCTTTAAAACCACATCATCTCCCTCATTACCTACATAAATCCGTTTGCAGTTTACTGGAATACTATCTTTTATATACCCATAATAACATTCATCTACTGTATCATATTCCATATATAAAGTTTCTGACGTTTTGCCTGTATCATATCGAAAAAAAGTTTCATCCTTTCCTTCTGACCAAATAGACATTTCTATTGTAAAGCCTTCTCCAAATACCACATAGCTCCCATTCAGCAATACACATATCTCTGCTGTTATTAATGTTTCTGCATTGTCAATTGCATTTGCAATAATTATATTTGCCTTACCATTTCTGACACTTGGAAAAACATTCGCATCCCCAAATACTGAATATAAAACCTCAATCGTTACTCCTTCTGGCCATATCGTTTCCCATGCCCCATTTTTATAACTCTTTCCTTCTGTAATCTCCCTCCATGCCCCACTAGAATACCGTTTGATACTGGTGACATCTTGCCATGCCCCATTTGCATATCTCTTTATACTCATCTCATCACCTCACCAAGCCCAAAGGACAGAACTACTAGGAGGCGTAGAAGATTGGATCGCCACTCCTTTGACACTTGTTGCCACAGGTACCCCATTGGAAAAATATACTGGCTGCATTGTAGAACCTGCATTGGCATTTAACTTATTGGCAGAACTGGCAGCTCCCCCTGCTGTAGCAGAACCTGCATAGGTATGGGTATGCCCCGTTTTTGCAAAAGCAGAAGCATGGTATCCATCTACAGTATCCGCATTACATTGATCTTCCTCTGCTTTCGCATCCCATTTTCTCTTTTCTTCTTCGGTTACATGAACCTCCCCATCTTTTACATGTTTTTCTGTTTCCTCTAATTTTTTCTTTAAGTATACATCGTTGTTTAGTAACGTGCCCTTAATCTCATTTTCTAGCTCTGCTGTTAAATACTCCTCTTCTTCTACCTGATGGATCTCCTGCTGAAACTCTGGTGGTTCTTTGATGGCTAAATTCCCCACTCTCTTTCCTCCTCTCTTTTGCTCTTAGCATAGAAAAAAGCACCCTATTCAGATGCCCTTACTTTCTATTTTTACAATACTTTCTTGGCTGCCCCATTTACTCCTACATACATACTACACCTCTTTACCTTCCCATTTACCCCTGCATAGGCTGCTTGGATTGCCCTGCTTACGCCACTCACTCCTACAAAGGAACCATGGTTGTCATTACAAGCTGTGTTGCAAGTCCCTGTACAGGTTCCACTACAAGTGGTCTTACAGCTATCTTTACAACTTTCCTTACAAGTATCTTTGCAATCCCCTTCACAACCTCCTTTACAGCTCTCTTCACAGCTCCCTTCACAGCCTCCCTCACACCCAAAACAATGCCCATCACAACCTCCACAACCAATACAGCTCCCTGAACAACTGTCATCACAAGTTCCTTCACAATGCACCCAGCATCCATCTCTACAGCCCCCAGAACAAGCCTCCCCACAAGGGCAATCACTATACATTCCCATCTCTTCCTCCTACGCTTTCCCTCGAAATACAAGGTTTAAATATCTTGTTTTTTCTGTATATGTTGTATAAATAGAAGATAAAATAGGAAAGTCCTCATAGGTTTTCAGTCGGTTCCCTTTTTCATCTAAGGTACTAAAACAATCCATTCCCACAGTCTGGTAGTACTGGACTGCTTGATCTCCTGTTATACTATCTGGTTCTGCTACATCAATCTGGACGACTACTGTCTTGGTTGGCACCCCTCCTTCCAGATCAATCCGTTCATCCACACGGTTTACATTCTTCCATTCTGTTTTTCCATCTTGTAAAAGAAGTCTCATTCCTTTTCCTCCCTTGCTAATTCTTGTAACATCTCATATTCTTCTTTCCCTACAATTCCTTCTGCCTTCTCGTATGGCAGAAAACATCTCTTTCTTTCTAGTAACCCTTTTTTCCTATAATAAGTGTTCCAAAAATATACATTTGCTAATGCTCTTGCCCGATGCATCCCACAAATAAAAGTCGCCCTTTTATCTGGTGTCCCAAATACTTGGTAATTATAAGCGGTACACCATGCACAACCATCTGCTATGGGACAAGAAAAACACTCCTCTGTCGATTGGGATTTTCTTGTAATGTTACGGAAACAAGAAAGGCAATCTTGACTATATTTTGAAACCCCTATCCCTTCCTCTAAACTTCCAATTACCATTGGTTCCTGCTCTGCCCCTAGAGAAGTCTCCATAAAGCGGATACAAGGATATAAGATTCCATCTGGATCACAGGCTAACATCTGCCCCGTTGCTCCACACCAATTTTCATTCTTCTTCTCTTCCAAGGGCTGAAAACCTTCTTCTTGAAAAAGAGAACAATAATGGCTTTCTACCAGTTCTTGTTCGATATAATACTCTGCTAATTTCTTTAATTGTTGATAAAAAATAGCTGGGTGGACTTGGTTATCCCACACATCTTCAAACACGCAATTCGCGTGAACATCTTGAAATCCTATTTTATGTAAATGGATCATGGATTCATATAGAAATCGAATATTTTCTGGTGAAATGGTGACTTTTGTCCCTGTACACCCATAGTTCCTTATACTATGTTTTACTGCCTTTATTACTGTATCATACGAAGGGCTTCCATCTGGAAACCGCCGGCAAGCATCATGCAGCTCTTTATTTCCATCAATCGTAATATTTAACGAAGTCCAGTTCCCATACTCTTTCAAGAACTCCTGAAATCGTTTATCAAAATATAAGATCCCATTGGTACAAATCGAAAACCGATGGAACTCTAACCACGGGTGATGGAGAAGGATCATTCTTTCTGTTACATAATCACAGATTCTTCGGATTAACTCGATCTCCAACAAAGGTTCCCCTCCAATAAACTCGATCACAATTCCCCCTGTGTTATCTTGACTGATATACTGGTCCCCTCTTGCTGATAAAAGCTGATCCACAAATTGCTTTGCTGTCTCAAAGGACATGGATTTCTTTTTCTTATGGGTCTGGTAACAATAACTGCAGTTCAAGTTACAATCATCTGTTACCTTAAAGGTAACGGTCCTTACTGCCCTCCATGTCCCTTCTGCTACCTGCCCCTTCTTTTCCTCTAAATCAGGAAATAGCTTTGCAATATAATCTGGATAATGGATTGGCCTGTATCGTTTTCTCATACAGATACTCCTTCTTCTGGTGTTGGTATTGGTATATCCAGAAATACCACACAGATACTACAAGTACTATATTCCAACGACCACTGGAACCTCCTGCCTGCATACTCCTGAAGGATACAAGTATTTACATATTCCACCATTTGTTGGAATTCCCGATAAGAATCGTCATAGAATTCCTGATAATAGGAAAGGATTTCTTTGTTATAAACCCCATTGGTATCTTTTAAAATACTTCGTAGAATCTCTTTCCTTCCCCGATATAAATAAGTAGTACGTTCTATCTTGGCAGCCAGTTCTTCTGTAATGGTTATGGTTACTTTCTTTTCTTGTGCCATGTCTTTTTCCTTTCTTTTCACTATGAATCTTTTTCCTTCCTAAAAAATCCTCTTAAGAATATAATAAATACACTTCCCCATTATTTAAAGAACCAGGGACAGACGTACCAAACTTCACATTCCTCAACTTGGAAGTGGCGTAATCTGTCCCTGGTTTTACTGAAACATTCTCTGGAAAAGTACCTGCTGTAATGGTGCTTGCACTTTGTGTATGCGCTGATGGGGGCATAGAGGAAGGTAAGGTAACATCCATTCTTACTTTTTTTGTCGCATTATCCCCATTTATGGATACATTGTACCCTGCTACAATCTCCACCTGGGCAGTCTTACTATTTGCCTCTACCAGCACATTCCCAACTTTCACCTTACTAAAAGCGTTCTGGTTTACTTCTGCCCCTGCTGCCACATGGTCCAATTTCTGCTTATCCTCAGGAGACATCAATCCTGCTTTTGCTTGGGTTGCTTCCTGTGTGGCAGTAGTATCCCACTTCTTTTTCTCCTCTTCTGATACATGTATCCCTGTATCTGTCGTATGCTGATTCGAATTAAGAACCATTTCTTCCAGCTTTTGCTTCAGGTATATATCATTATTTAAAAGCTGCCCTTTGATTTGATTCTCGATATTGTCAGTAATCAAATCGGACTGTTTTACTTGGTACACTTCACTTGTAAACTCTGCTGGGCTTTTGATTGGTAAATTTGCCATACCTTACCACTCCCTTCTTAAAAGATCTCCTGGATCGAAAAATCGAAGAGCATATCATCATCTTTCCCTTTCTTAAGGAAAGTCCGATACATTACCAAATCCCCCTCTTCGTCAAATAGCCCTACTTCGGAGATATATTTCTGGGCTAGTTCGGTTTTCCCTAAGCTGGACTTATATTCACATGTGGTAGGGATTGGGTACCCATGGGAATCCACTTCCCTTCTTAACAACTCATTACGAAGAGATACTTCTTCCCCTGTTACTGGTAAGGGAGTGCCTGCCTCATCTACCCCTCCTTCCCCATAAGCAATATATTTAATTTTAGGCAGTGCCATATCCCCTGCATGAGACTTGCACATCTTTTCCCTGCCTTTTTGTGTAATTACTGCATTTGCCATCTTTTTCTCCTTTCTTTACAAAATTTCATGGATTATTTTACTATCATATTTCCTTGTCCCATTATATTGGTATTTGCCATTATACTGTGTTAGGTGCTTCCCAACGGTTAAAGAAACCTGATAGGTTGGAACGCTTCCTTTATGAGCCGTTTTTATTTTTAACCGATTTTCTATCCCAACTTTAGGGTTTGTTTCTAATAGATAAAATATCTTTGTTTTTTTATTTTTGATTTGTTGCTCTGTTTTATCATGTAACCACATTCTAGGAATGTGATCGTATACAAACAAACGTGGGATATGATAAGAAAGTTTTGTAGGGTATAAATCAACAAAGGAATCGGTTTTATAGCCATTATACTTATATCTGCCATAAGGTGCTGTCCCATCATACATGAGATAGGGTAAGTTATAGCGAGGATAGAAATCACTTATCATAGTTAAGCAATTTTCATATTTAATTAGGTATTTTATCCAATATTCAAATATGTAAACTATTACATCTAAATGTGCGCTCAACCGCTTAACCTTATATAATGTTTTTTCAAAATTTTTATGTTTCTGTGGATTTATATCTTCCAGATTTTTTACATAAATTCTAAAATACCCAGGGCTTCCTCCATACTCAAACCATTCAGTTATTTTTCCGACAGTTCCATAAAGAACATTGACAAACTCCTCTACTGCTTGTGGTGTACCTGCAGTTGTATACCAAATGAGTGTATTTTTTACAAGTTGTCGTTTTACATCAAGACTTAGTGTACTCTGGTAAAACTGAGTACGCAATTCTGAAGCCAAAAGATCTATCACTTCTTTTGGTTGTTCATCTAAATTATCGTAAAGATAAAGCCTCTGACTGTATTGGAAAAGGATACGGCAAGCCTGCTGCAGTGCATAACTTAATGCCTTTACTTCTGGCTTTTTAGTTATGTTTCCAGGCATAATATCTATTAATTGCCCATCATAATAGCTAATCATTTTCAAGGCCTCCATATATAACCGTCACCCCAGTACATTGAGCCTTTGCTGTTTCTTCTATCACACGAAACGCTGGTGATCGAACGACTGCTCTTTTTACTCCTGCATTATTCAATCTAGCTATCAACTCATCTGGGTTTATGTCTCGCCCAATTCTAGCAGCCTGCCACAATTTATATTTTTCTATTGCCTCTTCCGCTTGTTCCTTGATCTTCGCTACCATTGTGCTATCACTGGTATTTATATAGTAAGTAACATTTATCTCATACTCCTCAATCTCTGGTCTTTTAATTTGCACATAATCCGTAAGCGGTCGTTTTCCTCTTTGATTTACTGCTTCAGTCACAGTTGCTATCATGGTATCACTTGGAATTGTCCCATCTGCCATAATAAAGCGTATATCTACTACAGTAGGTGTAGGACTTGTAATCTTTACATCACCTATATTTGGATTACTGTTTTTTACCCAGTATTCATAAGCATCATCAGGTCCTGCCGTGGAGTAACTGGAAGGTGCAAGATAAATTCTTTCTGCCATATTCTGATCAGATTCTACTTCTGTCCCACCAGTACTTTTCTCCGTATTCGTAACCTTAAAAACAAAGCCTATAGGATCCACCAGTGTAGAAAGCTCTCCGGCCGCAAAATCATTGCCAATTATTCCTGCTTCTGTACACTCTGCCATAACAATAACTTCCGTTTCGCCTGGCGGTATCTCTGTATACTGAATAGTAGCAAAATACACTTCATAATCTGCTGTCACTCTAGTTCCCTGGGGGATGCTTGTAGCTGCCTCTCTTTTTCCCGAAAGTGTAAACTTAATTGGTACTTGCGCAGCCTTTGATGCATTCCTAGTAACTTTCTTAAAAGCTCCCATATGATCTAAATAATTACCATAAGCATACTTTAAAAAATTCATTTTTCCTGCCTTATCTATATTCTGTAAACCTTGATAAATCAATTGCGCACAACTTAACATAATAATGCGATTGGGATCTGATTTAGATAGTTGTATCTTTTTTCCCGTAATCTCCTGATATTTTGTTATAAAATCGCTTAACATACGACTTTGTATATCTTCCAATGACAGCTCCCCTATAAAAGAAATATCTGGTAAATTATCAATTGTATTTAAAATATCCGACAATCCTTGCCATCTCCTTTACTCCTCTGATTCTTCAATGTCTGCATCTCCTATATCTTCTGTGTTCTTTGGTCCAATAATAACCTTTGGAGTCAAATTCCCGTCCTCTGCTTGCGTATACTCAATATTTAATATTTCAGCCTTGTTCTCATAAATCTCTGTTTTCTCAATAACTTCCAAAGCAAACAAATTTCTTGCCACATTCGTTGGACAGCTTTCAAATGTTTGATTTAATCCAAAGTTCCGATCACCAGGACAAGTACCAGCCCTGGTACCATAAAGTAGATCAAGGTTTCTTTGCATTTTTTCTAGTTGAGTCGCATTGATATAGTCAAATCCTATGATTACTATTTCTGGCGCATTGAACATATATCTATCTCCTTTTCTTTACAAATATTCCTCCAAAGTGATGTCACAAATAATCTTTACAACTTCACCATGGTTTAAAATCGTGTCCCAGCTCTCGCTGATTTCTGTTATAACGTACTTATTGGTTCCCACTCTCTTACTACCAATAACCACCGTCTGAGGTTTTCCCGTTTGTATCAGTTTCTCTATATTCTCTACCGTTTTGCGCGGCTTCACGCCATGTTCTGCGTTGAGAGTTATAGTAAAAGTAAGTTGATCAGCATCTGATCCTAAAAACTGTTTTTTTGGCTTTTTGCCTACACGGGAATGGGAAGCCCAACGCCCCTTTACAGTTCGCTGCATCTTTTTGAAATTAAGAATTTTCATATCACTGGTTTCAAATACAACTGTTTTTCCTATATGTCCTATGGCCATACAGCTGTCCCCCCTCCTACTCCTACCACCTGTTCTAAAGCTGCAATCCTTTTTTCATGATCGTGAAGTTTCTTCAAAAGTTTTTCTGTCTCCATAGCTTGATATGTATCACTACCATCTAAAGATCCGATTATTGTATGCTCCGCTGCTATCGTCAGTACGCCATCTTTATAATTGATATAAGCACCCTCACCTAAATCTTTGTGGAAAGTCCCCGGATTTCTTGCTGCATTGTGTTCATTCCAGTAAGTACCTAATACAATTCCCATTTCTGTTCCATTACTTAAATGAAGCACGATCACTTTTGCCCCTATCATGGGCAATTTATATTCTTCGTTAAAGGTTGCATAGGGCAGCAATTCCGTAACCTCACCATCTCGATCTTCATACAGTACACTTACCATTCCAGTCTCTGCGTCCACACTACTTACCGTTCCAATTCTGTTGCCCTCATCTGCCATTCTTTATTCTCCTATGCTTTTTTTAGGCTCCCTTTTTCGCACCAGCCATATCGTGTTCCACCTTGGCGCTTCGCTATTCCATACGGAAATTTATAATCTCCTCCTAAAATCTGCGTTATATACATAGTCATATTATTGCACAGATTTGCTTTACCTCCGTTTCCACCCCAGTAAGCGGAACCATTTACAATTACTTTATCACCTACTGCAAGGATTTCACTAGTAGTCATCTTACTTGTTCCTTGTTGCTCGTTCATTGTACTTGCCGCATGAATCCGTTTCTGGCACTTATGTAATTCCAAGGTCATAGTATAAGCCTCATCTGGTCCTATATGATGTGTTACTTTATCAACAAAATATTTTCCAGATAGCTGATAAAGTTCGGCTATCATTATGGTATTTCCTGCAGCAATATGATTGTTTGCCATAATAGTAACTGTCATTGTCACAGCTTTTTCATTTTCAGCATTTACTCTGGCACAAGCTTTTAATTGAGCTTCTTGTAAACTCTCAATCTTCTCATTAATGGTAAGGATTCTTTTTCCTCCTCCAACTATGCACTTCATTTCTTTATCATCTTTCGCCGATGTATAGGTTATTTTTGCGCCTGTGTATGTTCCGACTAAAGTAGTATTATATGACCAGTCCTGTAAATCTGCTTGCTTTAAAACGGCAACTGGCTTCTTATCCTCAAAAGCCCCTTTATCATAAATTACAATTTTTCCACTATAAATTTTAATTGCCATACCATAATCTTCACAAACTTTTTTTAAAAAACTACTATCAGTTTCATTACTCTGCTCGATAGTTCCAAGTTTTATGATTTCTCCAGTATATTGTAAATCCAAGT
>ERZ808051.884-NODE-884-length-25016-cov-5.314608_pt1 | contig 25016 bp, 25 predicted proteins | sample MGYA00380199_ERZ808051 | MGnify/ENA primary metagenome ERZ808051 (study PRJEB31490, sample SAMN06133391) | mouse gut metagenome | isolation source: J11 | host: mice | place: China: Chengdu | collected 2015-05 ...
CGGCCTGAATCCCAGCTTTTATGTGCATCCTCCTGACCAATCAGCGTAGTGATTGGTCAGTGTGTGACATGTAACGATCAAGGGTCTGCTATTTTTGAACAGTTCCTTAAGATTTGACATTATCTGTTGGGGCTGGTATTGTTATACTGAGTTTTAGATGTGAAATAAGAATTACTGCCTGTACGGCCGGAACTTTTCTGGGGGGATTGTTCCGGCTTGTCCGGCAGGACGAGGAGGAAATACAGATGAACCCGGTGGTAGTAAGAAATGTAAAGATAGGGGAGGGAATCCCGAAGATTTGTGTGCCCATCGTAGGCGTTACAAAGGAAGAGATCATCCAGGAGGCAAAGTCATTGGATACGATTCCGGTGGATGTGGTGGAGTGGCGCGCGGACTGGTTTGAGCATGTATTGGATCTGCAACAGGTGAAGGAGGTGCTCTCAGAGCTGAGGGCGGCCCTGAAAGAAATCCCTCTGCTGTTTACCTTCCGGACTTCGAAGGAAGGCGGGGAAAAGGCCATCGAGCCGGAGGCTTATGCCGCGCTCAACAAGGCTGCGGCAGAGAGCGGTGATGTGGATCTGGTGGATGTGGAGGCATTTACAGGAGACGAGGAGGTCCGGGAGATCATCGAAGCCGCACATGAGGCCGGCGTCAAGGTGGTGGGCTCCAACCATGATTTCCACAAGACTCCGGCCCAGGAGGAGATCGTGAGCCGATTGCGGAAGATGCAGGAGCTTGGCGCGGACATCCCGAAGATTGCGGTCATGCCGCAGAATAAGAGGGATGTGCTGACACTTCTCCTTGCGACGGAGGAAATGACCCGGGAATATGCGGACCGCCCGATCATCACCATGTCAATGGCAGGAACCGGTGTGATCAGCAGATTGTGTGGGGAGGTGTTCGGCTCCGCGCTGACCTTCGGCGCGGCGAAGAAGGCTTCCGCTCCGGGACAGATGGAAGTCCATGATCTGGAAACGGTGCTGGGGCTGCTGCATAAGAGCCTGTGAGAGAGTTTGCGGAAAGGGGAGCATCCAACCACATAGCTTTTTTTATCGAGGCAAGGCTTTCAGCACTTCTGCTGCGCAATCCGGATAAAATCCCGGGCATAGGCCGGAAGATAAGCTCCTTTGCGGTATGCCAGCGGATGTCTGTTGGCCATGGTTCTGGAGCGTCACGGCAAGAACGGGAATATCGGGTATGGATTTATCACAGGCTCTTGCCTGAAAACCGGTACCGTAGCTACAACATATTTCCACGATCACCATAATCTTTTCGTCGCGGGAGATGACCCGGAGGATATGCTGTTTGCCGTGAGGCGGATTCAGACGCTGCAGGGCGGATTCTTGACGGTGAAGAACAGGAAGGTTCTTGCTGAGCTGGCACTGCCAGTATGCGGGATTCTTTCCGAACGGGGAATCCAGGATACGGCGCTGGATCTGAAAGCCGTCCGTGAAAGCTTAGAGGAGCTTGGATATCGGCACTCCAGCCCGGTGATGTCCCTTGGCACGCTGGGCCTGCCGGTGAGCCCGGCGCTGAAATTGACGGACAAGGGGCTTGTGGATGTGAAATGAAGTGTGATCGTGCCGTTGATCTCAGGCTGAATGAAATACATAGAAATGCATTGACAAATGAATGAAACCAGATAAGGAGAAAACTCAAAAATAGGCATATGGGGACAGCAGCATCTGGACTATCTGAAGCAGTACCGCAAGGTTACATACACCAATCTTCTTACAAGCGGCAAGCTGAATACATACCTTGCCGACATCAACAGGCAAGCACAGGAACGCTTTGAAAGGCTCATAGAGGGCTTGAAACAGGCACAGGGCATAACGGAACAGCATATTTTGCCTTTCGGAGGGCAAAATATGCTGTTATTTCTCATAAACGATTTATACTTCTATGAAATAGAATATTGACAGAGTTCTAAAAGCTGTATATAATGACTGTATAAGCAGAATTAGTCAAATGGGAGGCGTTAAAGTGCCGAAGAGCTATTCAGAGCAGGAACGGGAATATATCAGAAAACGATTGAAAGAAGAAGCGGCAAAATGCCTTGCAAGGTATGGCGTCCGCCGCACGACAGTCGATGAAATCGTGAAACGGGTTAATATTCCAAAAGGAACTTTCTATCTCTTTTATAAATCAAAAGAATTACTTTTGTTTGAAGTTATTCAAGAACAGCAGGAAACTGTCAACCGCAAGCTGTATCAGACCATTTCTGGCATTGCCAGTACAGAGTTGTCAGCGGAAAAGCTGACTGATGTGATATTTGAGTTCTATAAAATGACAGAGGAAATGCTGATTTTGAAATTGATAGATGTTAATGAAGTGGAATTGCTTGTGCGTAAGCTGCCACGGGAAATTGTGGAGGAGCATTTTCGGGACGATACAGATACGATTGAAAAAATGCTCGCCTTATTTCCTGTGAAAAAAGAAGTGGACATAAAAGTTCTTAGTGCCGCATTCCACGCAATCTATTTTGCGACTCTGCATAAGGCTGAGATTGGTGAACAGTATGATGAAGCGTTGTATTCCTTGATTTATGGTATTGTGACACAAATTATTTAAAGAGTCTGGCAACCAGCCAGACTTAAAACAGCCTTTAAATTGACTATACAGAGTGATTGAGTCAAACGGTATGGAGGTAGATATGATTACAGTAGAAAATCTTTCGTTTAGTTACACGAAAAGCCCATTTATTTCTGGTATGAGTTTTTCTGTTCCAGAGGGTGAAATTTTGGGATTTTTAGGACCATCTGGGGCAGGCAAAAGCACATTGCAGAAAATCTTGATTGGAATGTTGAGAACATATCAAGGCTCCTGTCTGGTAAATGGCATTGAGTGTAAAAATCGTACAAAGAATTTTTATGAGAATATAGGGGTTGATTTTGAATTTTCAACAATGTATGAAAAGCTGACGGCAAGAGAGAACTTGCAGTTTTTCTCATCATTATACGAAAAAAAGCCACGCCCGATAGATGAACTTTTGGAAACGGTAGGTTTGGAGCAGGATGCAGATAAACGTGTAGCCGATTATTCAAAGGGCATGAAATCCCGCTTAAACTTTATAAAAGCATTGCTGCATGACCCTGTCCTGCTCTGCCTTGACGAACCGACCAGCGGGCTTGACCCCGCAAACAGCCGTATGATGAAAAATATGATTTTAGAGGAAAAGGCAAAAGGGAAAACCATTCTTTTGACGACGCATAATATGCAGGACGCAGCCGAGCTTTGCGACAGGGTGGCATTTATCGTAAACGGCAAAATATGCGCTCTTGACAGCCCGCACAATCTGATTATGTCAAAAGGAGCGGCAACCGTAACTTATACATGGGTTGAGAATGGGGAGCATAGAGCAAGCTGCCCTTTGGAACAAATATCTTCTGATGAGCGTCTGAAAAATCTGATAGCCCAAAACCGTCTGCAATCCATTCACAGCAGTGAGCCAACCTTAAATGATATTTTTATGGATGTTACGGGGAGGACGCTGTTATGAGGTTGAAAAAGCTGTTTTTATTGGATATGCGCTTTCAAGCGAAATATGGCTTTTACTTTTTATATGCAGTGTTGACTGTAATCTATATAGCAGTGCTTTTTGCGCTTCCTGAAAACTGGAAAGAAAAAGCTGCCGCAATTTTAATCTTTTCTGACCCCGCGTCAATGGGGCTGTTCTTTATGGGAGCGATTGTCCTTTTGGAAAAGAGCCAGCATACAACCTGTGCATTGGCAGTTTCTCCTGTCCATGCTACGGAATATGTGATTGCTAAAGTCAGTTCATTGTCAGCCATTTCACTTGTTGTAGCAGCTATTTTAGCATTAGCCGCAGATGCGGATAATTTGCGCATTGTGCTTTTTGGTACGTTTATATCCAATGTGATATTTACATTATTTGGAATAATCGTTGCAACAAAAATTGCAAGCCTTAATCAGTTTATATTATGGACTGTGCCAATCGAAGCCGTTTGCTTTGTTCCTGCAATTTTGCATTTATATAAAATTACTCCTGCATGGTGCGGGTATTATCCTGTCAATGTTTGTATGGATATGGTTTTAGGGCATTCTCCGTCCGCAATAGGTTTTTGGGGCGTGGTGGCAACGACGGTAATCCTATTTGTGCTTTCAAGATTTTGTGTCTTGAAAATGTGGGATAGCATGGGAGGTGTAAAGCTATGAAAGCAATTAGATTAAGCTTTTTCCAAATGGCGGCAGCTATGCGGCGGGACATGATGCTGTTTATATCTTGTTTTTCGCCAATCCTTGCAGGCTTTTTCTTTCGGTTTGCCATACCTTTCATAGAATCTGCTTTGACAGACAGTTTTCATATAGCGGCAATTATTTCTCCCTATTACAAGTTGGTTGACATCCTGTTTGCAATGCTGTCATCCACTATGTTCTGCTTTGTTTCAGCAATGATTTCTTTAGAGGAAAGGGATGAAAAGACAGCCGTCTATTTATTCATTACGCCTTTAAGAAAAACAGGTTACATAGTCGCGCGGTTTGGCGTGCCTTCTGCTATTGCGTTTCTTGCGACTATTATTCTGTTGCCTGCTTTTAAACTGACGCCTCTTTCTCCGCTTACCATTTTATTGCTTGCGACGGGAGGAACCTTGCAGGGCATAATTGTTGCATTGCTTGTACTGACGATTTCATCAAACAAGCTAGAGGGTATGGCAGTAACGAAGTTATCTACGCTGACTATTTTTGGTGCTGTTATCCCGTTTTTCATTAAATCAGATATACAGTATGTACTATCTCCGCTACCCTCTTTTTGGATTGGAAAAGCGATTTTAGAAAATATGCCGCTTTATATGCTGCCCGCATTTGTTTTATTTGCTATGTGGATTTGCTTTTTGTTTAAACGATATTTGCGTAAAATCTAGGAAGAAATAAGAGTATAAGCATCTGCTTTATGAAAGAAAAGGATTTGACATTATAAAAACAGGATGGTTGCTTTGCCCAATCTGCGGAAATAAAACAAGGTTATAGATACGGTAAGATACAGAATTGAAAAACTTTCCACTATATTGTCCGAAATGCAAACTTTTAGTAGGCTATAAATTTTTAACGCAAACGTCCACCATATAAAAAAACGGTGTATGGTGGGCTGTTTTTGTTGTTGGCTGCCGTTCGTCGCCTTTCCAATCTGGATTATTACATTTCAAAAATTCACGGAGGTAAGCATCATGAAAAAGAATTTAACAGAACTCGTATTTGTCCTGGACAGGAGTGGCTCTATGAGCGGGCTGGAGAAGGACACCATCGGTGGATTTAATTCCATGCTTGGCAGGCAGAAGGAGCGGTATGGATGGGAATTTTTATTCCTGGGCGCAAATATTGACGCTATCGAAACGGCCGGGCGCTTCGGGATCCAGCCCAGCCGTGCGGTGAATTATGAGTGCGACAGCGCGGGGACGCAGCTGAACTTTCAGGTCGTAAGCGATACGGTCCGCGTCTTGACCACGGCCAGTTCTCCCTCCTGGATCACCATTGAGATATATCCGCTGTGGCGTTTCAGGATTCCCCCGCTGGCTGCTTTGCGGTAGGCGGAAGCCGGAACGCGCGGCTCCGGACAGTCTGCGAAAAATAAGAAAGAAACGGGGCAGCTGATGGGACAGCTTCCTCGCTTCTTTGTGGTGACATATTACTACAAGTCTTTGGAATGTCAATATTTACACTTTATATTTTTCCGCACATTTACTTTTCCTGCTCTTTCGGATCGTGAGTTTCGATATATTCAATCAATTCCAGGATTTCATCACTGCTCAGGCCTTTTTCTTTTAGCTTCCTTATAAGATTTACAACCTCTTTACCAGTCATTTATTCATCGCTCCTTCCTACTGAATTAAAGCATACTCAAGGGCATCTCATAGTGGCCATCCGGCCGTTTCATAAGGTATACCCAAGGGTACCCCGTTATGGCCATCCGGCCGTTTCATAAGGTATGGTTTAAGGGATGATTTTATTATATCAAAGGGAGCTTTGGGTGTAAAGCCTGTCTATAGATTTTAGGCAGATTTAAATTGCGATGCCATAATAAGAATAAACAAGATGAGAAATGACCAGAATATACTATCAGAATTTGTAATTGACACTTTAAAACAAAATCTAAATGTTATGTACGCCCAGATTTGGCGCGAAGGAACCCGGACAGCGGAATATAAACGGATGCCGGTAAAGACGCGTCTGAATACTTGGTCTGCCTGCAAAGGCGTGGTGTCATGTGCGGCAGGGATCGCAATGGACGAAGGGCTGATTCGTCTGGACGAAAAGCTTGTGGATATATTCCCAGAATCTGTGCCGGAGGATCCCGGAAGCAATCTGCCCAAAGTAAGTCTGGAGCATCTCCTGACCATGACCAGTGGGCTTGAGAACTCCCTGTTTTTCTGCGACTGGGAGGAGCGTTACACAACACAGCAGGCCGTCGATTCTGTCTGCTGTTTTGAACTGCCGTAAAAATAAATACGAGGAGGAAGGCTATGAACAAGGATTATTCATTGGAATCATTACAAATGCACTATGACCTGAAGGGAAAGATAGAGATTGCTTCCCGCGCAAGGGTGGATTCCAAAGAGGCGCTGAGTCTTGCGTATACGCCCGGCGTTGCAAAGCCCTGCCTGGAGATTCAGAAGGATCCTGATAAAAGCTATGAACTGACCCGGCGCTGGAATACAGTTGCGGTTGTTACGGACGGCACCGCAGTCCTGGGGCTGGGGGACATCGGTCCGGAGGCGGGGATGCCGGTCATGGAAGGAAAATGCGTCTTGTTCAAGGAATTCGGCGGCGTGGACGCGATTCCCTTGTGTATCCGCAGTAAAGAGACGGATGCTATTGTAGAGACCGTCCGTCTCCTGGCCGGCAGCTTTGGCGGGATCAATCTGGAAGACATTTCCGCGCCCAGATGCTTTGAAATTGAAAAACGCCTCAAAGAATGCTGTGATATTCCGATTTTTCATGACGATCAGCATGGAACCGCAGTCATTACGCTGGCGGGACTCATCAATGCGCTCAAGCTGGTTGGCAAAAGGCTGGACGAAGTAAAGATTGTGACCTCCGGCGCCGGGGCGGCAGGTATTGCCATTATCCGCCTGCTCATTTCCATGGGGCTGAAAAATGTGATCATGACAGACCGGCAGGGGGCAATCTACCGTGGCCGGGAAGGGCTAAATCCGATCAAAAAGGAAATGGCGGAGATTACCAATCACGCCTGCGAAAAAGGAAGCCTGTCGGATGTGATCCGAAAAGCGGACGTATTTATCGGGGTATCTGCCCCGGAGACATTGACCGCCGATATGGTCCGGTCTATGGCAGAGGATCCCGTCATCTTTGCCTGCGCCAATCCGACTCCGGAGATATTTCCGGAAGAAGCAAAAGCAGCAGGCGCAGCCGTAGTGTCTACCGGACGGTCAGATTATCCGAACCAGGTCAACAATGTATTGTGCTTCCCAGGAATGTTCCGCGGGGCCTTGGATGTCCGAGCCGCGGACATCAACGATGAAATGAAGGCGGCTGCAGCTCACGCGATCGCGGGTCTGGTAAGCGACGCGGAGCTGTCCGCAGATTATATCCTGCCCGCGGCATTTGATCCGCGCGTAAGGGATGCGGTGGCACAGGCGGTTGCGGAAGCGGCCCGCAGAAGCGGCGCGGCACGTATAAACGAGGAAACAAGTATGGCTGCCGTTTGAGGAGCAAGAACAACCCGTCTCTGGATGGCTTGCTGACGCGATAAACGTCAGCTTGAAAGACTATGGTCTTGACCTGGCAGATAAACAATACTGACTGCGGCACAGGAACATACAGAAAGGCAGTACGTTTCCAATACATGGCGTACTGCCTTTTTGCGTTTAGATCATTCATTAGAAGTAAATTCCGTTTTCTTCCCAAAGAGGAAAGGCTCTGAAAAACTGTGGTTAAAGAACACGATCAGAGGCCCCATAAAAAATGCTGTGATGAGCGTGCCGATACCCGGCAGCAGGCCTGTAACTGTTCCGATGATGACACAGAACAGGTCGCAGCCGATCCGTACGAATTTGAAAGGAAGCTTCCGCTTTTCCGCAATGACAATAGGGATTGCGTCATACACGGAAACGCCCAGATTGGAAGTCATGTATAAGGAAGAGGCAAAGCACATCACCAGGACTCCGACAGCAAGAAAAATGATCCGCGCCGGCAGATCGGGATTCGGAGAGAAACGGCTTATGACCATGCAGGCAAAATCAACCACATACCCGGTCAGAAACATATTGACCAGAGTAGCCGCGCCCATAGAGCTTCTGGCGATAAAAAGATCCAGTACCAGCATGATTCCGCTCAGTATGGTGTAGTAACTCCCATAAGAAATCTCTGTTTGAAAAAAATGCCCCCAGATTCCCTGTGCAAAACACTGGAACGGATCCACACCGAACTGTGAGCATTTGAAAAATCCAACGGCGATGGCGCATAAAATGACGCCGGCGGTTGTCATAAAGATCCGTTTCTGAAAAATTCCCTGCTGATCCATTCCCTTTTCCTCCCGATTCCGAGCTGCAGTACAGTCGTATACTCTCAAAAGCCTCTGACATTATAATACAGTTTTCATGCCAAATCAACAGGGAAATTCCGTATGCGGGGCCAGCTCCATTGTAAAGCCGATCGGCAGTTCTTCATTTTTGGTCATCATGCTTACCTCGTTGTCAAAATTAGTATAAGAAAATCACAAAAGAATATTCTTTCAGGGAAGAATTGCCGGAAAATGGACACACTAGATCTTGAAAAACCGCGTCAGCCGGCGAATGTACATGCAGACATGTCCGCTTGCCTCTCTGCTTCGCGGAAATCAACATGATGAGACAAGGATGGTAGAACAGCGATGAAAATTTTATTCTATGATACAAAAAGCTACGACAGGGATTCTTTTGAGGAAAAGCGGTGCCTTTATCCGGATATCGAGATTGATTATCTGAAATCCGAGCTGACCCCGGCCACGGCAAGGCTGGCAAACGGCTATGACGCGGTCTGTGCCTTTGTAAACTGTGATGTAGGAACAGAAACTGTAGAATTGCTCCACGAGTGCCGGGTACGCCTGATCCTGCTCCGCAGCGCCGGCTTCAACCACGTGGATATCGGAAAGGCAAAGGCGTTCGGGATCAAGGTCATGCGGGTGCCCGGCTATTCCCCGGAGGCGGTGGCGGAGCATGCCATGGCTCTGGCGCTGGCGGCAAACCGGCGGATCCACAAGGCATATGTGCGCGTCCGGGAAAATGATTTCAGCCTGGGGGGCATGCTGGGATTCAACTTTTACAGAAAGACCGCGGGAATCGTGGGGACCGGAAAGATTGGGGCGGCGATGGCAAGGATCTGCCATGGATTCGGCATGGAGGTGCTTGCTTATGACAAGTATCAGAATCCGGAGCTGGATTTCGTTCAGTATGTGGCCATGGATGAGCTGCTCGGCAGGAGCGACCTGGTTTCTCTGCACTGTCCTCTGACGGAAGAGACGTACCATCTGATCTGCCGGGAAACGATTCAGAAAATGAAGGATGGCGTGGTGCTGGTCAACACATCCCGGGGCGGCCTGGTCAAGACCGAGGACCTGATCGAAGGCATTCGGGCCAGAAAATTTTTTGCGGTGGGTCTGGACGTGTACGAGGAGGAAAAACGGAATGTGTATGAGGACCGTTCCGATGAAATCTTGGAAAGTTCGATCACATCCCGCCTCCTGTCGTTTCCGAATGTGCTGATCACCTCTCATCAGGGATTCTTTACGGAGGAGGCGCTGGGCGCTATTAGCGAGACAACTTTAAAAAACGCGGCTGCATTTGCCAAAGGGGAGAGCACGGGGAATGAAGTGGAATAAATAGTAATATCCCCCCGCCCTGGCGCATACCATAAATTAGGACATGCGCCAGGGCGCTGTAATCTCCGGATCCGCTTCTTTACATGCCGCGCTTCGGGGGACAAGACACGAAAGGGGGGATTTTTTTGTACGAAGAGAAATCCATAGAGGAGGTAACCGGACAGTTCCATACGGATCCTGAACAGGGACTGTCCTGGGCGGAAGCGGTCACCCGGCTGTCCGCCGACGGGAGAAATGAACTGGAAGGGGAGCGGAAAAAAAGTGTCCCGGAGACATTTCTGGAGCAGCTGAATGACCCGTTGATCTGTGTGCTGCTGGTGGCGGCATTCGTATCGTTTCTATTAAAAGAATATAGTGACACAGTCATCATCGGAGTAGTCATCGTGCTCAATGCGTCGGTGGGGGTGATCCAGGAGGGAAAGGCCCAGAAAGCCCTTGATTCGCTGAAAAAGCTGACAAGCCCGGAAGCGCACGTCCGCCGGGGCGGTGAGATCCGCAAGATCGCTGCCGCGGAGTTGGCACCCGGAGATATCGTGCTGTTAGAGGCAGGAATGCAGGTCCCCGCCGACCTGCGTCTGGTCAAAACCTGGAATCTCAAGATCGAGGAGTCCGCCCTTACCGGGGAATCCCTTCCGGTTGAGAAGGACGCGGAATTTTTGGCAGCCGGGGAGCTGCAGATCGGGGAGCGGAAAAACGAAGCGTTCATGTCCACCATGGTTGCCGGCGGCCGGGGCGAAGGCATCGTGATCGCCAGAGGGATGCAGACGGAGATCGGAAAGATTGCTTCTATCATAAAAACGGTTCCAAAGGAATTTACACCGCTCCAAAGGAAGCTTGCGGAGCTGGGAAAATTTTTGAGTATCGTGTCTGTCCTGCTCTGCGTTTTGCTGTTCGGTATCGCGGTGCTGCAGAAACGCGACATTCTGGAAATGCTCATTACGGCGATCTCCCTTGCAGTGGCGGCTGTGCCTGAGGGCCTGCCTGCGGTGGTGACCATTGTGCTGGCCATGAGCGTGTCCCGGATGGTGAAGGTGAATACCATCGTGAGAAAGCTGCCATCCGTGGAGACTTTAGGAGCGGTCAATGTGGTCTGCTCCGACAAGACCGGCACGCTGACCCAGAACAAAATGACCGTGACCCGGTGCTACGTCAACGAGCAGGTGATTCCCATTTCCACAAGCAATATCCGGGAGCAGGCGGAGATCCCAGAGCTGTTTTTGCAGGGCTTTGCGTTGTGCAACGACGCGGTCATTCCTGAGAGCGGCAGGGCGGTGGGTGACCCCACAGAGATTGCGTTGGCGGTCATGTCGTCCAACTGCGGAGTCCGGAAGGCGCAGACGGAAGCCCGGTATCCGAGGGTGGCGGAACAGGCATTTGACTCTGCAAGAAAGATGATGACTACTGTGCACCAATGCCGCGGCCTGATCGCTTTTACAAAAGGAGCGCCCGATGTGGTGCTGAAACGCTGCACAAAAATCTATCTGGGCGGCAGGATCCAGCCCCTTGGGGATCTCAAGCGCCGGAGGATCCAGGCCGCCCTGGAGGAAATGTCATCCCAGGCGCTGCGTGTCCTGGCGCTGGCCATGAAGGAGGGAACAGGGGATTCGGAAGCGCTGCTCAAAGAGCGGGACCTGGTATTTCTCGGCCTGGCAGGGATGAAGGATCCTATCCGTCCGGAGGCCAGGGACGCGGTCGAGAAGTTCAGCAAAGCCTCGGTGCGTACCATCATGATCACCGGTGACCATGCAGATACCGCATTTGCCATTGCAAAGGAACTGGGGATCGCCAGGAAGCCTGACCAGTGCCTGACAGGTGCGGAGCTGGACAATCTGTCGGATCACAACCTGCGGGTGCGTTTAAAAGAAACCAGTGTATTTGCCAGAGTTTCCCCGGAGCATAAGGTACGGATCGTGAAGCTGTTAAAGGAGTGCGGCAATATCGTTGCCATGACCGGGGACGGAGTCAATGACGCGCCGTCGCTGCGCACCGCGGATATCGGCATCTCCATGGGAATGTCAGGAACAGACGTGGCAAAAAATGCCTCCGACATGATCTTGACGGACGACAATTTTGCCACCATTGAAAAGGCCATTGAAGAAGGGAGGAGTATATTTCAAAATATCAAAAAAACCGTGCTGTTCCTGCTTTCCTCCAATTTCGGGGAGATCATCACCATGTTTACGGCGGTGCTGCTGGGCCTTGCCGCTCCGCTGAAGGCCAGCCATATCCTCTGGATCAACCTGATCACAGACTCCCTGCCGGCTCTGGCCCTGGGGGTGGATGAAAATGACAAGGAGGCATTGATGCGGGAGCCGCCCCGGAGCGCAAAGGAGGGGATGTTCGCAAACGGCGGGCTGGCATGTACGGTCTTTTACGGACTGCTGATCGCAGCCATCAGCCTGACCGCGTTTTTAAAGATTCCGTGGGATGTGCTGGCGGAAAGCGGGAAAGCCTTCAATTTGTCCAACATTGCGGCGGTGCTGCAGAACGAAGCGGCTCTGGCGCGGGCCCAGACCTATGCGTTTACCGTGCTGGGCATGTCGCAGCTCTTCCACGCCCTCGGTATGCGGGATGTGCGGACCTCCGTATTTTCCGGAAAACGAACCTTTAATCCGGTGCTGGCCGCGGCCTTTGTGCTGGGAGTCCTGCTGCAGATGGCGGTCACGGAGATCCCTTATCTGGTGGGGATGTTCGGGACCGCGGTCCTTGGCTGGCAGGAATGGGCCGTGCTGCTGATCCTGGCGGCATTCCCGGTGCTGGCTCATGAGGTGTTTGTGTTGACGGGGAATGGAGAGGAAGGATAAAAAGCAATAGACAGAAAAGGTGAGGAGCCGAGAGGCTCCTCACCTTTTCTGTCCTCTTGTTACTGCTTACACCCTGACCGGGTGCTCATAATAACGTATTCTTCCGTTTGCGATGGGAAAAGCCCCGGAATGTGGTTGAAATGAAGCCCCCAAAAATGTATAATGATGATAATTGTTCGGAATAGAATAATAAATTGGATGGGGAATAAAAAGAGCAAAATGGGATAATCAGGATGAACGATTCATTGCATTAAGAATTTTACTCGGGAAGGAACGTGGGATTTATGGGCAAAAATGAGATTTTGATACGGAATTTCGGACCGATTGATGAAGCCAGAATAGACTTGAATGATAAATTCCAGATTTTTATAGGGGCACAGGCGTCAGGAAAAAGTACAATCTGCAGAGTCGTTTACTTTTGCCAGAAGATCAGAGATTATACTCTGGATTTCCTGATGAGCTCTGAGCAGTTCACAGAAAACCATAAGAACGAATATTTCAATAATTACTTGAAAAAAATGACAAAGCAATTTATGGGCTGCTTTGGAACTACAAAGCATATGCAGCGATTTGAGATTCGTTACATTTTTCAGGAAAAAAGTATACGTATATTTTTGAATGAGGACGGGTATGTACGGTTCTTTTTTGACACGGATCTTCGAAATGAAATTTATGCTCTGATAAATGAAGCAGCAGACATGTTTCTGAACAAACTCGACTATGAGGTGAGCACGATCATGGACAATATTACAGCCATGGGTGTCATGAAGCAGCACTTAAATGTAGTGCTGTCTTCGCTGTTTGGAAATAAATCAGAAATCATATACGTGCCTGCCGGAAGAAGCCTGCTTGCAACTATGTCGGAACAGCTTCAGGATGTATCGGTGGATGAGATGGATCTGACCATGCAGGAGTTTATCAGGCTGATCAGAACTACAAGGAGTAAATTCGGAAGTAAAATTCCGGAGATGGTGAAGGTTTATACAAAAACAGTCAAAGGGCAGATTAATAATAATGCATTAGACCATGCATATCGTTTGATAAAAAGGATTTTAAAAGCAGATTATACCAGTGAAAGTGATGGAGAAAAGATTTATTTTGATGATTCTCATTGGGTAAAGCTGATGTATGGTTCTTCGGGGCAGCAGGAAGCCTTGTGGATATTAATGCTCGCATTTTCTATTATTTTGGAAAAAAGAGATGCATATTTTATAATAGAAGAACCGGAAGCGCATCTGTTCCCTATTGCGCAAAAAGATATGGTCAGCCTTATTTCTCTGATGTCAAATGTGACCGGAAGCAGAGTGATTATTACAACCCACAGTCCATATGTTCTTACCTCGATTAACATTTTGTTGTATTCGGGAAAAGTAGAAAGAGCGCATACTAAAAATGAAAAGGATGTGATTCCCAAAAACCTGAGAATTTCTTATGATACATTTGCGGCATATAAAGTGGGAAAATTTGAAAGATCAGTGGAGTCTCTGCTTGACACCGAGAGCCATATGATTTATACGGATTATATTGATGAAGTTTCTGCGATTACAAATTCGGAATTGGATAAACTGATGGATATGGAGATGGAAAATGATCTGTAATAGGTTAGAACTATGTGTAGAGGAAGTGTTATCTGGAAAACATCCTGAAAAGTGCGGCAACCATAGTGAGCGGTGTATCGTATCTGCTGACAGGCGCTCGGAGATCAAATGTGAAGAAAAGAAGAAAAAATATATCCTCGAAAACAGCATGAAAAACCAGGTTATTTCTTTCAGGATGGATGGGGGAATTATCGTGGTGGATTCATCAGTGCCGGATAAGCTGAATAAGTGCGACTTTTTGTTTGTGGTTCATTCTCAGGAACGTTCGGCGATTTTGATTGAACTCAAGGGGATGGATGTCCCGAAAGCTTTAAAGCAGATACAGGAAACCGCTCATTTTCGAAAAAGGAGGTAACATCATGATCACAGGAGCTTTTATGGTGCCCCATCCGCCGCTGATCGTACCGGAGATCGGCAGGGGGGAGGAACGCAGGATTCGGGATACCGTTGACGCGTATCACGAAGTGGGCCGCAGGATCGGCGAGTTAAAGCCGGAGACGATCGTTCTGCTTTCGCCCCATCAGGTCATGTACGCAGACTATTTCCACATTTCCCCGGGAAATGGCGCGAAGGGAGATTTCAGCCAGTTCAGCGCGGGGCAGGTGCGATTCGAGGTTCGTTATGATACGGAATTTGTGGACAATCTGTGCAAGCTGGCGGATGCCGGTGACCTTCCCGCGGGAACCGCCGGGGAGCGGGACCGGCGGCTGGACCACGGAACCATGGTGCCACTGTATTTTGTAAATCAATATTGGAAAGACTATCAACTGGTGAGAGTGGGCCTCTCCGGGCTCCCGCTGACCGTGCATTACGAGCTGGGCAGACGCATCCGGGAGACTGCGGAGGTACTGGACCGGAGGATCGTGATCATTGCCAGCGGGGATTTGTCTCACAGGCTGAAATCAGACGGCCCTTACGGCTACCAGAAGGAGGGCCCGGAGTATGACAGCCGCGTCATGCAGGTCATGGAAAGAGGCAATTTCGGGGAACTGCTGGAATTTTCCGAGGATTTCTGCGAAAAGGCAGGGGAGTGCGGGCACCGTTCCTTTACCATCATGGCCGGGGCGCTGGACCGGACGGAGGTGGAAGCCAGGCGTCTTTCCTATGAAGGGCCCTTTGGCGTGGGCTACGGCATTTGTATTTATGAGATCAAAGGAAGGAATCTGAATCGGAATCTGAAAGATCAGTATGAGGAGAAGGAGAGGAACCGGATCTTGAAGCAGCGGCAGCGGGAGGACGCATATGTGCAGCTTGCCCGGAACACTGTGGAGGAATATGTCCGTACCGGAAAGAAGCTCCGGATGCCGGAGGGACTTCCCGGGGAAATGCAGAACCGCAGGGCAGGCGTATTCGTTTCCATTAAAAAGGAAGGAAGGCTCCGGGGATGCATCGGCACGATCCAGGCAGTCTGCCCGTCCATTGCGCAGGAGATCATAGAAAACGGAATCAGCGCGGCTTCCCGCGATCCGCGTTTTTCGCCCATAGAGCCGGAGGAACTGGACAAGTTGACCATCACCGTGGATGTGCTGGGGGATACGGAAAAAATTGATTCCCCGGACAAGCTGGATGTGAAGCGGTACGGCGTGGTGGTGACAAAGGGCTATCGAAGGGGGCTGCTGCTTCCCAACCTGGAAGGCGTGGATACGGTGGAGGAGCAGATCGCCATCGCGAAGCAGAAGGCCGGGATCGGAGAGCAGGAAGAAGCGGAGCTGGAACGGTTTGAGGTGGTACGGCATTATTGAAACAGGGAGGACATTTATGAAAGAGACATGTCAGGTATGCATCCATCACTGCAGTCTGGAGCCGGGACAGAGGGGGACGCCACGGAGGTGGGGCAGGTGTACTGCCTCGCAGACGCGGCGGGGAAGTATATGGAGCATGTGTTTGTGGGGAATTGCTGAGTAGGGAAAGCTAATGTGAAAGTGGAGTTTTCAAGGGTGCAATAGGTTAAGTGAACTCTTTGGTGTGAATATGGATTAATGCTAAGGAACTTTTATGATTATTGAGAAATATAATTTGAATATATCGTAACTATTGCGAGCCATGCTAAATTGAAGTAAATGTGGGGCTATTGGAAAATAGAAAGCTCCATTTAAAGTAATTGTTTTTGTGAACAAATAACATTTTCAGCGACAACAGAGGAAATAGGAATGAATTTTTATAGACTTATATAGCAAAAGGTTATATAGTATTTAATAAAACTTCAAAGATATTCAGACAAAAGAAATGGAGAAATAATGGAAACAAATTGGGATGTTGGAAAAGTCTTAGTAAGATTAAATAATCGATGTTATGAAAAGGGGATGAAAAATGTATCGATTTCTCTTAAAGGGATAAGAAACGATAAAATAGCTGGAATAGATAGAAAAATCGTAGTTCCACAAATTATTAAATCCAAAGATTATAGTAAATTTTTGACTCAATTTTTGAATAACATAAGTGATGAAATAGAACAGATAAGTGCTTTAGAAAAAGTGAAGAAAATAGTTAAAGATCCAAAGTGCAATTACTATACATATGAAAGTTGTGATATTAACTTATTATATTTGTACTTATTATCATTAAATGATGAAAAATATAACGACATTTTAAAAGAATTATTAAATCTAATATGCGGTGATAATAAGAAGAATGTTTTAGAAGAAAACCCAAATAGGGAACTTAATGAAATAAAAGAACTGTGTCAGCTATATGAAAAGAAAATAGAAAAATTAAAAACTACCAATTTTCAGAGAAAACTAAAAATTAAAGAACTTGAGAAACAATGCAATATTTTAACTGAAAATAATAGAAAATTAAATTTATATAATGAGGAGTTAATTAAAAGTTTAGAAGAGGAAAAACAGTTAGCGAGTAATAATGAAGCAAGAGATGTTGAAGTAGAAAAGGATAACCCTAAAAAGGCGTTGATTGTAAAAAAAATAATTTCTGATATTTTGGATAGATACAATATAGACTTGATAACCGTAGAGGAGTTTCTAGCTCTGGAGAAGATGCAGATAAACACCTATACCAAAATATTAGTTTATAAGAAAAATATTCCTATTGGTAAATTGAGAAAGATTAAAATTTTATCAGGAGAAAAAGCTATTTATTTTGAAAGCAAAGAAGATGTTTATAATTATTTAAATACAATGGAGGAAAAAAATGAGAACAGAAGTAATTGATTGGTTAGGAGTCCTTGCAACAGATGAAGAAATACGAAATAATACTTCTATGAGAAGAAATTGTATAGTTAACAAATGGGATACATTACAATTTTATATAAAGGTGATTTCTAAAATGCCAGGGCAGACACAGAATACACAATATGTTGTTTGTTATAGCAATAGATTAAATAATGATGCAATTGTCGATAATGAGGAGATAAATGAGAACGTTCGGATTGAAGATTATGTCGAACAATTAAAAAATTATTTTTTTAGATTCAATTATGAAGAAAACCAAAATGGATATTATGTGGCAAAAAATATAGAAGCTATAGAAGTTAGTGAGTCGTACTCTCAAGGAAAAGTGTATTTTTTAATTCCAATGGTTACTCGAAAGCTTCCTGTATTTCCAGGAGATAAAGTCTATGATACACATGAACAATTATGTCAAGCTCTAAAAAATGGGGAATATATATGCAAATTGAATAAGTACAATACAACTGGGTTAGAGAATATTCCATATATTATTTTTCATGATCCAGAAACTTTAGAATATCGTATATTTGGAAATTTTACAAAATTTAACTATGATTCTACACAAGGGATAAGATATGAGTATAATGAACTTAAAAGCTTCATATTTGAGGAGGACTGGTATGATGATGTAGTTACATTTGAAAAAAGTCATTCTAGTATTTTCGTTGGCGATTATGGACATAAAAAAATTATGGACAAATTGGATGAAGATCCCGCTATTGATGTTAAAGATGTAGACGGAAATGATAATGAAGGATTAAAAAGTGCTTTAAAAAATGAACTGGAGGATAAGGAATGGAATTTTATAGAACATTTTGAAGCCGTAGTGAAAAAGGACAAGCTTTTTTACACAAAAAAAGATCTTATTAATTTCCACACAGCTGTAAAAAGTAGTTCTCTAGTAATACTGTCAGGATTAAGTGGAACGGGTAAATCTCAATTAGTATTATGCTATGCAAAAGCATTAGGCCTGACGGATGATGCATTTCACATAATTCCTGTAAGACCCAATTGGAATGATGATAGTGATTTAATAGGATTTGTGGATTCAATGCATATGGTTTATAGACCTAGTGATGCTGGTTTTATTAATATCTTAATGGAAGCAAGCCAAGAGCGTAATAAAAATAATTTATATATTATATGCTTTGATGAAATGAATTTGGCACGAGTTGAACACTATTTTAGCCAATTTTTATCAATATTAGAAATGCCAGAAAAGTCTAGAATTTTGAGATTATATGCATCAGAATATGAGAGCAGATTGTACAATTCAGACAAATATAAGTCTACTGTAAAGATAGGAAATAATATTAGATTTATTGGAACTGTGAATATTGATGAATCTACATTTCACTTTTCTGATAAGGTATTAGATCGAGCGAATATTATTAAATTAAATGTAATACCTTATACAGAATGGAGAGCAACAGAGGTAACAAACAAGGGGGAAACAATAAAAGAGTGGACATATGATGAGTATAATAAATTATTGCGTGTACCAAAAGAAAATTTTCTCTCAGACAGGGAAAGAGAATTTTTATGGAAAGTACACAAAACTTTAAATGCATGTTCTAATAATTTAGGAGTTGGACCAAGAATCTTAAAGCAGATAGGAATGTATTTAGCAAATTTACCAGTTTTTGTATGTGCGGAGAATATTTCGAGACAAGAAGGGTTTGATATTCAATTTGTGCAACGGATTATGACTAAAATTAGAGGACAGAAGGAACAATTGATAGCTATTTTTGACAATGAATCTCAAGAAAGCTTAATAAAACTTTTTGATGAATACTCCGATATTTCCAAGTTTGAAGTTAGCAGAAAAAATTTGGAAGTAAAAAGGCGGGAGATTGAAAATTATGGTTACACTTTATGATTTGGGGATTTCCATTAGATTTAAGGCAGGGAAACGCAATATTGATGTAAAAAATATGGCAGAGTCAGTAGAAGAAATGGAATCTAATGATTTGAGCACTATATCATTTAAAGAGTTCGAAAATGTTGAAATGGAATTTTTGTCGAGAGATAAGAATACCAAATTGTACTATGATGGAATAGATTTACTTCCAGGAGAACTGTGTGAAACGGATTCTAATGGAAATTTGTATTTAATGCCTTTACAAGAAGGAAAAAAATATTCGATTTTTGAGTATTCCACAGAATATTATGCAATGCGGGTGGGGAGGTTTATAATAAGACTATTTCATAATAATAAAGTGTACTATCAATATTTTACAGTGAATTCCAAGAATGTAAATAGTAATGAATGGACAATAATGCAAAAAGAATTAGAAGAAGAAATACAAGGGTTATCTTCAGATATTATAAGAAAAAATATATCTCTAGGTGATAATAAGAACGAAGTGGCACCTAGCCAAGAATTATATAAATTTTATGTAATAAAAAGGCATTTTAAAAATATTGTAGCGGCCTTAATTGATTTGAAAGACAAACCTAACTATAAAGTGGAAAAAGAGTATAGGTTAGAACCATTATATCGGGCAACTTATATTGATAATATTACGGTAAAAGACTATTTGAAGAAAGGAACTGGGGAAGAAGAATATCTTGTTCCTAAAAGGGTATATAATTATGATTTACCTGAGAATCGTTGGCTGAAAAAAATAATAATTTTATATGAAAATGAATTGAAAGTGTTTAGAAATTCGACAGTTAAATACATAGAATATATTGAAAAGGAGATTAGCGAATTTTCTAAATACAGAGAAAGAAATGTTGCTATTATTGATGCAAAGAAAAAGGTCCTGAGAGAGTTAGAAAAATATTTAAAAACGACGAAATATATTTTGAGTATTTCTGGGCTGATAAAATCAAAGGAATGGTATCAATGTATCCAAAAAGTGGATTCGATGATAATACCACATGTGCTTATTTATGATGTTCGATATAACGCATTTTACAAAATGTATAAAGAACTGCAGCAAAATAAAATAAATATTAAGTGGGACGAAAGCTATTCCTATTCATGGAAACTGTCAAGTGAAATGTATGAAATTTGGTGTTTTATAAAGCTTTGCCGTTTTTTGATAGATAGTGAACTAGGTTTTGATGCTCAAGGATGGATTTTTGATGAGATTATGGATGAGCATATTTTAGTTCCTGAACTGATGCCGGGTACACGGATAGAATTTGTAAAAGATAACCTTAAGATAAAAGCATATTATAATGTGGCCATAGGCAGATCAATTAATAAGACCGATAAAGATAAAGAGCCTCTTTATTCAAATAGTAGGCATGTTAAACCAGACATTAGATTAGATTTGTATAAAGATAATATATTTTGGTGTTCGCTTATTATTGAAGTGAAATATAGGACTATACAGAGTTTTTGGGAGTATAGAGAAAATAATTGTAAAGAACAAATAAGAGCTTATAAGAATGATTATAAGTCTAAATTTTGCCGTGGATTAAATCCAGATTTTGTCGTTAGAAAAATCAATCCTGTTGACAGGGTATGGGTTCTAAATCCAACGCATTCCAGAAATGAAGTTATAGATAGAAGAGATGAGGGAATTAAATTTGTACAATTAGTGCCAGGAGAAAGTCATCAAAATATTATCGATGAATTGAAAGAAGAAATCAATATGGCTTTTGAAGAAGGGTTAATGTAATAGTAAAAATAAATAGCTGACTGATAATAGTTTTTTGATTTCATAATAATTGTATTTTTGTGAAAGCTATATTCTATAGAAAATATAGTAGCGAGTAGATATGATAAAAGTAATCGATTCCCCGGACAAGCTGGATGTGAAGCGATACGGCGTGGTGGTGACAAAGGGCTATCGAAGAGGGCTGCTGCTTCCCAACCTGGAAGGCGTGGATACGGTGGAGGAGCAGATCGCCATCGCGAAGCAGAAGGCCGGGATCGGAGAGCAGGAACAGGAGGAGCTGGAACGCTTTGAGGTGGTACGGCATTATTAAAACAGGGAGGACATTTATGAAAGAGACATGTCAGTCATGCATCCATCACTGTAGTCTGGAGCCGGGACAGACAGGGCTGTGCAGGGCGCGGAAAAATGAAAATGGCCGGATCATCTGCGGCAATTACGGCCAGGTGACTTCCCTGGCGCTGGACCCCATTGAGAAAAAGCCGCTGCACAGGTACCGGCCGGGCAGCCTGATCCTGTCTGTGGGGAGCTACGGCTGCAATCTGCGTTGCTCCTTCTGCCAGAACCATGAGATCTCCATGGCCGGGCCGGAAGAGGCCGGGGCGGTATCCATTTCCCCGGAGGCTTTGGCGCAAAAAGCGGAAGAATATAAAGCGATTGGAAATATTGGGGCGGCGTTTACCTACAATGAGCCTCTGGTCGGCTGGGAATATGTGCGCGACTCGGCCCGGCTCATCAAGGAGCTGGGCATGGACAATGTGCTGGTCACTAACGGCACGGCATCTCGGGAGGTGCTGGAAGAATTGCTTCCCCTCATCGACGCCATGAACATTGACCTGAAAGCCTTCCGAGAGGAGACCTACCGGAAGCTGGGCGGGGACTTGAAGACAGTGAAGGAATTTATCACCTGCGCGGCGGCAGACTGCCACGTGGAGCTGACCACGCTGATCGTGCCGGGGATGAACGACGGGACGGAGGAAATGGAGGAGGAAGCGCGGTGGATCGCCTCCCTGGGAAAGGACATCCCGCTCCACGTGACCCGGTTTTTCCCCCGGTATCAGATGGCAGACCGGGACGCCACGGAGACGGGACGGGTGTACCGCCTTGCAGATACGGCGAGGAAGTATCTGGAGCATGTGTTTGTGGGGAATTGCTGACGGAAGAGGGTCGGGGATTGAAAGGAGAATAAAATGAAAGAGGTACTGAAGAAAAATCATGTAAAAAAGTTAGCGCTGGTGGGAATGGCGTTAGTGATCATGCTTTTTTCCATGACGATTCTTTCAAAGGCGGCAAGCGCCCCGGAAAATCATAAAAAAACAATCGCTGCATTAGATGAGAAAAGGGCGGATGTCTTAAAATTGACAGCAGCCTCAGCTGGAGCGGCAACAGCGATCGCGGCAATTCCAGGTGATTCGACCACACCCGTGGCGAATAAACTGGCAGATCTGGCCTCATATTTTTTGACCATTCTGATGGTGATCTTTCTGGAAAAATATCTGGTTACACTTACAGGATATGCAGCCTTTTTTATATTGATTCCGGCAGCGTGCGTCTTATTTGCGGCAGGAATTTGTCTGAACAGGACATTTTTAAAAGTGTTGGCAGCAAAAATTGCGGTCTTCGGGCTTGTCATATTTACGATGATTCCACTGAGTATAAAAGTCTCTGAGATGATAGAAGAAACATACGAAACGTCAATGGAAACGACCTTAGATGAGGCACAGGATCTAACGGCTGAAATAAATGATAGCACAGATTCAGAGGGGAATGTTTTGGATAAGCTTGTGTCCAAAATCAAAGGCGGAGTATCGGGATTGATGCAAAAAGGGGAATCGCTTTTAAATCATTTTATTGAAGCGATTGCTGTGATGATGGTGACATCCTGCTTGATTCCGATTGTTGTACTGCTGTTTATGCTCTGGCTTGTCCGGATCGTATTTGGGGTACAGATCCATGTGCCGAAGGAATTGCCAGACAGACCCAGGAAAAATATCTGCCAAAGAAAATAAAGGAGCGAATCGATATGATAAAAGTAATAGCAAGTGATATGGACGGTACACTTTTAGGGGACGACCACAAGCTTGCGCCGCGGACCGTACAGGCGATCCGCCGGGCATGCGATGCAGGGGTACGTTTCATGGTGGCGACCGGCCGTGACATGAACGGAGTCCTGCAGGAACTGGACGGTACGGGTCTGGTCTGTGATTATATCGTGGGGAGCGGCGCGGAGGTGCGAGATCCGCGGCAGAACATCATAAGCAGGGTGCAGATGGACACCGGAGTGTGCGGAGAAATCTATGACGTACTGAGACAATACCCGGTATCCACTATTTTTATGACCGGGGAATGCGACTACAGCATCGGCACTCCGGAAACGCTGGAAGAAGACCTGCGCAAAAACCTCCAGGTATTCTTTTCCGACCTGACCATGGAAGAAATCCTGGAAACGGAAATGTACCGGCACATGAAGGAAAGCACCCGCATCATTCCTGACTTTCAGACGCTAAAGGAGAAGGAGATCAACGTATATAAAATCTTTGTTTTCTGCTGTGACACGGAGGTGCTCGGGGAGCTTGACAGGCGGCTGCAAAAGGACAAAAGGCTTGCCGTAGCCTCTTCCTTTATCAACAATTTGGAGATCACCGATGCCCGCGCCCAGAAAGGCCCGGTGCTGAAAAGCTATATCGAATCCCTGGGATATACCATGGATGAGGTGATGACATTCGGCGACAGCATGAACGACTATTCCATGCTTTCCATGGACTTCGGCGCGACAGTAGCCATGGGTAATTCCGAGCCGGAGATCATCAAGGCTGCCAAGTATGTGACAAAATCCAATGAAGAGTACGGGGTGGCGTATGCAATCGAGGAAATGCTGAATCGGAGGAAGGCGTAGGGGAGAAGAACGACTCAGAAGGGCAAGCAGTTGTGGAAAATGAACTGACACATCTTGACTTGCCTGTTTCTCCGGCGGCGCAGCTCAAAAAGCCTCGACGGCATCCCATTATGGCCATTCGGCCGTTTCATAAGGTATGATAATAAGGGCAGATATCCTCATAATGCCCGTCCTTCATCCGAAACCCTTTCGGAATCGTTCCGAGCTGGATAAAACCAAGCCGTTCATAGAGATGTCTTGCGTGGACATTTGACGCGACCACCGCATTGAACTGCAGGATCGTAAACCCGAGCCTCCGCCCCTGGATGAGACAGTCGGAAACCAGAGCTTTACCGATATGCTGCCCCCGGTATCGCGAACTGACAGCATAGCTGGCGTTGCAGATGTGGCCGCACCGCCCGACATTATTGGGGTGCAGGATATACAGGCCGCAGACCTCTCCGGTATCCGCATTTATCGCGGCGGCATTGTATGTCTGCTGCTCAAAAAATTCCTTCCCGGTCCGGGCATCCAAAAGCTCCTCTTGGGGAAACGCGATTCCCTCCTCCACAACTTCATTCCATATCCGAATCATTTCGGGAAGATGCTCTTCCCTGTAGGCTTCTATTTCTATCTTCACATTCATTTCTCAAAAATGTTCCTTCCCATTTTCTGTTTTACTCCATTTCAATTCGATCAGAAGAACCGACTGTCACTGCGCAGACAAATGTTTCGTCCCTAATGTGCTGTTGATAAATGCGATCAACTCGGCTTTATCTACATACGTATCCCGGATCGCTGCGGCAAAACCCGCATTTCCGGTATTCACATAGTTTCCCATAGGCTGCGCCGCTTTCCGAAGCTTTCATAGACAATTTTCTGGAACGGCAGACCGTGAAAGCCCCCTGCTGTTCCGGAGTGCTCAGGCAGATTTTCTGCCTCTTAGTATAACATGCTGGCGGATGCAGGGCAAGACGCATTTTGACTACTCATAAATGAGCAAAAATGCGGCGTTACAGGTCACACCTTGACCAGGCGTGCCCTGTAACTCAGGCCGTCATTTAAAATTGCCTACGGCAATGGACGG
>ERZ808051.885-NODE-885-length-24980-cov-10.244750_pt1 | contig 24980 bp, 21 predicted proteins | sample MGYA00380199_ERZ808051 | MGnify/ENA primary metagenome ERZ808051 (study PRJEB31490, sample SAMN06133391) | mouse gut metagenome | isolation source: J11 | host: mice | place: China: Chengdu | collected 2015-05 ...
ACCCACGTTTCCGGCAGCTTGTCGAAGTCCTCGCCTTTCTTCAAAAGGTTTGCGTCCATCATGCTGCTGTTGTACCTTGCCCTTTTTCTCCCGGCTCCTTTGTCGGAGCGCTGTACTTCTACATTCAGTTTTGCCCCTGTGCTGTCCGTAGCCAGAATATCCAGCCTCACTGAACGGTTCAGCAGGTTCTCCACAAATACCTGGGTGCGAACGTCCAGCACCTTTAAATCCGGCTTTTCCAGCACAATCCGCAATACCAGTTCTATGCTTGCCGTATCTCCCTCAAAACACTTTGTGAGGAAATCATCATCAAGCAGGCGGAAGCCTCTCAGCCTCTGTAAATCTTCCTGATGTTTCTGCTCTATCTGTTCCGTCACTGTCAATCTTCCACCTGCGTTCCCTTCTGTTTTCGTATCTCCATACTACCATAAACCTCCTGATTTTACAAGCGCATGGCTATTTGTGTAGTATATCCATTACTTTCTGGTCAAACAATTCACATATGATATATCGAAAATTTTTTGATTTTTCTGCAACTGGTTGATATTAACGGTCTGGTAGTATTAAATATTAATTCATCAACCAATAGATACTGTAGGAGAAAAAATATGGATAATCAGCCGTTAACCAACCAACTCATGAGCGTATTTCTCAAATAGAGATGGAAAAACGTCTCAAGGAAGCTATAGTTTATACGCCTGATATAAGCAAGGCTGTTCCTATACGAATGAGTGATGACTGGAAAGAGGGACAATATATTGCCAATGCAAATGGACATGTTAATGTTTGTCATTTTAGTGATACATTTATAATTTATGTTCATTACCTTTGCCGCAGAGAGGCATATTGGCTGGCAACTCCCAAATATGAACCTTATCCTTTATTGTTGGGAGAAAAAGATACTCCCTATTGTCCTGTTTTTTATCAAGAACATCAAATCTATTTATCGTTCTTACAGACTTGTATGGACTTTTTTTGCCAATCAATTATTGCGGGGATTCCTGATTTTGTCGCTCATGGTTTCCTTACTGGTCTTACTGAAATGAACCCGCACAATATAGGTAGGCCGGTCAATCTCCTTCACCAGTGCAGGAGCGTCCTTCGCCGGTGCTTTGGTCGCCCTGACTCCTTCCTCCCGGAAATTCTTTCAGGTAAAAATAACCGGCGCACACCGTCGCAAATGAGAGCATAATAAAGAAGACACCAGCATTGTCTGTCATCCAAGCGGAAAGACTTATCCAGAACCGGAAGGTCCTGCCATCTTAAATGATAAGTGTACGGGCTCAAAGTCCCAATTGTCTGTGCTAAAAAAGGATGACGGCACATATAAGGTTTCGGGATAAGATGGGCTTATGCTTTCCAGGCATTATCTTCTTCTCCTTCCTCATCTGATTCATCTACAAGACAGTTTAACTGATCTGCAAGATTCCGTGACTGGTCTGGGTACAAATGGGAATATGTATCCAGTGTTGTCTGTATTTTTTCATGCCCAAGCCGCTCCGACACAAGTTTGGGCCGTACGCCTGGCTTTGAAATCAGCAGGGAAGGGTGGCTGTACCTGAGAGCATGCAGCCGTATTTTTTTTACGCCGGACAATTCTTCCCCGGTTTCCATCTGAGATGAGCTGTTTGTAGATGAGCTGATTTTTTAAAATCCAGGGTAAACGATCTAGATTGACTGATTTTAAGAATAGCTATTCCTTTTGACTGAAATTGATGCATACAAGCTGTTATAACAAACTAAAATGATTTAAAACGGTCATAATCGTCCAAATTTAAGCAATATGAACAAAATGGCAAGTAAACTTTTGTGAATAAATATGATTGATTTTGACCGAGTGTGAATGTATAATGCAACTATAGTAAAAGACACAAACTAAGAAAGGGGAGGGCAAGAGATGATTTATACGGTTACTTTTAATCCATCGCTGGACTATATCGTTTCGGTCGAGGACTTTAAGCTGGGATTGACGAACCGGACCAGTTCGGAGCTGATGCTTCCCGGCGGGAAGGGATTAAATGTTTCCATGGTGCTTGGCAATCTGGGCATTGAGAATACGGCGCTTGGGTTCGTGGCGGGATTTACGGGAGAGGAGATCGTCCGCCGGATAGAGCAGATGGGGGTAAGGGCGGATCTGATCCGGATAAACAACGGCATATCGCGGATCAATGTGAAGCTGCAATCCATCGACGGGACGGAGATCAACGGCTGCGGGCCGCAGATCAGTGAGCGGCATGTGCAGGAGCTGTTGGAGAAACTCGACATTCTGGGAGATGGTGATGTGCTGATCCTTGCCGGAAGCATTCCCAGTTCCATGCCGGACGATATGTACAGAAGGATCGTGGAGCGGCTGGAAGGCCGGGGTGTGATGATCGCAGTGGATGCCACGAAAGATCTGCTGGTCAATGTACTGGCGTATCATCCTTTTCTGGTTAAACCGAACAACCATGAGCTGGGTGAGATCTTCGGTGTAGAGCTTAAGACAAGGGAAGAAGTGATGCCTTATGCAAAGAAGATGCAGGAGATGGGGGCAGTGAACGTGCTTGTTTCCATGGCCGGTGAAGGCGCCGTGCTGGCAGCAGGGGACGGCAGCATCCATGACGCGCCGGCGCCGGAAGGACGGCTGATCAACGGCGTGGGGGCAGGAGACTCCATGGTGGCCGGCTTTCTCGCAGGCTGGATGGAGCAGAAAGATTACGACCATGCTTTTGCCATGGGAATAGCGGCGGGAAGCGCCAGCGCTTTCTCCGAACAACTGGCGACGAAGGAAGAAGTAGAAGCCGTCTACCGGCAGGTGAGAAAACGGCAGGCGAATGCAAAGCAGTAAATCCAGCGAGCCAGCCAATCGAAACATGCGGGTAAATGGAAGACAGGGAAAATAGGAGGAGTAGTACGATGAGAATTACAGAACTTCTGGATAAGAGAAGCATTTCTCTTGCCGGAGCTCCGGCGAACAAGGAAGAGGCGCTGGATCAGGTTGTGGAGCTGATGGTGCGAAGCGGCAGGATCAATGACAAAGAAGCGTACCGCAGACAGGTGTATGCGAGAGAGGAAGAGAGTACCACCGGAATCGGGGAAGGCATAGCGATTCCCCACGGCAAATGCGATGCGGTGACGAGCCCCGGCCTGGCGGCGATGGTAGTGAAAGACGGCGTGGACTTTGATGCGCTGGACGGTGAACCGGTGACGTTGATTTTCCTGATCGCGGCTCCCAACACAGAAGATAACGTGCATCTGGACGTATTGAGCAAGCTGTCCGTATTGATGATGGATGAGGACTTTTCCGACAGTCTGCGGAATGCCGCGTCGGTGGAGGAATTTCTGGCGATCATCGACAAGGCGGACGATGAGAAGGCCAGCATAGACGAGCGGTTGGCGGATACCGGTTCGGCCGATGCGGGTCAGGTGAAGATTCTGGCGGTGACCTCCTGCCCGACCGGGATTGCCCACACCTATATGGCGGCGGAAGGAATCGAGAAGGCGGCAAAAGAGAGAAACTGTTTTGTCAAGATCGAGACAAGAGGTTCCGGCGGCGCCAAAAATGTCCTTACGGCGAAAGAAATTGAAGAGGCTGACTGCATCATTGTCGCGGCCGACGCGCAGGTACCCATGGATCGTTTTGCCGGCAAGAAAGTTATCGAGTGTCAGGTTTCGGACGGAATCAGCAAGGCAGGAGAGCTTTTGGACCGCGCTATTCGCGGCGATGTGCCGGTTTACGTGGCAGCGGCCGGAGCACGGCCTGCGGCTCAGACTTCCGGAAAAAGCGGCAGTGCGGGACACCAGATCTACACGCAGCTGATGAACGGCGTTTCTCATATGCTTCCGTTCGTGGTGGGCGGCGGTATCCTGATCGCGATCGCCTTTTTGATCGACGGTCTGAGCGTGGATATGAATACCCTTGATGTGGCGGAGAGAGCGAATTTCGGTACGATCACGCCTGCGGCCGCATGGTTCAAACAGTTGGGGGATACGGCATTCGGTTTTATGCTTCCGGTACTGGCGGGTTTCATCGCTATGGCGATCGGTGACAGACCGGCGCTGGCTCTTGGATTTGTGGGCGGCATGATCGCTTCCGGCGGAAAGTCCGGTTTTCTGGGTGCACTGGCGGCCGGTTTCCTGGCAGGTTACACGATCGTAGTGCTGCGCAGAATCTGTGATAAACTGCCCGATTTTCTGGAAAAAATTGCTCCGGTACTGATCTACCCGCTGGTTGGACTTCTGATCATGGGTCTGATCATGTCCTTTCTGGTAGAGCCGGTGATGGGCGGACTCAATACGGCACTGAACAACGGACTGACCAGCATGGGCGGAACGAGCAAAGTCATCCTCGGGCTGATCCTGGGCAGCATGATGGCCATTGATATGGGCGGTCCTTTCAACAAAGCGGCATATGTGTTCGGCACGGCGGCCATCGCGGCAGGAAATTATGACATTATGGCGGCAGTTATGATCGGTGGTATGACACCGCCCTGTGCCATCGCGCTGGCAACCCTTTTCTTCAAGAAGAAGTTTACGAAAGAAGAAAGAGAATCCGGCCCCACCAACTTCATCATGGGTCTGGCATTTATCACGGAAGGAGCGATTCCCTTTGCGGCATCCGATCCGCTGCACGTTCTGCCGGCCTGCATCGCAGGTTCGGGTGTGGCCGGAGCGCTGTCCATGGTATTCGGCTGTACGCTGATGGCGCCTCACGGCGGAATCTTCGTATTCCCGGTAGTAGGCAGCCCACTGATGTACGTGGTGGCGCTGATCGTGGGAACACTGGTCTCGACGGTACTGCTGGGCGTGCTGAAGAAAAATGTGGAATGATCATGAAAAGCATCTGTAAAAAGTGATGGCAGTTCAAAACAAGGCGGAGTAAGATTGTTTTGGCAGATTGGCAGATTGGCAGATTGGCAGATTGGCAGATTGGCAGATTGACAGAATTAGAAATCATCGGGAAGTATTTTTAAAAGAAACAGATATTGAATAGTGAACAGGAAAATTATAAAATATAAAGAAAAGAGGAGAAGCATCATGAAAGAATTCAAGTATGTAATTACCGATCAGGAAGGAATCCACGCACGTCCGGCAGGGGAGTTGGTGAAGGCGGCCAAGGCTTTCGAGTGCAGTATCAAACTTGCAAAGGACGGTAAGTACGGCGACTGTAAGAAGATCTTCGGGATCATGGGTCTTGGCGTTAAGAAAGGCAACGAGGTGACGCTTACATTTGAGGGAGCCGACGAAGATGCGGCATGTGAAGCGATCAGTAAGTTTATGCAGGATAATCTGTAAAGGACTTGCACCGGGCGGCTTCTGCCGATTAAGGTACACGGAGGAAAACTATGTTATCGGAACAGAGATATGAGATGATCTTGAAGATTCTGGAGGAGAAGCGGAGCGTGACAGTGACCGAACTGACAAGGCTTCTGGATATCTCCGAATCTACCGCCAGAAGGGATATCGTCGTGCTGGATAAGGCAGGAAAACTGGTAAAGGTGTTTGGCGGAGCGGTGCTCTCGGACAATATTTATCAGGCGGCGGAGCAGACGGTAACGCAGCGGACCGAGGTGCACCGGGAAGAGAAAAGAAAGATCGCGCAGTATGCGGTATCTTTGATCGAGCCCCAGGATTTTATCTATCTGGATGCCGGAACGACTACCGGCTATATGCTGGATTTCATTGAGGACACGCGGGCCACCTTCGTCACCAATGCGGTGGCCCACGCACAGCGTCTAGCGGCGAAGGGCATTCATGTGATTCTGATCGGCGGAACGCTTAAGAGCACCACGGAAGCCGTCGTGGGAACCATGGCCGCGCTGGCGCTTAAAGACTATCACTTTACGAAAGGTTTTTTCGGTACCAACGGCATAAGTCTTACAGCCGGGCACACCACACCGGATGCGGATGAGGCGCTGGTAAAAAGAACCGCGGCACAGCAGTGCAGAAAGCAGTATTTTCTGTGCGACAACAGTAAGTTTAATGTGGTCAGCGCGGTAACTTTTGCGGCTTTGGCCACCGGCACGCTTCTGACTGATGCCGCGCCGGAAGAATACGCAGAGGCCGCAGATATGATAGTCTGTTGATCAATCCAGTTCCTTGTCATAACTGAGAATGGCGCCGGTGACGGCATCCACATCGCAGGAATATTCTGTCCGTCCCACGTACCATTCCACTTCATATTCACCGCGCCCGTCGTCGTAGTCGAATTTGATCTGCAGACGCTGGGCGTCTTTTTCGGCCACGCCGGCATGTTGGAGAGCCAGCTGTTTGGCCTGCTCTTCCGTAATCTGTTCACTGCCGGCATTGGCTGCCTGTGCATGATGATAATACTCGGCGTCGTGATCGAAGGAGAGAACTTCCCCGGTCAGGGCGTCGATATCGTAATCGTATTCCGTAGTATCCTTGTGAAATTCTATATCATATTGCCAGATTCCGTCATCCGATTCCAAATGTGCGTGCACGAAGTTCACTTCATTGCTCTTTAAGCCGGCGTGGTTCAAAGCGGCCACTTTGGCGGCTTCGGTGCCGATATACTGCTGTTCCGATGCGCCGGAGGCGGATTTTAAGTCATGTGTTTTGCCATTCTGTGTTGTTGCGGCTTGTGAATCGGCTGTGTCGCCATTCTGCGTTGTTGTGGATTGCGAGCCGGCCATGCTGTCATCCTGTGCTGATTCGGGTTGGGAAGCTGCCGTATCGGTATCCTTCGATTGTCCCGCTCCAATTTCTGTGGCAGAAGCAGCCACATTCGACGAAGAAAAAGCCGCCAGATCATAGCTGCCGCTCTCACAGCTCATGGAAAGAATTTCACCGGTCAGGGCGTTTACGGAATAGTTATAAGCGGCGGTTTCGCAGAGAAATTCCATGTCATAACGGGCAGTTTCCTGTGCGGTATCCAGCTGTGTCCGCACAAAATGCACATTTTCCTCCGTAAGCTCTGCATTTTCAAGAACGATGGACTTGGCTTCCGCCAGGGTCAGGTAGTCGGCCCCTGTTGCGGAAGAGCCTGTTTCTGCGGGCGTGACATCAACCTCGTCGGCCGATTCTTCTACCGGAACAGGCGCCTGAGAAGCCGTGTTCCCGCAGCCTGCCATAAGGAGCAGCATGCAGAAGGTAATGGAAATAGTTTTTGTGATTTTAAAAATACTGTTCAGATTCATAATTTCCTCCTGTATATACCTGCGTTTTGTTTTGCAAAAATCTGCATAAAACTTTATCAGGCCTGATTTTACTTTACTATATTATATAAAGGAAGTTTTTTGAAGTCAACGAACAGCAGGCGAATTGACGCCGTATTTTTAAAGCAGATTATATCCGAATAAAGAGTTTTCAAAAACTTTTATAAAGGATATAATTAAGTAGCAAATTTCCATGGCATTACCATTCAGGGAGTGCAGAGCAGTAATACAGGCGTTAGCTTTGTTCCGCTTGCAGCTTCAGTGCGTTTTGGTGCATTCAGCGTGTTTCTCATAACATCCATATGTAGCGCCGTATTTGATTTGATGTTTGTCATTATGCAGAGATACAACAGATCACGTATAGTAAAAATGGTCATACGACAGAGCTAAGATTTTCAAAAATGACAGCTTTGTTTCGTTAGTATTACGGTGATAAGGAAGTATTTACAACAACTTATTACTAACGCTGACAAAAAGGGTGCAAATAAAAACAGAAAGCTGATTACTTCAAAAAGCAGTCGGCTTTCTGTTTTTTGTTGAGTTTCGGTATTAACTTATAAAGCAATATTTTGTAATTTTTTCTTTTCCATAGTTTACTCCATTTCTGCGCTGCTTTTGTCTCAACTATGTTGAGATGTCGCATGAAACAAGTTTGTGACAAGCAACGCGCAGACACAAATCTCGCGATTGAAAATTTTAATTTTCAATCTTTACCTCATTTCTTTTTTACCAAATCTATTAACAGCCAACAAAAGAGCTAATATAAAAACCACTATTGCACATGGCAAAAATGGAAATACTGAAAATGCCATACTTGTGCCTTCTGCCGTAAAATCATGCAACGAACAGGATACCAGATAACCACTGTAACAGTAAGGATATGCAATCCAGAGCGGAGTATTGGCTATTAATATGCCAGGAATAACAAGAAGCAGGTTAAGCCCTACAGATATCAATGTTTTTTCAAACAATACTGTAATTGCCCACATAGCTGCTATACATGGCAGCATCGTAAGGAATAATCCTGCACACCACTTTGCAAGATACAACAGTGGTAAAGATTCTGTAATTCCTGCCATGTGTGTGGCAGCGATACCAGTAATCAAAAACACAGCGAGAAAAACGACCATTTCCATAAACAGATAAAACATCAAAACACCAAATTTTGCCAAAGACAAGGCATAACGGCTAACCGGCAATGCCAGCATTTTCAGAATACCATTATTCTGCGCTTCACGCCCTGCGATCATCACACATACAACAATCATGGAAAAAGGCAACAGATAATAGGCGTAAACTAAAGCACTCTGGATAAACATAGCAGACCACGCATTTGTATATTCCGGTGAAAAGTACCTGCTTAAGTTGGCAACCCCTGATATTACAACCAGCAACGGAGCAATAAATATCAAAGGAACGATTTTAGACCGCTTTACCTTTTCAAATTCAATCTTCAATAAATCAAAAAAATTCATACAAATCCCTCCTACTCATAACGTAACTTTTTTGCCATCCACAAACCCATTCCTAAGAACAAAAATGTTTCTGCCATAGATATCATAACTATTTCAAGGTCAGGCTGTGCGCTCATGGCAACCGCAGGTTTTAGCATTATCACGAACGGGTGAACCAGTAGTAAACTGACATTTGAATTTGCTAAAGCCATTCCGCTTAGGAATCCGGCAACGCCAATTCCAAGAGGCATCCACATATTTTCAAAACGTGAGGCAACCAAAACCATAAAAGACAATGTTGGCATAGAAGTAATAAAAGAGTATGCTGTAAATATAAGCAAAGTATTCATCTCAAAAGTACCTGCCGGCAGGTCACTGGTACCGATTTTTAACAAAGCTGAATTCTGCAGCACAATCGCTGTCAAAAGCAACACGGTTAAAATCAGAAACTTACACAGATACATTTCAGGAACACTGATCGGCAGCATATACATCTTTTTGATTGCAGTTCCTTTAAATTCCATGTTATAAACCATACAGGCAGCTACAACAATACCAAACATATTCAAAACCATAATCATTCCGTAAAGCTGTGTTAAAAGAACATCCATTGGATCTAACGGAAGGTTCAGTAATGTATCCTTACGCACCATAAAATTGACAAACGCATAGGCCGCTCCCAATATACCGACTGATAACAACAGCGGAATAACACCAGTCCTTTTTTCTTTCCGAAGTTCAATGATAAGTGCATTCATAACCTGGCCCTCTGCTTTCTGGCTGCGTTATCCTTATCGATCATGGAAAGGAACATATCTTCCAAATCAGCGGAACTACTCTTATCATCCGCTGCAAAACCTGCCTGTACTGCATTCTGCTTGAGCTCATCAAGACTTCCCTCGAACAGCAGCCGGCCATGATTAAGAATTCCAATGTCATCTGCCATCAATTCTATTTCCGACAGCATATGGGAAGATATCAGGACGGTACAATCATAAAGACCCGGCAATGACTTTATCAGATTGCGGATTTCATGAATACCGGAAGGATCAAGACCATTTGTAGGTTCGTCTAAAATCAGGATTGGCGGACGTCCAAGCAAAGCGCCCGCAAGTCCAAGACGCTGTTTCATACCTAACGAATATTTTTTTGCAGGCCGGTTACCAAACTCTGCCAAACCGACTAACTCCAATGCATCATTTACTGCATTTTCCGGCAGCCCCAAAATTCTGCGGATAATATCAAGGTTTTCCCGCCCCGTGAGATTTGCATAAAAAGACGGGGATTCGATAAAAGAGCCTACTTTCTTTAAAATGCTGGTCCGGTCATCAGGAAAATGACCTCCGTCAACCATAAAACTTCCTCCTGTAGGCGATGTCAGCCCCAGCAGCATCTTCATTGTAGTAGATTTTCCTGCGCCATTAGGGCCAAGAAAGCCGTAGATGCTGCCTTTCTGAATGTGCATGGAAACCTTATTGACCGAAATAAAATTTTTATATTTCTTTGTCAGCTGCTCCGTTGTGATAATATAATCCATAAAAAATCCTCCTCGCTTTCTTTTTTCTTTAGTTTACATCCCCGAGCTGACATTAACTTTCTCGTGTCCTTACTTTTACCTTACTTTTTTGCCATAAGATTTCGAAAACCGTTCCGCTATGCTATAATATTACTGTTGTTATTGATTGATTTTTGAAAGGTGCAGACAAATGGAAGAAACATTTTTGCATACCAAAAAAATTCTGTTGGTTGATGATGAGCCGGAACTGCGTAAATTAGTAATTGACATCCTGTCAGATGACGGATTTTCAAATATCATGGATGCGGGAACTGTTCAAACCGGGCTTTCTTTTGCCATGCAGGAAAAACCCGACCTTGCTATCCTTGATGTCATGCTGCCGGACGGGGATGGATTTTCTCTTATGAAGAAATTACGAACATTTACGAATATTCCGATTATATTTCTGACAGCCAAAGATGAAGCAGCTGATAAACTTGCAGGCCTGGGTCTTGGGGCAGATGATTATGTAGTAAAGCCTTTTTTGCCGCAGGAACTGTTACTGCGTGTCCATGCTGTTTTACGCCGATGCTATAAAGCAGATTCTCCGTTATTAGAGCTGGAAGGCTGTACGATAGATTTCAGTCGCGCCGAAGTCAACAAAAACGGAATCATAGTTGCTCTGACTGCAAAAGAATATACACTGTTAGAAACATTATCCCGTAGCGAAGGGAGAATCGTAAGCATTGATGCATTGTGCGAAGCATTATGGGGCGATAATCCTTTTGGATATGAGAACAGCCTGAACGCCCATATCCGGCGTATACGGGAAAAAATTGAAACCGATCCCTCAAAGCCTGTATCCCTCATAACCATGAAAGGACTTGGTTATAAGTTAAATGCAAGGAAGTGAAGCCATGAAGGTATTCAGCAAATATATTTCTAAACGCTTATTGTCTTTTATCGGGCTTATTTTAGTTCTTATTATATTGAACATAGTTGCCTTTGCTTTTACATTTCACAATGCAGTATCAAAAAACTTTGGAAGTACTTCTCCGCAGAATATGCTAAAGCAAGTGGCAGCAGCTTCCTCTTCCAACGGAATAACGAATGAAGCGGAAAGAATATTAACAACCAACTCTTTATGGGCGATGTATTTAAATACAGAAGGCTCCTGCAACTGGACTGTTAATCTACCGGAAGAAATTCCAACGGAATATTCCATTCAGGATATTGCAGTATTTTCCAAAGGATATTTGAAAGATTATCCTGTATTTATATGGAGTGATGAAAACGGCTTATTAGTTATTGGTTATCCTAAAAACAGCTATATGAAAATTACCAGCAATTATTATCCTATTGATATGGTTCGTAAAATCCCTCTTTTTTTTCTTTGCATTATTGTATTTGACCTGTTGATTCTGTTTCTTGCCTATTCAGGTTCCAAAGCACAGATCAGTAAAAATACAGAACCGATCATTTCCTCGATTGCAACCTTGTCAGAAGGGAAATGCATAAACCTTTCTGTGAGTGGCGAACTGTCAGAAATAGCTGACAGTATAAATAAAGCATCCAATATCATCAGCCGCCAGAATACCGCACGGGCAAATTGGATTAGTGGTATATCCCACGACATCCGTACACCATTATCCATGATTATGGGATATGCAGATAGAATTGTTAATGACAAAGATGCCAGTAACCAGATGAAGGAACAGGCTGCTGTTATATCCAGGCAGAGTATCAAAATAAAAGATTTAGTGCAGGATTTAAATCTCGTATCAAAGCTTGAATATGAAATGCAGCCTCTGCAAAAAGAAAATATACGACTTTCAAAACTGTTACGTTCTTATGCTATAGACCTGATAAACAGCGGTCTGCCGGATATCTATTCTTTAGAGGTGAACATTTCTCCTGACTCTGAAAACAGCATGATAGAATGTGATGCAAAATTGATTACACGAGCCGTCAATAATCTGGTTCAAAACAGCATCCACAGCAATCCCAAAGGCTGCACAATTTTTTTGTCATTGCAAATAACAGAAAGCAAACTGCTTTTAACCATTCAAGATAATGGTATTGGTATTTCTGCTGAAAAGTTAGAAGAACTGAAAAGCAAACCACATTACATGGAGAGTACCGATGACCGCTTAGATCTCCGCCATGGTTTAGGACTTCTTTTAGTACGGCAAATTATTGAAGCACACCACGGAACAATAGAAATAGAAAGCAGATTACACGAAGGATACAAAACAAATATATACTTCCCAGGCAATCCCAAACCATGAGTAAATTCTACCTTTTTATCAAAAAGTACAAATAAGAAAAGCCCTGTATCCTGTCTTTATTTAATTTTATCTTGTAATGGAAAAAAGAATATGCTACAATCATTTTCAAGCAAAGAACAGATCTAAGATTCCCATGATATCTTAACGGATTGACGCAAAATCCGTATCTATGCAGAGTTATCTCTGCGAGAACTCCTTGCTTATAACTAAATAACTGCAGGGAGGAAAATAACGGGATGACTGACGATATCCTCTCTGTCTTCACAAAAAGAGAGGATATAATATGCAGCAGAATGAAAAAAGCAGAAAAACGTCATCGAAAATGAATACAGGGCATATGGAGCCCACACAGGGGTCGCGGAGCGATAATGAGAGCCGGAAGATATTTCCGGAAGGATATGAGATTAATCTGAGCGATTTTGCACTCTTTTTATCGGTCATGAAGGTAAAAGAAGCCTATACGGATGTACTCAGTATTATTCTTGATGAACCTGATCTGAAGCTCAAAGAGGTCAAGGCGGAGCAGGTAATTCTGAACAGGTCTGGCAAGCGTGCCATACGTCTGGATGCGTGGGCGCAGGATATATACGACAGGCAGTTTGATATGGAAATGCAGAATGATGTAAGCGGTGATAATGTTTGTAAACGATCCAGATTTTATCAGAGTATGCTTGACACGCCGCTCCTGAAATCAGGACGCAAAACACGTTACAGGCATTTGCCGTCTACGGTGATCATTTTCATCACACAGGAAGATATTTTCGGGAAAGATCTGGCGATGTATACTTTCAGGGAACAGTGTGCAGAGGTGCCTGAGCTGTTACTGGAAGACGGTACGAGTAAGATTTTTTTGAATATGATGAGCAGGAATGGCAGACCCGAGCTGGTCAGTCTGCTACAGTATATGAAGCATACCACGCTTGAAAATGCTGATATTTCTGTTATGGATAAGCGGATCCTGCATTTGGACAGTATTGTGGAAGAAGTAAAGCAAACGGAAGAATGGGAGGTTGTAAAAATGGGGATTCTTGAGATTGGTTTGGAGAAAGGAAGGCTGGAGGGGAACAGAGAAACGCTGGTGCGAAACGTAGAGTCAGTGATGAAGAATTTCAATATTACATTGCAGAAGGCATGTGATGGCCTTGGTATCACGACAAAGGAATACGAGGAAGCAAAAGCACAGATTGCGTTATTGCATAAGGGATGATATAATGGGTCTGTCGTGAAGACCGCACATAAGAATGGCAGGAAGCCATCCATGGAACAGAAGTTCCCTGCGGTTAGACGATTATTTCATGATATTGCTTGTATTTCATTTTCGTATTAAGAAACAGCAGTAAATAATGGTGAATACTCCGAAACGAAGAATACTATATTTATTGCTATATTTATATTGAAGTATGTATGTACAGGAAGGCATACGGTTTTTCCAGGAGGGACCGTGTGTCTTTTTTTGAGTATAGAGAGGATATTTGCGAACGAGAAAGGGAGGAGGCTTACGACATGAACTTATTCGAGTTCTTTACAGAAAATCCGCAGGCGGCGATCGCTTTTTCCGGGGGTGTGGATTCGGCTTATCTGCTCTATGCAGCGTTGCAGTACGGGGCAAAAGTGCGGGCCTATTATGTGAGATCGGTCTTTCAACCGCAGTTTGAGCTGGACGACGGCATAAGGCTTGCAAAAGAGCTGGGAGCGGATCTGCGGATTCTGGAGGCGGACGTGCTGACGCTGGAGGCTGTCGCATCAAACCCGCCGGACCGCTGCTACCACTGTAAGAAGATCATTTTTGAAACGATCGGCGAAGCGGCACGGGCAGATGGGTTTTCGGTTCTGTTGGATGGTACGAATGCGTCTGACGAAGAAGGTGACCGGCCCGGCATGCGGGCGCTTAGGGAGCTGTCGGTGCAGTCGCCTCTCCGGCTTTGCGGGCTGACCAAGGATGAGATCCGGCTACTTTCGAGGGAAGCAGGTCTTTTTACCTGGGATAAGCCGGCCTATGCCTGTCTTGCCACCAGGATTCCCGCCGGGGAGAGGATTACAGAGGGGAAACTTGCGGCCACCGAAGCCGCGGAATCTTATCTGTCCGGAATGGGATTCAGAGATTTCCGGGTACGCAGGATGGGAGACATTGCAAGACTGCAGTTTCCGGCCGATCAGATAGGACAGGCAGTGGCAGACAGAGAAAATATCGTTCGGGAACTGAGAAAATATTATGCGGCGGTACTGCTTGATTTGGAACCGCGGCAGGGAAACGGGGTAAAACATGAACAGTGAGATCAGAAAGATGTTGGAGGCGGTGCGAAGCGGGGAGATCTCTGTGGACGAAGCGCTTCTAACCATTAAGAAAGCGCCTTTTGAGGATATCGGCTATGCCAAGGTGGACATGCATCGCGGTATCCGACAGGGGGCGCCGGAGGTTATCTACGGCGCCGGCAAGACGGCGGAGCAGATGCTCGGTATTATAGAAGCTATGCAGCAAAACGGGCAGCAGACGATTCTGATCACCCGTCTGTCTTCGGAAGCGGCGGAGCGCATTTCCGCGGTCTATGATATGGATTACCGGCAGGAGGCCCGCGCCGGCGTGATCGGGAAGATGCCGGCGCCGGACGGCATCGGCAGAATTGTGGTTGCCACAGGCGGAACCTCCGATATTCCGGTAGCCGAGGAGGCGGCGCTTACCGCCGAGGTGCACGGCAACGAGGTGGTGCGCCTTTATGATGTGGGTGTGGCAGGGCTGCACCGGATGCTGGCTCATATGGATGAGATCATGAGCGCATCTGTGATCATTGCGATCGCGGGCATGGAGGGGGCGCTGGCCAGTGTGATCGGCGGACTGGCGGACTGTCCGGTGATCGCGGTGCCCACAAGTGTAGGCTATGGCGCTTCTTTTCATGGGGTGAGCGCTCTTTTGTCTATGTTGAATTCCTGCGCCAGCGGGGTGTCGGTGGTCAATATCGACAATGGCTTTGGCGCCGGATATCTGGCCGGGATGATCAACCATATGACGCAGAAGAAATGACGGTTTGCGCCTTATGGTGACAAATCCACACGTTAAAAAGGGAGGTATGATTATTAAAATGAAGACTTTATATTTGGACTGCGGCATGGGAGCGGCGGGGGATATGTTGACGGCAGCGTTGTTGGAGCTGCTTCCGGATGCGGAAGGATTTATGGCGCAGTTGAATGCGCTTGAGATCCCCGGTGTTACGATGCAGAAGGAAAAGGTGAGTAAGTGCGGCATTGGCGGCACGCATATCACAGTGAAGGTGCATGGTATGGAGGAAGATGAGTCCATGCACGAACATGCGGAGGAACATAGCCATGTTTCCGGCCACGAACACCATCACCATGACAGCGGACATGAGCATGAGCATCACCACCACAGCGGTATGCATGAGATTGAGCATATCGTTCATCACCTTCCGGTATCGGACAAGGTAAAGGCGGATATTCTAGCGGTCTATTCATTGATCGCCGAGGCGGAGAGTCACGCGCATGGCGTTCCGGTGACGGAGATACATTTCCACGAGGTGGGAACGATGGATGCGGTGGCTGATGTGACGGCGGTCTGCCTGTTGATGGAGAAGATTGGGCCCGGACAGGTGATCGCATCGCCGGTTCACGTGGGGAGCGGCCAGGTGCGCTGCGCCCACGGCATCCTGCCCGTACCGGCGCCGGCCACGGCGTATATCCTGCGGGACGTGCCGATTTACGGAGGAGAGATCAGAGGGGAACTGTGTACGCCGACGGGGGCCGCTCTGCTGAAACATTTTGTGACACGGTTTGGCAGTATGCCGGTGATGAAGACGACGGCCATCGGTTACGGTATGGGCAAAAAGGATTTTCCGGCGGCCAACTGTGTCCGTGCACTGCTGGGGGAGACGGAGAGCGCAGGCGACTATATAACGGAGCTTAACTGCAACGTGGACGACATGACCGGGGAAGCGCTTGGCTTTGCCATGGAAGAGCTGTTTGCAGCCGGAGCGCTGGATGTATATACGGTGCCGATCGGCATGAAGAAATCGCGTCCGGGCACACTGCTGTGCGTGATGTGCCGGGCAGAAGACAAAGAAAAAATGGTGCAGCTGCTGTTCCGGCATACCACCACGATCGGAATCCGTGAAAACGTATACCGGAGATATACGCTGGAGCGGGCAATGGAAACGGTGCAGACACCTTACGGTGATATCAGAAGAAAGACTTCGACCGGATACGGCGTTACAAGACAGAAGTACGAATATGAGGATCTGGCGCGGGCGGCACGGGAGAATGATCTTTCGGTCAGTGAGGTGCTTTCCCGGCTGTAACAGAGTTTTATTTTTTATAGAAGGAATCGGTTATATGAAAAAGTTTATCTCATTTATTGTAATGGCGGCAGCGACTTCTTTGCTGTGTGCCTGCGGTGCGGAGCGCGTGAAGAGCGGGGAGCCAGTCACAGGCACAGGGGCAGCAGACGCAGAAGAACAGAGACATGAGTCAGAAAGCGCCGACGGGACAACCGCCGCACCGGCCGGCACAGAAGCGGCAGCGGAAACGACAACTGATGTGAAAACGACAGCCGAAACAACAGCAACAACGGAGCCCCTTGTTTATGGCAGCGGCGACTACACGCGGATTAATCCGGCCATGGATGAACACGGTGAGATCAACATTCTGCTCTTTAACGGCCTTACCGCCCACAACGGGGACAATGAGGTGGTGCCGGGTCTTGCCCGAAGCTGGGAGTTTGACGAAGAGACCTGTACCTACACTTTTTATCTGGAAGAAAATGTGCAATGGCATGACGGTGAGGCGTTTACGGCCGACGACGTCAAGTTCACGATAGAAGCCATTATGGATCCCGAAAACGGATCGGAAAATGCACCAAACTATGAGGACGTGGAAGAGATCAGGGTACTCGACGAGCATACGATCTCATTTCAGCTGGCCGCGCCCAACGTGGCTTTTCTGGATTACATGACCATGGCGGTCCTGCCGGAGCATCTGCTGGCGGGGGAAGATATGCAGGAGTCCGATTTTTTCCGCAGTCCGGTGGGCACTGGCCCGTACAGACTGGAGAACTGGGATGTGGGGCAGGCGATCACGCTGAGCAGAAATGAGGCTTATTTCAAGGGAACGCCGCAGATTGAGAAGATCATCTTCAAGATCGTGTCGGATGATACCGCAAAGGCGCTGCAGATGAAGTCCGGGGAGCTGGATCTGGCGCTGCTGACGCCGCGGGACGCCAGGAACTTTGCGGACGCGGAAGGCTATACCTGTTATGAAATGAAAACATCCGATTATCGGGGCATCCTTTTTAATTTTCAACATGAGTATTGGGAGAAAAACCGGGATATCATACCGGCGGTCTGCTGTGCCATCGACCGGCAGGCGATCATCGACGCCATCCTGCTTGGACAGGGCGTGCCGGCCTACGGTCCCCTGCAGCGCAATGTCTATGATAACGAGGACGTGGACCATTATGCCTATGATCCGCAGCGGGCAAAGGATATTCTGGAATCCGCCGGCTGTACGTTGGGAGAGGACGGCTTCTATGAGAGGAACGGGCAGAGAATCGGGTTTGTGATCAGTGTAGGCGCGGGCGATCAGGTCAGAGTGGATATCGCGCAGGCCGCCGCACAGCAGCTGCGGGAAGTGGGGATTGACTGCTCGGTGGAGATTCCGGTGCAGGTGGACTGGGCCGGACAGATGGCCTATCTGATCGGCTGGGGCAGCCCGTTTGACGCGGACGATCATACCTATAAGGTCTTCGGTACGGATAAGGGGGCGAACTACAGCGGTTATTCCAACGCGGAAGTTGATCGGTATCTGCAGGAGGCCCGGCAGTCCGATGATCCGGCAGTCCGCGCGGCGGCGTATGACCGGTTTCAGACTGCACTGGCGGCGGATCCGGCGTTTGCCTTCATCTGCTATGTGGATGCCAACTATGTGGCGGACAGTGCGATCGAGGGCATTTGCGCCGATACGGTCATGGGACATCACGGCGTGGGTATTTTCTGGAATGTGGCCGAGTGGACTTTTCAATGAGACGGTTCGGTCAGCGCATGGAAAAATGAATCCGCTTTATGGAATCCGGAAGCAGAACCCGCAGCGGAGGAGAAATGACAGAGTTATTGGAAGTAAAAAATCTGTCCGTCAGCTTTGAGACGGATCGGGGAGAAGTACAGGCCGTGCGGGATGTGAGCTTCACGCTGCAGCCCGGGGAGACGCTGGCCATAGTGGGAGAGTCGGGATGCGGGAAAAGCGCGCTGTGCAAAAGTATCATGAAACTTTTGCCTGCCTCCGCCCGGATCAAGTCCGGCAGCATATGTGTCAACGGTGTGGAGATCAGCGGTTATCGGGAGCGGGAGATGCAAAAGCTCCGGGGAAAACTGTTTTCCATGGTGCTGCAGGATCCACTGACTGCCCTGAACCCGACCATGTCCGTAGGCGCGCAGATCGCGGAGGCGGTTCGGGTACATCAACCGAAGATTTCGCGGGAAGCCGTGTATGACCGGGTGCTGGAGTTGATGAGACTGGTGGAGATCGACCGGGCGCAGGAGCGGATGAACCTGTATCCGTACAGCTTTTCCGGCGGTATGCGGCAGCGCTGCGTGCTGGCCATCGCGCTGGCCGGCAGTCCGGCGATCCTGTTTGCGGATGAGCCGACGACGGCGCTGGATGTGACGATTCAGGCACAGATCCTTAAACTTTTACGCCATATTCAGCAGGAGCTGGGGATGGCCTCGGTTCTGGTGACACACGATCTTGGGGTGGCGGCGCGGGCCGCGGACCGCGTGGCCGTCATGTACGCCGGGAAGATCGTGGAGACAGGCACCGCGGAAGAAATCTTTCGCGACCCGCGGCATCCCTATACCTGGGGACTTATGCAGGCGCTGCCGTCATTTTCGAAGGACCGGGAGACGCTTGAAGCCATTCCGGGGATGCCGCCTGCGCTGATCGATCCGCCGAAGGGGGATGCCTTTGCCTGCCGTAATCCTTATGCGCTGGCCATCGACTATGAGGAGGAGCCGCCGATGTTTCGTGTCAGCGACACCCACTGTGCGGCGACATGGCTGCTGGACGAACGCGCGCCGAAGATCACACCGCCGATTGCCCTGCCGGCACACTTTTTTTCGCAAAAAGGAGCGCCCGGCGTCGAGAAACCGGGTGCGGACGTGAGCCGTGAAATATCGGAAGAGATCCTGCTGGATGTACAGCACCTTACGCACACGTTTTCGCTGGATAAGAAAAGCGCTGTCACGGCGGTTGACGATATTTCTTTTCAGATAAAAAGAGGGGAGATCTTCGGCCTGGTGGGGGAATCGGGTTCCGGAAAATCGACGGTGGCCCGCTGTATTATGAATATTTATCAGCCGCGGGGCAGGATTTTGTACCGGGGTATTGATACCTGCGACCGGGAGGCTTTTCGCGCCAACAGGAAAATGCTGCAGTCGGTGAGGCAGATCATATTTCAGGATTCGGATTCCAGCCTGAATCAGCGCATGAAGGTGTGCGACATCATCACGGAGCCGATGAAAATACAGCATCGGATACCGCCCCGTGGTTCTTACCGGGCGGAGGCGGCATTTCAGATGCACTATGTCGGTCTGGATGAGAGGTATCTGGACAGGCATCCTTTTGAGCTGTCCGGCGGCCAGAGACAGCGGGTGGCGATCGCGAGAGCGCTGACCATGGAGCCGGAGCTGCTGGTTGCGGATGAACCGATCGCGGCTCTGGACGTGTCGATTCAGGCCCAGATCGTGAATCTGTTCAGGCATCTGCAGAAAGAGCATGGGTTTTCGTTTCTTTTTATCGCGCATGATCTGGCCATGGTGAGATTTCTCTGTGACCGGGTCGGCGTTATGCGGCAGGGGAAGCTGGTGGAAGTGGGAGAGACGAAAAGACTGTTCGCCGCCCCGCAGCACCCGTACACGAAAGCGCTTCTGGACGCGGCGTACCAGATCGGCGGTCAGAATCTGAAATTCTGCCCGCGTCCTCAGCGCAGGCGCTTCGGAATGGAGGAAAAATGAAATATTTTGGTAAAAAAGCGCTGTCTTTTGTTCTGAGCATCTTTGTTCTGTCCGCAGCGCTGTTCTATATCTCCCGGCTGGCGCCCGGCGACCCGCTTGTCTCTTATTACGGCGACCGTGTGGAGAAGATGAGCGTGGAAGAACGGGAGTGGGCGGAAGAGAAGCTGGGGTTAAAGGATCCGCTCTCGGTTCAGTATATCCGCTGGCTTGAAAATGCGCTGCGCGGGGACTTCGGTATTTCCTATAAATATAAGATGGATGTGCCGGAGGTGATCGCAGAGCGGGCCGGCAACACACTGCTTCTGGGTGGGACCGGCTTTGTACTGCTCTTTTGCCTGTCGCTGCTTCTGGGCGTGTTTTGCGCATGGCATGAGGGAAAGTCTGTGGACAGGATTCTCTGCCGGGCCGGTACGGTCACAAGCTGTATTCCGGAGTTCTGGCTTTCGCTGCTGCTGATACTTCTATTTTCGGTCAATCTGAAATGGCTTCCCGGCAGCGGTGCGTACACTGTCGGCGGAGAGAGGGATCTTTGGGACCGCGTCAGGCATTTGCTTTTGCCGATGGCCGTTGTGGTCGTCAGCCATCTGTGGTATTATGCCTATATGGCCCGCGACAGGATCCTGGAAGAGATGCGGGCGGATTACGTTCTGCTTGCGAAAGCCAAAGGATTGTCGAGGCGTCGGGTGGTGTTTGGTCATTGTGTGCGCAACGTGCTTCCTTCCTATTTAAGTATCATGGCGGTATCGGTGCCCCATATCATGGGAGGGACCTATATCGTGGAGACTGTTTTCTCCTATCCGGGGCTGGGTACGCTTTCCTATGAAAGTGCGCGGTATAAGGATTACAACCTGCTGATGCTCCTTGGGCTGCTGTCCGGGGCCGTGGTCATATTGTGCAGCTATGCGGCGCAGGCGGTCAATGAGAAAATAGATCCCCGCAGTTTTACGAAATGACAGTGAGAGAGACAGGAGGCAGCGTGGAAAATAAATTTGAAATAGCAGGTATCCGCAGGCCGGCGCAGGAAGAGACGCTGCCGCGGCGCAAGAAGGACCGGGACCGGCCGTTTCTGTCGATGGTGGTGCTGGCCGTGATCGTATGCGGCTGCCTGGCATGTGAGCTTATCATGACCAAAGATCCCACATATCTGGATCTGCAGAATTACAATGTTATGCCGGGCAGGGAATTTCTGTTTGGCACGGACACCATGGGGCGGGATATTTTTTCCATGATCTGGTACGGAGGCAGGGTCTCGCTGCTGATCGGGGCAGCGTCGGCGCTCCTCTCCACTGCCGTGGCCATTGTCTACGGAGCGGCCAGCGGCTGCGCGCCCGCATGGCTGGATGCCCTGTTGATGCGCCTGGTGGAAATCCTGCTCAGTGTGCCGGGGCTTTTGGCAGTGGTCATGCTGCAGGCGGTTCTGGGAGAAGCGAGTGTGCTGAGTATCTCCTTTGTGACAGGGATCACAAGCTGGATGAGCATGGCGAAGATCGTCAGAAGCGAGGTGCGGCAGCTTAGAAACAGTGAGTATGTGATCGCGTCAAAATGTATGGGAGGCGGTTTCCGGCATGTGCTGCGGAAACATCTGATACCGGCTTTTGTGCCGGCCATCATGTTTATGGCGGTGATGAATGTGCGTAACGGGATCGTGGCGGAGTCCACCCTCAGTTTTATGGGAATCGGCCTTCCGGTGGAAGTGGTCACATGGGGCAGTATGCTGTCTCTGGCGGAAAAGGCGCTCTCGTCCAATTCCTGGTGGATCATCCTGATCCCCGGCTCTTTTCTGGTTGCAACGCTGTGCTGCATTACGAATATCGGCGATTACGTGCGCAGACTGATGTACCCGCAATCCGTGAAAAAAAGTCTGTGAGACCTGCCTGGCAAGATATTTTCATGTAACTGTGAGGACCAATATTACTACCAGGAGGAAGCAAAATGATCGCGATGGAGCATGTATGCAAGTCGTACAGAGTAGCAAAAAGAAACGCAGGCATGAGAGAAGCCTGCAAGGCGCTGTTTAGGCGGGAGGTGGAGATTATCCACGCATTATCGGATGTGAGTTTTACCATCGGGGACGGGGAGATGGTGGGCTACATCGGGCCAAACGGTGCAGGCAAAAGTTCTACGATCAAAATTCTGAGCGGAATCTTAACACCGGAGAGCGGGAGCTGTCTTGTAGACGGACGCATACCATGGAAAAGCCGGAAAGAGCATGTGCGGCAGATCGGGGTGGTATTCGGGCAGCGCTCCCAGCTGTGGTGGGATGTTCCGGTGATTGATTCTTTTGAACTCCTGAAGGATATCTATTCGATCTCTCCCACTGTGTACCGGCATAATATGGAAGAGCTGACGGAGCTTCTGCACCTGCAGGAGCTGCTGAGAATGCCCACAAGACAGTTATCTCTCGGCCAGCGGATGCGCTGTGAGATTGCGGCCTCTCTTCTGCACTCGCCGAAGATCCTTTTTCTGGACGAGCCGACGATCGGCCTGGATGCGGTGTCCAAGCTGGCGGTACGGGAATTCATTCTTCGTCTGAATCAGACGCACAAGACCACCGTTATTTTAACGACTCATGATATGCAGGACATTGAAGCGCTGACGAAGCGCATCATCCTGATTGGCAGAGGACGGGTGTTGATGGACGGCACGCTGGAGGATATGCGCGCGTTGGCAGCAGTACATGATAATGCGGCCGAAGAACAGCAGGAACAGACCGAAGAAAGTCTGGAGCGCATTGTGGCCGCTCTTTATCAACAACTGCATATCGTGTAGGGAGGAGAGGGCATGAGAGCATGTAAAAAGTATTTTTCCTTTTTCCGGCTGCGCTTCAATATGGGGCTGCAGTACCGCATGGCGGCAGTCAGCGGTGCGTTCACACAGATTCTGTGGGGATTCATGGAATGTCTGGCGTTTCTGGCTTTTCGGCAGGCGGATCCTGCGGCTTATCCGATGACTGTTTCGGCGACGGTCTCCTATGTATGGCTGCGGGAGGCATTCTTCTCTGCGTTCAGTACATGGCAGACAGACGGCGAGGTCTTCGACAGTATAATGGACGGCGGTATCGCCTATGAGCTTTGCCGTCCCATCTCCATCTATAATATGTGGTTCGTCAAAACGGCGGCCGGCCGGATGTCTGTGGCGACGCTGCGTTCCATTCCGCTGCTGGCGGTGGCCTGCCTTCTGCCGAAGCCGTTTCGCCTGTCACTGCCGGCTGGTCCGGTGCCCTTTATGCTGTTTGTGCTCACTTTGTTTCTGGGGCTGGGCGTGACAGTGGCGTTTTGTATGTTTACTTATATTCTGGCCTTTTTCACGATATCGCCCCAGGGGCTGCGGATGATGTTTACTTCTATGGTGGATTTTCTTTCCGGTGCGATCATTCCGCTGCCGTTTATGCCGGACGGCGTCAGGATCTTTCTGGAGCTGCTCCCCTTCGCGGGCATGTTCAATCTGCCGCTTCGGATTTACAGCGGTGACCTGACGGGGGCGCCGATGCTGCGGGGGATCGGCCTGCAGTGCTTTTGGCTTGTGACACTGCTTCTGGCAGGAAAAGCGCTGTGCCGTGCGGCTGAGCGGAAGATCGTGGTGCAGGGCGGTTGATCCGGGAATGAAATCGTGAAGCGGACAGAAAGTTGATAAACTGCGGAAAGGAGCGGTATGATCACAAAGATAAAAGACAGCAGCAGGGTGTATTTTCATTATATTACGATTTCGCTGCGCAGTGCGATGCAGTACAGGGTTTCCTTCTTCCTGATGGTGGCGGGGCGTTTTCTTGTGGCGTTCAACGGCATACTGGGGGTGTATTTCATGTTTTCCCGGTTCGGGCACGTGAAAGGGTATACGTTCGGAGAAGTGCTGCTGTGTTTTTCCGTCATCCAGATGGATTTTGCGCTGGCGGAATGCATCGGCGGCGGGTTTGCGATGTTCTCCGGCATTGTGCGGCAGGGAGAGTTTGACCGTATCCTGCTGCGGCCTCACAGTGCGGTCCTGCAGGTGCTGGGCAGCAAGTTCCGGATCGACAGGATCGGCCTGATCCTGCAGGCGCTTGTCATGTTTGCTTATGGGATAGCAGTCAGCCCGGTTGCCTGGACGACAGGCAGGGTGATGACGGTGCTGTTTATGCTGGTGGGCGGTACGATACTTTTCATCAGCTTCTTCTGGCTGCGGGCGGCCTTTACCTTTTTTACATTAGAAGGGATAGAGGCGTTTAACATCCTGACTTACGGCGCAAAAGAGCACGGAAAGTATCCGATTGACATTTACGGGAAAAAGATGCTGCAGATCTGCACTTACATCATTCCCTATACACTGATCCAGTATTATCCGCTGCAATATCTGCTGGGACGCACGGACCGGTGGTATTATGGCCTGTATCCTTTCGGCGTGGCGGGGATCGTGCTGGTGTGCTGTGTGGTATGGAGCTTCGGGATGCGTCATTACCAGTCGGCGGGATCGTAATTTCCGCTGTTATTACCTGTAAAAAAGCAGTGGAAAAAAATTATGAAAAAACTTGTTGACAAATGACAGAAGTCAGTGATATTATAAAAACCTACCGCGCAAAATGCTCCATGCAGAAACAG
>ERZ808051.888-NODE-888-length-24921-cov-5.197995_pt1 | contig 24921 bp, 18 predicted proteins | sample MGYA00380199_ERZ808051 | MGnify/ENA primary metagenome ERZ808051 (study PRJEB31490, sample SAMN06133391) | mouse gut metagenome | isolation source: J11 | host: mice | place: China: Chengdu | collected 2015-05 ...
GGTACCTAAATCGCTATTTTGCAAATCTGTAATACTGTAAGATTTGTCATATAGTTTTGTCGTGAATTTCATCAAAAACTTTCTGAATTTGTGAACCGGCATACGTAATCGCTGTGCAAAATTAGGTTCTGTATTCTGTTTCTTTATCAGAAAATCATTCAGGTATTTTTCATAAACCTGGCCTTTTGCAAATTCACTGGATGAAATCCCAAAATCATATCCCAATCCATAAGAAATCGCAACGCTCTGTATGACCGATTTCGCAAATTTATGAATGGTGGAAATCTGCATTAAATCCACGGCTTCTATCTGATGTAAGTACCTGGCTTTTCTTGTCAACATATAACAATTCATAAAATACTGTTTTAACCGTACTTTCATATTGTCTGCCGCTTCATTGGTAAATGTCACCATCGCAATCTCTTCTGCAATATGATGGACAGTCGTATTTCTTCTATTACATAAAAAGGCTATTCTGGAAACCATAGAGTGTGTCTTGCCTGTACCCGCTCCCGCTTCTACAAGAATATTGGCATCTGTCGGTGCATGTTCTACTTTATATTGTTCAAAGTTAAATCTCGTATGTTCTGATAACCTACCTAAAATATCTGCTTTTTCCTTTATCCCATTTCCTTCCATAAGGATTAAATCTTCCGGCATATATTCGCAATCAGGAAAAACATAAGCCTCTAAATTAAAAATGCGCAGACCTCCCCCTTGAATAGAGAATGATTGCTGCACCTCTGATGAATTGGCCATTCTTAATTTTTCCTTATCTGAAATCAGATTCCTTTTTCTTAGTTCTGTACATAAAGAATGGGAGAATTCCTTTAAATCCCTCTCATCTTTCAAAAACAGAATCATTTTTGTTCCGGAAAAATAGGTTTTCAATAAACTATGGATATCTTCCTCTAACAGATTTCTTCCAAATACTTGAAGCACAGAATATTGTTCTAAAACATTGCTATCGTCTTTCTCTCTGATTTTATAACATGGTTCAAAATACTGGCGTATCATGGAAATTGCAGAAATGTCCATAGGTGAACTGTTCAAAAACCTCTTTTTGGAAAAAAGGTCATATATCTTTTGCCCCAATCTTCCGGCATCTTTTATATCCTCCGCAAATAATGTTGTTTCTCTGGCGGAGACGATATCCAGCCTTTTCTGAAAATACTCTTTTTCTGACAGAAAAGGATAACATACCATTGAAAGCACAACCGGACTGATAGAAAACCTGTCCTCCAAAAAATTAAGCCAGTCAAACCTGTATCCCCGGGCCTGCTTTTCGGGTGACCTTAATGGCTTTTCTTCTCCCTGCATAATAATCTCATCTGGATTATTGACATCAAAAATATACTTTGCCTGCCAGCCTTTCACTTCTATAACCAAAATACCCAACTCTTTTATCAAAAGCGCGAAATCAAATTCTCTGTCTGGCACAATTTCTCTATGATTGTACACGACAATATCATTAGGGAGCTTTTCAGACAAGGCTTCCCATACCACTGCTTCCCCTTTGTATTTTGCCGGCTTAATGTCTATCATTAAAGCCATTTCTTCCCTGTCCTTTCTTACGCAAAATAGTCCTCATCAATTTTATATACCGTATATGTATGTATCTTCTCTAATCCCACACTGTATCTGACCATCAATTCTGCCAGCATCTCGCCATCAATTAATTTTATATTTTTCTGTTGCTGGTTATTCGCATATCCCATGGCTTCTTTTGTATATGCTGCTGTTGTAATGAAAACGCCTTTTTGAATATTCTGCATCGCCCCGACAAATGCCTGTATTGCTGGACGTCCAACATTATTCCCTCTCTCCTGCCTTTTCGCCTGAATATATATCTGACTTAAGCCCAACTTATCCTCATCAATGATTCCATCAATTCCTCCGTCATGGGCCCGCCCAACGACTCTTCCCGACAATTCATCTGCGCCATATCCCATAGCAAGAAGCAGCTCTATCACCATACGCTCAAAGAATCCTGGCGGACAGCTTAATATATGCTCCAATATCTTCTGTTTAAGCTCCTTTTTATAAGCATCATAAGCGATGGAGATTTTTTCTTCTGTCAATATTTCCTCGTCCTGCCAATTTCCAGGTTCCCCTACATTCACATCACTCTCTAAATTCAATGCATATATATTCTTTGTACCTTTCTTGCCAATTATTTTAAAGTGTTTTACCGGATAGGAACTGGGGAAATCCAATCCCACACAATATCGGCGTAAATATCCGTTGACAATTGCAATCGGGTTTTTTGCACCAAATTCGTACAATTCCAGGTCAATTATTTTCTGATAAACTTCGATATGTGTCATACCACCATATTGGGATAGTACTGTCTTAATAGCAGCTAAAATGGTCATTTTCTTTCCTTTTATATTTTATCTTTCAGTATTTGAATCAATTGCGCAATCTCAGCTTTCGTTGTAAATTTATTGACAGATATTCTGAGAACTTTTGTCACGCTGTCTGCTAGGCCAACTGCCTTTATGACCTCTGACGGTTCCCCTGCGCTACAAGCCGACCCTGTGGAAATCGCCAATTGGTCACTTATATGCTTTACAAATCTTTCATTATGAAAGTCCTTCTTTTCAATAATGATACTGACAATTCCCGGCAATCGTTTCTCTGTAGGGTTTACCAATGAAATGAACGGAATACTGGCAAGTCCTTGAATCAATTCGTCATCCAGTTCGGTCAAAATACTTTTATTCTTTTCCCAGTCTCTGACCGCAATCTCTGCCGCTTTCCCAAATCCCACAATATCATGAACTGCCAGGGTGCCTGCCCTGACACCAGATTCTTGTTCTCCTCCGTGCATGAAAGAGGTTATTGGCTGTAGCCCATAAGAATCGCTCTTCATATAAGCCGCTCCTATTCCCTTTGGGCCATAAAGCTTATGTGCGGAACAAGAGGCGTAATCCAGTCCCATTTCATGTACATCAACTTTCATCTTGCCAACTGCCTGTGTTAAATCAGAATGAAATGCTATTCCGTTTTCTGCGCAAAGCTCAGCAATTTTTTTGATGTCACTGATTGTTCCAATCTCATTGTTCACATAAATGGCAGATACCAGTGCGGTGTTTTCCTGAATAGCATCTTGTATCGCCTGCACTGTGATTTCACCAATTTCATTCACTCCTACAAAACTGGCTGCATATCCTCTGTCCACTTTCTTCCTATCCCCAAAAAGGCTGATTGTGGAATCATTATTGGAATAGAGCTCACCATTCAGATATTTACAGGTATTTATGGTAGCCTTATGTTCGGCTACTGATGTAATTACATGATTTTTTCCATCAATATAAAAACGGCGGTAATCCATATATCCTTTTATAATAAAGTTTGTGCTTTCCGTTGCGCCTGCCGTAAAAATTATCTCTTCCGGTTCTGCCCCCAGCAGCCGCGCCACAGAAATTCTTGAATCCTCCACAGCATCTCTGGCATGAACCGCCTTACAATAATATTTGCTGGACGGATTCCCATATTCTTCTTTGAGATATGGGAGCATTGCCTCCAACACTTCCCCATCAATTGGGGAAGTGGCACTGTTATCAAAATAAATCATACGGTATCTCCTACTCCCAGAACCTGTAAAATATATTTTTCTACGCTTCCTGCATGATTGTACATATCGAGCAGCAATTTGCTTCCTCTATCAACATGTGCTTTCACATATTTAGGAAAATATTCCTCTTCTGGAAGATATCTTCCTTCTACTTCCTCAATAAGCACTTTGAAATATGCCTCATTGTCCCCTGTAATGGTCTGCCTGTTCAAGTCCAGTCCATCCGAATCAGACACAAAATTCTCTACGGATGTATTCTCTTTCACAGACCAGGCAATGGCATGTTTCACCAGTGTATACGGCTTATAATTGGTTCTTCTTTCCAGTTCCTGAAAGATATCCTGTGTTCTTTTTGATGTTTTTAACCTGAAAACCATACCTTACCTCTCAAAAAAATAACGCTGTTCAACGGAAGTCCTATTCTGTGCCTCATCATTGACCAGAAGAAACTCTTTTGCAATATAGGGCTTGAGAATCCCGTAATACTCCTCATTTATCTCTTCATCCGTAGAAAGGATAATAACCTGTTTGCTGATATTGGGGAAGAACTTTTCTGATATTTCTTTTCTGTGACCTGCATCAATTCTGGCATAAGGCGTATCGATGATAAATGGGATATCCTTTCCGGACAGTTCAATAATCGCCCAATACATTGACAGAATGAAAATCTGTCTTTCTCCTTTTGACAATCTGCTTAAATCGATTTTCTTATATAGCTCTATCGACTCATGCCCATCAACAAAATTCATTGCCTGCTGCAGCTGTATCATACTATTTACACCATAGAGCTCAAATAATTTCTTTTTCCCTTCTTTTCCTATCATGGAAGCAAATGCTTCCTTTCCAAGATTTTTCATCAAATAATTCAATTCTGTCACTTCGTATGTAGCATTCTGATACAGGCTAAATTGAAAATCCTCTCCTATTTCCACATGGGTTATCAGGTTATCCTTTCTGTAGATTCGATGTAAGGCGGTCACTATCAAGGTTTCAAGCCTGTCCCTGATAAAAACCGTTTTCTTGCTTAATAAAGCACTCATCATTTTAGTAAGTCCACTACTTAATTCAAAGATATGTTTGTCTTGAGCAGTATCTTTTAATTTCTGAAACGCCTTGTCTCTTTGTAATGTTGTCGCCTGCAATTCATCGTTTATTTTATCAATATGATTTTGTATATCCAGTAACTCTTGAGATATCTGGGCTTTTTTCTTAAAAAGTAAGTTCTCCTGCTCTATGAATTTATTATTATCTTCTTCTGTCATTGCATTTTTTAGAATTCGATTTATTTCAGCAGTATTATCGGATGCTGTCTGTTTCTGTTTAATTAAATGTATCATTTCCTGTGTATCGAAATCCTCAATTGAAGAAATCATTGCATTAACCTTTCCTTTCCCCTCTTTGGAAAGGTCATGCATAAGCTGTGTACCCTCCTTAAATCCTTTTGGCATAAATTTACTTAAAAGAAAATCCATCAAAGAATCAATTGTTTTCTCATCAACATTTCTACTTTTGTTAAGGGTTAATTTAATTTCATTGTAGTTCAGCTTCTGCTGCACATAATAATAAATTTCTTCTTTCTCTTCAAAGTCCAACTGACTCGTTATTTTATCACTAAATTCCTTAACAATAAAAAATGGCATAAGGCCTTCCATAAATATTTTAATTTTTGCAGCAGACTCTGCTTTCAGCCGTTCAGACTCTTCATATTTTTCCGTAAGTAATTTTCGGTTCTTTTTTGTAATCCCGCCTGCATTTTTAAATGCTGTCTCTAACTCAATCAAATCTGTTTTTGTCTGTTCCAACAGTTCTTGCTCTTGTTTCATCTGTGCTTCCAAATCACCTTTTTTCTTTTCCAATACCTCAACTTTATTTTTTAATTGTTCATATAAACTATATACCTCTTCTTCATTTTCATTTGCCGCTCTCCCAGTATAATTGGCTGAGTACTTTCTGACAATTTCAAATACATCCAATCCACATAAAGTATAAACTGCATTTTTAATGTATGTATTATAGGAATTTGTAGAAAAAATAGTTCCAACCTGTTCCCCGTCAAATAAAAAGAAATCAAATAGTCCAGGTGGAATGAGTCCGTGTAAATAATTCTGAAAGTATGCTGACTCCTGCTCTTCCAATAATTCTCCGTTATACATTATATAATGCTTTTCTATCAATTTTTGTCCTGTGCAATCCCACTCCCGAATAATTTCATATTCTCTTACTTCCCTTTCAACCATTAAAGAAAGATTAACTTGTACAGAAGCCTTTACCGTTTTCTTTTGAAATGATTTAAAATTAATACAATCCTTTATTTTTGCTATATAATATGGATTAACTCCTAAATAACCAAACGCCAATGAACCATATAAAGCTATCTTAATAGCGAGAAATAAAGAGGTTTTTCCAGCGCCATTCTTTCCACCAATTAAAATAATATTTTTATCAAGAGTTTGACATGAAAAATCAAACTCATTCAATCCTTCAAAGGAGTTGAAATTATATAATATGATTTTATTTATTCTCATTTTCAATCTCCTTTAATACCTCATAATGAAGCCATTGTTGATTTAATAAACGTGATATTGCCTCTTTCATAATTCTTTGATTAGAATAATTTTTATTGTGATACACAGATAAAATGATATTCCGCACCAAGTCAAAAGGAACATCATTTTCTTCTGCAAGTTTTTTTAATTCAGTTACAGTATCCTCATCGAATAATGGTTCTTTAAAATAATACCATGGTAACTTAACCCCTGTTAGCCTGTTATATAGTTCCACTAAGGTACGTCTTGAAAAATCCAACTCTAAGTCCCAAATCTCATCTATCGCTTTTAATTCCTCTACTGTAATCAACTCATATCCTATTTTCTTCTGGGTCTCAATCAATTTTTCCAAAATCAATTGCCGGGCTTCCCAAGTAAACGGTCCATATCCCATTTCTCCCGCCTTTGTTTCATATACGGTGCCATCCCTGCGTTTTTTTTCACGATACTGGTCTGTGTCTCGAATGCTCATAATCCATGTCCGAAACTCTGCCAGAGGCATCAACTCCCTATGCCCCTTTTTGATGAAGCCGTTTAAAGATTTGTCCTCTTTCACAACGGTACAAACCCAACAACCAAATCTTGAATTTCCGCAGGATTGCGTCTGATTGCCTGCATTTGTCCCCGCAAACGGACATTCACCTCCATCGGCACCTGAATACAGTGTTGCAAGTTCATTATTATCCGAACCCCATGGAGTCTTTCCTCCGTTTATCTTCAACAAAACATCCCATACATCTTCCGTGGTTAATTCCACGATTGGATTATATACATACGCATCCTGAATTGTCTCATGGCGATTTAATAGCCGATTCGCCAGTTCTCTTCCCTCAATACGTCTTTTTCTGGCAATGCTCTCTGCTTTTCTTACACCAAGCAATACTACAACTTCCTGCTTTTCTTGTTTTATGACATCTCTGATAAAATCTGCACTAGGATTGATTTTTAAGCGGTCCGTACACCAGCGAAATGTCCCATTTACTCTAGGGGTCGGCAGTCCCCTGCCAATTACATTTGCCCAGAATGAATTTTGAGGCAATGGCTTTACCATTTTTGTAATAATAGGTAGTTTATCCTTATCTGCCGCTTTTCCAATTAAGTCATTCATTCTGCTTAAATATAGCTTAATCAGTGGGTTCTCTATTCGTGTATCCGAAGAAACAATGTATACATTTTTAATCCTTTGCCAGTCTGGGAGAGACAGTAACATCATATAAACAAGTTCAACTACCGTTGTCGAATCTTTTCCTCCACTGTACCCTATTACCCACGGACGATCATCAAACCGATAAACATATTTAATTTCTTCAATTAATTCCTCTAATGTATTTTCATCAAAATAGTTATTTATCGTCATGATTGACACCTCTATGCTGAGCTACCTGGTTTATTAAGCCTAAGCTCAATTCTTTTCCTGTATTATCCATTTTTCTAATAACATTTATTATCTGCTGTTCAATACTATCACTATCTATTTCAATTCCAGAAACATCTCGTCCTATTAATTGATCCAGTGAAATATTATATAAATCGGCTGTATCTCGCAAAAAGTCAATATCCGGCTCCGTTTGTCCTCGCTCAATATTACTTATAATTTGTTGTGATACATTAAGTTTTTGGGCTAACTCTTTCTGTGTATATTGATTTTGTTTTCTTAATTCCGCTAAACGATCCCCAATTCGCATATCATTCCCCACTTTTATATAGTACAACAAAAAAATCTAAATTTCATCATTTTCTTTTCATTCTTAAGGTTTAATTATACAATAAAAATTTGTTTTTTTATAGTTGACTAACTATATTATTGTATTTTATAATAGATACAAACTTTCTGTTATTTTTATAAACTGATAAAAGGAAAAACAAAAATGCTTTGTAAAATATGTCATGAAGAATTAAACCTAAATAATACTTATCCCTTAGATCACAGATATTGCAATATCTGTGGAACGAAACAGGCTGCTTTTTTAAAAGAAAGACATGAATTATTATCTTCTCTTCGAGAAATGAATCTTGAATCAAAAATTATTCAAACAAAGCATTTGATCAGAGAAGCTGTTGCCGAATTTGGTCTTGATAAAGTATATATATCTTATTCTGGCGGAAAAGATTCTACAGTTCTTTCTCATATAGCAAAAAGCATGTATCCAAATATACTTCATATATTTGCCAATACTACAAATGAATATCCGGAAACTCTCCAACATATTGAATGGGAAAAAAGAGTTAATCGCACCAATATAATTACTGTTATTCCCAAAGATGCTCATGGAGAACTCTGGACATTTAAAAAGGTAACAGAAACTTACGGCTATCCAATGTTTTCAAAACGAATCGCAAATGCTATTCGTACTTATCAGCATGCATTAAGTGCTAAAACTCGGCAAAATTCAATTGATTATATCCAGAGAAATTTTAATAAATATAGCAAATATAAGGAATTACCAATCTCTGATAAATGTTGCGATAAATTAAAAAAAGAACCTCTTCGTCGTAAAGCGAAAGAACTTGGATTAGAATGTGCTATTTTAGGCATATTAGCATCTGAAAGCTATCAACGTGAAAAAGAATGGCTAGAATACGGCTGTAATGTATTTCATGAAAAGAAAGACAACCAGTCTAAACCTCTCTCATTTTGGAAAGATGATGATATACTTGAATATATTGAAAAATATCATGTAAAGATATCGAAATTATATAATATGGGCTATACCAGAAATGGTTGTATGTACTGTGGATTTGGTGTCCATATGGAATCCAAAAAGGAGAATCGTTACCAACGTCTGAAAAAGACACATCCTATACAATATGATTACCTTGTTACCAATTTTGGTTCATTATTAATTGAGTTTGAGGTTGCATTTGCATAAACAACATATAGGGCCGAAAGCTATAAGGTATGCTTTTCTATTCCTATTGAATCAAGGCTTTCGGCTCACGTCACTCTGTCCTATTGTAAATCAAATACTGTTAACTGCATATGAAATTTCACCTACTTTAACCTAACCCATCACAACAAATGAAACAACACCAAAGTTATCCATCAACATTTCCCTAACATAAGAATTCCCCGAAACCTGCACAGCAAACAATCTCTCCTCAAACACCAACACGACCTGCTCATTTACTACGCTTACAGCGACAACATCAAATCGGGACTTACTTTCCAAACTCCCCCCGATGCCTCTCAAAAAACTCAAAAAAATACCGAACATTCTTCAGTTCCGTCCACCCCGCCACATCCAACTCCCTGGAGTCAAAATCATAAATCTTCGCCTGCAGCGTCCCCAGCATAAAAGGCGAATGCGTCGCTATGACAAACTGGCACCCCAAAAACCTGGCCATCTGGTTCAGCCGCTCCGCCAGCCTCGTCTGGTTCTCCGGCGACAGCGACACCTCCGGCTCGTCCAGCAGGTACAATGCGTCCGGCTCCATATAATCATCCAGCATCTGCAGCGTCGTCTCCCCGTTGGAATACTTTTCCTGGGCAAACTTCAGAATCTCCAGCTTCTTCTCCATCCCATAGGAATTCCTGAACTCCTCCCTCTGCTCCCTGGAAAGCCCCCGCCTCACATGCTCATACACATATCCGTCCTCCAGAATCTGCTCCTGCTGTATCTTCTTAATCTCATACAAAATATCCTCGCTCTTGATATACCTGCTGCCAGCCGGAATCCGGCCAACCGGCTTTCCGTCCTCCTCTTCCCCAAGGGAAAAGCTGCATTCCTCCACGAATTTCATAAAGTAGGGAACCCTGCCATACTGATTGCTGGAAGCATACTCCAGCCCCTCCAGTCCCAGCTTGTTCGCCATGATGTTCAGCACGGTGGACTTCCCGGAGGCATTATCGCCGTACAGGACAGTGATTGGGTCAAACAACAGCAGCCTTTCCGTCTTATTGGCGAATACATTATAAGGATAAATATTTGGATTTATGACACTTTTGTCAGAAAACAAAAAACTGCTCAAATATATCATAACTTATACCTCTGCCCAGTTAAATTTACATTTTTCCCGACTGCAGACTGCCAGCCAGATACCATCCCTACGACTCGTTATCTCTCTTCTTCCGCACCGCTCCATATCCGTCCTCCTACTTTCCTATCCACGATTTTCAGCCCTGAAATCATTTTCATGCTTCAGGGACATCACCTTTCCTACGCATACGTTCCCATATCTGGGAATCTTCTGAAATGCTGAATCTTTTGTGGAACAGCTTAATGTTTATCAACTGCAACAGAAATGTCGGAAGTTCCAATGGTATCAGATATGTCTATTGGCTGGGAGAATGTTCCTTTCAGATGATCTGTCATGATTTTGTTCCGAATCCTTTATAACGAAGTAATGAGGGCGATAGCCACCATTTTATAATTTGACATAAGAGTCGCCTCATTAACGACAGAAAAATACTTTTCTTTTGGCCACCCAGGCAGCGGCTCTTTTTTCATTTGCAGTCCTGCTTTCCCGGCGGAGCTTCAGTCCTTTTCCCTGAAAAAGTCCAGTACCTGCCTTACATATGTGGCCATGATCTCGTCTGTCCCCATATAGATTTCATGCTTCGCCCCGGCTATCCGCACCAGCGCCGCGCCTTCCGTCTGTCTCACGAACCGCTCCTGCGCTTTCCCATCCACGAAACCATCCTCCCCGGCCTGGAACAGCAGGATTCTCGTATGTATTCTGCGGCAGTTGGCTTTTTTCAGCATATCGCAGGACATCCTGGCGGCCTGGGAAAGCCATCCGTAGGAAGCGCCGCTTGTCTGGAACAGCCTCTCCCTGCATTTTTTCTGATAATAGTAGTCATAGCGCGCCTGGGAGGTGGCGGCGCTGTCCTCAAAGGTCTCGTCTGCCCGGAAGCCGTGATGACCGGCCACATACTGCTTCCCCTTTCCCGCCCTGACCTGAACCCAGGCAATCAGCCGCGCCGCCCCAAAGGGCACCTGCCCTGTCTGCGGCCGTATCATAGGCGAGCTCAAAACCGCTCTGGAAAATGTCTCCGGATGCTTTTCCAGGAACGCAGCGCCGATGCCGCCTCCCATGGAATGGGCATACAGGAAGACAGGAAGACCCTGGTTCTCCTTTCTGACAATCCTTTCCACAAAATATTCCAGATCTGACAGGTACTGTTCATAGCGCCCGATATGGACCATGGACAAATCCTCCACCGCCCGGGCGGAGCGCCCATGCCCCCGCAGGTCAAAGAGATACACCCGATATCCGGCCTGTCGAAAATAATATATCATCTCAACGTACTTTTCCGCGGACTCCGAAAAGCCGTGGACTATCACTACCACTCCGTCCGCCGACCTGCCTCCATATCTCTCATAGTACAGGCCCTCGTCCCCATCCGAGCAGAATCTGCCGCTGTATCTGTCTTTTTGCAGAAAAGGAACCACCTCTCCGTCCATGCTGCTTCTGTACCCTTTTTCGAAAATCAGTTCCATCCTCTGTCCCTCCGTCTCTATCCTACCTTTTCTCCTTTAAAGCTTCCCCTATCTCTTTCATCCTGTCGTCTGTCAGCACGAATTTCTTCCCAAAGAAGACAGCCGCAACAGCCAGCCCAATCACCGGCAGCACCGTCATGGTCAGCCGCAGCCCCATCACAGACTGTGCGGCAGCCACTGCTTCCGCCTCTGTGTTCTCGCTAATCTGGAATACCGCCAGACAGACGGACGCCAATAACGCCGCCACGCCGGAGGCCAGCTTCACTACAAAGGTCTGCATGGAGAAAATCACGCTCTCATCCCTGGTGCCGTTCTTCCACTCTCCGTAATCCACGCTGTTCGCCAGAAATACAGTGGTCAATATGGTCAGAAGCCCATTGGCCCCAAAGATGAAGAAGCCGGGAATGAACAGCAGGAACACATTGGACATATTCGTGCAGGCCAGGACCAGCAGCACGCCATATCCCAATACCGCCATCCCCAGGCCAGTGCGGAATACCTGAACAGTGGACAGGCATTTTCGAATCAGAGGATACAGCAGCATCATGGACAGGATCTGCACCCCGCCGCCAAAGGTATTGAACAGCGTATAGGCATTCTGCCAGCCCTCGCCGCCGAAATCATATTTAAAGAAATAAATCACCAGATTGCTTGTCAGGTAAATAGAGCAGTTGATCAGCACGATGGAAACCACCACTGCCATGGCCTGGTCATTGCGGATCAGAGCACGGAACATGTCCCCGATGGAATTTACCGGCATGTCCACCGTGGATTTCTCTTTGATGCAGAGGCACATCAATATAGCTGTAAAAGCAAAGAAGACCGCTACGATCAGCGCGAACCATTTGAACCCGATCCTTTCATTCCCATTTCCCAGGAAATACACCGCCGGCATGGTAATCACCGTCACCAGCGCACTGCCGATGCCCGCACATGTCCTCCCTAGGGTGGAAAGGCTTTCCCGTTCCTTGCTGTCCCTGGCAAAGGCCGGAATCATAGACCAATAAGGGATATCCATCATGGTATAGGTCACGCCCCACATGATATAGGCGGCGGAAATGTAGATCAAAAGCGGATTCCCCTCCAGCTCCTGCGGCACCGCGAACATTGCGTAAAGCACCAGCGCATTGACAATGGTTCCGCTGAAAAGCCACGGCCTGAACCTGCCGAAACGGCTCTTTGTCCTGGCCACCAGTATCCCCATCACCGGGTCGTTAGCCGCATCGAACACCCTTGCCGCCAGCAGCAGAAAACCTGTGAACACTGCGCTGACGCCCAGGATATCTTCATAAAAATACAAAATGTAGCTGGCGGTCAACATATAGACCATATCCTTGCCTACTGCCCCTATTCCGTATGAAATTTTTTCCTTTGCTGATAGATTCATTTTCTATCCCCCTCCGTCTCCTATTTCAATTTCTGCGACTCCTCTTCACGATACAAAGCCAAAAAAAGCGTATATCCAAATTATCCGGACACAATTTCGGGTATACTTTTTTCAGCACCTCATTCTGCTCATTGGTATTTGAAAGAGGACTGTCAAGCAGCTTTGCCAGGTCATAGTACATTTGTTCAAAATCAATATGATATTCTTCATATAAAGCGGCAAAATGCCCTGTGGTGGAAATTGCTTCCCGAAGACATTGTAGCATGTCCCCAAAGATGCTGCAACCGTTTTCTATGACTGCAGATCTTTGAAAATCCCCCCCTTGCACTCCCCCCAAACTCATTGCTATAATCAAATAAAAAATACCAGGAGGAACCCGCATGAAAATAATACCTACAAAGAAACAACTGGATTTCATGGAATGGGAATTCGGACTGTTCTTTCATTTCGGAATCCGCACTTTCTATCCCGGACATAAGGACTGGGACGGCAATGAAGCAGTTATGACTCCTGACGGCTTCAACCCGCCGCATTTAGACTGCAGACAGTGGATCCGCACCGCAAAGGAAGCGGGGGCGTCCTACGCGGTCATGACCTGCAAGCATCACGACGGTTTCGCAAACTGGCCCTCCGCCTATACTTCCTACAATATCTCCAAAACCCCCTGGAAAGACGGCAAAGGAGACGTGGTGGCGGACTATGTGGCGGCATGCAGGGAATACGGACTGAAAGTGGGTCTGTACTTTTCTCCCGCAGATGCCAATATCATCGGGAAAAAGCTCACTGCGGCAGAGTATGACCAGAACTTTATCGATCAGATCTCGGAGCTTTTGACCAATTACGGTAAAATTGATTATTTGTGGTTCGACGGCTGCGGTTCCGAGGGACATGAATACGACAAGGAGAGAATCATCAAAGTGATCCGCACGCTTCAGCCGGAAATTCTGATATTCAATATGTGGGATCCGGACACCCGCTGGATCGGAAATGAGGAGGGAATCGCGCCCATCCGCAGTTACAATGAGGTGGACGCTCTGGATTTATCCATACGCACGGACCGGAAAGATTCCCTGGAAAGCCGGAAATTCATGCCTGCGGAATGCGGAATGCGGATGCGCCGGGATACTTGGTTTTGCAGTGAGCAGGACGCGGACACGGTGAAGACCCTGGATGAATTGATGGGCATTTATGACTATACGGTAGGAAGAGGAATCAATCTGCTGCTGAATATCGGACCGGATGCCTCCGGGCAGCTGCCGGAAGCGGACACGAAACGGGTGTTGGCATTCGGACAGGCTCTGCGGGAGCGTTTCCGCAATCCCGTGCTCACTCTGGAGAATCCGCTTTTGGACCGGGAGGCCCGGGAACTGATCATTGACCTGCCGGAAGAAACCGTCATAAACTGCATGGTGCTCTCAGAGCGGCTGGAGGAGGGAGAACATATCCGCAGCTTTCAGATTTACTCCCAGCCGGTGCTGGCGGGGAGACGGCTGCTCTTCTACGAGGGATACCAGGTAGGGCATAAGGCGATCTGCACATTCCCTGCAGTGGCGTCCGGACGGTTCATTCTGGTATTCGATGCAGAGAAAAAGAGAGACTGCCTGAAACGGATTCAGCTGTTTTATACCAAGAATCAATATCTGCCCCAATAAGTCTCTCTGGTATGACTACCCCGTATTGAGCGCTTTTTCTTACCCTCTCAAGGCGGGGTTTTATATCGGCGGCCTGCGCAGGGGGCATTTGGAAAGGGACACCCTCTCCGCCAGCCTCTCCATGCCGCTGTCCCGCAGATAATCCTGCAGGATGGATCCGGACTGGGTGGATTCCGGCCCGATGATGATTTCCGGCACCAATTCCTCCAGCCCGATTCCGATTTTGTTGCACATAGCCCTCAGGTCCAGGGGATAATATTTCTTGATGCGCTCTGTGGTAATGTGATAACAGGGTTTTACATCGAAGTACTCCTTTACAAAAGGAGACACCACCAGGCGTACCTCCCGCTCTGACAGAAAAGAGGGATGCTTAAACGCCGCGGAACAGCTCCAGGCGTAATTCATGGCTTTCTTGATATCCGGGTTCCTGGCAGACAGTTCCCTCTCCCGCTTCATGAGGCGGTAGAATACTCCGGTCAGGTTATGATTCGCCATATTGTCCTGATAGAACACGGTCTGGAGAGACAGGGCGCCTCTTGCCATTTTCTGCAGATACTTTCCCTGAAAGGCAATGCACACGCCTCTGCCCCTGTTTCCGTACCGCTCCCACTGGGCCGCATCGTCTCGGTGCAGGGAGAAGCAGGCCGCGTAGGCAGAGTAGTAGAATTCTTTCTTTAATTCTTCTCGAAACAGCGCTCTTACCTGTCCGGCCCGTTTGGAATCCCCCTCACTGTCCAGCCGTTTAGCCACGGCATCGCATAAACCGTCCATAAAATAACGCATTTCCGCCGCATCGTTCATGTTCAGCACATTGTTTACCCGAAGCTGCGCCTGATGGAGCATGCCGTCTAAGGCCTGATAGTCTGTATAGTGATAGAGAATCTCATTCTCGTATTCCTTTGCCATGTAAGAGCGCCTCCCCATATGGTAACTTTCTCATTTACCACGAGTTTCTACTCCCATTCTGCCTCAAAAGTTCTTTTTTATTCCATGGGATATTTCTTCATCCAGTTCATCAGATCATCCACTGTGGTAAAGGCAAGGCCTGTCACGGTATCCGCGCAGCCATAGTAGATGGCGATGCGCCCGGTATCCGCGTCCGTCAGGGCCGCGCAGGGGAAGACCACGTTGGGCACGTCCCCGGTCTGTTCATAGAGCATCTCCGGCGCAAGGATGTAGTACCTGGAACGGAGTTTTACTTTCCAGGGCTCCTCTAAATCCAGCAAAGCGCAGCCCATACGGTACACATACCCGCTGCAGGTCCGAAGCACTCCATGGTAGATCAGGAGCCATCCCTCATCGGTCTCGATAGGGCAGGGACCGGGGCCTATCTTCATGGACTGCCATGCGGAGAAGTCATTGTTGCAGGTACCCATGACAAATCTGTGATGTCCCCAGAATTCCATATCCGGACTCTGGCTTAAGAAGATATCACCAAAAGGCGTATGTCCGGTATCGCTGGGCCTGGACAGCATCAGATAGCGTCCGCCCACTTTTCTGGGGAACAGCACGCCGTTTCTGTTGTAGGGCAAAAAGGCATTTTCCATCTGATAAAAGGTTTTGAAATCAAAAGTGTATCCGATACCGATGGTAGGGCCATGGTAGCCGTTGCACCATGAAATATAATAGCGGTCTTCAATCCACACCACCCTTGGGTCATAGCGGTACTCGCGATTCGTCACCTCCGGATCCTCTCCCATGAAAGTAACCGGCTCGTGATTGATCTCCCAGTGGACGGCGTCCTTGCTGAAGCCCGCGAAAATGTCCATGCTCACGGACAGGCTGTCACAGCGGAACACCCCCGCATATCCGTCTCCGAAAGGCACCACGGCGCTGTTGAAGATGCTGTTGGAGGTGGGGATATCATGTCTGCCGATGATGGGATTCTCGGAGTAACGCCATACCGGCTTATCGTATCCCTCCGGTCTCTCCTGCCATGGCATTTGGGGCAATGCTTTTCCGATGATTCTGCTCATAATGTTCTCCTTTCTTATCTTTGAAAGCGCTTGAAATCCTTACGCCATATCCTCTGAAATCATAAGTATGCCGGCTTCTTTTGAAAAAGGGAGGCTCCCAGCGCAAAAAGCTGTGCGTCTCCCCTTTTGTCAACTCTCTCGTCCCTTACCCATTGACGCGTATGCCAAAGGCGAAAGTGAATTCCTCTTCCAGGAACTGATACTGCTTCTCCGGCTCCGGTCCGCAGCTGTTGGAGCCGATGCCGTCCTGCACATAGTCAATGCACAGCACCGTATGTCCGCTGGGAACGAGCTCGTAGTTATGGGCTTTTTTCGTCAGTTCCTCCTGGGTATAGCGGGAAGCGTTGAAAGAGAAAGGCTTCTCGCCCGCAACGGAAAGCTTTAAGCCATCCCTGGCAAGCTCCACATAGCTTACGTCATAATGGCTTCCGTTCTCCTGAGGACGGATATAATCCTCGAACAGGGAATCCACTGTCTCCTCAAATCTGCCGTGATATGCTGCCCGGCACTTATCCTTGTAACTCTCCATGGGCCCTAATCCGTAGTATTCCACCTGCTGCATATCCTCAGGCAGCATCATGCGGATACCGAACCTGGGCAGTCTGGGGAACGCGGAATTCTTCTTCGCTTCCAGACGCACGTCCACGCTGCCGTCCGCCCATACCTGCCAGGAAGCGCGGATGTCCAGGATTCTCTGCATGAACACAGGGGACAGGGAGATCTGGCTCTTTATCTCCACATAAGCTTTTCCGTCTTTCTCTCCTTTTACACATTCCGTGCCGTAGGTTCTGACCACAGGACGGTCATAATGGCATTCCTCCCAGACATTGCGGATATTCCTGTCATTGTCCGTGGGCGCTCTGAAGATATTGAACTCCATGGGATGCTCCAGCAGAGTCCGATTGGCATTTACCATTCCGGAGAACAATCCGGTAAATTTGTCAAAGGTATAGGAGAATTTATCTGACACCACTGTCAGATAATGGTCGTCCTCCTGTACCGTCAGTCCGCCGCAGGCGCTGTCTTTCTCCAGGGGCTGCCTCAAAAGCTGTCCGGCGTAAACGCACTGTCCTGCCGCAACGGAGGCATTGGCGGCACAATCCGTATTAACCGCATTGTCCGCACCGCCGGCTGTCTCTCCGCAAAGGCTAACCTCGTCAAATCCCAATTCCGTTTTTGCTTTCAGTACGCCCTCGTCCTCCCGCAGGATCCATGTCACTTTTAGATAATTCCTGCCCTGCGCAGGCACAGCGGGAATCTTCAGCTTTACTTCTCCCTCTTTATGAGGCGCTATATCCAGAAGTTCTGCATCCGCAACAACGCCACAGGCCTTTTTCTCCCCATCGCAGGTAACCTCCCAGACAAGGCTGCAGTAATCCTTTAAATTCCGGAAATCCATATAGTTATGTACGGTCAGGATGCCATTAGCCCCATCGAAGCCGACTACCCTGGCGGGACGGTACACATTCCAGTGCTCTTTCAGTCCCGTATGGGGCCTGCGGTCCGGGTACACCAGCCCGTCCATGCAGAAGTTTCCGTCATGAGGGTATTCTTCATGGTCTCCCCCATAGAAATACATCTCTTTCCCCTCTATGGTCTGTCCCTTGTAAACAGCATGGTCGCACCACTCCCAAACCATGCCGCCGCAGGCCTGGTCATAAGCCTGGAATACCTGGAAATAATCCTCCAGATTCCCGGGGCCGTTGCCCATGGCATGACAGTACTCACACTGGAAATAAGGACGGCCGGGAGCATCGTAGCAGTGATCTCTGTCCTTTTCCTCTGTCTTTTCAAAGTGCTTGCGCATATCCTCCGGGGAAGCATACATCCTGCTGTAGATATCCAGGCAGGTATAATCCGTCACCCTGCCCTCCTTTACATTATAGGCATTTTCATAATGAGTGACACGAGTGTCATCATAGGACTTTGTCCACCGCAGAGCCTCCTCAAAGGTGCAGCCGTAAGCCCCCTCATTGCCCATAGACCAGGCAAAGACGCAGGGCCTGTTCTTGTCCCGCATCACGCATTTCTGTGTCCTGTCCACCGTGGACTTGATGAAATCAGGATTGTCGGCTATCCACTGACAGGTATCCAGGTACTTTTGTCCATAGGCACTTCCCGCCCCATGGCTCTCATTGTCCGCCTCGTCCACCACATAGAAGCCGTATCTGTCGCAGAGCTGGTAGAACTGAGGCGCATTGGGATAATGGCTGGTGCGGATACCGTTTATATTGTGCTGCTTCATCAAGGTCATATCCTTATGCATCTGGGCCAGGCTGATGGTGAAACCGGTGACCGGATCGCTGTCATGGCGGTTGGTGCCGTGAATCTTGATATTCTGGCCGTTAAAATACAGCACGCCGTCCTTGACGGATACTTCCCGCAGGCCCAGCTGTTCCGCTATAATTTCTCCCCCTGTCTCCAGTACTAATGTATACAGATAGGGCATCTCTGCGCTCCACAGCCTGATATCCTGTAGGGATAAGGATATATGGTCTGTCCCCTCTGTGCTGGCCAGTACTTTTCCCTGTGCATCCTCTATGCAGGCTTTCACGGGAATCTTTTGGTCCAGATAAGTGAGGTCTATTTCCACCTGAGCCGTTTTTTCCTCCCTGTTCAGGCAGGTCTTTACAAAATAGTCATACACGCACTGTTCGGGACGGCTTAGAAGATATACGTCCCTGAAAATTCCGCTCATGCGGAACTTATCCTGATCCTCCAGGTAGCTGCCGTCGCACCACTTCAGCACCAGCACTGCCAGGAGATTCTCCCCCTCTCTCAGGAAAGGAGTCATATCAAATTCGGAGGTGGAATGGGATACCTGGCTGTAGCCCACATACTGTCCGTTCATCCACACATAGAAGCAGGAATCCACACCCTCGAAGTTCAGGTAAGTCTTCGGCGCCGCCTCATCCTTTTTCCAGGTAAAATGACAGCGGTAGGTGCCGCAGGGATTTTCATGGGGCACATAGGGGGGATCCAGCGGGAAAGGATAGTTTACATTTGTATACTGATGCCTGTCATACCCATGCATCTGCCATACAGAGGGCACGGGAATCGTCTTCCAGCCCCGGCCTGTGCCGTTCTCCTCCAGGTAGAACTCCTCTTTCAGATCATACACACTGTCATAATAACGGAAATCCCACTCCCCGTTCAGCAGAGTGAAACGCTCCGACTCCTCTCTGTGCTCCACCAGATCCCTGTGTCTGCAGACGGCAGGGATGTAGTATGCCCTGTCGGGCATGGTGTTTTCATGGAGTACCTCCAGATTTTCAAAATGCTTGGGCACTATCATACCTTTTTACCCATCCTTTCTTCCTTTTCTTGCACATATACTCACGAGGGTTGAAATTTGTCACCGATTCATAATGCTTACCGCTCGTGAGTCGGGTGCTTTGACAAATTTTAGTGACCGTCAGTATAAGCTGTGGAAATTTTCCCAGGTCTACACGCTATCTTTCTTCCGATAGCCATACCCTCATTATATAGGTACAGGAAGAAATAGGCAACTGGTTTTATTTTTTTATGAGAACTTTTTATACTGACCGGGCAAGGGTGTTTTCTCCCTGCCTGCCGCGTTGGGTACCCGTATGCATAAAAAAGACGGACACCCTCAGATGTCCGCCAAACATTATGCTTACCGTCTATGATTTTCCACATAGCCGAAATATATATTGACAACCGGTAACGTCTGCCGAATCACTCCACTTACGAAAAAAGTATCACGAATCGGTAATATTTTCAAAACCCATGAGTATAGGCATACCAAGTCCATATAAAGGAAAGCAGGCAAATCAGCAGATTCTCGTCCCCTCCGGCACGATATCGTCCACGATCACCACCTGGCAGCCGCAGGCATTGTTCGTCCCTGCTAACAGCATTCCCTCGCTCTTGACCCCCACGAACCGGGTGGGCTGTAAATTTGCCACCACGATAATCTTGCGGCCGATGAGCTGTTCCGGCTTGTAATACTGCTTGATGCTGGACACGATGACCCGCTCTTTCAGCCCATCGAACAGAGTCAGCTTATAGCAGCTGTGGGATTTCCGGATTTCGGCGCATTTGAGCACCTTACACACCCGCAGATCAATCTTCCGAAATTCCTCGATGTCGATTTCATCCGCTATGGGCTGGACTTCGTCCGGTTCGCCGTACTCTACCTTGGGCTCCTCTTCCACGACCTCCTCCTTGGGAGCGGTCAGGGCCTCTTTCTCCTCCTCCGTCATAGGCGCGGAGAAATCCAGCAAAGACAAAAACTTGTCTTTCTCAATGGCATACAGGAACAGATACAGCCTGGGCCCCTTTTCCTTGTTTAACAATAGGCGGTATACATCCTTGAAAAATATGCCCTGGAGGGCTTTTAAATTCTCCGCCTCATAGCCGTATATCCGCTTGGGAATCTCATAGAGCTCCTTATTCAGCTCGTCCAAGGTGTATTCATTACCGGAAAGGTACTCGTGCAGCATCTTTACCGCATCCCTCTCCTTTTCATCCATTCCCTCGTACACAGGCCAGTTTCTCACCGGGCAGAGTTTATTCACATTTTCCGGAGAACAGTTCTCCAGCCAATATTTCGCAAGACCCAGACGCTCCTTAAAGTCTTCGTATTTATAAGGCGTTCCGATCTTCTCAAACACGGTCTCCAGCATGTCCACATTAAAATCCACAATGGAACCCAGCTGTACCAGATGGGACATGGGAACTGTCTTGATCTTCTCATCGAACATCAGGCAGCTGTGCATGATATCGCGAACATAATCATCCGCCGTACCGTCTATAAAGCTGCTGTACTGCTTGTCAAACTCAAAATATTGTCTTAAGATACCGTCGTCAAAACAGAAGTCGAAAGCTTTGTTGGGCTCTGATTTCGCGTAAAGCCACAGGATGACCTCCGGCTGATAAATGTTCAGCAAAGTGCCGGGCGTGAGATTCAGGCCGGTAGAGCCGGACATCTTTCCCGTGGTGCCCTTGATGCCTATGAACTCATAGCCCTGGAACAGGGGCGCTTCGTAATTGAAGATCTTCTTGGCGATGATCTTGCTGGTATCATAGCTGCCGCCGGGGCTGGCATGGTCCTTTCCGCCGGGCTCAAAGTCCACCTGCTCGTATTTCCAGCGCATGGGCCAGTCGATCTTCCAGGCCAGCTTGCAGTTGAAGTCCTTTGTGAAGTCATGCTCCCCCTCATGGCCGCAGGCACAGACATACTTTGCTTTCGTGCAGTCTTCGGAAAGCTCCACGATCTTCGTGGTATCCCTGCCGCACTCCGGGCAGTAGATGCTCACGGGATAGTAAGCCTCCCTCTCGCCCTCTTTCGCATCCTGGGTCCGGAAGCTGTCCAGAATGTCGAATATCTCACCGCGCTTCTGAAGCGCCTCGATGACATAATCCTTGTACTTGCCGCTCTTGTTCATCTGAGCCTGGTATCTGTAATCCATCTTGATGCCGAATTTCTCGATGGCCGCCTCGAATTCTTTCTCAAAATACTCCGCGTATGTCTTCTCTTCGGTATCGAAAGGATTGGGAACGTCCGCATAGGATGCCCCGATATATTTCTCCATGTCGCTGCGCACTTTCGCCACATTGACAGGAATCTTCCTGACTCTGTCATACTCATCCCAGGAGAAGAGAAGTTTTGCTTTCTTTCCCTTTCTCTCCAAAGCTTTTACTACGAAAAGGCTGGTGGCGATATCCCTGAAATTGCCGATGTGGATGGAGCCGGAGGGGCTGATGCCCGCGGCGCATACATATTCTTCCTTGTCAGGATTCCTGCTTATGATTTTCTCCGCTATTTTATCTGACCAATGCATATCTTGTCTGCTCCTTTGCATTAATGGTAGTAATTATACAATAGCCTCTGTATAAAGTCAAATATTTCGGGCTATCGGTTATAAAAAGGTGAAAAAATGGTAAAAAATCGATTGAAAATCGGTTGAAAAAGGGAATTCGGCCCAGTACATAAACAGGGCAGGGAAATATACCCCTGCCCTGCCATGAATCCGTTAAAATAAGCGAACTAAAACAAATCCGTCAAAGCTTGATGCCCTTAAGCAGATCCCCGAGAGAAGTGCCGATGGATTCCTTGGAGCTGTACTTGGCCGCCGTTTTTTCGTCCACCATGTCCACGGGTTCTGCCGTCTCTGCCACTGCTTTCATGCTGAGGCTTATCTTGTTATCCTTGGTATTGAGTATCTTGACCTTAACGGTATCCCCTACGTTGAGCACCTCGGAGGGAGTCTTAATCCTCTTCTGACTGATCTGAGATACATGAACAAGTCCGCTTAAGCCATCGCCCAGGTCCACGAAAGCGCCGTAAGGCATGATGCTCTCCACTTTTCCCTCCATCACGGTGCCGGGCACTACCATGGCGATTCTGTGGTTCAAAGCTTCCGCTTCTTTCTCTTTCAATACTTCTCTGGCGGAGAGAACCAGCTTCTTCTTTCCTTTTTCCACCGTGATTACATGAACCTCAAGCTCCTTGCCTACGAATGTGTTCAGATCTTCTACATAGCTTAAGGAAAGATGAGAAGCAGGGATAAATCCCCTGATGCCCTCTAAAAAGGCCACCACGCCTTTATTCACGGTTTCCGCCACCTTTACGGTGACTACTGTCTTCTCGTCCAGATATTTCTGTACCTTGTCCCATCCCAGAACGTCCGCGGCCTCCACCCTGGAAAGCTGGATATTGCCTGCGCCGTCGTCTCTCTTTACCACAGTGGCCTCGATGACGTCCCCAACATGTACGTCTGCCATGATGGAAAAGGAGGGATCCTTGCTCATATCGGCAGTCTTAATGACGCCGGAAGCATAGTAATTTAGATCCAGTGTAACGCCCTCTTCATTCACATCGATCACGGAACCGGAGATGATATCTCCCTCCCTGATGGTGCGGAAAGACGCCTCCAGCTCCTTGCTGTAGTCCTCCATGGTCTCTGTGGCCGCGGTCTCCACAGCTTCTGCAGTTTCCTTTTTGATTTCTTCCATAATTTAATACCCTCCTTGTTTATATCCCGCAAGCCGCCCCGCACAGGCTTTCACCGGTCCGGGGCAGCTCCCATTCTACTTCTGATTCTACCATGTATTTCCGATAAATTCTACTGTTTCACGCATTTTTTCACGGATTATCCGAAATTTCCGCTTCCTGCGCGTCTTCAGTCTCTTCTGTTCCCTGCTCTCCGTCCGTAACCTTTTCCCGAACCTTGGCAATTTTTGCTATTTTCACACCCTCTTCCAGGTCCATCAGCTTTACGCCGGAAGTGATTCTGCCAAGCGTGGAGATATCCTGTACCCGCAGCTGAATGATGATTCCCTCCGTGGTGATCATCATGATCTCATTCTCGTCCACCACGGCTTTCACACCTACTACATTGCCTGTCTTCTCGGTGATCTTATAGCATTTCACGCCCTTGCCGCCCCGGTTCTGTACGGTGAATTCATCCAGGAAAGTACGTTTCCCCATACCGTTTTCCGAGGCGATCAGAAGGGAATCTCCCTGGCTCTGAAGCTGCATTCCCACTACCTCGTCCCCGTCGGAAAGGTTCATGCCGATGACGCCCATGGAGCTTCTGCCGGTGCCGCGCAGATCCGTCTCCCTGAAACGGATACACATACCCAGCTTTGTCACCAGGAATATCTCGCTGTCCTTGTCCGTACTCTTTACCTCGATGAGCTCGTCGTCCTCTTTCAGAATGATTGCCGTCAGGCCCTTTTTGCGGATATTGGAAAATTCCATCAGGGAAGTCTTCTTCACGATACCCTTTCTGGTCACCATAAAGAGATTCTTCTCGCTCTCATATTCCTCAATGGGAATCATGGCGGTAATCTTTTCCTCCGGCGCCAGCTGCAGCAGATTTACAATGGCAGTTCCTCTGGCGGTTCTTCCGGCCTCCGGTATCTCGTATGCCTTTAAGCGGTAGACTCGTCCCAGGCTGGTGAAGAAATGCAGATAATGATGGGTGGTTGTCATCAGCATATCTTCGATATAGTCGTCGTCTATGGTCTGCATTCCCTTGATGCCCTTGCCGCCCCGGTTCTGGGATTTGAAATTATCCACTGTCATGCGCTTGATGTACCCCAGATTCGTAAGGGCAATGACCGTGTTCTCCTTGGGAACCAAATCCTCCATGGAGAAATCCGTCTCGTCAAAGCCGATCTTGCTGCGTCTGTCGTCGCCGTATTTATCGGAAATCTCCACGATTTCTTTCTTGATGACCCCAAGCAGCAGCTTTTCATCCGCCAGAATCCGCTTCAATTCCTGAATCCGGATCTGCAGCTCGTTGTGTTCATTCTCAAGCTTCTCTCTCTCCAAACCTGTCAGAGCACGCAGACGCATGTCCACAATG
>ERZ808051.890-NODE-890-length-24896-cov-6.941859_pt1 | contig 24896 bp, 15 predicted proteins | sample MGYA00380199_ERZ808051 | MGnify/ENA primary metagenome ERZ808051 (study PRJEB31490, sample SAMN06133391) | mouse gut metagenome | isolation source: J11 | host: mice | place: China: Chengdu | collected 2015-05 ...
GAGATCTTCCAAAGTGTTTCGCATTGTTCTCGCCTCCTGTAGCGACACACCATACCACAGGTTGGCGGGAATATCCACGGCCAACGGCGAGAGTTATCAGAACAGACACATATTTTTTGCAGTGTTCCGCTGGGCTTCTCCTTGTATACACTGGTGCAATTTGCAACCCTGTCACAGCGGCGCACAAAAGGGCCAGCACCGCGTTTTATTCGCGCAAGGTGTACGGATGTCACTCGGCCCACAGAATGGGCACAAACCGCTTCACTGGGGCAAACAAGGGGAAGCAACTTGGGCGGCACCCCGCGGACGCAGGGCGCCGCCCATTTGTGACTGTAAATGCTTATTCTGGGTAGCGTGTGTACAGCGTATACCCAGGCTGCTCCTCCAGCCACCATTTGAAATACTGCCCTCCCCAGCGAACCTTGTTGTTCAGCCCGCTTTCGGTGACTTTGATGTACTCGTCGTTTTTCTTCACCACCACGACTACGTGTCCGTTGCTGCTGTTGTCGTAGCGGATCAGATCGCCGGTGCGGATCTGATTCCAACTTGGGCGGTCAATCCTCCGCCATGGGAGATCGCCAAATGCGGCGTCCGAGCACAGCGTGGCCCAGCCGGAGCAGTGGATGCCCCGGTAGTAGGGCCCACCGCTGGCGGAGCGGTAGGGCGTGGGGTATACTGCCCCGGTGGGATAGGCTTCCCGGAGCTGCGCCAGGGCGGCCTGCACACTTTCTTCCGTGGGGCCAGAGGATGCGGCGGGAGATTCCTCATTGTAGTGCTGGGCGCTGTCAATGCGGACGGAGTTTGCGGCGGCATCATAGGTCACACCGAAGTCCACTGCTTTGCCGATGTCCCGGAGGCGGACATAGTTATTGCCACCGATGGCGTAGGCGGTCATGTCCACCCGCTGGCCGTCTACATAGATAGGCTGGGTACTCAGCGTGGCGGTGATGCTGGTAGCCGCCTGGGCGGCAGGGACGCTCAGCGCGAGGCCGGCGAGGATGCCGAGCCCCATAAAGACCGCTTCTCTTTTTCTGCTTCTCATTATGATATCTCCCTTCGGTATGGTGTTGCTTTTGGCAAGCAACACCATACCGAAGAACTGCTGGGAAGTCGAGAAAAATAGAATCCTATCCCGGAGAAAAACAGAGGTACAAACGAAGCACTTTGCACAGTACCCAGTTTGGATGCGGACATCAACCTCCCGCCGTCTGCGTGTCAATCCAGCCGATGAATTTCTCCTTCGGAACTACGATCCTGTTGCCGATTTTCAGTGCAGGGAATCCATCGCTCCGCACCAGCTCATAGGCCCCTGCCCTGCTGATGCCCAGCACTGCCGCCACCTCCGGCACCGAGAGCATCAGCGGGAGCTCGTCGTAGCTTTTATAGACAGTCTGCTTCATTCAAAGCCTCCGTTGTCATGCTCCTGCAGCACATCTTTGAATTTGATACCTCCGTTGGTCCTCTTGACCTCCTGGACGCACCGCCAGCGGAGATCGTCCAGCTGGCTGTCATCGATCTCCAGCCCAGCGGCCAACACATGCATCATCATGCTGATCTCTACTGTCAGCTTGAACATCAGGCGGGCGATGCGGGTTTCGCTTCCCTGAACCGTGGCCCGTAAAGCGGAGACCAGTGCGGGTGCCAGGAAGTCTGTAACCTCTTGGCTGATGATGTGGTCACTGTAGAAGCGGATAGCTTCCTCTACGAACTCATTTCGGCTTCGGCAGTTCGCGTTGGGAAAGGCGGTCTCCATTTTGCGCTGGGTATCCGGTGAAATACGGGTATGGATGCGGGTCTTTTCTTCTGTCATTGCGTATCCTCCATAAAGAACTTTTTGATGGTGTTTTTCGGGGAAAACTGAACAGGAGCCATATCTGAGCCGTTGAAAACGGCTCAATGGTGGGGCTTTAAGGCGAACAAGGAGCCATATGTGACCAAAATCCCCCAAAATGATGTCACTTGACTTGCCTGGAAAAGTAGCGTGATTTGCTAAAATGGCTCTTGAATTGCCCTTCCGGCCCGCATTGCGGGACGGTGTGCGAAGCGGTGGAGCCACCGCTTTATCCTGCTGAAAAATCGAACGCCTGCCCTGCCCTAAAAATTGGGCGAAAAAGTGACGGACGGGTTGTGGCCGATTTTTCAGCCCTTTGCGAACCCAATCCCAGGGGCTTTTCCACATTCGCTCACAGCGGGCCACACGGGGGCCCACGCCGCGTTTTACAGTGTGAGAGGTGTACCGTTACCACCCGGCTATGGGAAGGGCCACACAAGGCTTCAAAACGCGAAGCAGGGGTTCGCACGATTTGAGGTTGGCTCTGACAGAGAAAACAGGGGGGCTTCTGTCCCTCGGATACTGCCTGGATCTGTTCGTACCGCTCATCCGATGCCTCGTCCTCACGCTGAGGTTTGCCCTGCGGCGGAGGGTTTTAATTATTCCCCTTCGTCTTGTTCATAGATCACCCCGCCGCCTCGCGTGGGGGTGTGCCCCCAGGAGGCGGGGATCGGGGGCTGCTCCTGAATGTAGTAGGCGTTGCTGGTTTGCCGGACGCTGCCATTGGGCCGATCCTGGTACCGCTTGACCCGCCGGACGAATCCCTGCTGTTCCAACACGGCGATGGCCTCCCGCGCCGCTGTTTCGGAACAGTGGCAGCTTGCCGCGATGGTTTTCATGGACGGCCAGCACTTCCCTTTCTGACCTGCGCTGCTTACCAGGAAACTGTACACAGTGAACTGAATTGGCGTTAGATGATAACAGAATAGCGCGTTGCTGAGTTTGAAAAACCGTTCTCCTAAGATGCTCATTGTACCTCCTGTGTTTTGATTTTGCTGTTGACTTTTTCACGGGTGTGATGTAGACTTTGACTGCGACTTATCGTTTATACTTTGCTTTGCTTGGTCGACCATCTTTGAGTCTAACAGATTTTGAACGATCCGTCAAGTCTAATTTTAGAACGCAGAAAAAGTCAGTCTATTGGAGGGCATATGATACACGATTACACATTCAAAACCTACATCGCCAGCGGGCGGGAGTACTACGAGTACAGCGTTGATGCGCTGACGTGGCTGGAGCGCAGCGAGCTTGAGCGTCATGGGCAGCCCACGCTCATAAAAAAAGACTCCCCGTTTCCGGAAAGTCTTTTATCGCTGCTGTATTTTGACACGCGGGAACTGGAGCCGTTGGTCAAACGGATCGACAAAGCGATCCGCGAATTTCTCCCATCCAAAGACGAGCAGTATGTTCACGAGGTCTTAGCCGCATTGGACGAGCTTGCGGAGGTTCATATGTATTTTGAGCTGGTTCGCTTGGAGTGGCACTGGCGATTTGCTGAGCTGAAGGCCAATGGCAACGAGAACCGCAGCGAATGGCTTCCCCGCAAACGCATCACCCATATCCCCGCTAATATCGAAGTAGTACAGCGGCAGATCATTGACTTGTTCAGCCATGCACTGGACATGGACGGCGAGAAAAAGCCGCTGCCCGAGAGGATCACAAAATACTATCACTGGTTCAAAGAAAATTACCGTTTCGAAGCGCCCACGGAACCCTTCCGGTTTGAACGTCAGTCCCTGAGCTTCGAGGCCGTGGACGGTAAGACCTTCACCGATGTACTCTACCCGGACAGCATCTACGGCATCATTGACTTCCATCTCCGGGAGTGCGTGAAGCGGGAGATCCGCCTGCGGGTGTGCAAGAACTGCGGTAGATATTTTGCCATCCAAGGGCGGTCTAATGCCGAATACTGTGACCGGGTCTTTGACGAGAAGGGCCGCACCTGCAAGGACGTGGGGTCCATCGCGCTCTGGACGAAAAACAAGAGTAGTGATGAGGCGTTCAAGCTCTACCGCAAGGAATACAAAAAGCGCTTCGCCTGGATCAAAGCGGGGAAGATCTTGCCGGAGGAGGTCTACGCCTGGGGCGAGAGGGCCAGAGAGAAGAAGGCCGAGTGCGAGGAGGGAAAGCTCTCCTTAGAGGAATTTGAGGCGTGGCTGAAGCAGTCTTAACAGTCCCTTCCCCGTCAGGCGAACACGCTAACATGGGAGCCATTCAGACGCCAGATACACACCAATATCGGAATCGATACGCAAAGAAACCATTTTCTCCTTCGGGCGCTAATCATTCAAAGGCAACAGGCACCGTTCAATAAAGCTTCGCATACTTTTGATCGCCTTGATGCTTTGCCTGTCCGGGAACATGGGATATACATGGCACAGGCCCTTTCCAATCAGCAGCTCCACCTGGATCCCCTTGCTTTGGGCCGCATCGCGGAGGGCAAAGGCATCATCGTAAAATACCTCCTCTGTGCCCACGCACATCCAGATGGGCGGCAGACCGGTGAAATCGCCGTAGATAGGGGATAGATAGGGATTTTTGACATCATAATCCCGAATATAAGTAATCTGCATTTCCTCTGTGAAATCCGCACCGATGATGCAGTCCCTGTCTACCCGTTCCTTTCGGGAGGGCAGGCTTTCATCCAGCGTTCCCACAGGGGATATCCCGCACAGGCCTGCCGGCAGCTCGATTCCGAGATCCCGCAGATACAGTGCCAGTGCAAACACCAGATTCCCTCCGGCGGAATCCCCTGCCAAAACCATATCACGCCCTCGGATGCCCTTTTCCAGCATCCATTCATAAGCACGGATGCAGTCCTCCAGCCCGGCAGGAAAAGGATGCTCCGGGGCAAGACGGTACTCTACGTTAAAAACAGCATAGTCAGAGGTCTTGCAGAAGTTTCTTGCCATATTGAAAGAATATTCCGCGCTGCCGCTGTTAAAACCACCACCGTGGATGTAGAAAATGACCTTTTGACGATTTGAATCGGGCCTGCAGAACCAATAGCCATAAGGCGTCTTTTCCCGCAGAGTATTGGGGGGCAGGGACAGCCTTGTGCTGTTTTTTCTGGCCTGCTCTCGCACGGCTTCATAATCCCGGGGGCGATAGCGGGTATTGTTCGGCTTTCCTTTCATCATGCTGCTCATGATGATGCTTGCAATGATTCCAGGCATTTTCCGTCTCCTTTTCTCGTGATCAAATTCGATCCCCAGAAGCTCCGCACGCCCCCTTCCGGTACACTCATTCAGACCAGCTTGTCAATCATTTTGAGCAGGCGGCTTGCATTGATTTCCAGCTGTTCCCGCTTCAAGGAACCATCCTTCAAGGCATTCACAACGATTTTATAGTCTTTCTCACTGCCGGGCATAAAAATGTCGCCTCCGGCTTTTGCCACCTCGTCGGCTCTCGCTCCTCTGTGGACAGACTTCTTGTTGGTGCCGATGCTGTCGATGACCCAGTCTGTCATGACGATGCCCTTAAATCCAAATTCGCACCGCAGCACATCTTCTAAAAGGCCCTTATGTTCTGATGTATGAACGCCGTTAAGCAGGTTGTAGCTGGTCATGACCGCATGGGGCTGGGACTCTCTCACACAGATTTCAAAGCCCTTCAGGTAGATTTCCCGCATTGCACGCTCGCTGACCTGACTGCTGTTGAAGTAACGGTTGGTTTCAGCGTTGTTGGCCGCATAATGCTTGATGGTTGCACCACAGCCCGGATGAGATTGAACACCCTGCACCACAGCTGCGGCCATGATACCGGACACCAGTGGATCTTCGGAATAGTACTCAAAGTTCCGCCCGCAGAGGATGTTTCTATGGATATTCAGGGCAGGCGCCAGCCACAGGTGTACCCCGGTCATCTCCATTTCCGAGCCCACAATGCCGCCAAAGGCCTTTGCCAGATCCGGGTTGAAGCTCTGGGCAATGGCGGTGCCAATGGGGATCATGGTCATACATTGCTCGTGAATGACAGCATTTTGAGGAGGCTTCCGTTCCCCTCCGGTAAGCTTCAAAGCAAGCCATCTGGAAAAAGGACCCATGAAATCCAAAATGCTCTGGGGGATGATGCTGGCGTTGGACGCATCGTGGACGCCGGTTTCATCCTCGTAGTAATGCAAAGCCAAACGCAGGCCCGCAGGCCCATCTGCCATAATGAGAGGCTTGATGCCTTTGCCGACCAGCATGGAGGTGCTTTCGCCGGCTGCACCTGCCACATGGTTGGCAGCGTTTCCAATAATACTCATGGAACCCTTTGTGGGGGCAAACGCACCAATGGCAAGATAGCAAAGATCTTCTTCGGAAAGGGACCTTACTCGCTTGTCGGTTTCGTATACCGGGTCGTAGTCAAATACCCGGGTCGTAAATACAGAAGGATCCAAGGAAAGATGCACAGCGGTTTCAGGGATACTTTCTTTTTTCCTGGTTTCCCCACAGATGTCTTTGAAGCCGGAATTTCCAAGGCATTTCCTCACCTTTTTGGTAACGACAGTACTGCCCAGAGAAACCACAGCGGCAATCTCTGTGTTTGCAGAGCTGTTGCCGATCCTGACAATATAATCTCCCGATTCCAGAAGATAGCAGGCAGTTTCTTCGTCATAGGAAGCGAAATCAGAAAGGCGGAAGGTGATGTTTACCATTTCTTCCGCTCCAGGGGGAAGAAGGCTGGTTTTCTGGAAACCTGCCAGTTCCTGATAGGGCTGATCCAGCTTGCCCACAGGCTTTGAAATATAAGCCTGCACCACTTCTTTGCCGGGATGACTGCCGGTGTTCTTCACCCGAACGGCAGCAATGACGCTTCCGGTCTCCAACCTCACCCCTTCCACACCCATTGCGAATGTGGTAAAACTCAAGCCGAAGCCGAAAGGGAACAGCACCTTTTTATGGAACGTATCAAAATACCGATAGCCCACATAGATGCCCTCTTTGTAGAGGTTATCATTCCACTGACCAAAGGTACCCTCACTGCTGTACTGGTCGGAGGGGGCCAATGTATCCGTCAGCTTGCCGGAGGGATTCTGTTTGCCGGTGAGGATGTCCGAGAGCACTCTGCCACAGTCTACAAACTGAGAAAGCAGCAAGATATTGCCTATCTCCATCACCGGGGACAGGTCGATGACCCCGCCCACGTTCAGCACAAGCATGAACGTTTCATACTGCCGGTTCAGGGCAAGAATATCCCGGATCTCGGACTTTGTAAGCTGCACATCGCCCGGCGCAGTTTCTCGGTCGCTGCCCTCGCCGGAGCTGCGGCTGACCACATACACAGCCGCATCGCCCCCCGCTTCCAGGGGCAGTTCGTATTCCGGCTCCGGCATGATCTTTCCCATGACATACAGGAAAGGATTCTCAAAATTCCGGATGGCTTCCCATTTGATATGCTTCTTAAAGGCTTCAAAGGCATTTGTGCGGATCGCGTCATAGGCATCCAGCCATGTTTTGGTGGTGATCGTGAAGCCGGCGTTTTCCAATCCTTCTTCGATGGTATAGGAGAACCGGGTGTTCACCTCGCCGGAACCAGTGCCGCCCCTCACTGTGTGGCGCACGCCCGCACCGTAGGCAGCAAGCCGGCAGGGGCTTTTAAGGGGGAACCTCCCGTTGGTTTTTAGGAGTACGGTACATTCCGCCGCGTTGTTCAGAACCACCGCAAGGTGATCTTTTTCATACTGTTCCATATTTTTTCCTTTCTGTTATGGGATCTGCGGGCAGCAAATCTGTTGGCAGATGAGGATCACTCCCGTAGGGAGGCCTGCATTTTGGCGTAGTAGGCTTCGTTGGCCTTGGATTCCTTCTCCCAGAAGGCAAGCAGCTTTGCTTCCTTTTCCTTCTGCTTTGCTTCGAATGCAGCTTTTCGTTCGGGTGTCATGGCGGAGAGCTTTTTCTGCAGCCTTTCAGCGGCCTTCTTTGCATCTTCGTCCACCACTTCTTCGGTCTTGCCCATCCTCTGGCGAATCACCTGCTGCTTGAAGCCGACGGTCTTTTCCACATTGATCAGCATCAGGATCGCAGCGCAGAGGACGCCCACGATCACATCCAATCCCACAAACAGGAAGAGCAGCGCCTGATTAGTGGCGGCGTTCTGGTTGACGGCAATGGTATACACGCCGTCCAGCGTGGGCTTCAGGGCCTCCACGGGAAGCTGCATGGTTTGTCCGGCAGCGGCGATCTGGGACACGATGGTATTCAGCGTTTCGGCGGTAGCGGTGTAGGGCTTGACATAGCCCGTGGAGCTGATGATCAGGTTCAGAAGTCCCAGACTGACGCCCCCAAGCACGACGCCGATGGTGCTGTAAACAGACATGGCCATGCCGTCACAGCGGAAGCCGTTCTTCCATTCCAGGTGATCCAGCACATCTGCGAACAGGGCCATGAACACATAGGCGGCCGGCAGACTGCCGAGATTCTTGACAAACTGGCCGGCCAGCATCCCCGGCATATTGGTGGGGAATGCGCAGCAGATGGCACTGCCCAGGGAAACGATAAGGCAGCCGAGCACGACGATATTCCGCTTTCCTATCCGCTTGGCCAGAGGCCACACGGCGAAGATGCCGATCCCCATGGGAATACCGCCGATTACGTTGATCAGGGTCTGGGTAATGCCGTCGGCATAGGTTCCCAGCACATAGTTGCAGTAATAGATGGTGGAATTGATTTTCAGCGTGTTGGACAGGGTGGAAAGGAAGAAATAGACCAGGATCAGCACAGTGAGCTTATCGGTAAATACGGCTTTGACGGTCTTGGCATAAGGGACCTTTTTCTCTTCCTCCGCACCCAGCTCCTCTGTGACCCGCTCCCTGGTGTAGTAGTACTCCAGCAACACCAGGGGCATGGACAGAATGGACACGGTACTCATGGCGGTGATCCACATGGCTTTGCTGGTGCCGATCATGGGCAGCAGCAGCATGGGAACGAGCAGCGCCGCAATGATACCCGTGACCATAATGGCGGCCACCTGGTTGAATACCGCCACAGCGCCCCGCTGGGTGGTGTTCCGGGTGGACAGGGGCACCATCAGGCTGTGGGACATATTGTAAATAGTATAGGCGATGGAGAAAAACAAATTGTAAGTGATCATGATCCAGGCAGCCTGGATCTTCTGATCCGCGTTGGGAACGGTATACAGGAGTATGCCGGAGATAGGCAGCAGGATCGCCGCCAGCAGGATGTAAGGACGGGCCTTCCCCTGTTTCGTATGGGTGCGCTCAATGATCCAGCCCATGATAAAGTTGGTGATCGCATCCAAAATTTTTGCGATGACCGGGAAAATCGCCAGGAACATCCCCTTCCAGAGGTTGCCGATGCCGATGACATCGGTATAGAAGATGTTCAAGAATCCGCCGCCCAGAATCGCGTTGACCAGCAGCGCGCCGGTGGGACCAATCAGAAAGCCGATCCATTTCTCTTTCGCGGTGACATTGGGGCTTGTGATCCTGCTGTCAAAAAACTTGGAATCCAGCAAATTTTTCGCCATGTCTCTTTCCCTCCTATTTCTTGTGGGATATCCATCATCCGCCTTAAAAAATCCGCTGTCTGCCATATATTATCAGTATACGGCAAGCAGCGGATCTTTATATCAAAATTGAGATTTTGGTGTCAAAAAGCAGATGATCAGAAGGAGCGATCCCGGTATTGCTGAGGCGTCATTCCCGTAAATTCCCGGAAGATCCGGGTAAAGTAGCTTTGGGACGAATAACCCAGGTAGGTGGAGATCTGGGACAGGGTGTAGTCCGTGTGGCGGAGCAGATACTCCGCTTCCTTCAACTTCTCTTCATGAATGTAGTCCCCGATACGGGTGCCCATCTCCTCCTTGAACTTCAGCGAAAGACTGCGGGTACACAGGCCGCAGACCTTTGACAAATCGGACAGGGAGATCGGCTCATGGAGGTGGACAGAGATATATTCCAGGCAGCGGGAGATTACAGGAGACGCCGTCGGCTGTTCTTTTTTCTGCCGGACCCGCTCACAATAATCCGTCAGCATTTTCCCACACAGCTCCCGAATTTTCGCAGCGTCCGTCAAAACATCCGCCCGCTGGCAGTACAGATCGCTGAGGCTGAAAGACAGCTCCGCCGGCAGCCCGCCCCGGATGGCCGCCCGGGAAGCCAGCGCTGCAATCACCACAAATGAATACTTCTCCTGCCGCAGGTCATCCCCGGACATCCGCCCGACCTGCCCTTTGCGGGGTGCGTACAGGCTGTGGGCCAACTGGGAGGGACTGCCCTGGGCAATAGCGTTACAGATAGCGGTTTCAAAGTCGATGGATTCATGCTGGAATATGTGTTCCCGCTGCTGAAACAGCTGCAGCTCCGGCTGAAGCGTCTCCCGCTCCTGGGTAAAAATATTCATGAACAGGATGTGCTCTTTTTGAATCGGGGCATCCATGAGCAGCTGAGAAAGCAGGCCCATCAGATCCCGCAGATGATCCAGGGAAACAAGGGGTGTCTGCATCATCAAATTGCACAGCTCCTGCAAGTGCTCCGGGGCGGCGACGCTCACGATCATACGCAGGGTGTCGTTTCTTGCCCGTGGCAGGGGGCTGACAAGACCAATGAGCAAATACAACTCCGGAAGCAGTTCCATAATCCCCAGAAAAAAACCAGGCTCCATGTAGCTGATGAGGGGATGGGCGGAATCTCGCTTTTGCAGACGGAAATCTTCCAATACCATCTGTGTTGTGCCCATGTCCACAACGGCAAAGCTCATCGCCGGGAAAGTGGCAAGGATCCTGCCGCTGCCGTCCAGCAGGGACAGCGGGATATGGGTAATGCTGTACAGGTTTTGCAGCTTGCCGATCAGCTCCGCATCCATAAACACTCCTCCGTTCCTGGGAAAATCATATCAGGATTTTATCAGAAACACAAGTTCTTAAAAAGAGCGGGGTCATCTCCGTTCTCTATAAACGGACAATACCGGCTTCCTGCAGGAAGCGGCCCAAAAAAGCATCCTCCAGATGGGTTCTCAGCCGGTTCAAATCCTTCCTTGCCTCGGGAAAGTAGGGAATGATCATCCAGGTGTGCATCATGCCGTCCCTGAGATAGAGATTGCCGGGATGATCTGCCTGCCTAAGATTTTCATAGAGCATCACGCTGTCATCCCGCAGAATTTCCGCAGTGGATGCCCACAGGTAAATGGGCGGGCAGCCGGTGAAATCACCGTAGTAGGGGGCAAAAAGGGGATTTTGGGCAAGGACAATGTCATGGGACTGTAAATACATATCAAAAACTTCCTCGGAGAGGTTTGCCACAATGGAGTCCCTTTGGGCATTTTCCGTATAGCTGGGGAATCTTTCATCAAACTGTACGCAGGGGGCGATGCACACCGCCGCCGCAGGCTGGAGAAGCCCCGCCTCCTTAATTTGCAGCAGGGTTGCCAACACCAGATTGCCTCCGGCGCTTTCTCCCAGGATAACCACCTTATTGGGGGCATATTTTTTGAGCAGCTCCTGATATACCGCAAAACAGTCCTTGGGCGCCGCAGGGAAGGGGGCTTCCGGGGCAAGACGGTATTCTGCCGCCAGCACGTTGCAGCCCAGTTTGCTTGCCACATACCCCGTGAATGCCCGCCGGGTTTTAACGCTGCCCACCACGAAGCCACCGCCGTGGATATAGAAAATGATCCTGTCGGTGGGATTTTGGGGAGTGGTCAGCGTCTCCACCGGGACGCCGCCCATAGTCCCTTCTTTGATCTTCACGGATCTTGGGGCTTTCGCGTTTTTGTTCTGCACCACTTCCCTGGCCCGGGCCGCGGGATAGTTCATGGGATTTTGGGGATCGTACACCCGCTTGCCGGCTTTGAGACAAATATTTACAATGGAATGGATCAGGCTCATACGTGTTCCTCCTCAAACAGTATAGACCTGGGTGCCGCTTTCCTGCGCCAACTTCTGGCCGCCGGGCAGGAAAACCGCCGCGGTGCAGTTGGCGGGAACCGTGACGGTAAACACAAAACCTGCTTCCGTCTTTTCCCAGCCGCTCTCCACCAGACCGTATATGCTCCGGTAGCTGGCTTTGGCATGAGAAAAGTGTCCACCAGGCCGGGGAGCGATGACGAAATGGTTCTCCCCGTCCACATGGATGCCGCACATGGAGTCAAAGACCCAGCGGCACACCGCACCCTTGGAGTAGTGGTTCAGGGACGCCGGCTTGTGGGTGTTGGGGCCTTCCCAGTTTTCCCAGATGGTGGTAGCGCCCTGCTTTGGCATACACAGCCAGCCGGGCAGCTCCTCATTTTCCAACAGACGGTAGGCATACTCGACATCCATTTTCGTCAGCACATCCAGAATAAAGGGTGTGGACAGGAAGCCTGTACCCAGCCGCCAACCGTAATTGTCCAGTGCCTGCAGCAGCCGCTTTTGCGCATATTCGGCCTGCTGTCCGGTCAGAAGATCCAGATGCAGCGGACGGACCAGCTTGGCCTGCCGGTCGGTATCCAAGGAGAATTTGGGTGCCTCCATCAGGTGCTGATAACCTTCCCGCACTTTATTTCCAAAGTCTGTATACCGGGCGGCCTCAGAATATTTTCCCAAAAGCGCCGCGATCTCGCTCATGCGTTCCATCAGCAGGACGATGTAGGCTGTGGTCTCCTCCGGGTGGGGGCAGACGAACTCGGAGATGGCAAAATCCTTCACATCCGCAGGCTCCGCCCATTCACCGTAAGACTGGCCGTAGTTGCTGATCCACTTGCGATACCTGTGGTCAATGCCGGTGGAAAGGCCGGTGAGATAGTGCTTGCCAAGGGTCTTGATCTTGTACTCGGCGTAACGAACCATATCCGGGTAGTTGTCCTCCAGAATGGCGGTATCTCCGTACTGGCGGTAAATATCATAGGGAATGAACACACCCGCATCCGACCAGCCGGCAGAGCCGTTCATGGTGTTCATATAGGCGTCCACGCCCCCGTAGGGCGCAATTTGGGGGAAGCAGCCCGCCTTTGTCATGGTGTCCACCAGGTCGTTCTCGAATTTCCGCGCCATGGGGGCATAGGAGAAAAAGAAGCTGGCGGTAGCGCAGAATATCTGAGCATCGCCGCTCCAGCCATGGCGTTCTCTCGTGGGGCAGTCGGTGGGCAGGTCGGCATGGTTGTTCTTGGTGCTCCACACAGTGCTTTCCACAAATTTGTTCAGCAAATCGTTGGAGGTTTCCAACCATCCGGTGCGCTCCATAGAGGAATAGACCGCAATGGCGGTGAAGTCCCCTGGATCCACTTCCCCATCCATCTCCACCAGCACATACTGGAAGCCAAAAATGGCAAACCGGGTCTTGTATTCGTTCAGGCCCTCTTTGCAGGTATACACCACCTGCTGCAAGGGTGTTGTGTACTGTTTTTTGACGATCTGGATGTTTTTCTGGGTGAACTCTCCGCTTTCATCCAGCATTTCCCCAAACCGCAGGATGATCCGCTGCCCCTGCTTCCCCCTGACCCGGAAAGACAGATAGCCCGCAATGTTCTGATGGAAGTCCAGCACGTTTTTTCCCGCCGGAGTGGTGATGAGGGCCGCAGACAGGGTTTCATGCTCCTCCACCGGCACATTGTTGGAGGCGGTTGGCAGAATTTTGCTGCTTGTCTCTTTTGCCTTTTCGTGATAAGAGGGCACGGCATTGGCGTTATATACCTCGCCGTCTTTGTTGTCCGCAAAGCGGATGGGACCGTCATTCGACCAATCCCAGCTTCTGTCGGTGCAGACACGGGTGATTTTTCCCTGATGATCTGTCAGCTCCAACTGCGCCAGCAGCTTGGTTTCCGTCCCGTACTGATTTCTAAGGCCGCCGGCGCCGCAGCTGCCCCGGAACCAGCCGTCCGCTAACTGGAAGGTCAGCACGTTTTCACCGTCTTTCAGAAGATCCGTCACATCGTAGGTCTGGTACTGGATGCGTTTCTGATAATTGGTGTGCCCGGGGGTCAGGACTGCGGTTCCGATTCTCTCGCTATTCAGGCAGCCTTCGTAAAGGCCGCAGGCAGTGACGTACAGCCGGGCCGATTGGATGTCCGTCCCTGAAAACACCTTGCGGAAACAGTCCACCGGGTAGCGTTCCCTCTTGTGTACCTTATAGTTGCCGGTGATCCACGCTGCCTTCCAGTCCGCCGCTTCCAACAAACCCATTTCAAACCAGGCAGTAGAAACCTCTCCGCCCACATCGTTTTCATCCCACAAATTTACGCTCCACCAGATACGCTGGCGGCTTCGCAGAGGTTCTCCCCCATAGCGGATATGGGTCATCCGGGAGGACGCCACCTTCCCTGAATCCCACACGATTTTACTGCCGCACTTGGCGATGATCTGATAGGCGGTCTGCTTCCTGCCGCCCTCGCAGTTCCAGAAAAGCCTGGGCCTTTCGATGTCGATCCCCATAGGGTTTTTTAGATATTCGGTTCGCAAGTGAATGGCTTTCATGGCCGCCTCCTGTTTTCGCTTTTTTATTTTATCCTATCAAAAGCAAAAGCAGGATTATATCAAGAAAACGATTCTGATGGTGAGATTCCGATCACAGTTTGAAGTACACTTTCATCGTTTTCCGGTATCTGCCATTAAAATTACAATTTTGATATACAGAGGGGATGCCTTATGGATATGATCAATATAATGGGTCTGATTGCACGTCCATTTCGCGCCATAAACCCTCAGCGCATATCGCCATAAGAAATTTCTGGTACAGATCCGAACGCATTGAATCGATTTGTGCTCCCACAGGCAGCGATATGCCCCTCGCCTGTGGCTGGCTGCCACAAATATGGGGCAAATATATAGCAATAGGAGTATTCCATGACATTGACAATTGACGACTTGAAGACGGAACACTCATTCCAAGGTACATGGATCACCGACAAAACCATTCCCTATGACCGGAAGAAGTCCCCCGTTCCGCTTTGTGTTCGTAAAACTTTCACATTGAAAAAGAAACTGCGGCGGGCAATACTCTACGCCACTGCGGTGGGCAGCTATTATGTGACCGTGAACGGGGAAAAGATCACGGCGGAAATGCTGGCGCCCGGTTACACCAGCTACGCAAAATACCTGCAATATCAGGCCTACGATGTGACGGAGCAATTGAATGCGGAAAATGAGCTGTACGCTGTGGTGTCCGGCGGATGGACCGTTGGACTCTTTGGATTTATCGGCGCAGCCCGGAACTATGCTCCCCGGCAGCTGTTCCGCTGTGACTTGATGCTGGAATACACCGACGGCAGTGCCGATATCATTGCAACAGACCGAAACTGGTCGGTCAGTACCCAGGGAGCATACCGTGTTGCCGGCATCTATGAGGGCGTGCATTACGATGCCCGGATCGCCCCGGGAAACACTCCTTGGAAACCGGCGGATGAGGCCTCCTGGCGCTGCAACCCGAAACTCCGCTGCACCTACGGTGTGCTGGCCTACCGTCAGGAGCATCTGCACCCTATTGCACAGCACCCATCCAGGCGCGGCGGCACCATCTATGATTTCGGGCAGAACTGCTCTGCCGTGGTCTGTATGAAGATCAAAAACGCCGCGTCGGGCCAGTGCATCCGGGTGCGCCATGCCGAGGTGCTGGTGGATGGTGAGATATTCACTTCCAATTTGCGAAAAGCGGAGGCCAGCATCACCTATATCTGCCGGGAGGGGGACCAGGAATTTACCCCGGAGCTGACCACCATGGGCTTCCGCTACGCGCGGGTGCAGGGTATTGATCCGAAGGATCTGGAGATCACCGCTCAGGTTGTCAGCAGTCTGGGAGCGCCCACCGGCGGGTTCTCCTGCTCCAACCAGCTGCTCAACCAGCTCCAGAAAAACATCCAGTGGGGCGCCCGTTCCAACTTTGTGGATATTCCCACCGACTGCCCTCAGCGGGACGAACGCATGGGCTGGACGGGGGACATTGCGGTGTTCTCCTCTACAGCGTGCTTTAATTTTGATACCGCCCGCTTCTTTGACAAATGGCTGCTGGATGTCATGGCGGATCAAGGTCCCGGCGGGGGGATCCCTCTGGTGGTTCCTGCTGGAAAGCTTCCCGTTCCCAGGTTTGCAACTGCGGGTTGGGGAGACTGTGCCTCCCTCGTTCCCTGGGCGCAGTACTGGAAAAGCGGAGACAAAAAGCTCATTGCGCGGCAGTATGGCAGCATCAAAAAGCTCCTGAGCGCAGAAAAATTCTGGGCATCTTTCTGCAGCATTGGGAAGCGCCGTTACATTTGGAAAATGCCTTTCCAATTCGGCGACTGGCTAAGCCCCGGAGAGAACGCCAGGCAGTGGAGGAGCAAGGGGCCCTGGATCGCCACAGCCTATTTCTATAACACAGCCCACATCGCCGCAGAGCTGGCAAAAATCCTGGGGAAAATCGAAGATGAAGGAAACTTCCGCAAGCTGATGGTGAAAATCGAAAACGCCTACCGGGACGTTTTCCTAAACAACGACGGTCTCCTGCGGGAAGAATTCCAGACGGCCTATATCCTCCCCATCCACTTCGGAATGTTCACTTCGGAAGAACGGAGCAAAATGGGCGGCCGGCTTGCCCGGATGGCAGAGGAAAATGATTACAAAATCTCCACCGGCTTTTTGGGAACCCCGTACCTGCTTTTTGCTCTGTCGGATACCGGACATACGGATACGGCATTCCGGGTACTGCTGAACCAGGAGTGCCCCGGCTGGCTGTATGCGGTAAAAAGCGGGGCGACCACCATTTGGGAGCGGTGGGATGCACTGCTTCCCGATGGAAGCGTAAATCTGTCCAGCGATCAGGCAAACGGCGGCGCTGCCAGCAGTGCGGATTTCGACCCTGAGGATCAGTCTGCCCCCAGCATGACCAGCTTCAACCACTATGCCTATGGTGCTGTAGGCGACTGGCTGTACCGGCGGATCGCCGGACTGGAGGCGCTGGAGCCTGGCTGGAAGCGGTTCCGGGTCAACCCCCACCCCGGCGGCGGACTTACCTGGGCGCAGGCCCACACCCAGACCCCCTATGGCACGGCACGCGCTCACTGGAAGATAGAAGGAAACGCCTTTGAACTGACGGTGGAGGTTCCGGCCGGAACCTCCTGCGAGGCCCTCCTCCCAGACGGCACAGAGGATATTCTGACGGAGGGGACCCACGTGCTGCGCTGCAAGTACCGTGCATCATATGCGGACAAGGCAGCGGCACCGGCAATGAAGTAATACAAGACGGCCCCCGAACCACAGCCTTTTCGTGGTTCAGGGGGCGTTTATAAAATTTACGGGCTTATTTGTTGGCTACCTGTCCACCGCCCTTTGGATGAGGGTGCCAATCAGCCCCGCCACCTGCTCCGGCGGCAGATCGCAGCCATTCTGCACCCAACGGTGGATGACCCCGGTGCCGCCCATATAGAGGTACTCCAGGAAATACTCCCGCTCCTCCTCCCCACAGGGCAGGCGGAGCTCCGGGGCCAGATTCAGATACCCCTGGGTGATCTGCCGCTGCACCGGCTGGTTGGCGTTGAGGTATTTCTCCCGGTAGACCAGCAGATGGAACAGCTCCCGGTTGTCCCGGATGTAGGAGAGCATCGGTTCGGTGTCGATACCGCTCCCCCGGTTGATGGCCCGGATTTGTTCCAGCAGTGCCTGGGCCAGCTCACCCCCCATCTCCTGGTACAGCGCGGCTACGTCGGTGTAATAGGCGTAAAAGGTAGAGCGGTTCAGCTCGGCGTATTCGCACAACTCCTTCACCGTGATATATTCCACTGGCTTCTCCTTCAGCAGCTCCAGTAAGCTCTCCCGCAGCAGCCGCTTGGTGAGACGGGTACGCTGGTTCTCCTGTTTTTGTGCATTTTGTGAATTCTCGGAAAAATGACGCAAATCCAACACTTCCTCTCCTTCTGTTGTTTTCATATCGTTTAGCTAATGTATTGATGGTTGAAAACCAACATTATGTTTATTACAATACACCATATAGGATACACAAGTCAAGCGCAAAATGACAACACGAGGAGAGATGGAAATGAGCAAGGAAAAGAAGTCGAAGGCAGCAGGGAAAGCGCCAGTCATTGTGGTCAGCGTCCTGCTGGCGGTGGCGCTGATTGTCAACGTGGTGTGCATTCAGATGTTCTCCGCCATCAACACCTTCATGGCGGCCAACCTGAACAGCCGCCTGCCCGGGGCCCACGGCTCCGCCACAGCCGAGCAGCTCACCCCGGATCAGGCCAGGGAGGCCGCCTTGGCCATGGCCCAGGAATTGGCCGCCGAGGGTATCGTCCTGCTGGAAAACCGTGACAACGCCCTGCCCCTGGAGGGCGGCTCGAAAGTCAACCTGTTTGGCTTTGCCTCCATCTCCCCCCTGTACGGCGGCACGGGCAGCGGCGCCAGTGACACGTCTTCCAACGTAGATTTGGTGCAGGGCCTCACCAACGCCGGGTTGGAGGTCAACCAGGAGCTGGTGGACTTTTACAAGAACTCCGGCGTGAAGCGGGGGGATCAGGCCGGCTTTACCGGCTCCAACTTCACCCCCGCCGAGGTGTCCGCAGACAAATACGGCGATTCCCTGCTGGCAAATGCCAAGGCATTTTCCGACACGGCGGTGGTCATGTTCTCCCGCATCGGCGGCGAGGGCGGCGACCTGCCCATGGACATGGAAGCGGCGGGCTACAGCCAGGCCGGGGGGAACCGCAGCTACCTGGAGCTCACCCAGGACGAGGAGGATCTGTTGGAACTGGTGAAGGGCCAGGGCTTCGGCAAGGTCATCGTACTGATCAATTCCTCCCACGCCATGGAACTGGGCTTCCTGGAGGACGGCGTGGACGCCGCTTTGTGGATCGGCGGCCCCGGCAGCCGGGGCATGGACGCGGTGGGCCAAGTACTGGCGGGGACGGTGAACCCCTCCGGGCGGCTTCCCGACACCTACGCCTACGACCACACCACCGCCCCCGCCTACTGGAACGCGGGCGACTTTACTTACGGTAACCTGGATAAGCGCAACTACGTGGAGTATGTGGAAGGCATCTACGTGGGCTACCGCTTCTATGAGACTCGGTTCATTGACAACGCCACAGGCCAATGCGACGAGACTGCCTATGAGAAAACCGTCCAGTACCCCTTCGGCTACGGCCTGAGCTATACCAGCTTTGAGCAGGCCATCGAGGACTTCTCCGTGGACAAGGGTACCGTCACCATGAAGGTGAAGGTGTCCAACACCGGGGACGCGGCGGGCAAGGACGTGGCCCAGGTGTACTTCACCGCCCCCTACACCGCGGGCGGCATTGAGAAGGCCCACGTGGTGCTGGCCGCCTTCGGCAAGACCGGGCTGCTTCAGCCCGGGGACAGCGAGACCCTTACCCTCACCTTTGCGGTGGACGATATGGCCTCCTATGACGAGAAGGGGGCGGGGTGCTACGTGCTGGAGGCGGGCACCTATGGGATCAAGCTGATGGCCAACGCCCATGAGGTCATCGACAGCCGGGAGTACGTGGTGGATCAGACCGTCACCTATGGCGAAGGGAACCCCCGGAGCACCGACCTCACCGCCGCCGTCAACCGCTTTGAGGACGTGTCCAACGGCCAGATCAAACAGTACGTCTCCCGCGCCGACTGGGAGGGCACCACCCCCAAGGCCCGGGAGGACGGTAAGGAGGCCTCCGACGCCACCGTGTCTGCCCTCACTGCCTCTGCCGTGTATGACAGCGATCCCAGCGCCCCGGCCATCACTTTTGCCAGCAACGGCCTCACCCTGGAGGACATGGCGGGGCTGGACTACAACGACCCCAAGTGGGAGAAGCTGCTGGAGCAGCTCAGCGTGGAGGACATGACCAACATGATCTCCAACGGCGGCTGGTCCACCCCGGAGGTGGCCAGCGTGGGCAAGCCCGCCACCAACGACCTGGACGGCCCTGCGGGCATCAACAGCCTGGTCAGCGACCTGAAGGGCGTGGCCTACCCCAGCGAGGCGCTCATCGGCGCGTCCTGGAACCAGGAGCTGCTGGAGGACTTCGGCCACGCTTTCGGTGCAGAGGCCACCGCCAATCACGTGGTGGGCCTGTACGCCCCCGCCGTGAATATCCACCGCACCCCCTATTCCGGGCGCAACTTTGAATACTACTCCGAGGACGCGCTGCTGTCCGGCAAGCTGGGCGCGGCCATGGTTCGGGGCTATACCAGCCAGGGCGTGTACGCCTACGTGAAGCACTTCGCCCTGAACGATCAGGAGAGCAACCGCCTGTCCATCTCCGTGTGGTCCAACGAGCAGGCCATGCGGGAGCTGTACCTGAAAGCCTTCGAGGTGGTGGTGAAGGAGGGCAAAAGCACCGCCATGATGAGCAGCTACAGCTACCTGGGCAATACCTGGGCGGGGGCCAGTCGGGCCCTGCTCACCGATGTGCTGCGGGACGAGTGGGGCTTCCAGGGCACCGTGGTCACCGACTCCGCCATGGGCAACACCAACTGGATGGACATCAACCTGGCCCTGCGGGCTGGGGGCGACATGATGCTGTGCCTCATGGGCGTCAACCTGGACAGCAGCACCAACACCGCCCAGCAGGAGATGCGCCGGGCCTGCCACAACATCCTCTACACCCAGGCCAACAGCGCCGCCGTGGCCGCCGCTGCGGACACCTCCCCCTACTGGCTGGTGCTGCTGGTGGTGCTGGACACCGCCGTCATTGCCGCCGCCCTGTTCGTGTTCCTGGCGCGGACGAAGCTCAAGGAGAAGCTGAATATCGGGGTGAAAATCGGTATCGTCGTGGTACTCGCCACTGTGCTGGCGCTGATCTTCTGGGCCTGCTTCTTCCGCTCCTCCGGGGTGGCCGCCGCCGACCCCAACGCTTCCCAAGACGTGCCTGCCCAGTCTGAGGAGCCCACGCAGACCGACACGCCCGCCCCCTCCGAACCGCCCGCCCAAACCGGGGACGTGTTCCTCCAGATGGACGGCCACGGTACTGGTGAGGGCAATGAGTGGCTGGCCTGCCATGCCATCCTCCTCAGCGATGGCACCTTCACCATCACGGTGGATTACACCGCGGAGAACTCCGGGATCGAAACGGACAGCGGCACCTGGACAGAAAATGAGGACGGCTCTCTGGCCCTCACCGGGACGCGGGACTTCACCGCCACCCTGACGGACGGCACGTATACCATGGAGGTGCTGAATGTCGAAACCAACATCACCTGCCTGCTTATCGGTGTCCCCGGCGGTGCGGCTCAGCCCAACGGTGATGTATTCGCCCAACTGGACGGCACCGGCGTGGGCGAGGAGAATGCTTGGCTGGCCGCCCATGTAAAGCTGATGAAGGACGGCACCTTTACCATCACGGTGGACTATAACGCGGAGAACTCCGGCATTGAAACGGACAGCGGCACTTGGACAGAAAATGAGGACGGCTCCCTGGCCCTCACCGGCACACGGGATTTCACTGTCACCCTGGCGGACGGCGTATATACCATGGAGTTTGTCAACGCTGAGACCAACATCCCATGTGCTGTCACCGGGACGGCCAGCGCGGATCCGGCCAAGCCTGACGGGGTATTCGCCCAGTTGGACGGCGCGGGGATCGACGGCAACGACTGGCTGAAATGCCACGCCACCCTGCGGACGGACGGTACCTTTACCATCACGGTGGATTATAACGCGGAGAATTCCGGCATTGAGACGGACAGCGGAACCTGGACGGAAAACGGGGACGGCTCCCTGACCCTCACCGGGACGCGGGACTTCACCGTCACCCTGGCGGACGGGGTGTATGCCATGGAGGTCACCAATGCCGAAACCGGGATCGTGTGTGAATTGAGCGGCACCCTATAAACCCGTGTTTGATGAAATTTCTTCTTCAGCTTGCCCATTAACAGGCTGCTTCCTATGTTAGAGCGGTCGATACGTTGACCTGTTCTCCCCATTCACAGTTAGCCCCTTCCCCACACATTTGGGGAGGGGGCTAACATACTCAGCAGCACCCCCATCGTTGAGCTATCTAACTGGAGCAACGACAGCGGGAATCGTTTGGGCTGTTATCCGAGATGTGAAATACAAACTGCAAAAGCCTTGATGCACATAAAGCAGGCAGATATAGAAGTTGTGGAGTCTTTATACTTATTCTATTTCGTATTGTTCTATTACTCCACCATTTGGTGCAGTGGTGTCCCTCCAATAGATGGTGAGCGGGGCACAGAATTTTTTCGCTCCCTGACCCATACTCAGACCCATACGCCGAAACGAGCGGGTGGAAACAATGGACGGAGCTGCTCCAAAGAACAACCCCGTCCTGATGAAACAGCGCCAAACGGACACAAAAGCACCGATTTTATTTCTATCCGAATCTTCACACGCAAGAGGTCACAGATTCGAGTTCTGTAGTCTCCACCACCCTCCCTCTCAAAATTATCCGATTTTGAGAGGGAATTTTTATTTTGCATCACTTTTCTTGCGGTTTCTATTTTGGCATTTGGGGCTTGACCACATAAATGACCACAGACAGAAAAAATCTGCCCCCGGCTGGGGGCAGTGTGCGAGGATCCCCTCGTATGATTACAGCGTGGTACCTTTTTCCTGCTCTTTACACCGCCTTCCTCGTTCCCCGTGCTTTCTTCTGTCCGGCCAGGGCCATCACCTTCTCCCACTCTCCTTCGGAGACGAGACATTTTGCCTCGGCAATATCCCTTTTCATCTGCTGAATCAGCTCGGCCAGCTTTTCCTCACACTCCTCGCTGGTAGTAGCGTAGACATTCCGGGTGTGAATCTTCCCATCCGGCCACCTGGGAGAATAGCGTCCCTCCCACAGATGCTCATTGATCTGTGTCAGGCATCCAGTACCTCGTTTTCGGTTCTTGCCTTTGTAGGGCTCAAACGTAGCCACTGGGCGCGTGTCAGGCGCTTGGGTGGGAAAACCTTCGCTACCCAAATTGGCTTTGTTCTGCGGCTTACATTTGCCGATTCCCCGGTCAATTTTCGCCGCCGCAGTCTGCCGCATGGCGTCGGTGACGTGGGTGTAGACATTCAGCGTGGTTTTTGCCGAAACGTGCCCGATGATGGCGGACAGGGTTTTCACGTCCATTCCGTTTTCCAGGGCCGTGGTCACGAAAAGGTGGCGCAGATCGTGAAACCGAACCCTTTTGCACCCCGCGTGTTCCAGGATGGTCTGGAGCCGTTTCCGAACGGTAGCCGGGTCGAGGGGCGAGTCCTCCTTTGCCGGGGAGGGAAACATCCAGCGGGAATTGGTGTGCTGGCGGTGTTCCGCCAGCACATCAACCAGGGCAGGCGGTAAGACGATGGTTCGCAGAGCTGCTTTCGTCTTGGGCGCGGATACGACCAACTCTCCATTGGCCCGGTAGACCTGACGTTGGACATGAAGTGCTCCAGTTTCGAAGTCCAGATCGTCCCATTGGAGGGCCAGCACCTCGCCCCGACGCAGACCCGTGGCCAGCTCCAACAGGAACAGCTCGTAGTACCCCTCCTCCTTGGCTTGGATGAGAAACCGCTGCATTTCCTCCCGCGTCAGCAGGTTCATATCTTTGAGGGCCTGTCCGGGGAGTTTGCAGTCGGCGGCTGGGTTGACGCGGATGAGACCGTCCACCACGGCCCGATCCAGCGCCGTCCTGATCCGCGTGTGGCAAGACCACACAGTACGATCTGAAACGCCCTCCCCGTAGAGTTCGGCGCGGATCAATCGACCATTCTTTTTCAACTTGGTATAAAATTGCTGGATTTCATTTGTGCCCAATTCAGACAGCGGAATTGCCCCCAGCGTGGGAATAATATGCTTGTAGATGGCGTTTTCATACCCAGCCTGGGTAGTGGATCGCAGCTTGGGTTTAGAGTAGTTTTGATACCAAAAGTCCAGCCATTCACCGAAAGTCATATCCGGCTGGAGCTTTTCTGTTGGAGGCCCGGAACAGGTTCCCTGCAAGGCTTTCAGTTTGTCCAAACACGCCGTTTTTGTCTTTGCCAGCACATTTTTGGTGATGGGTAAACCCTTCTCATCGTAACCGACCACCACCCGGCCCTCCCACCGCCCATCTTTTCTCAGGTGGACGCTTCCTTCACCTCGTTTTCTGCGTTTTGCCACGGTTTCAGCTCCTTTCCGAAAATGTCCTCCATAAAGTTTCCCACAATGGCCGCCGCCTGCTTCTGCATATCGCCGGTGACATGGGTGTAAGTGTTCAGCGTGAATGCGGCATCGGTGTGGCCCAGGATGCCGGACAGGGTTTTGGCTTCCACCCCGCTGGCCAGCGCATGGGTAGCAAACGTGTGGCTGAGCCCGTGAAAGGGGATATTCTCCGTGATTCCGGCCTCGCGCAGCAGGGATTTCAGCCGCCGATAGGCCGCATCTGGGGAAACGGGCTGCTCTGGCTTGAACGGATTGGGGAAGATCCACTTGCCGGGAAACGTTTCCTGGCGCGCCCGGAGCATATCCGCCGTACTCTGAGGGAGTAGGATTTTGCGCCGCCCCCGCCCGGTTTTCGTTTCGCCCGTTTCAAACCCGCCGCCTAACATTCTGTGCAAGGTGCGGCAGATCTGCAATGTACCCGTTTTAGGATCAAAGTCGCGCCACTGGAGGGCGCAGATCTCACCCCGGCGCAGGCCGGTAGTGAGTTCAGTGTAGAAGAAGTCATGCCAAAAAGAGTCGGCCTGGATGGCTTCCATGAATTTGTCCAGCTCTCTGTCAGTGAGGACACGTTTGGCCGAGCAGTCTGCTTTCGGCAGCGTCAGGCCCTCGGCAGGGTTGCGTGGGATGATGTGGGCTTTCACAGCATCCCCGAAGGCGCGGTGGAGCATGGTGTGGATACGTCGGATGGTGGCGGCGGATAAGGCGCGGCCATGCTCCGGGTGTTCATGTATCCGACCCTCTTTTTTCAGCTTGGTGTACAACCGCTGGATATCCGCTGGGGTGATGGAATTCATTTTCTTGTTCCCCAGACGTGGCTTGATATACTGCTCGGCATACATCCGATAACCGCTCATGGTGCTTTCCCGCAAGCGCGGGGCAGCGTACTCGTCCAGCCGGCGATCCAGCCATTGGGCCAACGTCATCCGGCTGTCCTCACACAGCTCCACATCCCGGAAGACCTCAATATTTTGGTGGAGCTTGGGCAGAAGGGCTTTCTGCGTGGGCGCAAGGACGTATTGGAAGATGGGATCGCCATCCTCCTTGTGTCCCAC
>ERZ808051.893-NODE-893-length-24770-cov-4.166565_pt1 | contig 24770 bp, 15 predicted proteins | sample MGYA00380199_ERZ808051 | MGnify/ENA primary metagenome ERZ808051 (study PRJEB31490, sample SAMN06133391) | mouse gut metagenome | isolation source: J11 | host: mice | place: China: Chengdu | collected 2015-05 ...
TTGGTATTTGACCCTCGCGGCATTCGTCAAATGTGCATGCAAGCATGCCCACTTGACTCATTGCTCGCGGGAATAAAGATTTTCCTCAAAATCGCTGCGTTCAAGTCCCCCGGCTGTGCTATCCCCCGAGTTTGCCACTTGAGTAAATATACTTCATAAAAAATTCCTTATTTTGCAAGGTTTTCCTTGCTTTTTTATTGTCTTATGATATAACAAACCCCCTATCTCCGCCTGGTCCAGTCCGTCCGGGTCACGAACAAGGCAGGCAAAAAAGTCCCCCATATCATATGAAAATCCCCTAAGTCAAACGAAGCGCGGTGAGAAAGTCCGGCTTGGATAAAACTTTAATATTGCCTTGCAGAACGAATTTTCTTTGGAGGAAAACGTCGCTCTTGCAAGGCAATTTGTATCGGAGCAGTTTGTGGAGCATGGCTGCCTGTCGAAGAAAGCGCCAAACGAGGCTTTCGGCAGCGGCAGCTCTACCCTCTGGACAAGGACGAAACCTTTACCCGGATGGTCTTGATCTCAAAGGCCCTGAAAGGCAAAGTGACCTTTCCGTCCGTCACAGCCAGCTCTTCCGTGATATTTTCCAGCATGTCGCAGAGGTAGACTTTCTCCGCGCCGAACTGCAGATTCACTTCCGCTTTCACAGCCGCTTTCTTGGCCTCGTACAGACGCAGGACAATGTCCCCGCTTCCGTCCTCCGCCGGCTTCATGGTATCCAGGATCACATTGGCCTTGTCCACGGTCACGGCGCTGAAGCGCTTTCCGGCCCCCGGGCTCACCACAGGCTTTACGTTCAGCTCATAGCCCTGTCTGACTACGTCGCTATCGGCAAATGTTCCCTCCCATGCCGTGAACGCATAGGTGAACGAATGCCGTTCGTTGTCCGCCCGCATCTCCGGACAGGAGGCGGCACGCAGAAGCGTCAGCTCCAGCGCGTTGCCGTTCATGCTGATGCCGTACTTACAGTCGTTAAGCACCGCCGCGCCGTGGGAGCCGTCGCAGAGGGCGCTGTAGCGATGGTTGCACACCTCGAATCTGTCCTTGTCGTAGAGTCTGGAGCGGTGTGCGGGACGTTCCACATAGCCGAACTGCATTTCGTTGATGCCGTTCTCCGCATATACGTCCACAGGGAAAGAGGCTTTCAGCAGCCTGTGGAGCTCTTTCCAGTCCACCTGGGTCTCGAACACAAGCCTTGTGCTGTCTGCCGCCAGGCGGATATGCTGCATGAAGCCGGATTCGCTTAATTTTCCGGTGACTTTCAGCACGCCCTCCAGGCCTTCCGCCACTTTCTCCACCGTAACTTCGGTGACGGCCTCCACCTCCTGCAGGATATAGTTGGAATCGATATCCCAGGCGTCGAACATACGGGGCACGTCCTTATACAGGCGGAATCTGTTCATGGGCTCCGCCGCGTACTCTCTGCCGGACTCTTTCAGCACATAGGACACCACCTCGCCCCTGGCATTGACGACGGCCTTAATGCGGCTGTTCTCCAGCACATAGCCGTCCCCGTCGCTCTCCACGGACACTGCCGCGCGCTCTGCCGTATCCTTGTCTTCCGCGGGCACCAGCGACACCGCGCCGCAGGAGGGAATGTCCACAATGGCTTTCACGCCCTCTTCCGTCCTCTGTACGGGCACTGCCTCGCCCTCAAGAGTCTGTGCGCCTGCCGCAAAGGCCTCCGGCAGCTCCACCAGAGCTTTTCTGTCAAAGCTCAAGGAGTTCCACACCGTCACGGCGTTCTCCTCTCTCTGCTCCGTCAGGGTGTGGATGGCCTGATCCAGCAGCTCCTCCGCTCCCTTAAGGATGGCCTCATGGGCCTTTTTCGCCTCCACATAGACGCGCCCGATGCTGGAGCCGGGAAGAATGTCATGAAACTGATGCAGCAGAAGCTCTTTCCACAGCGCGTCCGCTTTCTCCAGATCGTAGTTCAGGCCCCACCCAAGCGCCAGGCTGCTCCAGAATTCCACTTCCCTGAGCCCCAGCTCGCAGCGGCGATTGTTCTTCTTCACGGCCGCCTGGGAGGTGTAGGTCCCTCTGTGGGCGCTGAAATACAGTTCTCCCACGTAAGTGTTCACAGGACCGCCCTTTTCCTCCATGTCACGGAAGAACTCCATGGGGCCTGCCATCTTCACTTTCACACTGCCCTCCAGATCCTCCTGGCGCTTTGCGTACTCAATGTAGTCCCTGGCCGGGCCTCCGCCGCCGTCTCCGTATCCATAGGGCATCAGGAATGCGTCCAGATCCTGCATCTGGGTCCGATTCTTCCAGATATTGTTGGCCTCAATAGGGTCCGTGCGGTAAGTATAGCTGGTAGGCAGGAAAGACACCACCTGGCTGCCGTCCATGCCTTCCCATGTGAAGTAATGGTAGGGGAACTGATCCCCCTCATTGTAGGACCAGAAGATCTTCTGGGTCACCAGGTAGTCCACGCCGCAGCCTTTCAGAATCTGGGGCAGGGCCGCCGTGTATCCGAACGTATCCGGAAGCCAGAGCACCTTGCTGTCCACATCGAACTCTTCTTTATAGTACCGTTTGCCGTGTATCAATTGACGGACAAGCGCTTCTCCGCCTGCCATGTTGGTATCCGGCTCCACCCACATGGCGCCGTCGGCGATCCACTGGCCGCCTTTCACCGCCTCCTTGATCCTGGCGAACAGCTCGGGGTAGTTCTTTTTGCACATCTCGTAGGAGGCCGGCTGGCTCTGGATGAACTTGTACTCCGGATACTCCTCGATCAGGCGCAGCTGGGCCGCGAAAGTCCTCTCGGTCTTGCGGTAGGTCTCCGCCATGGGCCAGAGCCATGCCAGATCCAGATGGGCATTGCCCACGGCGTAGAATACAGGAGCCGTGGAACCGTTCTTCGCCTCCATCACGGGGCGGAGGGCCTCCCTGGCCTCTCTGTAGGAGGCGATGCGCTGCTCCCTGGGCTGCTCGAAATCCACGATGAGCGTGAACTGCTCCAGGGCCTTTGCGATCTTCGCCGCCCGCAGGGACTTCTCGTCCAGAGTCATCAGCAGCGCGCTCAGGGTAGCCACGTCCATATACAGCTGATAAGCATCCTCGTTCCAGATGCCGTAGGTGCATTTCTCCAGTGTGCGCCGCTTTCCCTCCACCGCGGTGTCCTCATAGGCGCCGGGCAGCACAGGGCCGGTAGCGCAGCCGCCCGTAGGAGCCTCAGGCATGAAATGTCCCGCGTAGGTCTCCATCAGGATGTCATAACTCTCCCCGCCCTGGGCACAGGTGCTGAGCACATTGTCCTCAATGAAATGATGGGGCTCATTCACCCAGGACGCCCGGTAAGTTCCAAAGGACTTCCCGTTCACGAACAGGGTGGACTCTCCCTGGGGCTTTAAGTCCATCACGATGCGCTGGCCTTTCGCCTGTCCCGGCAGGGTGATGCTCCCCCGAAACCAGCAATACTCCCACTCATGCCCCCAGGTGAATCCCGGAGTCACTGGCTTGAAAGGCCCTTTCCCGGCCTCCTCCGGCGTCAGGTACTCCTCCGTGGGAAACGCCTCCCAGGAAATCTCTCCCAGAGGCTCGTACAGGTCGTCTTTCAGGGTGCGCATCCAGTGCTTTACTCTGCCTTTCCACTCAGAATGTACTAATTTCATTTCCATATTCCTCCTTCTTTTATTTATAATATCTTGATATTATACCCTTACGCTCAGACCTAATGGCATACCTCCCGCTCCTGCTGTTCCTGATAGTACTGAGCCTGGGTCTCGAACATGTTCCGATAGATTCCGTTTTCCACCCCCATTAGTTCCTCATGGCTCCCTTCCTCCACGATGCAGCCGTCCTGCAGTACTACAATCCGGTCACAGAGCCGAGTCGCGGAAAGTCTGTGGGAAATCATAACCGATGTCTTCCCATGGCTGATTTCCCTGAAACTGTGAAAAATTTCCTCCTCCGATACCGGATCCAAAGCAGCCGTCGGCTCATCCAGTATCAGCACCGGTGCATCCCTGTACAGTGCCCGGGCAATAGCGAGCCTCTGTTCATTCCCACCAGACAGCTCTACCCCAGTCGGCTCAAAGAGCTTATAGAGGTAGCTATGCTCTCTCTCCGGCAGACCCTCCACTGTGCTTTCTAGTCCCACACGCTCAAAAATCGGCATCAACTCTGCGTCCTCATCTCTCCCCATTACTACATTGTCATACAGTGTATAAGCAAAAAGCTTGAAATCCTGAAAAACAGCTGCACTAAGCCCCTCCATGCCGCCAATCTGCTCTCCATCGAACAGAATCTGGCCGCTGTCAGGTCGATATAGCCCACAGAGCAACTTCACCAATGTGGTCTTACCTGCGCCATTGCGTCCCACAATCGCCAATCGCTCTCCTTTTGAAATTGTCAAAGAAAGATTTTTCAGCACAGGTTCGCTGACTCCCGGATAAGAAAAAGAAATATCCCGAACTTCCACCTGGGGCGCATCGGCAAATGACTTCGCTTTCCCATCTTTCCGCATGGATAGCTCCTCGAACTCACGAAAGGCAGAAAAAAACTTCCCGGTATAAAAGAGATCCGACATCTTGTCACTGATACGGAAAAGAGCCGTCCCCAGATTCAGGAAAATCCCCGTATAGAAAGCATACTCCGCAATCCCCAGCTTTCCCTGCATGGCCCAGACCGCCAATAACCCATAAATAGCGAATAGCTGTAGCTGGGACAGAAGCGATGACAGGCCTGCACTACGGCTGATACGTCCGAACTGGGCAGAAAGCGCTTTTAAATCTGTCCGGTTCAATCGGCGAATCTTATCCATGAGAATACCGCCCATATCATAGAGACGTATATCTTTCCCGATGGAGAAATCTGCAGTCATCCCATTGTATGCGCCAATCTTCCTCTCCACTGGCAGAATCACCTGATATGTCTCATCCTTGGTTTTCCTGGTTTGGTTCACAAAGTGCAGATTAATACCCGCCATCACAAACAGAGCCAACAGCAGCACAGGATAGCCTGCTGCGGCAATCGCCGCTGTCCCCATCATAAGAAACAGGCTGCTCAGTATAGTTGGAATAGTCTCTCGCAGCATCAAATCCAGCACGCCATAATCGATGATCGGACGAAGTGCGCGGTCTTTTAAATCCATAACTCGCGAGTCCTCCAACTGGGAGTAATCCATGCACATAATCCTCTCTCCCACATAACATTTAAAATCATCTCGAAACCGCTCAGAAAAAACCCCCTGCTTTACAGTCAGATATCGGTTGGCTCCCATGCAAAAGAAATTAGCGGCTACTAAACATACCACCAAAAAGAACAGCTTTCGATTTCCCTCCCCAGACAACAGCCCTGCCAGGATCTGCTGAGTCAGCCATACATTCAGAATTGGGCTCACAGCAGATACCACCGCAATCCCAGCTGTCACCGCCAAGTAGGCCGGAGATACCTTAAGGGTCAGCTTCATGACGTAAAAAGGCAGCATGAACTTCCGCCCGGTTTCTTTGAGTCCTTTCTCATGCTTCGTCATATTCATCCTCCCTTTCCAGATATCCTTGCTTTCTATAATATTGAGCCTGAGTGTGGAACATCTGGTAATAGCTCCCACCTTTCTTGTACAATTCCTCATGACTACCGCGCTCTGTAATCTTTCCCTGATCCAGGAGCCAGATTTCATCGCAGAAACGTGTGGAGTTCAATCGGTGGGAAATAAAAAAGGTAGTACGATTCCGGGAAATATCATGGAAATGATTGTACACCTCATGCTCAGCCAGGGCGTCCAGCGCAGCTGTGGGCTCATCCAGCAGCAAAATGCCTCCACCTCGGTAAAGAGCACGACAAATCACCAGCTTCTGGCGCTCCCCGCCGGAAAGCTCCACTCCATCCGGGTCAATAGCCTTGCCAACTGGAGTTTCCAGCTTTTTCGGCAGACTTTCTACCTTATCATACAACCCCATCATACGCAATGTATCTTGTGCCCTACAGACCTCTTCCGGGGTATTTTTCTCTTTCAGCGTGATATTTTCAAGCAAAGTAGCAGGAATTACCCGGGATTCTTGAAAGACTGGGGCAATACGATCCTGGTACTTCCGCAAATCCAAAGTGCGCAAGTCAATGCCACACACACGAATGATCCCCTCGTAATCAGTATAAAGGCCACACAGCAGCTTAACAATAGTCGATTTTCCTGCCCCATTCCGCCCCACCAATGCTACATGAGCACCCGGATTGACCTTACAGGAAAAATCTTTCAAAACATACTGTTCGCTTCCAGGATACCGAAATGAGACATGACAGAATTCGAATCCATAAGCTTCCGCCCAGGGGATTTGAACAGTACCTCCATCCATTTTTTCCTTGTCCTCTGCAAAGTCCTGATATGTCCGAACCTGCCTGGCCGTATCAACCATCTCTGCCCCCATCTTCGCAAGGTCCAGACCCACTGCCGCAAAAGACGCAAAGATGCCTGTATACAAGACAAAAGAGTCCACCGTCAGCTCACCTTTTAGAAAAATATCCACCAGATAAAAATAGACGAATGCCTCACGAAAAAAAGTGAAAAAGAGATCCACTGCCGCTGCTGTCTTTTTCTTACCAGCAATCCGCTTCAGGAACATTTCGTATTGATGCTGGTACTGACGGTAGATGCCGATAATCCAGTCTTTTATGGTAAAAAGACGAACTTCCTTGCCATATCCATAGTCATACATAAGAGAGAAAGTGTAATCACGTTTTCTAAGGATATCTGCCCTCTCATCCATTCTTTCGTATTCATATTTTTTTACCCTGTCTTCATAAAAGAGATTCAATGCAATATTCAAGAAAGGAAGCAAAAGCAAAAGCGGTTGCAGCTTTACCGCCAAAACAATATAGAACAAAAGGATGATGCCGTTAGAGAAAAAAACTGTTCCTATTTTGTGCAGTGCCATGACAAATCGGTCTACGCTGAATGTGGCATTATTCAGACTATTCAGCACTGTCGGATTCTCGGTATCAGCAAAAGGCATCTCCATCGCTTTCTTCTGTAGCTTTTCTTTCAATTTGAAACCCAAGCGCAGAAAAAGGGCATCGTTTTTCAGGCTGTAATATGAAACAAAAAAGGAAGAAGCAATGGATACGATTGCCAGTATTACGATATGAACGGCAAACCTTGCCAAATCCTGTGCCAAAATATCCTGAATAACAATCTTTGGCAATAAAACCCCTGAAATAGGCCCCGCAGCCATCGCCAAGGTCAGGACGATAAAAACAGCAAAGTAACTTTTTTCGCTCTGCCAGACAATTCGGATATAGTAACGGATGTTCTGAAAAAAACTCTTCATAGTTCTATCTCCTTAAAATAATACGTTATTTTGCTTCCCCGAAAAGGGTATATGTGCATGTCATAGCCGCAGGGAAAAGTAAGCGAAGTATATCCCTCATTTGACTGAACCGAAACTTTTTACCATGTCAATCGGTATACTCATAAACTTTAGCCAGTTTGACAGCAGTATGCAGATTTCGCAGTGTAAAAATTTGAATATAATTACAGTACAGCCACGGCTCTATTTCCGGGTATGCCGATAATATGCTATAAATCGCACATTGATGCCCATAACTATGTATAATTGGTTCTTTTATTTTCAGTTTCACAGCTCCCACCTGTATCATCACCCCTTTCGCCAGCATAGGATACCAACAATTCATAAATATTCAGCGACTTGCAAAAGCTCTCTGCTTCCTATAATTGAGTTCAGCTGCAAACCGTCAAACGCAACAATTTTCTGTGCAGATTGACGGTCTGACAGCTTTTCACTACACTGCAGGTTATATTACTGCTCGCCTATGCTATCAAAAGCAAATCCAAATGTCTAAACCATCAGCAGATGCCTAAACCGCTGTCACGTCCACCGCTTTCCCATGGCTGTCATAGGACACCAGCAAAGTGCGCGTCCTGTCGTCCCACTCCATGGAGACGGGTACACTGTTGCCGTCCTCGTCCACCCCCGAGGCAGTGCTCACCGGACGGGGCAGGCGCACTCTCAGGAACGCCCTGATCTTGTCTGCCGTCTTCAGCCGGAAAGCGATTCCCTCCGCCGTAGGCTCCGCTTTCTCCACTCTGGCGGAAGTACCCACAATCCGGAACTGGTCCTGTTCAATCTTGGAGAAGTCGAACAGGATGGCGTTTTCGTCCGGGCCGATTTCTTTCCTGTCGATAATCCGATAATCATTCTCCAGCATGTCGGCGAACAATCCCTCGAACCGCTTGGTTGCGTCGCTCACGCTCTCGTCCATCACGGCCGAGATGATGTACGGCCCTCTGTGCAGGGTCAGGTCGTTGCGATACTGCCAGTCCGCGCCGCATTCCTTAAGCCCCTCTTTCACCAGCTCCCTGTACGCCCCGGTGAGCTCCTTTGACAGGCAGAGCCTTGCGGGCAGCATGTTCCAGACGATGATTCTGCCCTTGCCCACAGGGTAGTGTCCGTCTGCCGGATTCTGCTCCAGCCCTGCCATCTCGAAGAGGTGTCTTGCCGGATTCTCATAGCCCGACTGCCTCCACCAGGAGGAAATCCCGTGGAAAGGATCTCTCCCGTCCCCGATGTACAGCAAAGTTCCGCCCGATCTCACCCAGGACACCAGAGAGGCGTTCACATCCGGCGCCTCCGGCTTGATGTACTCGTAGCTTAAGATCAGGAAACGGCAATCGTCCAGGTAGCCCGCGAACCGCCGCACATTGTCCAGCTGTACCGGCTTCAGTGGCAGCCCGTATTTCACCAGAGGAAGGGCCATGCCGAAGAACTGAGGAAACGCAGGGCTCTGGATGAAGTCCTTCATCATGGAATCATCCGCCTCGATTTCTTTCATCAAGGCCGCCGCCTGCTCCTCGTCCACCGCATTGCCGGAATTTTTGTGCAGGGCTTTCCGAAGCCGCTCCTCGATAGGTTCACCGGTGACGATTCCGTCCGGGAAAGTGCGCTGGAACAGTCCGCTGTCCGACATGAAGAGGCCCACTCCCGGCAAGTCCCCCTCAAAGGAGATGTCCTCCTGCTCCATGTCCCCGAACAGCTGGAACATGCCTAACAGCAATGTAGCATAGGCTAAAGGAATCGGCTTTGATTCCTCCGTGGCGAAGCTGGTCTCAATCTTCTCCGCGATCCTGGGCTGCACCCTGGGATAGCACCCCTCGAATACCCTGTGGGGCCAGGGGCATATCTCATAATGCCAGATATAGGGATGCAGGAGTGAAGCCGTTGCTGTCTTCACATAATTATAGCGGTAATTCTCCCAGGTGTAGCTGGGCAGATCCTCGATGGGGTCGTTCAGAAACCACATCCTGCGCCCGGTGCCTTTCACCAGCTCCTGCATCACGCCGTACTCCAGGTAAGCCGTCTCGAATGTGCGTTCTTTGTACACACCCTCATAGACATTGGCTTCCCTGCTGGTGCCCGTCCAGATCTGGGCGATGTACCCGTCCACGGAGGGGATTCCGATCAGCGCCGCCTCCGGGCTCATGATCTTCCACTGGGTATAGTTCAGCAGGCTGTGGGTGGGCACATAGAATCTCAGGTCTTTCCCGTGCTTCACCTTGGCGTATTCTTTCAGCGCAGCGCTGACCCTGTCGATGGTACGGCAGTACAGGTACGCTTTCAGCTTTGCAGACTTATAGCGGACATCCAGATCCTGGTGCTGGGGCCTCCAGGGCTCCTTGTAATGAATCTCATACTCCCGCTTGAACGCCTCGGAATAGCCGCTCTTGTCCCAGAACTCCGGCTCCTCCACATGGATGGCCTCCACCCCGGCATCCACCGCGATCTTCATCCGCTCGGTGAGGTACTCCGAGAAAGATACCGTGGGCACCATGTAGGGAACCGTGGGATTGTGGTTCACCCCCGCACCGTCTCTCTCCACCTGGCCCTCGTCCCAGTGTTTCCTGCCGTCCCATTTGCCGTCCAGGTAATCCTGGTACTCGCCCCAGGCGATGCCTGTCATCAGGTGGACCACATAGCCCCTTTCCCTGTACTCCCGAACGCGCTCCGGCATGGTGTCGTCGATTCCGTATACCATGACGAAATCACAGCCTAAGTCCACGGAGGGACGAAATCTCCCGCCTGCCTGATAACCGGTCAGCTCTTCTGTCTTCTCTCGAATGTATGCCATAATATGCCTCCCTTTCTTGGACCGATTTTATAGAATAAGAGGGTGCATCTTAATCGCAAATACCTATTAAGCTGCACCCTCTTCATTTAAATTATTTCTTCTATAAGAGCTATTATGGAACCATTGCAGAACAGGACAACGGATTAATATACGATGTCATCTCTGCTGGTGGACACCTCGGTCATGTAGTCCAGGAACTCCTGCATCTTGCCGCCGTCGTGGGTTCTCAGGTACTCCTGATAGTCCTCAATGATGGACCTTGCTTCCTCTTCAGTCTCAGCGAAGAACGCGCGCTCTTTGTACGATTTCTCTTTCTCGCCGTCGAATGCCCACTCGGAAAACTCGTTATATCCCTCAAAGCCAGGAGCCAGTGCATCGATCGCATAGCCGGGAATCACTTCAGCAGGTCTCTGCTTCCGATAGTCGGCCACATAAGGATCCAGTGCGTCCGCCTCGAAAGGTCCGGGCTCGCCGAACCACAGGTTGTTCTTCTTGGCCACATAGGTTCTGCTTGCCATGTACATGATGCCTCTCTCGCGCAGCTCTTCCTTTACGGCCTCGGCGTTCTCGGCATACCTTGCGGTGAGGTCAGCGTTCATCCTGGGCTGTCCCTGATCGTTCATCTCATAGGTGTCGCCCTCAAAGCCGTAGCAGATCAGCTTCGTGCCCTCTTTGCTGTTCAGATAGTCCAGCCAGGTCAGGGCAGCGTCGATGTTGGAGCAGGTGGTAGGGAATACGATGGCAGGAGAGCCGCTTCTTCCCTCGGACTCAATCTGTACCAGAGGGGAGCCGTCCTTGTAGTTCAAAGGTCCTACAGGGATATATCTCATCTCGGGATGGGTGTCATACAGGCCTGTCATCTTGGTGGCATCCACAGTTATACCATACTGTGCACAGGAGAACAGAGCCGTGCCGTTGCCGACTTTCTCTTTGCCGCGGTCATCGGTCTGGGTGAAGCACTCTTTGTCCAGAATGCCCTCATGTACCATCTCCCAGATGAACAGCTGCTTGTTCACATAGTCCTCTGTCAGGTTGAAATGCATCACTTTGCCGTTCTCATCCAGCGCGTATGAGGTCAGCTTCTTCTCGCTGAAGCTCTGGGCGTAATCGTCATAGCTCCAGCCATTGTGATAGGTGGTAGCCACGATACAGTCATTGCCGTTGATATCCTTGAATCCGTAATCCCTTGCCTGCTTCATGAAATCCATCAATTGCTCAGAGGTCTTGATGGTGGAGACGTCCACGCCAAGAGCCTCAGGCACATCGCCTCTTACGAATACGCCGTATCCCCACAGTGCGATATCTTCCTTGCTGCCTGCCACCTCGGTGGGCAGCACGTATCTGGCGCCGCTCTCTGTCTCGATGTCGTTCTCCAGATACTTTGTGCTGATGACGCCGATGTCATAAGCGTCCGCAATATTAGGGTAATTGGGAACCAGATCCTTGATGTCGATCAGACGGCCTTCGTTTCCGCCTTTCTTGATAACGCCGGTCTCGCCTGCCGTGCCGCCCCAGTAGGGTGCATTGATCATGTCAGGCATATCGCCGGAGGAGAATATCTGGTTCAGCTTCTCTGTCTCGGACATGTTGATGCCCTCGAACTCTACGGTGACACCGATCTTCTCGCGGATAGCCTTGGCCACGTCGTTGTTGTACTGGTCGGCGGCGGTCTTGAATCCGCCGTTCCAGCAGATCAGCATCTTCAGCTGGACGTCGTCGAACTTCTTGTACTTGTTTCCGTCCTCGTCCACATAGTACTCTCCGTCATCGGCTGCCGCCTGCCCGTCGTCTGTGGATTCCTCTCCCCCAGCCTTGGACTCCTCCGCTGCGCCGGACTCTTTCTGTCCCCCCTGGGACTCGGAAGACTGGCTGCTCCCGCTGTCGCCGCCACCGCAGCCAGTGAGAACACTTGCAGCCATCGCCGCTGACAGCAGCAATGCCATTGCCTTTTTCTTCATAACTTTGTTTCCTCCTTCTATTTTGGTTTTTCACCATATATTTCGGGTAAAGGGATTTCAGATCATCCCTTTACAGAACCGACCATGGCACCTTTCACATAATACTTCTGCAGGAAAGGATATACGACTACGATGGGCATCGTCAGAATCATAACGAATGCCATCTGCAGGGACTGGGAGGTGTATGTCGTCATGCCGCCTGCGGCCGCCGTCTCCTGTCCCACCTTGACCTGGCTGCCCGCGGAAGCCTCCGCCAGGAGCCTCTGCAGCACCGTGGCTGCGGGGTAGAGCTTTGCCTGGCTCTGATAGTAAGCGGCGGTGAACCAGTCATTCCATTTGCCCACGCCTATGAACAATGCCAGGGTGGCCAGAATCGGTTTGGACAGAGGCAGATAAATTCTGCTCAGGATGGTCCACTCTCCCGCCCCGTCCAGCTGCGCCGATTCCCGCAGCTCATAGGGTATCCCGGAGAAGTTCGCCCGCATCAGTATGAAATTCGTAAAGCTGAACAGGCTGGGTATGACATACAGCCAAAAGCTGGAAGTCAGTTTCAGGTCTCTCAGCAGCAGATAGTAGGGAATCATGCCGCCGCCGAAAATCGTCGTAAAGTACCAGAAAAAGCTGAATATGGTCCTCCCCGGCAGGGTCTTCACCGTCAGAGCGTAAGCCACCAGCGCCGTCAGCAGGAGGCTGGCCACCACCACAATCAGGGTGGCCGACACGGAAATCTTCAGGGAAGGAGCGATTCTGTCATCATTGAATGCCTTGGCGTAGTTCTCCCAGGTGAGAGCTCTGGGGAAGAACCACACGCCGCCCCGCATGAAATCGCGACCCTCGTTCAGGGATGCCACCAGCACATACCAGAAAGGATAGAACGTGGCCAGTCCCAGCAATCCAAGGAATGTATAATTGAATATCTTAAATATCTTCTGACCTCTGGTCTCTTTCATCTTCGCTCTCCTCCTTTACCACAAACCGACTTCGGCGTACTTGTTCGTCAGATGGTTCGTTATCGTCACAAGTCCCAGGGAAATCACCGAGCGGACAAGGGTGATGGCCGTGGCGTACTCGAACTTGCCGTACCGGATACCTGTCTGCAGGATGTAGGTATCCAGAACCTGAGAAAGTTCCATGTTGGCGGGCTGCTGCAGGAGCAGGAGCTGATCCATGTCCGCGCTCAGGATGCCGCCCATCCTCATGATGAACATGATGCCTATCGTGGTGGCGATGCCCGGGATGGTCACATGCCAGGTGCACTGCAAGCGGTTGGCGCCGTCGATGGTGGCCGCCTCATAGAGCCCCTGATCCACCCCGGTGATGGCGGACAGATATACGATGGAGCCCCATCCTACGTTCTTCCAGATATCCGTCAGGATGACCAACGGGTAGAACGCTCCTTTCTCACCCAGCACGAAGATGGGATCCATGCCCATGGACTTGCGGATATCGTTGAAGATGCCGCCGTAGGGGGAGAAAATTGCCGTCAGGATCGTCACGACCACGGCCCAGGATACGAAGTTGGGCAGATAGCTCATGGTCTGTATGGCGCTCTTGTACTTCTTCGCCCGCACCTCATTCAGCAGCAGGGCCAGGATGATAGGCGCCGGGAAACAGATGACGATCTTCATGATGCTGATGATCAAAGTATTCTTCGTCGTTATCCAGAACTCGGGGGATGTCATGAAAGCTTTGAAATGCTTCAGCCCCGCCCATTCGCTTCCATAGATTCCTAAGTCGAACCGATAGTTCTTAAAGGCCAGCACAATGCCTCCCATCGGTATATAAGAGAACACGATAATCGAGAGCAAACAAGGCAACATAAATACATACAGTAACCAGTGCTTCTTGATCTCCACCCACAACCTCTTTTTGTTGTAGGCTTTCTGTTCCGGGCTGAGCGCAGCCCTTGCCGTTTTCCCTGCCATACACACACCTTCCCTTTCCTCATAGATAATTTGGCACACGAAAATTTGACATGACTAACTATGTATTATTTGATATACATATCTTTCTTAGTTTTGCCATTTATCATGCCGTTCTTGTTACATATTAGCACATTGATATACATCATGCAACATGATTTTACCCCCCCGAGCTATTTTTGGTTATATTGCACATTTTCCGCACTCGTTTTTGTGGCAGATTGTATATGTCAAAAATATCAAACCTCTTGACTTAATAGGAGCGCCGTCTTGACACAGCCCATGAAAATAGGGTATTATTTAGACAGAAATATTCTGTATTCGGATGGTTTCAGACTGTCCGAACTGTTTTGAACCGAAAAGGAGGACTGCATCATGGCGCATTTCATGAATCAGCCCATGTATCAGAAAATAAAAGAAGACATCCTGCATCAGATCAAGACGAACCTCCTGGCTCCGGGAGACAGGCTTCCCACGGAGCATGAGCTCATGCAGCATTATCAGGTGAGCCGCATCACAGTATCCAAGGCCCTGAGCGAGCTGAAAAGCGAAGGGTTCATAGAGCGTTTCCCCAACAGGGGGAGCTTTGTGTCCGGGCGGCTTTCGGCGCCTCCCCTGTCCAATGAGATAAAGCTGCCGGAGGAGAGCGCACAGAATATTGATCTTCTGCCGGAAGTCGCCTGCATCATGCCTACCGTCAGGGATATATTCTCCCTGTCCATGATGAACGGCGTCCTGTCGGCTTTCCCGCAAAACGAATATATCTGCCATTTTTTCCAGAGCCAGAATCCGCAGATGGAAAACTATCTGCTGAAGCGCTGTATGGAGACGGGCATTGCTGGCATTATCCTGTTCCCCCGGGATCAGCCTTTCTTCAGCAATGAGCTTCTGCTGATGAATCTGCAGAAATACCCCCTGGTGCTTCTGGACCGCTACCTGCCCCGTCTCAACACCAGCCATGTCATCGCAGACAATCAAAAGGCAGGGGAGCTGTGCGTGAAGCACCTCTACGGTCTCGGACACCGGCGCATCGCTTTTGTGACCGCTTCGGACAGAAACACATTTTCCATTAAGCACAGGCTTGGGGGGATTCTGGCCACCGCCGAAAGCCTGAACATGCCGGAAGGCTCCATACGGGTAATCGAACGCATGAGCATCAACCAGGAGACCATCAGCAGACTGGTCCGGGAAGAGAAAATCACGGCTTTCATAGCCGCTGAGTGCAATACCTGTATTTACTTGGACGAGCTGTGCTCTTCCCTGAATCTCCACATCCCGGAAGCCGTATCCCTGATTTCCTTTGACCTGCCCATGTCCATGGTCAGAAACCCGGATTTCTTCACCCATATCAACCAGTCCGAACAGCTTATGGGGCAGGAGGCGGGACTCCTCCTGCGAAAGCGGCTGGAGCAGAACGACATGAATGTCTACCACAAGGTCATCACCCCGTCCCTGGACATTCATCACTCCACCGCATCTGTGGTGCTCTGAGCGGGTTTCTGCCCTGCAGGCCCACTGCCCAAACGACTGTGACACCAAAAAGAGAGGAAACCTTTCCGCATCGGTTTCCTCTCTTTTTCTTCCGTCATGCCGTCCGTATATCCCGTCTCCTGATCCGGGCAGGCATTCCGCCCTTAGCCCAGCCTGACCTCCACTTCAGCCAGCGCATAAGGCTCTACCTCCAGCGTGACTCGGTTCCCGGAGACCGCCACTGCCGCTGTCTGCTCTCTTCCGAACAAGTTCACCGCTCGCGCCTCCGTCACGCCGGCGGCGAAGTTCAGAGTGATGTTCTCCCTCTCTCCCGCCGTCCCGTAGGCGCGAACCAAAATTTTTCCGTCCTCCCCGGGCAGTACGGCGGAAATCACCGCATGCCCGGTCTCTGCCTCAAGCAGGCTGTGCTCCATGGGCAGCGTTCCGTGATGGGCATTGGAGGGCTGATAGAAGAGGCCGTGGTTGCAGGCCGTGGCCGTCTGCTCCGCCTCCCTGGCATCTGCGCTGCAGGAGCCCAGCCACAGCGTGATGCTGTGGATCCCCCGCTCCGGATAAGGATCCGGGCTGGTGGAGCTGTTGATTAGGGTCAGGGCCAGGTTCTGCCCTGCCGCCCTGTAGCCGTACTTGCTGTCGCTGATCAGGATGGCGCAGGGGTCCTCCTCCCGCCTTGCCAGGCCGTACTGCAGTCCGGGCACGTCGTTGTTCAGGGCGCTCCTGCGGATGAAGCCTGCGGGGATGTCATACTGGTAATCCACCGGCCGGTAGGCCAGGGGGATGCGGTAATCCAGAACCGGGATGATGTCGCTTCCGGCCTCGTTCCAGTCCACTTTCACGTCCATCCTCACTGCCGTCTGGTACTTATCCAGGCTGTAGACCGCCTCTATGCCGGAATTCGCCACTTTCCAGGTCACTTTCACGCTGTCACGCAGAGAGCCGTTCGCTATGCGCTCTATGCGCATGCAGCGGTCCACGGGAATCTGGCGGATATATCTGCCGATGTTCCACGCGCTGGAAGTGGCGGTCTCCGTCTCGATATAGGTAAAGCCCGCGCTTTCCTCCGATCTCACCATCTCCACGGCGCTGTCCTTGTGGCGCAGGGATGTGACGCGCCCGGAGACGGCCGAAATCGTCACGGCTATCCGCTCATTTTCAAGCGTGTAATCGTCAAACATCTTGGCCACATGCTCCCGCTCCTGCAGATAGACCGGATAGATTTCCGCCTCTCTCTCGGAGAGCACCACCGTGGTATATCCAAGGGCCGGAACCGTCACGTCCACCAGCACGCGGATATATTTATGGTCCCAGTACTGCTGCATCTGCTGATCCACCAGCTGGAATTCGATCTCCTTGCCCTGGCTGTCCGTCACATGGAGCCTGCGCATATCCCCTGTCCAGTCCCAGACGGTGAGCTCCGCCACCTGGCTGCGCTCCCAGGCAAGGGTATTGAAGACGTGGAAGATCCTGGTGCGCCCGCTGCCCCGCTCGGTGCTGGGCACGCCCACGAAATTCTCGATGCCGTAGCCCGCTCCCGCGCCCTCCGACTGGCTGTAATAGGGATCCACGTCCACTTTTATGGACGAGGTGTCGATATTGCGGCTGATGGAAGCCATGGCATTCTGAATCTGTGTGTTTGCCGTGGCCATGGAGGTCTGGAACAGCCCCATGGCATGCTCTCTGGAATCCTGTACGCAGGAGCCGGTGAGGATGTCATGGAAATGGGTGAACAGCACGTCCCGCCATGCGTTCTCCATCTTCTCTTTCGCGAACTTGAATCCGGTGAGCTTTCCGGACATGGCGGACATGGCCTCCGCGTCCAGCAAAGACGCCTCCAGACGGCGGTTGCCCCTCTTGATCCGGCTCTGGGTGGTGTAGCAGCCCGGTGCGAAATAGTTCAGCTCATGGTCCACCACGGGCAGCTTCTCCCACAGGCTCTCCGCCTCCTTGAAGAACTCGCGAAACGTTCCGAACTTAATCCTGGGATAGATCGGCCACTCCATCATCTCCAGCGCCCGCTCCACATCCCTCCTGGTAGGGCCGCCGCCGTGATCGCCCACGCCGTAGACCACCAGGCCCGTGCGCAGTCCGCAGCAGCGCCTGCTGATCTCCGGGAAGCCCGCGGCCATGTGGGGCGTGACGGCCCCGTTGTACCAGTTGGGCTCACGGTAGGCCAGAACCTCCCTGCCTGAGGGCGCCTTGTAGCGGTAGAGGATTTCCTTTCCGCCGTTCCCCCGGCAATGGTAATAATATTTTACTTCCCCGAACCGGTCGATCTCCGGCACGTTGGCGCTGTGCCCGAAAGTATCGGGCGAGAAATCCACCTCCAGATTGTCCGCACCCCATACCTTTTCCATGTATTCCTTTGTGTACTGGATATGGCGCAGCAGGGATTCCCCCGTGGGCATGTTCTTGTCCGTCTCCACCCAGGCGGAGGCGGTCACTTCCCAGCGTCCCTGGGCAATCCTCTCCTTGATCTCCTCCATCAGCTCCGGGTCGTACTCTTCCACGATTTTGTACACCGACCCCTGGGACTGGGAATACTTGAACTGGGGGTACTGGTCCATGATGTTGAGTATGGAGCGGAATGTGGCCAGCGTTATGGCCACGGTTTCGTTAAAGCTCCACATCCAGTTCATGTCGATGTGGGCATGGGCGGCCAGAATCAGCTGGTAGCTCTTCGCCTCCCGGGCCATGGGCGACAGGATCTCTTCCGCCGCTTCGCAGTCCTGGTTGGTGAGGACGCCCTGGCTGCTGATCTTCTCCAGCAAAAAGTCCAGCGCCTGCTCCAGAACCCCGTCATAACATCCCTGCTGCTCCTGTGAGAGATGCAGGGCAAAATCCAGCTCGCTGACGATCCTGTTGTTGGCCCTGTTGGGACGCGTAATGTACGCCTGCTCTTCCTTTGGCATACCGAAAGTGTCCTCATACCCCGTCTTCTCCCGGTTCCCGCCGATGGATGTCTTCAGTTTCACAAATTTTTCCACAATACCTGCCATAACAGCCTCCTTTACAATTTTGCATTGTTTGACATGCTGAATTAGCCCTTATTATATCATATCTTCATTTCTTTTCAAGCTTTTCCTGTTTTTCGTTTTTTAATTTTCGGTATTTAGGATTCTTTACAGGTAATTCCGCCAGGTGTTTTCGCGCACATTAACGCAGGGCTTGGCATTAGAATTCGTTGAGGCTGCAGGCAGTAGTATTTGGGGTTAGTTCACGGGCAGAACCTGTGTCCGGCGGCGATACTGCAGGGGGCACGGGCCTGAGCGTGTCCATCGTAAAAAGCCTTACGGACCCCATGGACGGCCGGATAGAGATAGAGAGTAAAGAGGGCGCCGGCTTATGGACAAATCCCTGTCCGAAAAGCTGGAAGGCGTTTTCAAAGACAGCCGCCGGCAAGCCTACCGGCGGCTGTATGAAGCGGCAAAGGAGCCTATTCTACAATGATCCTGGCCCTCTGAACTGCCAGATTCTGTGGGGATGGGGATGGCCGCCGAAAGCGCTGGCGGACTCCATGTTGGTCTCGATGAAATAGGCTCCTTTTGCCAGGCAGAACGCGATGGTGTCGTCCTCGTCGCTTCTGGCCAGAGAAGCCACCTCCTCGTCCGGACCCGGGAACGGGCACATATACTGGTAGAACCGCCCCCTGAATTTCTCTTTCATAGGAAAGCAGAAGACAAATTTGGCGTCAGTCCCCGCAAAGCCGCCGTGGACATAGCGGAAAGGTGCCTTGCTGCCGTCCGGCATATCCCGCTGCCTCAGTTCGTCCGCATCAATGAACGGCTTTGCGTAGCGGGGATCTTTTTTTGCGTCATAGATCAGCTTTCACTCATTGGAAATCCTCCTGATTCTGGTATTGCAGACGTCCGCCGGAGCATTTGGAGCATTCCGCATGCCATGCCGCGGGCTGCCTGGCTGGATGGGCTGCCCGGCAGACCGGTTGTCTGGTTGCCTGGCAGACCCATTGCCGAGTTGCCCGGTTGCCTGGTTGCCCGGCTGCCTGGCAGACCGGTTGCCCGGTTGCCCGGTAGTTCTTCAGACAATTCCCGCAGTCCAGGCTGTCCGTTTCCGGATATCTGCTTTCTGCAACAATTCTGAGGCAAGTATAGCACATTTAGAGTCTGGCTTCTCCCAAGAATCCGCCTGAAACTACCACAAATCCGACAGGAACATTTCCGCGAATCCTCCTGACTTTACCTGGAATCCCTCCTGCCAATCGCCGCGGCAATGCTGTCGATTCCCAGCAGAATCAGGTACACAGCCACCACATAGCCCATGAACCGCATGGTCATAAAGGTGAGCATTGGGTTAAAAAACATCAAGAAGCCCAACACCAGCCCGGCAATGTTCACAGTCAGCGAAAAATAGTAGAAAAATTTCTGTCCCGCCATACGTATTATGTACGCATGGCTCAGTCTGGAGATACAGTGGGCCATGAACCAGACAGGGAACAACAGGGACATGATCCACTTGCCCGCGCCGGGGTAGAGCAGAAGCATACAACCGCACATTACGCTCAAGATACCGGAAATCAGGGATACGAAAGGCCCGAAGCCGGTATATTTTTCCAGTCTGATGAAAATCAGAATGTCCTCCACTCCCGTGATGACCGCGATGAGGCCGTAGACCGCCACGATTCCCGTTAGCAGGCTGCCGGGGCGCAGGAAAGTAAAGATGCCCAGCAATATCAACAGCGCTCCCACGGCCAGCTCCATCCATACGAATCCGGAATATTTCTTCATTTGTCAGCACCGTCCTTTCCCTGATATGCCTCCTGTGTCCCCATATTTCCGGGAGCATTCTCCCTGTGGGAATACGCTTCTGCATCTGCTCCCCTCTCCCTGTTTTGCCGGGGTTGCATGGCATTTTCCATGGTTCCTGCTCTTTGGCCGGAATCCCCATGGGATCCAGTCCCATTCCTGCCCAGGATATCCATGAACTCCTCCCCGGTGATGGTCTCCTTTTCATAGAGGAACGCGGCCAGCTCGTCCAGCTTTGTGCGGTTTTCCGACAATATCTTCCTGGCCTTTTCATGCTGGCTCTTCACCAGCTCCACCACCTGCCTGTCGATGTCTTTCTGGGTGTCCGCGGAGCAGGCTAGAGCGGTGTCCCCGCCCAGGTACTGGTTGGTGACGGTCTCCATGGCCACCATGTCGAATTTCTCGCTCATACCGTATCGGGTGATCATGGCCCGGGCAAGCTTGGTGGCCTGCTCGATGTCATTGGAGGCTCCGGTGGTAATCTCTCCGAAAGCGATTTCCTCCGCGGCACGGCCTCCGGTGAAAGTGGCGATCTTGTTTTCTATCTCCTGCTTGGTCATGAGCACTTTGTCGTTCTGCTCCACCTGCATGGTGTAGCCCAGGGCGCCGGAGGTTCGGGGGATGATGGTAATCTTCTGCACCGGAGCGGAGTGGCTTTGCATGGCCGCCACCAAAGCGTGGCCGATTTCGTGGTAGGCCACTTTCTTTTTCTCCCCGTCCGAGAGAATGGCGTTCTTCTTCTGGTATCCGGCGATGACCACCTCTATGCTCTCCTCCAGATCCGCCTGACAGACCACGGTGCGGTCGCTACGCACGGCCCGGAGGGCGGCTTCGTTGACGATATTGGCAAGCTCTGCTCCCGAGGTGCCGGAAGCCATGCGGGCTATGGTGCGGAAATCCACATCGTCTGCCAGTCTGATCTTCCTGGCATGGACTTTCAGGATGGCCTCCCTGCCCGCCAGGTCAGGGAGCTCCACGGGCACCCGCCTGTCGAAGCGCCCGGGTCTGGTAAGGGCGGGATCCAGGGATTCGGGGCGGTTGGTGGCCGCCAGGATGATGACGCCGTTATTGCCCTCGAAGCCGTCCATCTCCGTAAGGAGCTGGTTTAATGTCTGCTCTCTTTCATCGTTGCCGCCGATCTGGCCGTCACGCTTTTTGCCGATGGCGTCTATCTCATCGATAAAGACGATACAGGGGGCTTTCTCCTTGGCCTGCTTAAACAGGTCGCGAACCTTGGAAGCGCCCATGCCCACGAACATCTCCACGAATTCGGAGCCGGACATAGAGAAGAAAGGCACATTCGCCTCACCGGCCACGGCTTTGGCCAGCATGGTCTTGCCGGTGCCGGGAGGGCCCACTAACAGCAGGCCTTTGGGCATGGAAGCGCCTACGTCCGTGTATTTCTGGGGATTGTGCAGATAGTCCACAATTTCCGCCAGGCTCTCCTTTGCCTCGTCCTCTCCGGCCACATCGTCAAAGTGGATGCCCTCGGTGGACTGGACATAGACTTTTGCATTGCTTTTGCCCATGCCGAACATCATGGCGTTGGGGCCGCCGGCTTTCTCCGTCAGCTTCCGGCTCAGATACTGTCCTAACAGGATAAAGATGAGCATGGGCAGAACGGCGGAGAGGAAGATGCTAAGGAGCGGCGAGGTGGGCCGCTCTATGTCCTTTGCGAAGACAGCTTCGGCATCGTAGAGCCTCTGGGTCAGTTCAGGATCGTACATGATACCCGTACTGTAGATCTGGGTATTTTCCTTGTCTGTGAAGATGATTTCGGAACTGTCCATCTGGACTCTGCCGATATTTTTTTCCTCTGTCATCTTCATGAAAGTGCCGTAATCCACCTCCATGATCTGCCCCTGCATGAGCAGCGGGGAGACGATCATGTTAAAGAGGAAGATGATGAGAAGCGCGATTCCGTAGTAATAAATCAACGGTTTTTTGGGTGATTTTACTTCTTTCATGGGGGACTCCTTTCGTATATGCAATCCTTTGTGTTGCTGTTTCTTGCAGGAAGCATTTTGCCGGAAAGACCTGCTTCGAGTTCCGCAATCCAGTGTAATGCTCCATGGCTTCTGAAACAGGCGCTTTCACTGCCCATACGCAGTCAGCTTGCTTCAGGAACGTAAACAGCATAATTACTATTCCCAATACCGCCGGAATGATTCCGGCGGCCCGATTCAATGTCCTGGGAGCAGCGTCATTAGCAAGGACCGCGGGAACCTCTGGCGTGCTCCTGCACGCATACTGTTCCTTTGAATTTTCAACCTATTCGTTTTCTTTCATGATTCTGTTCAGGTTGCGGTCTACCTGCTCCATCACCCGGTGGAAGTTCTCCCGGGAGGCCTCGTCCACGTCCTGAAAGATATCCTGGAAGAAGCTTTCCTGGAGCTGCCAGCCCCGCTCAATGATGGGATGTGCTTTGGGGGTACAGGCCAGGACGGTCTTGCGCCGATCTCCGGGAAAGTCGCTTCTGTCCAGGTATCCCTCCTGCACCAGCCGCTCCACGTTCACGGACACCAGATTGGCCTTAAACCCCCGCAGCTCCACAATATCCTTGGCCGTATTGTAGTCAGGGTTGTTGGCCAGAAACATCAGGATATCGAAAGCGGTCTGGGGCATGCGCAGCTCCCGGCACAGGGATTTGCAGCAGATGCAGTAGGCCTGGTAGAGATTCCTTGCGAATGCTATGTTTGGTTTTCTTACCATTGGCACCTCCTTTTGAGTATTTCATATTTGAATTGTTCAATTTTGAAGTATTTTAGCATGGGATAGTAGGGATGTCAATGATTCCTGTGATTAAAAAAGCGGGATGTTTCTAAAGTTTTTTTGAATTTTTAGTCTCCCGCAACAATTTTCAAATTCGTTATAAAGAATATATTTTCGTTTTATCCACCTTTCAAATCGGCTTTCCAAAGACCTTGTCACAGGCAAACCGCCATGATATGATAGACAGGAGGATATATGCCAAAAAATCCCATAAATTCAACATCAGGAGGAAACGTTATGGCAAAATTAACAGTCAAGTATTTTTCTGAATGCCTGGTAAGGCCTGTCACATTCGAAATGTATCTGCCCAATGACGTGCGCACGAATGTACCCTGGGCACAGGGAGACAACCCCTACAGGAAACGCCCCATCAAGACGCTGTTTTTGCTGCACGGCTATACGGGAAGCGCTGACAATTACGTTCCGGAATATCTTTCCGAGCAGTACAACTTCGCAGTGATTGTTCCCAATGGAGAGAACGGCTTCTGGCTTGACGGCATTTCCACAGGGCATAAATTCTGTACCCTGCTGGGCGAAGAGATTCCGGGATATGTGCGCAAGACTTTCGGACTGGCGAAAAGTGCTGAAGACACTTACATCTTAGGCCTGTCCATGGGCGGATTCGGCGCGCTGCATACAGGACTTGCCTACCCCGGCCAGTTCGGCAAGATCGGAGCCATGTCCTCCGCGCTCATTGTCCATGAGGTGGCTGGGATGAAAGACGGCCAGGGAAACGCAGTGGCAAACTACGAATATTACCGGGAGTGCTTCGGCCAGCCGGATCAGGTGCTGAAAAGCGATAACAATCCGGAGACACTTGTGGACAGACTTCTGTCAGAAAAGAAAAAGATACCTGAAATCTATATGTGCTGCGGCACGGAGGATTTCCTCCTTGAGAACAACCGGGAATTCCATCGCTTCCTGGTAAGCCGCGGCGTTTCCCACGAATATTTTGAGAGCAAGGGAACTCATGATATGCAGTTCTGGAGCGAATACACAGAGAAAATCGTCAAATGGATGTTTGCATGACGCATCCTTGCCCGGCTGCATTCCTGCCGGACAAAAAGAGCCGATGCAGCCGCACTTTCGCCGGATTTTGGGCAGACAGTGCGGCTGTTTCGGCTGCTTTTTACAGGGGCTGTATGAATAGCCGTACAGCCAGTCATGCGTTCAGTTCACAGTTAATTCCTTTCTGTGCTATCGCGGGTGGCCTGCCAAGCCGTATCGGAAACCTGAATTCCCCCAGGCCTCACGCCAACGCCGCTGTCATGATGCAGTAGGCCAGGATGCACCAGGGCTTTCCCAGCAGGATGATTGCCACGAATTTCCGTGTGCTCATATTCGTAAGTCCGGTAAAATAGCAAAAGTAATCGTCCGGGAACAGGGGCAGTACCATCCCCAAAAACAGCACCACTGTATAGAACTTGCTCCCTGCCGCCCAGGTGGCCCATTTCTCGTACTTCTCCCCGGGGAACATCCGGCTTACCAGACCGCTGCCATACTTCCTGGCCAGCCAGAAAGCAATGATAGAGCCTGCGGAGATGCCGATATAGTTGCACCAGAAGCCTCCCGCGGCGCCGAACATCATAGTTCCCACCACGCAGCCGAATAGCCCGGGCAGCACTGGCAGTATCACCTGAGCCGCCTGCACCGCCACCAGGAAAAGCGGTGCGGCCAGTCCAAATCCCGCCACATACTTTTGAAATGTCTCCACCGAGTCGAACCGGCCGTCCAGATAAGCCTTTGCCAAAATAACCACAAAGGCCCCGCATAGTGCC
>ERZ808051.894-NODE-894-length-24767-cov-13.304901_pt1 | contig 24767 bp, 22 predicted proteins | sample MGYA00380199_ERZ808051 | MGnify/ENA primary metagenome ERZ808051 (study PRJEB31490, sample SAMN06133391) | mouse gut metagenome | isolation source: J11 | host: mice | place: China: Chengdu | collected 2015-05 ...
TCGGCGATTTTATTTTTACTAAAGCTTTTTATTTCCCCCGGTAGAACCGGGGGTTTATTCTTTGCTGAAGAGACAATAATTTACCCCCGAAGAATAATCTTTTGGGGGTATCCTTATTCCTGCTTTGGGAACTGTGAATTATAAAGGGTGTAATAAAAGCCTTTCTTTTCAAAGAGTGCTTTATGATTACCCTGTTCGATAATATTTCCGTCGTTCATTACAAGTATCACATCTGCATTTTTAATGGTTGAAAGGCGGTGCGCAACAATAAAGGTTGTTCTGCCCTGCATCAGCTTATTGAATGCTTTTTGTATTCTAATCTCTGTTCTTGTATCAATGGAGGAGGTTGCCTCATCAAGGATAAGAATCGGCGGCGGTGAAAGCATCAGACGAGTAATACAAAGCAGCTGCTTTTGTCCCTGTGAAAGTGAGCCGCCGTCCTCGCCGATAAAGGTCTGATATCCGTCCGGCAAACGTTTAATAAAGGAATGAGCGTGTGCTGCCTTTGCTGCGTCAACTATCTCTTCATCTGTTGCATTCGGATTAGCCAGTCTTATATTTTCGGCAATTGTACCGCTTTTAAGCCAGGTATCCTGAAGCACCATGCCTATATTCTTTCTCAGCGAATTACGTGTGATATCCAGAATATTATTGCCGTCAAGCAAAATTTCACCGCTGTTTGCATCATAAAAACGCATAAGAAGATTGATAAGCGTTGTTTTACCGCAGCCGGTAGGACCGACGATTGCTACGGTCATACCCGGCTTTACCTTAAGATTCAGATTGGTAATAAGCTCCTTTTCAGGTGAATAAGAAAAGGCAAGATCTCTGATTTCAATTTCGCCCTGCGGATTTTCAATATCAACTGCAGCTTCCCTGTCAGGTGTTACACTTTCCTCTTCAATCAGCTTTAACACACGTGATGCGCAGGCAAGTGCATTCTGAAGCTCGGTAACAACAGAGCTGATTTCGTTAAAAGGCTTTGTATACTGGTTGGCATACGCAAGAAAGCTTGAAAGAATACCGACTGTTATGCCGCCGTTCACTGCCAGAATAGCACCAAACAATGCAACGGCTGCATACACAATACTGTTTACAAATCTTGTTGCAGGATTTGTTATTGAAGAAAAGAAGGTTGCTTTCAGTGAATAATCTGCAAGACGATTATTGATATCATCAAAGCGTTCCAGATTCTCATCATTCATATTATAGGCTTCCGCAACCTTCTGGTTGGAAATCATTTCATCAATAAAAGCAGTCTGCTCTCCCCTTGTCTTGGACTGGAGCGAAAACATTTTATACGTTTTCCCTGCAATAAATCTTGCAATGAAAAATGAGAGCGGTGTGACAAGCACAACAACGAGCGTTATCCACACATTGATGGAAAGCATAAAGCCGATTGTACCGATAATCGTAACGATACCTGTAAAAAACTGGGTAAAGCCCATCAGCAGTCCGTCAGACAGCTGATCCACATCATTGATTACACGGCTGACAATATCTCCCTTAGCGTGGGAATCAAGATAGGAGCACGGAAGATTTTCTATTTTAACAAAAGCACGCTGCCTCAGATCCCTTGAAACATTGTATGCAATTTTATTATTGCACACATTCATAAGCCACTGAACAACGGCAGTAATCAGAATAATGATGACGAGCTTAATCAGAATTCTTCCGATTTCGTCAAAATCAACATTGCCTGCACCGACGATACAGTCAATTGCTCTTCCCACAAGTATAGGAGCATAAAGGGTAAGTGATACGGTAATAACGGCAAAAATCATGGAAAGGATAAGGAAATATTTATATTTATCAATATATTTCCATACCTTTTTCAAGGTTTCCTTACTGTTCATTATTCATCCTCCTTTCCGAACTGTGAAGCATAAATTTCCTTATAAACATCACAGCTTTCAAGGAGCTGACTATGTGTTCCCAAGCCCACACACTGACCGTCATCAAGCACGATAATCTTATCTGCGCTCATCACAGAGGATGCACGCTGAGATACGATGAACACGGTAGGATCATAGGTAAGATTGTAAATCTCTTCCCTGAGCCTTGCCTCTGTGGCAAAATCAAGAGCTGATGAGGAATCATCAAGAATCAATATTTCCGGTTTACGCACCAATGCACGTGCAACGGAAAGACGCTGTTTCTGTCCGCCTGAAAGGTTTGCACCGTTTTGTGCAATATCAAAATCAAGACCGCCCTTGTCAGCAATGATATCATAAATCTGCGCTTTCTTAAGAGCGTCAATGATTTCATCATCTGCGGCATCCTTTTTGCCCCATTTCATATTGTCACGGACAGTGCCTTTAAACAAAACAGCCTTTTGCTGAACAAAGCCTATCTTGTCACGCAAAGCGATATTATCCATGCTTTTTACATCCTTTGAATCAACATAAACACAGCCGCCTGTTGCATCATAAAAATGAGGAATAAGTGATACGAGGCTGGATTTACCTGAGCCTGTACCGCCTATGATTCCGATAACATCACCCTTAGCAGCCTTAAAGGAAATATCAGTCAGCGTTTCCTCACCTGCATTTTTATAGGTCAGCGAAACCTTGTCAAATTCAATATAGGCATCGGATATTTTATCATTGCTGTTATGCTCAAGGGTATTTTCCTGCTCAAGAACATTATTGATTCTGTCAGCTGATGCAAAGGCTTTCGTTACGGAAACAATGAGATTTGCAAGCTTGATAAGTTCAATAAGAATCTGGCTCATATAATTATACAGAGCCACAACCTGTCCCTGTGTTAAATCACCGATATCCACACGAAGTGCACCTGTGTAAACAAGAACAACAATTGCAATATTGATAATTACATAGGTTACAGGATTTAAAAGGGCAGATATTCTGCCGACAGCCTTCTGCAGTGATGAAAGAGCGGTATTACGCTTACTGAATTCTGCAATTTCATTCTCCTCACCTGTAAAGGCTCTGATGACTCTTGCACCGGTCAGATTCTCACGTGTGATCAGCGTTACACCGTCGAGCTTGGACTGAATGCTCTTATGCTTCGGTATGGTATAAGCCATAATACCGAAAACCACAACGGAAAGCAGAACAATAGCAACAAGAAAAATAAAAGCACATTTTACATCAATGAAAAATGCCATAACCATTGCACCGATTACAATGAACGGTGAACGCAGCAAAAGCCTTAAAACCAGATTAACGCCATTCTGCACCTGATTGACATCATTGGTCATTCTTGTAATCAGTGTTGATGTGCCGATATGATCAAGCTCATTGAAGGACAGGGACTGTATTTTATCATAAAGAAAATGCCTCAGCTTTCTGCCAAAGCCTGTGGCAGCCTTAGCGGCAAAGAACTGTGCCGTAATGGCTGCAATCATACCCACAAGTGCAAGACAGACAAGCACACCGCTGCGCTGATAAATATACGTTTTATCATTATTATGAATACCGACATCAATTATAGATGCGATAACAAGAGGTACAATAAGTTCAAAGGAAGCCTCAAGCAGCTTGAACAGCGGTGCAAGGACAGACTGCACAATATACCCCTTTAAATGGACAAGAAGTTTTTTCAATTTATCACCTGATTATTTACATCATTTTTATTCATAATTTTTAATTATTATAAGATTTATATATTTCCCTGTCAATATTCAAAAAAATTAATTTTTATCTTGAATTTTAATAACTATAGGTATATGATATACAAAAACATTTATGCATCAGAGGTAAACAGATATGGAAAATTCACCGGTTACTGCAATCATTGTCGGAGCAGGTCATCGTGCATTGGTATACAGCGAGCTTGCAAAAACAAATCCGGAGCTGTTAAAAATCGTCGGTGTTGCCGACCCAAATCCGGTAAGACGCAAGCACTGTATGGAATACTTTGGCTTTGGCGAGGATATGTGCTTTGAGTCCGCACAGGAGCTTGCAGAAAAAGGCAGACTTGCAGATACAATTATCAACGGAACTATGGATGAACAGCATATTGAAACAGCTGTTCCGCTTCTCAACGCAGGCTACGATATGCTCCTTGAAAAGCCTTTCGCAGTAAATGAAAAGGAAATGCGTGAGCTTGTTGACTGTGCAAAAAAGAATAACTCTAAGGTTATGATCTGCCACGTGCTCAGATATACACCATTCTATTATGGAATCAAGGAACGTGTTGCCAAGGGTGAAATCGGAGATATCATTAATATCCAGACAACGGAGCACGTTTCCTATCATCACCTTTCAACATCATACATCAGAGGTAAATGGGCAAATTCAGACAAGTGCCACACAACCATGCTTCTTGCAAAGTGCTGTCACGACATTGACCTGATGATGTGGTTTATGAGCGAAACAAAGCCTGTTTCCATTTCCTCCTTTGGCAGCAAATATCAGTTCAAGCCTGAGAATGCGCCTGAGGGTGCAGGAACAATCTGCATGAAGGACTGCCCTTATGTGGACACCTGTGATTTCTCCACAAAGCGTCTTTATATTGATCACCCTGACAGATGGGCATTCTATGTATGGGATAAGCTTGAGCACATTGAAAATCCTACAATTGAGGATAAAATCGCACTGATGAAGAGTGACAGCCCATACGCAAGATGCATTTATAAATGTGACAACAATGTTGTTGATCATCAGTCCGTGCTTGTTAACTTTGCAAGCGGCGCAACCGGCACACACAATATGGTCGGCGGCTCATCACAGTCACTCAGAAAAATACATATTATCGGCACTAAGGGTGAGATTTACGGCAACTTTGAGGAATCAAAATTCTACGTTTCCAAAATCAATCCGTCACCTGATGCACATAATGAGGAATGCGATATTGAAGAGGTTGACCTGAATGTCACAGGCGATATGGTCGGTGCATACGGCGGACACGGCGGCGGTGACGAAAGACTTACTGCTGACTTTGTAAAATTTATCAAAGGTGAAAATCCAAGCCTTGCCTGCACATCCATTTTCGATTCCGTTGCCGGTCATCTCTGCATTTACCTGGCTGATGAGTCAAGAGAAAACGGTGGCAAACCGATTGAGGTTAAGCTGTAAAGCCGTATATAAAATCGGCAGGAACAAATCTGTGATTTGACAGACCCTTTTGTCTGCTACGCAGACAATTCCCCTAACAGGGGAATAACCCCTGCCCTACGAAATATCAATAACTTTTCTTGTATCAATGCAACAAAACCGCGAACATTTTGTTCGCGGTTTATTTTACTATCCTAGATTCTTTTTATTTTGTATAGAGTGAATAAGGGCTGTTATTTTCAGAGCTGTAAAACGCAGTTCTTTTAAATGGTGCATTCGGATTCAGTGCACTTTCAATCAGTCTTTTTGTGAGCTCAGGAACATCATCGTGTTCCAATGCTTTATAAACATCAAGCCAGACAACTTCACTGTTTTCATCGCAATCGGATTTCGGCTGACCGCTGATATAATCTGCTGTGAAAGCCACATACCAATCGTGGGAATTGAATCTTATACCAATGATATCCTTTGGCTCAATGGTAATCCCTGTCTCTTCAAGATATTCCCTTTTTACTGCCTCCTGCGGAGATTCACCGACATTGACATACCCTCCGGGAACAATCAGCTTTCCCTTACCTGCACCATATGTATGTCTTCCCAGCAAAACTTTATTATCTTTAATCACAACTGCCGTCACGGACTGACACCAGTTTGTATTGCCGTTTTCCATTAAAGAATCGTACCTCCTCCGAGCACGGTATCCTCATCATACAGAACAACTGCCTGACCCTTTGTAATGGCTCTCTGCGGTGCATCAAAAACAATTTTTACTCTGCTGTCCTCTAAAATATATGCAGTTGCAGGCTGTTCCTTCATATTATACCTGACACGTGCTTTACACTTGATTTCCTTTGCAGGGTCAGGAATAAGCCAGTTGAAATCATCTGCCGTTAACTCGTCCGAAAACAGCTCTTCATTGGTACACAGAGTAACTGTATTATGATTTATATCCTTATCGGCAACATACATCGGCTTCCCGAAAGCAACGCCAAGTCCCTTTCGCTGACCGTTTGTATATCGGATTATCCCCTGATGCTGACCGAGTACATTCCCCTGCTTGTCAATAAAATTGCCTGTAGGATATGTTTTACCATTATAGCCCTCAATAAAGGCAGCATAATCGCCGTCAGGCACAAAGCAGATATCCTGGCTGTCCTTTTTCCTTGCATTCAAAAAGCCTTGCTCTTCTGCAAGCTCTCTGATTTCAGCTTTGGAATATTCACCAAGCGGTAAAAGAATGTGTGACAGCTGATTCTGTGTTAAAGAATACAGTACATAGCTTTGGTCCTTCGTATCATCAACTGCTTTTTTCAGATAAAACCAGCCGTCCTTTTCAACAACCTTTGCATAATGGCCGGTTACAACATAATCGTATTCAAGCTCCTCCATTCTCTGAAACAGCTTTTTGAACTTGAGGTATCTGTTGCAGTCAATACAAGGATTAGGCGTACCACCATTTTCATATGTGCTGATAAATTTATCAATCACTTTTTCCTTGAATTCGTCCTTAAAATTGAAAACATAATACGGCATTGAAAGACGTCTTGCAACCGCACGTGCATCCTCGATATCATCAAGGGAACAGCAGGTCTTTTCTTTACTGACGGAAATATCCTCGTTATCATAAAGCTTCATTGTTGCGCCGATACAGTCAAAGCCTTTTTCTTTCATAAGAAAAGCGGCAACGCTGGAATCAACGCCACCGCTCATTGCGATAATTGCTTTTTTACACATAATACTTTTCCTAACCAAGTCTTATCATTTCATCAATACATCTTTTAGCACCCTGATAAATTTCTTCATCAAGGGTGATTTCCTCACCGAATTCACCCTTACAGCAATTCAGAACATCGACGAGTGTTGTTGCTTTCATATTGTGGCAGATGCAATCCTTTGAAAGCGGATAGAATTTCTTGTCAGGGCACTCAAGCTGAAGATGTGTCACAATACTGTTTTCAGTGCCGATAATAAATTCCTTTGCATCACTCTGCTTTGCAAAATTCATAATACCTGTAGTCGAGCCTGCATAGTCGGAAAGAGCCACAACCTCAGGCTTACATTCAGGGTGAACAAGAAACAGTGCGTCAGGATGTGCTGCTTTCGCCTTAGCCACATCGTTAGCAGACATTTTTGCGTGTGTTGGGCAGCCGCCGTTCAGGAGCTTGAAATTTTTTTCAGGGAGCTGCTTTGCAATCCAGTCACCCAAATTACAATCCGGAATGAAAAGTATATTATCATTTTCAATTTTTTTGCAGATATTAAGAGCTGATGAGGATGTAACGCAGACATCACAGATTGTTTTCAGCTCACTGGTAGTATTTATGTAAGCCACAACCGTGTAATCAGGATATTGCTCCTTAACCTGTGCAATCACTTCCCTGTCCATCATCTCAGCCATAGGACATCCTGCGTCAGGATTAGAAAGTATAACCTTTTTATCAGGTGAAAGAATTTTAACGGTTTCAGCCATAAAACGCACACCGCACATTATAACGGTTTTATTCTGCACCTTTGACGCCTCAACGGAAAGTGCAAAGGAATCACCCACAAAATCAGCTACCTCCAGTATTTCAGGTGACTGATAGCAATGGGCTAAAATACAAATATCATTCTCTTTTTTTAACTTAATAATCTCTTGCTGAATATCCTTAATCATTTAATGTTCTCCGCAGCATTCACAATTGCCTTCACAAAACTGTGAAGGGTCATAGGAAATGCCTTTCTTATCATAATAATTCCTGACTGCCATTTTGACAGCCTCTTCTGCAAGAACGGAGCAGTGAACTTTAACAGCAGGCAAACCGTCAAGAGCCTCAACAACTGCCTTGTTGGTCAGCTCAAGTGCTTTATCAACAGGCTGTCCTTTTATCATCTCTGTAGCCATTGAGCTTGATGCAATGGCGGATGCACAGCCAAAGGTGTTGAACTTAACATCCTCGATAATACCGTCGTCAGACACCTTGATATATATTTTCATTATATCTCCGCATTTCGCGTTGCCGACTTCACCTACACCGTCTGCATTCTCAATTTTACCAACATTTCTTGGATTTGTAAAGTGGTCCATCACTTTTTCTGAATAAAGAGCCATAATTATTTTTCCTCACTTGTAATTTTTTCCCACACAGGGGATATAGAACGCAGGTACGACACTACCTCAGGAACGGATTTTATAATATGCTCCATTTCCTCCATCGTGTTATACTCGCTGATTGAAAGACGAAGAGAGCCGTGTGCAATCTCAACAGGAACACCGATTGAAAGCAGTACGTGGGATGGATCCAGGCTGCCACTGGTACAGGCGGAACCGCTGGAGGCACATATTCCCCTCCTATCAAGCAACAGCAAAAGACTTTCGCCCTCAATGCCTTCAAAGCACATATTGAGCGTACCCGGAAGATGATGTGCCAAATCGCCGTTGATTCTGCTGCGTTCAATCCCCTGCAATCCGTCAATAAGCCTGTCGCGCATTGCTGAGACCTTTTTTGCATTTTCATCCAGGTTATCAACAGCCTCTTTTAGTGCTGCAGCCATACCGATGATAGCAGGCATATTCTCTGTTCCTGCACGCTTACCTCTTTCCTGTGCACCGCCTTCAATCATATTCTTTAAAGGTATACCTGATTTCACATAAAGAAAACCAATACCCTTTGGTCCGTGAAATTTATGAGCCGATGCTGACAGCATATCAACATTCATATCGTTTACATGAACAGGCATATGCCCCACAGCCTGCACCGCATCTGTATGAAACAAGACACCCTTTTTCCTGCAAATCTCACCAATTTCAGTTATAGGCTGAACTGTACCAATCTCGTTATTTGCAGTCATTATGGTAACAAGACAGGTATCCTCTGTAATTGCATTTTCAACGTCCTCAGGCTTTACAATTCCCTCTGAATACACATCAAGCAGTGTTACAGAAAAGCCTTCCTTTTCAAGAGCTGACAATGTATGAAAAACGGCGTGATGCTCAAACTTTGATGAGATAATATGCTTTTTACCTTTTTTCGCACCGATATATGCCGCTGTTCTGATAGCCTGATTATCTCCCTCACTTCCGCCTGAAGTAAAATATATTTCTCTTGGCTTTGCACCGATTAAATCAGCAATATCCTCACGAGCCTGCTCAAGGTATTCCTTCGCCTGCTGACCTGCCGTATGGAGCGAGGACGGATTTCCGTAAATTTCTTTCATAAACGGCATCATTACATTTAAAGCATTTTCGCTTAATTTTGTTGTTGCCGCATTATCTGCGTAAACCTTCATATTTGATTACCTACCTTTTCAATAGGAAATAATAGCACTAAAATCCTACTTTGTCAATAGGTTTTGTAAATGAAAATTCACTGTTAATAAATCAGTATATGAATGACTTCATATACAAAAAAAGTTAAAATATAAAAAAATAGGAAAGGACTGTTATATGAAAAAATTAAGAAATCTTAAAATCAAAAACTTTATCATTTTATTTTTTGCAGGAATAATAAATGCAATAGGCGTAACAATCTTCCTTCAGCCGGTAAAACTCTACGACAGCGGAATCTCAGGCACATCTATGCTTTTATCTCAGGTAACACCGGAATATCTTCCGCTTTCGCTGTTTCTCATCGTTTTAAATATTCCGATATTCCTTTTCGGTCTGAAAAAACAAGGCATAGAATTTACAATCTACTCCATTTTTACTGTAGCAATTTATGCAGTAAGTGCATGGCTGATTACCGATATTCTGCCCATTGACGTAAGCATTGTGTCCCCTCTTGCCGGAAGAGATTTATTTCTTTGTGCATTATTCGGCGGTATTATCTCAGGTATAGGCAGCGGTCTTGCAATCCGATACGGCGGAGCAATTGACGGAATTGAGGTACTTGCAGTTATCTTTGCAAAAAGACTGAGCATCACCGTGGGAACCTTTGTGATGATATATAATGTAATTCTGTACATAATCTGCGGTATTGTGATAAACAGCTGGATTCTTCCACTGTATTCCATAGTAACCTATGTTGCAGCGCTCAAAATAATTGACTATATTATTGAAGGCTTCGACCGCTCAAAATCCGCAATCATTATCACAACAAAGCAGGAGGAAATATGTGAAAAACTGTCCTCTACCTTTGAAAACGGAATCACCTTTTTAAATGCAAAGGGCTATTATTCCGATTCAGACAAGACGATGATTTACTTTGTTCTCAACCGATTTCAGGTTGGTAAGATGCGTGAGATTGTTCACAGCATTGATCCCAATGCCTATATTTCAATTACAGAGGTTGCCGACATATTCGGTGCTAAGCAGATAAAGAATGAAACAAACAAGTAAATAATTTATACTAAAACACCCCCCTGTTTCTGTAGCAGGGGGGTGTTGTATTCATTATAATCAGCCTATCTGAATACCTTCAAGGAACCAGCCATTCAGTGTTACGCACTTAGACGGTTTATTCTCTTTATAGTATTGACAGAAATCATATCCTGCACCATTCTGAGCCTGAATAAGCTTGATTTTACCATTTGCAAGTGCTTTATACACCTCATCATACTGCGCCTGAATCTTTTCATCATCAGATACAAAGGTTGAATAGATACCGTCTGTTGCACAGCTTGCAAGTGAAACGGAACCGCCATGAAAATCTGCAAGGCAATCCTTAATTGCTTCACCGTAATTATTCACAACGGTTGTATAAGCATCCTTATTCTTTTCACCTGCTGCAATAACATTCAGATCATAGTCAAAATCCCACTTAGATGTGAAAGCAGCCTCTGCCTTTGCGTTACCACCGTTGAAAACAGTTGTAACTCCGTGATTGAACATTGTGTCGCAGATTGAAGCATATCTGTCAACCATTTCAAAAGTTGCCGAATAATTATATTCATTATCCATTGCAATGCCTGTGCTGTTGCCGTAAGCATCAACATTTACCCAATGAGAGAACATATAGCCGTCTTTCGGAGGAGCTGAAACAACAGTTACTTTATCACCCTTAACATAAGAGCCGCTGCCTGTTGATTCACCGTCTCCGCCCTCACCTGTAACTACAGTTACATTAAAGGTAGGCACATCACTTGTTTTATAAACAGGAATAAGCTTAACATTTTCATTTATATTCTTAACCTTAGTTACTGCACTCTGCTCATTTTCCAGCTCTGCTGATGAAGAGGTTTCCCAGTGATCAAACACCTTATTTTCAGCAGCTACAGGAGCTGTAATTTCACATTCACCATTTTCACCGACATTATATGTTGATGCAATTTTATCACCGTCTGCATTCATAACATCAACATTATATGCACCCTCAGCATCCTTATATATTGCAGTAATTGTACAGTCACATTTTTCAACAATAAGATTCATTGAAGAGTCACTTTTGGAGGAAACATTGACCTTCTTATCCTTAACACCGTCTGTGTCACTTTTCACTTCCCATTTATCAAAGACCTTGCCTTCAGGGGCAGGGTTTGCAGTGATGGTTACATTGGTACCCTCTGTATATGTACCTGTACCCAGACCGTCAACTACATTAACCTTGAATGTATCTTCAGACTGATCGTCAACCTTTTCATAGCAAGCCTGAATTGTGAAATTGAAATTATAATCAAGAAGAGCAGAATCATATTCAGCCCAGTCAATTGTTACAGGCTTTCCGAGACTGTCAGCAGCATATGCGGCACCCTGTACAAAGCCTGCACCGTAATTTGCAGAAGTTTTGCTTGCGAATTCGCCGAAATATCCAAGCTCTGTATTTCCGTTCATTACGGAAATATAACCTGCAAGGAAGCCGCTCTGAGCAGAATCAAAGGAAACACTCATAACATTATTTACAAAGCGGTCAGTTGTATCATCAGCAGAATGAGGCATCGCATCAATCAGAATAAAATTAATCTCAGGATAAGCTGCTGCAACCTCATAAGCACTTACAGCAAACTCCTCACCCGGAAGAATAATGAACTTAGCACCGTTTTCAGATGAAAGTGAAACATACTTTTCTACGTTTTCAACTGTAATTTTGCCATCCTCAAGAACAGGCTGGAAGTAACGGCAGGTCATTGAATTCTCCTCAGCATAGGCGGTTATACCCTCCCATGCACTCTGATTATAGCCGTCATCATTGACAGCACCGCCATTGGTAATAAGAACAATGTCACTTTTTAAGTCCTCCTGTTTTGTGCAGCCTGCAAAAATACAGCATGCCAAAACAAGACACATAAGAATTGAAATAATCTTTTTCATAGCTTTCCTCCAAAAAGATATTATCACTAATTAATAATAACAAAAACAAAATCATATTGCAATAGTAATTTGTTGATTTCATTGTATAAAACCTTTATAATATAAGGCAGGTGATGATTATGTTAAAAAAACAATTGGACTTTATCAGGAGCAAAACGGATTTCATTCCTGAAATCGCTGTCATACTCGGCAGCGGACTGGGAGCACTCGCGGATGAAATTGAAACGCAGTGCATTATTGATTACAAGGATATACCGGATTTCCCTGTTTCCACTGCACCGGGACACAAGGGAAGATTTGTTTTCGGCAGAATAGAAAACAAAAATGTTGTAATTATGCAGGGACGTATTCATCTTTACGAAGGATATTCGCCGCAGCAGATTGCAAATCCAATCAGACTTATGAGGCTTATGGGAGCTGAAATACTGTTTCTGACCAACGCAGCAGGTGGGATAAACAGCAATTTTCACATCGGTGATTTAATGGTAATTGACGATCATATTTCCTGTTTTGTGGAGTCCCCTCTTGTCGGAAAAAACGATGATGAAATCGGCTTACGTTTTCCTGATATGAGTGAAGTGTATTCAAAAAGGCTGAGAGATATAATAGAAAGAACTGCCAAAGAGGAAGGCACTGAAGTTAAGTCAGGCGTTTATCTGCAGTTTCGCGGACCTAATTTTGAAACGCCTGCGGAGATTAGAATGGCAAAGACAATCGGTGCGGATGCGGTCGGAATGAGCACGGCAATCGAGGCACAGGCGGCAAAGCACTGCGGATTTGAAGTATGCGGTATAAGCGTTATTACCAACCTTGCCTGCGGTATCAGCAAAACACCTATCACGAGCGAAGAGGTAACCGAAACGGCAGACAGGATTGCACCGATATTCAAGAATTTAATTAAGAAATCAGCAGGTAATTTTTAATATGGAAAATTTAAAATATATTGACAATAAACTTTTTATACTGGACCAGACACTGCTCCCCAATGAAGAAAAGTGGGTGGAAATCACAGGCAAGGACCAGGCTTATGATGCCATAAAAACACTTATGGTGAGAGGTGCACCTGCAATCGGTATTTTTGCAGGGTATGCAATGGCTCGGTTTTCTGCAGACACGGACATATACAAGCTGAAAGAATATCTGGATTCATCAAGACCTACGGCGGTTAATCTCAGCTGGGCAACGGCGAGAATGGTAAAGGCCTTTGAGGAGAGCAAAGACCTCATTGAAGAGGCAATTGCAATTCATAATGAGGATATTGAAATGTGCCGCAAAATCAGTGAATACGGACTGTCACTGTTAAAAGACGGTGACGGAATACTCACCCACTGCAACGCAGGAGAGCTTGCCACAAGCAGATACGGAACAGGCTTGGGTCCGCTGATTTTAGGCAAGGAAAAGGGATATGATTTCAAGGTATTCAGTGATGAAACAAGACCGCTCCTGCAGGGTGCACGGCTGACATCCTACGAGCTTGAAAAGGCAGGGATTGATGTTACGCTTATCTGTGACAATATGGCAAGCCTTGTTATGAAAAAAGGTATGATAGATGCTGTTCTTGTGGGCTGTGACAGAGTGGCGGCAAACGGTGACACGGCGAACAAAATCGGAACAAGCGGTGTGGCTGTGCTGGCAAAATACTACGGCATACCCTTTTATGTTTTAGGACCATATTCAACGGTTGATTTCAGCTGCAAAAGCGGTGACGACATTATAATCGAAGAGCGTGACAAAGAGGAAATCAAGGAAAAGTATTTTGAAAAGCCGACTGCTCTGCCTGAAACAAAATGCTTTAATCCTGCATTTGATGTCACCGACAATTCACTGATTACGGCAATCATAACGGATAAGGGTATTGCCTATCCCCCATTTTCAAAAAGCCTGAAGGAGATACTGAAATGATAAGATTTTTTAACGGAAAAATACTCACAATGAATAATGGTTTTGATATCATTGATAATGGTGAGGTGTGGGTTGACGGCAGTAAAATTGCATATGTGGGTAAAACAAAAAAAGACAGCAAAAATACTGTCTTTGAAAGAGAAATTGATTTGCAGGGCAATCTGCTGATGCCAAGCTTTAAGAATGCGCACACCCACAGTGCAATGACCTTCGGCAGAAGCTTCAGTGATGATCTGCCTTTACAGGAATGGTTGTATAACAAAATCTTCCCTCTTGAGGATTTGCTCACAGGTGATGATGTTTACACGCTTTCAAAAATTGCTTTTGCAGAATATCTTACCGGCGGAATTTCCGCCTGCTTTGATATGTATTATTTCCCTGAAAATATGGCAAAGGCTAGTGTTGAAACAGGCTTCAGGACTGTTATGTGCGGCGCGGTAAACAATTTCAAGGAATCTGTGCCCCTGCTTGAGGAATACTACAACAGATATAATCATTATGATGAGCTGATTTCATATAAATTAGGCTTTCACGCAGAATACACCACTGATGAAAGCATTATGAAGGGTATTTCAAAGCTTGCCGAAAAATACGAGGCACCTGTCTTTATGCATTCCAGCGAAACGATGGAGGAAACGCAGAACTGTATACACAACTATAACAAAACACCCACTGAGCTTTTTGAAAAGCTGGGACTTTTCAACTACGGCGGCGGTGCTTTCCACAGTGTATGGGTATGTGATGACGATCTCAACATTTATAAAAAGCACGGTGTTTATGCAGTAATCAACAGCGGTTCAAACTGCAAGCTTGCCTCCGGTGTAGCACCTGTTGAAAAAATGATAAGAAAAGGCATAAACCTTGCCATAGGTACTGACGGACCAAGCTCAAACAACGGTCTTGATATGTTCAGAGAAATGTATCTCACCTGCGTACTGCAGAAAATAAAGAATAAGGATGCTGCGTCAACAGATGCAAATGAGGTTTTGAAAATGGCAACAGTCGGTTCAGCAGGATGTATGGGACTGAACGATTGCGACTGCATTGATGTGGGTAAAAAGGCTGATTTAATCGTTATTGACTTAAAAAGACCGAGTATGCAGCCTGTGCACAATATCACAAAAAATCTTGTGTACAGCGGCTCAAAGGACTGCGTCAAGCTCACTATGGTAAACGGAAAAATCCTTTATGAAAACGGTGAATTCCCCAGCCTTGATATTGAAAAGATTTACAGCGAGGCAGACGAGGTTGTAAAAAGAATTACAAAAGAATAAGATGAAATACTACTCCATCAGCTTTCTGAGCTTTTGGAGTATTGCTTTTTCTTTACGTGAAATCTGGACTTGGGATACACCCAAGTCCTTTGCTGTTTTTGACTGCGTATATCCTTTATAATACCGCAGGTTAATAATCTGCTGCTCTGTTTCATCAAGGTGGGTGATAAGCTGATGAACGGATAGTCGGTCAAAAAGCATATCACTTTCATCAATCGGAATATCCAGTGTATTTTCTCCGTCCTCGCCGGATGAATTCAGGGAAATCATAGGGGTAATCACATTCAGCACCTCTGCCGTTTCCTCCAGCGAGCAACCGAGCATTTGTGATAATTCGGAAACGGTAGGCTCTCTCAGCTCTCTTTTAACAAACTTATCTCTGAGTGCCTGTGCTTTAATTGCCTTTTCCTTAAGGGAACGGCTCACCTTTATGGCACCGCCGTCACGGAAAATACGTTTGATTTCCCCCATTATCACAGGAACTGCGTAGGTAGAAAAAGCAAAGCCCTTTGACGCATCAAAGTTATCTACTGCCTTTATAAGACCCACGCAGCCGCTTTGGAACAAATCATCATAGTCTGCCCCTCTGCCGCGAAAACGATTTGCAATGGAATGGACAAGTCCGATATTCTGACTTATCATTTCCTCTCTGGTATCTGTTACCATTTTGATTTCCCTTCAATTTTCTTTGAAAGCGTTACGGTAGTACCCTTGTCCTGCTTTGAGCGTACACGAACAGAGTCGCAGAAGCTCTCCATAACGGTGAAGCCAAGACCTGCTCTGTCCCCCTCACCTGTTGTAAACAGCGGCGTCATAGCCTGTCCGATATCAGGAATACCGCAGCCCTTGTCACGGATTGTTACCTTTACTGTATTCTTTTCATCCACTGAGCCTGTTATGTAAATTTTTCCGCATGTATTTTTATATGCGTGGACGATACAGTTGGTAACCGCCTCACTGACCGCCGTTTTTAAATCGGCAATTTCCTCAAGGGTCGGATCAAGCGGTGTTACAAAGGAGGAAACCACCACCCTTGCAAATGCCTCATTGATGCTCTTACTGTCAATCGTTAATCTGAATTCATTCATTTTCTTCATTTTTATACTCCTTAATAACTGCGATTCTGCCCAGTCCTGCCAGCTCCATAATCTTTTTGGCCTGTGCGGTGACATTTTTAATCTCAAGGCTTGCAGTGGGTGAAATGCTCTGCATAAGCCTGTACCTGCCCATAACAAGACCGATGCCCGAGGAATCCATAAAGGTAACATTTCTGAAATCAATGATTAAATGATTCGGCTTTTTATATTTGATAATACTGTCAATCTTCTCTCTTACATCGGCTGCTGTGTGGTGATCAATTTCACCGATAAGGTAGGCAATAACAATACTTCCGCTTGCCTCAATCGTAACATTCATTATCTTCACTCCTAAAAATCGGCAACAAAAAATACCAATCTGCAAACATAGTAGCAGATTGGTATTGAATATTTTATCGTATTTTGTACTTTATAATTCATATATTTAAAAGAGTTTCTCTTACATCACGTGCAAGAAAGAATGAGCCGCATACAAGAGTTACACCCTTTTCCTTAACCGCCTCAATCGGATTGTCAACTGCAATTACATCATCACAGTATTTCTCTGCAATTTTTTTAAGCTGCAAAGCAGGCATTGAACGAGGATTATTCGGTGTTGTCGCAATTATCTTTTTACAATGCGGTGCAACGACTGACAGATAACCGTCAACATTCTTATCCCCCATCATACCGATAACCGCAATTTCCTCAGAAAGATTATCAGCAAGATATTTTGCAGCAGAGGGATTATGTCCTCCGTCAAGCAAAATGTCCCCTATTTTTTCCTGCCTTGCAGGCAATTTTGCAAGCTCTTCTACGGCCACTTCTTTACCTGTATTGGTAAACGCAAGAATCCACGAAACTGTATTCATTGTATTATCAGCCACATTTCCTGCATCTTCAACCTTAAGAAGTTTAGTATCTATTTTCTTGCAAAGCTCTTCAAAAACACTTTCGCACTCCGGATTAGGATACAGGATACAATCAGAATTTTTTCTGATAATTCCTGCCTTTTGTTTAGCAATTTCCTCAATGGTACTGCCTAAAAAGTCTGTATGGTCAAGAGATATTGAGCTTATAACCGCCCAGTTATCCGTTTCAACGTTCGTAGCATCCTCAAGTCCGCCCATACCGCATTCAACAATTGCCAAATCAACTTCCTCATCAGAAAAGTATTTATACATAATTGCCGTCAGCAGTTCAAATTCAGTAGCATCATAATCCTTATACCTATCGACATAATCAGCCAAAACCTCTTCAGGTATAAAGTGATGATTAATCTGAATCTGCTCTCTGTAATCAATTACCCAAGGGGATGTAAAAACACCGACCTTGTGACCTGCTTTTATAAGACAATCGGCAGCTGTTGCAGAAATCGTTCCCTTGCCGTTCGTACCGGCAATATGGACTATTTTCAAATCATTCTGCGGATTGCCCATTGCCTCAAGCAGTGCAGATATACGAGCAAGTCCCGGCTGAATGCCGAGACTTTGTTTTTTTATTAAAAAATTTAAAGCATCTTCATAGTTCATATTCATCACAAATCGGGAGGGCACAGAGACCCTCCCCTATTTTACAAATTATTTGCCGAGTGTTTCAATCGAATTTTTGATATTCGCTATTTTTTCCTCAAGCTTTGCCGCATCTGCCTTATTCTGATTAACAACCTTTTCAGGTGCTTTATTCACAAAGCCGGGATTTGACAGCTTTTTATTGATGAAATCAAGCTTATCCTGTGCCTGAGTAAGCTCCTTTTCAAGACGCTTTTTCTCAGCCTCAAAATCAACAAGATCACCCATAGGAATATAAATCTTAGCATCATCGGTAATGATTGTTACGGTGTTGCCGAGATTCTCAAAGCTGTCACCGATAACAACCTCATTGGCAGATGCAAGACGCTTGATGAATTCACTACCCATAGCAAAGGTATCTGCATATGCTGTTTCAGCATAAACAGTCGCCTTTCTGCTTGGAGGGATATTCATCTCAGATCGTCTGTTGCGGATGGCACGGATAGCCTTCATGATTCTTTCCATTTCAGTCTCATCAGCTGTGAAGGAAAGTGACTCATCATACTCAACCCATTTTGAAATCATAATGGACTCATCGCTGTGAGGGATTGCCTGATAAATTTCCTCCGTAATAAACGGCATAAACGGATGAAGCAATTTAAGAATATCGGTAAGAACATAAACAAGTACAGATTTTGCTGTGTCCTTAGCCTGTTCATCATCACCCTGCAATCTGATTTTAGCAATCTCAATATACCAGTCGCAGAATACATCCCAGATGAAATCATAGAGCTTCTGAATGGCAATACCAAGCTCAAACTTTTCAAGATTATCGGTAACCTCTTTTGCAAGCGCATTCACCTTTGAAACAATCCACTTGTCCTCAATGGCTAAATCTTCAGGAAGTCCGTTGTACTTGAAATCATCTGTAAGATACATAAGAACAAAACGTGCAGCATTCCACAGTTTATTTGCGAAGTTGCGCGATGCCTTAACCTTATCATCTGAAAAACGCATATCGTTACCCGGTGAATTACCTGTTGCGAGTGTAAATCTGAGTGCATCTGCACCGTACTCATCAATAATCTCAAGCGGATCAATACCGTTACCGAGTGACTTACTCATCTTCCTGCCCTGTGAATCGCGGACAAGACCGTGAATCAGAACCGTGTCAAAAGGAATATTATCCGTATGCTCAACCGCTGAGAAAATCATTCTTGAAACCCAGAAGAAGATAATATCATAGCCTGTTACAAGTGTGTTTGTAGGATAGAAATACTTAAGCTCCTCCGTGTTTTCAGGATAGCCGAGTGTTGAGAACGGCCACAGAGCTGACGAGAACCAGGTATCCAGTGTATCAGGGTCCTGATGAATATTCTTGCTGCCGCAATGTGCACAGGTGCAGGCATCTTCCTTAGAAACAGTTACCTCACCGCAGTCATCACAGTACCACGCAGGAATACGATGTCCCCACCAGAGCTGACGTGAAATACACCAATCCTTGATATTTTCCATCCAGTGAAAATAAATTTTATCAAAACGCTCAGGTACAAATTTAACCTTGCCGTTCTTAACAACATCAATGGCAGGCTTAGCAAGAGGCTCCATTTTAACAAACCACTGCTTTGAAAGTCTTGGCTCTATGGAGGTATGGCATCTGTAACAGGTACCTACATTATGGCTGTAGTCCTCAATCTCAATGAGTGCACCCTCAGCCTCTAAATCCTTAACAATTTCTTTACGGCATTCATAGCGGTCAAGACCTGTGTACTTGCCCCAACCCTCAGCGATATGTCCGTCATCTGTCATAACGTCAATGATTTCAAGATTATGACGCAGACCAACCTCATAGTCGTTAGGGTCGTGAGCAGGTGTTATTTTAACAACACCTGTACCGAATTCAATATCAACATAATCATCGGCAATAACAGGAATTTCCCTGTGAACGATAGGCAGAATCAGTGTTTTGCCGATAATATCCTTATATCTTTCATCGTTAGGATTAACGGCAACAGCAGTATCACCAAGCAAGGTTTCAGGTCTTGTGGTAGCAAGCTCAACATAGCCTGTACCATCCTTAAATGGATAACGCAAATGCCAGAAATGACCTGCCTGATCTTCGTACTCAACCTCAGCATCGGAGATTGTTGTACAGCAGTGAGGGCACCAGTTGACCATACGCTTACCCTGATAAATCAAGCCTTTTTCATAGAGGTTTACAAACACCTCTCGCACTGCCTTTGAGCAGCCTTCATCAAGGGTGAAACGCTCTCTGTCCCAGTCACAGGATGAACCCATTTTCTTAAGCTGTTCAATGATACGTGAGCCGTACTGATCCTTCCATGCCCATGCACGCTCAAGGAAACCGTCTCTGCCGATATCCTCCTTCGTTATGCCTTCCTTACGCATAGCCTCAACAATCTTTGCCTCAGTAGCAATGGATGCGTGGTCTGTGCCCGGAAGCCACAGAGCTTCGTAACCCTGCATTCTCCTGAATCGGATAAGAATATCCTGAAGGGTATTATCAAGAGCGTGACCCATATGGAGCTGTCCTGTAATATTCGGAGGCGGAATCACGATTGTATATGGTTTTTTCTCAGGATTCACCTCAGCGTGAAAATACTTATTGTCACACCAGAATTTATAGGTGCGGTCCTCAACATCGTTCGGATCATACTGTTTTGCAAGTTCTTTTGCCATAATCAAAACTCCTTTTCTATGTTTACAGACGATTAAAGCTCGTCACTGTGATAGCAAATAAGATAATAAAAAATAAAAAGCTTTCATCTCACAATGAGACGAAAGCATAAAATTCGCGGTACCACTCAAATTGCATTAATAAAAAATGCCACTCAAATCCTTAACGCAGATATACGGACAAGGCTACTGTCAGTTCACCCTGCCGGCTCAAAAGCTACCTTCACATACCCTTTCTGTATCCTTTCACCCACCGGATACTCTCTGAAAGAAACAGGTACATTACTCCTCTTTTTCAAAGCCGTTTCATATTGAATTAATATTAACAAAAAATGATTTGATTGTCAAGCCGTCAATTGGTGCTATTGTAAAACAGTATCACAACAATTTCCTGTTTGAGTATCACTCAGTAAAGATAAATCAGAATTTTAATTACCAATAATGTTCATCAGACAACTGTAAGGGGCGTTTTCAATATCCGCCCAAATGTATACATTATGATTTTTTTAAATTTCAATATAACAATCCTCGCTAATATCAATTACTTCAATGGCATTTTCATCTGCGGTTTTGGTTGGTTATGTAATGAATACTCCTTTGGATTTATCAAACTGCCATATTTTTGAATGCACAGTTCTTTTTGCAAAAGGGTTCATAAATTTCAAAAGACCAAACCAAGTATTGCAGATACATTTCTCTTTACCGCTGTCTGGGTACATTATAAAATACTTTTCATAAGATATGGTATTGCCTTTATAAAATTCGTCACGCCGAATTTTATATTCAAACAGTTCTTTCAAAAAGGATTTTGCACGTTCTATATAATTATCCTCTCCGTCTTGTAATTCAGAAGAATAATCCTCAAAATGACAATGACCAGTAAAATAAAATATTATGATTTCATTATCGAAAACTTCAAAACCTATATGGTTTTTAGAATCAATGGTTACAAAATCAGATTTACAGCTGCAATTACGCCAATCTTTATTATCTGTAGAAATATTAACAAAAGAATTTTCGGTATAAGGCTTTAGTATTCCTAACAATTCGGATGTTGATTCAAAGTTCAATTTAATCCCTGCCCTTTCAAGCATTAGCATACCTTTGATTTTATTTCAATTGTATCACTTCTGCAAACATTATAACACAGAACAAGAAATATTGCTACGCAAATATCTTATTATATTATATGTCCTCATTTGGCAAACCACTCAGCATGGACCAAAAGAGATTGAGTCTTGTTATGCCAATAAAAAAGGAACAGTAAAAAACTGTCCGATACATTTTCAAACGCGGATGCTTCGCTCTGCTTTTCTTTCCTTAAAACAATAACTATCGCAACGGCTCTGCCGTCTTGCACGCGGACACCAAAACAGTCCACCGGACTGTTTCTTCACTTCGTGATGTCCTGTTCTCGTCTCTCCTCTATTCTATAAATAAAAAAGGAACAGTTAAAACTGTTCCTTTTTTATTGGCGCAGAAGGAGAGACTCGAACTCTCGCGCCGGTTGCCCGACCTACGCCCTTAGCAGGGGCGCCTCGTCACCAACTTGAGTACTTCTGCAAGCTGACGGGTTATACCTGTCAAGTATTTATAGCTTTGCACTTATCGTGCGAGTTATACTTTAACACAAGATATTTAAAATGTCAATAGAAATATTACATATGTTTCTTAAAAAATCCTGCAATAGCATCTATATTGTTTTTTGCCGGAGGGATATGCGGCTCGAGAACACTGAATACGTGGGCAAGCTTTTTGCCGTTATACTTATCCGCATAATCGTGCAGCTCATTTTCAACGCCGAGACTGTCCAGAATTCCCTTCAGCTTATAGGACTGCTTTCTGACAAAATCGCCACTTGAGGTTACAATATAAAACGGCGGCAAATCTTTGGTTGCCACATTCTCAAACTGCATAAGGAAATAATACGGTGACTCCTTATGATTCACTCTTCCAAGCAAAGATGTAAGATTAGCGTTCATCATTACATTGGGAGACACAAGGTCAATGACAGGTGATGTGGCACAAGCTGCCTTGAATTTCATTCTATTATCAGTCAAAAACAGTCTTTTCCTCAAATCACTGTCCGCATTAATCTGTGCAGTAAGGCAGCAGAACTGACCGCCTGCACTGTCTCCGGTAAGAAAAATATTTTCCCTGTCGATAGGATATTTATCCATATTTTCATCAAGCCATTTCAGGCAATCAAAAATATCGGCAAGCTGGTCAATGATAGTAACCCTGTCAACAAGACGGTAATTGATATTCGCCACCACAAAACCGCGTTTTGCCAGCTCCATCGAATAATGCTTATTAATCTCCTTCGTGCCATACCACCAGCCACCGCCGTGAATATCAACAATAAGCGGCAGACGTTCTTTTGTATTTTCAGGATAATGAATATCCAGCAGATGATATTTATTCAAATCATTTATGTACGGTATGTCCGTTATACATACAACACCGTCAGGCATAGTCTGAGACGCAATACGCTTATTGTCTGATTTCTCTGTTCCTGCCCATATCATTTTAAACAAAGGCTTTAAAATATCCATATAAAACGCTCCTTCTGGTTATTTCGTGATTTTTTGGCATATACATATCTTGGTGATAGTATGAAAAATAATTTATTTAAATTCAGTATTATCGGATTTATTTTTGTAAGCATAACAGGCAGCCTCAGTCATTTTGTGTTTGAATGGAGCGGCTACAATTTAGCGGTCGCCGCTGTCTTCCCTGTGAATGAAAGCATATGGGAGCATCTGAAGCTCCTGTTCTTCCCCTATTTAATCTGGAATGTAATCGAATATTACCTGCTGAAAAAGGAAAAAGGATTATTGATGAGCAAATTCATTGCATCCATTATCGGTATGGCGTCCATTGTAATTTTCTATTACACCTATACAGGTATATCAGGAAAATCCATTGAAATACTGAATATACTTTCCTTTTTCATAGGTGTATCCATTTCATTTGTAACAGACAATTATCTGATAAAATCAAAAAAATTTTCAGATTCAAAATATGATACGCTGGCTATTGCACTGTTTATCGGCACAGGTGCACTGTTTTTCATCTATACCTTTGTTCCGCCGTTTATTCCGCTTTTTGAGGACCCTATCAACTCTACTTACGGCGTATAAGATCATTGACAGCCCATATATGCCTGCCTACATCAGCTGCTCGATGTGCATCTGAGCCTGTTGAAAAGCGAACCCCCACATTCTTTGCAATTTCAAAAAACTGATTATTGACACCAAGCCCCTTTGACGTATTCATTTCAAGCATCATATTGTGTGACCTGATATTTTCACACAGCTTTTTATATGTATCTGCAAGATTATAATCAGGATACAAACCGTGACAGGTAATCAAATCCGGATGTGCAATGATATCAAACAAACCGCTTTCAACAAGGGTATTCTCCATTTCAAAATAGCGCTTATAAATAGAATTGACGTCCTTGCCGAGCCACTGATATTTACGCTGATTAAAGGTCCAGTTGTCAACCCAGTGAACAGAGCCTAAAAGATAATCAAAAAAGCCGTCTGCTGTCAAATCCTGAATTATATCCTGATGCTGTTCAAACCAACAGATTTCAAGGCCGAAGGAAACTTTAATCGGATATTCTCTCTTTCGGATTTCATCAGCAAGAGCCTTGAATTCATCAAGCGTATGCGCAGTCTCAGCCTTACCGTCAAACCATTTACGCTGGTACAGACTGTATTCTCTCGCCTCTTTAAAGGTCGGATGAAATTCCTTGAATCTTATACTATGCTCTAAAAGACAGATTTCATCAAGATTTTCTTTAACTGCCTTTTCAATAAACTGCTCAATCCATTGAGTGGTATATGCACCGCGTTCAATATGTATATGTAAATCTTTCATTGGCATCACCGATATTGTTGCATCAGCAAATGTATTAAATTATTGTTTATCGTTGCCTGTGCCACTGTGTGCGTCAGTACGTGCGGCACAACAGCAGAGGGGGTTATTAGGGGGAATTGGCGTATGCCTTCCCCCTGATTCGTTTTCTTGGTACCGTTCTTTTGCGACTCAAA
>ERZ808051.897-NODE-897-length-24646-cov-5.012943_pt1 | contig 24646 bp, 23 predicted proteins | sample MGYA00380199_ERZ808051 | MGnify/ENA primary metagenome ERZ808051 (study PRJEB31490, sample SAMN06133391) | mouse gut metagenome | isolation source: J11 | host: mice | place: China: Chengdu | collected 2015-05 ...
GGGTTCTGACGGGGGTCATAGGTACCGATCTCCTCGATGAAGCGGCCGTCCCGGGGATAGCGGGAGTCGGCGACCACAACGCGGTAGAAGGGGGCCTTCTTGGCGCCCATGCGGCGCAGTCTGATCTTAACCATTGTATATTCACCTCCAAAAAGCTGTTTGTTCCTTATGGTAAATGTCCTGGAAGGGACAGAACCAACATATCAATCGCCCCCGCGCTTGAACACGAGGACCAGTCCGGCAATGCTGGCGGCGGCCGCGAGGATGGGATACATGGCCCGGCCCACGTCGCCAATGAAGGGAATCCAAGGATCCATCATACAGACCAGCGTGAACAGGATGCCAATCAGGATGAGCGCGATGCCCTGAAGCTGCCGTCTCATGACGCATTCCTCCCTCAGAAGGGCATCCCCATGCCCTTGAATTTCCCAAACAGGCCCTTGGCTTTTTTGGGGTTGGCAAACTGCCGGGTAAGGGACTGGATCATGTCGAACTGCTTGAGCAGGCGGTTCACATCCACCACCTGGGTGCCGGACCCGGCGGCGATGCGCTTTTTCCGGCTGGAGTTGAGGACGGAGGGGTTTTCCCGCTCATAGGGGGTCATGGACTGGATGATGGCCTCAATGCGCTTCAGGTTGCCCTCGTCCGCGGACAGATCCAGCTTTTTGCCGCCCATACCGGGGAGCATCCCCATGATATCCTCCATGGAGCCCATGCTCTTGAGCTGGATCAGCTGGTCGTAGAAGTCGGCCAGGGTGAACTTGTTTTTCCGCAGCCGCTCCATCTGTTCGGCCGCCTTTTTGGCGTCCAGGGTCTGCTCCGCCTTCTCAATGAGGGAGAGCACGTCGCCCATGCCCAGGATGCGGCTGGCCATGCGGTCCGGGTGAAACGCCTCCACCGCGTCCAGCTTCTCGCCGGTGCCCGCGAACTTGATGGGCTTGCCGGTCACAGCACGGATGGACAGGGCCGCGCCGCCCCGGGCGTCGCCGTCCAGCTTGGTGAGCATCACGCCGTCGATGTCCAGCGCGTCGTCAAAGGCCTTGGCGGCGGTGACGGCGTCCTGACCGATCATGGCGTCCACCACCAGCAGGATCTCGGTGGGGTGTACCGCCTCCTTCACCCGGCGCAGCTCGTCCATCAGCGCCTCGTCCACGTGGAGCCGGCCGGCGGTGTCCAGAAACACCATGTCGTTGCCGTGCTTTCTGGCGTGCTCCACGGCGGCCCTCGCGATGTCCACCGGGTCGATCTGACCCATCTGGAACACCGGGACGTCCAGCTGCTCGCCCACCACCTCCAGCTGCTTGATGGCGGCGGGGCGGTACACGTCGCAGGCGGCCAGCAGGGGACGCTTGCCCTGCTTTTTCATCAGCCCGGCCAGCTTGGCGCCATTGGTGGTTTTGCCCGCGCCCTGGAGGCCCACCAGCATGACAATGGTGGGGGGAGCGGAGGCGATGGACAGCTTGGTGTTGCCGCCCCCCATGAGGGCGGTGAGCTCCTCATTGACAATTTTTACGATCATCTGGGCGGGGGTGAGGGATTCCATCACATCCTGGCCCACGGCCCGCTCGGTGACCTGAGCCACAAAGCTCTTGACCACCTTGAAGTTGACGTCTGCCTCCAGAAGGGCCATTTTGATCTCCTTCATGGCCTCCTTCACGTCGGCCTCAGTGAGACGGCCCTTGCCCCGCAGGCGCTTGAACACGGCGGACAGCTTATCGGTAAGACTTTCAAATGCCATAATGGTTACTCCTGCTCCAGTTTGGCCACATTTTCCTTGATGGTGCGGGCGATTTGATCCAGCGAAGCGTCGCTGTAGCTGCGCCGGTCAATGGACTCAAGCAGCTGATCCGCGGCGCCGCGAATGGCCGCGATGGCTGTGCGGGACTGCTGAAAGCGGCGGATAATATGGGTTTTATCCTCAATTTCCGTCATGGCCGCCTCGGCCCGGACGATGACATCCCGAACGCCCTGCCGGGAGATGCCGTAGTTTTCCGCAATCTCGGCCAGGGACAGGTCTTCATTATAATAGAGATCATAGAATTCCCGCTGGCGCTCGGTGAGCAAATCGCCGTAAAAATCAAACAGCATGGCCATACGGTATGCCTGATTTTTCATGGAACCCCGCCCCCAGAAGTTGCTCTGTAAAGCTCACTAACTTTACAATGTCACACTATACCATAAACGGCCCGGAAAGTCAAGGGAAAAAGTTGAAGGTTTCGAAAGGAAAAGGGAAGCAAGCGAAAGCCAGCGGCACAATTCCCAAAAAATTTACCATTGGGGGCAAAATAACAGGTGTCAAATGACGGCTGATGATGTATAATAATGTCTGCTGAACAAACGCCTTGAGGAGGAACACTATGCAGCAGCATTGGAAACGGCTGGCAGACGGCGTGGAGCTGGCCGTAAATCAGACAAAAAAATTCAAGACCGGACTTTTGACCGTCACCCTCACCGTCCCCCTGCGGGAGGAGTCCGCCACTGCGGGGGCGCTGATCCCGGAGGTGCTCAGCCGGGGCAGCGCACAGTATCCTGACATGGAACGGATCTCCGCCGCCGCGGACGGTCTGTACGGCGCCTCGCTGGGGCCGGCAGTCCGGCAGCGGGGAGAGAGCCAGTGCGTCAGTTTTTTGTGCAGCTTTATCGACGACCGCTACGCGTTGGACGGATCGGCGGTGCTGGAGCCCGCCGCCGGCCTCATGGGGGAGGTTCTGCTGAATCCCTGCCTGGAGGAAGGGAGGTTCCGCCGGGACTATGTGGAGTCGGAGGGCGCCAACCTGGCCGACCGCATCCGGGCCCGGGTGAACGACAAGCGGAGCTGGACCATTTTCCGGCTGATTCAGGAGATGTGCGCCGGGGAAAACTACGCCGTGGACAAGCTGGGCGACGCGGACCGGGCTCGATCCATGACTGCGGAGGCCCTCTGGGCGGACTACCGCTCGCTTTTATCGGCGGCAAAGGTGACCTTCATTTATGGCGGCGGAGCTGAACCGGACCGGGTGGAGGACGCCGTTCGCCGGTCTTTTGAACCGCTGCTCACCGGGCGGACGGCTCCGGTGGACTGCCAGGTGAAGGCGGAGCCGGAGGGCGCCGTCCGGATGGTGACCGACTCCATGGATGTGACCCAGGGCAAGCTGGCCCTGGGATTCCGAACCGGCGGAATTACCATGGGAGAGGACGACTATCCGGCCCTGCTGGTGTGCAACGCCCTGTACGGAGGCAGCGCCAGCTCCAAGCTGTTTGTCAACGTGCGGGAGAAGATGAGCCTGTGCTACTATGCCTCGTCCATGCTGGATAAGGTCAAAGGAATTATGGCAGTGTCCTCCGGGGTGGAGTTTTCCCAGTTTGATCGGGCTCAGGAGGCCATTTTGGACCAGCTGGAGGCCGTAAAGCGTGGAGACTTTACAAAAGAGGAATTGACGGCCGCGGGCCGGACTGTGGCCAACAGTCTGCGGGGCCGTCTGGACAGCCAGGGCCAGATGGAGGACGACCAGCTCACGCGCCTGCTGTTTCATACGGCTCAGGACGGCGGGGAGCTGATACGGGCGGTGGAAGCGGTGACGGCCGAGCAGGTGATGGCGGCGGCGCAAAAGCTGCGGCTGGACACCGTCTACCGCCTGACGGGAAAGGAGGGGTGACCTGTGGAGAAACTGGAATACACGGCTCTGGGTCAAACCGTCTACCACAGCGTCCTTCCCAACGGGCTGAGGGTTTATGTGGATGTGCGGCGGTCGTACAGCAAGCAGTTTGCCTTTTTCGCCACCCGCTACGGCGGCATGGACCTGCGGTTTCGGGGAGAGGACGGCGAATGGCTGGATACCCCGGCGGGGGTGGCCCACTTCCTGGAGCATAAGACCTTCGACACGGAGGACGGCAGCGCCTTACAGCGCATGGCCGCCAACGGAGTGGACCCCAACGCCTTCACCTCCGCCTCCATGACTGGTTATTACTTTGACGGAGTCCGGGGATTTGAGGAAAACCTGCGCACCCTTCTATCTTTTGTGTCCGTACCCTGGTTCACTCCCGAGAGCGTGGACAAGGAGCAGGGCATTATTGCCCAGGAAATCCGTATGTGTGAGGACGACCCCAACGATGAGGCGTATTACCGCCTACTGGAGGCCATGTATGTGGATCACTCCATCCGCACCAGGGTGGCGGGTACGGTGGAGTCCATTGCGCAGATTACGGCGGATACGCTCTATCAATGCCACAGGGCGTTTTACCGCCCGGGAAATATGGTGCTGTGCGTGGGTGGAAACATTGATCCTGAGCGGGTGGCGGAGATCGCGCAAGAGGTGCTGACGGAGGAATGCTCTACAGCCACGCCCACCGGCTTCGGACGGCAGGAACCGGCGGAAGTGGGGGAACGGCTGACCCGCCGGACCATGCCGGTATCTATGCCGCTGTTTGCCATGGGCGTCAAGGGGACCCCGGCGGAGCAGGGAGGCGGACTGCGCCAGCGGCTGGTGGGGGAGCTGACCTGCGACGTGCTGTTCAGCACGTCCGCGCCGCTGTATAACCGGCTGTACGAGCAGGGGCTGCTCAACAGCTCGCTGGGCAGCTTTTACTCCGCCGTACCCGGCTGCGCCTTCATCGTGGCCGAGGGGGAGAGCCGGGACCCGGAGCGGGTGCGGGACGAGGTGCTGAAGGAGGCCGCACGTCTGGCGGCGGAGGGCATTGACCAGGAGCTGTGGGACCGGCTGAAGAAAGCGGCCTACGGTACCATGGTACGCCGTCTCAATTCCATGGAGGACACCTGCATCGAGATGGCCCAGACCTGGTTTGATGGAGAGGACTATCTCAGTTTTCCGCAGGTGTTTCAGAGCATTGAGCGGACCGACGGGGAAGCTCTTTTGCGGGAGTGGTTTGTGGAGCGCCGTACCGCTCTGTCCATCATAGATCCGGAGGAGTAGGCAGACATAGAGAGGAGCGACCATGACAAATACGGTTTTTTTTCCCGGCCTGGGGCTGGAATTTGAGCTGAATCGGGTGGCCTTTTCCGTGTTTGGCCACAACATATACTGGTACGGCGTCATTATTGCCGCCGGGTTCCTGCTGGCGGTGGCCTACGGCCTGTGGCGGTGCCCGGAGTTCGGCATGGACCCGGACACCATCACCGACGCCATCTTTGTGGTGGTGCCGTCGGCCATCCTTGGCGCCCGGCTGTACTACGTGATCTTCAACCCGGCGGTGTGCTATGACGCGGAGGGTTCCTTCAGCCTGCTGCGGGCTATCGCCTTCTGGGACGGGGGGCTGGCCATCTACGGAGGCGTCATCGCCACGGTGATCTCCGCCCTCATCTTCTGCAAGGTGCGCAAGGTGGACTTCTGGAGCGGCATGGATATCACCGTCTACGGCCTGCTCATCGGCCAGCTCATTGGCCGGTGGGGCAATTTTGTCAATGTGGAGGCATATGGCTCCGTCACCGACCTGCCCTGGCGGATGTGCTCGGAGTCCATCGCCAACGAGCTTTGGCGGGACGGGCTGCTGGAGTCAGCCCAGGCCTATGAGAGCGTCCTCAACGGTACGCTGGGCGTCCACCCCACTTTCCTGTACGAGTCTCTGTGGAACCTGCTGGGCCTCGTGATTCTGATCCTGCTGATGAAAAGGGGCCGGAAATTCAACGGACAGATGTTCCTCAGCTACGTGATCTGGTACGGCCTGGGCCGGGCGGCCATCGAGGGGCTGCGCACCGACAGCCTGTATTTCTTCGGAACTCCCATCCGCTCGTCCCAGATGCTGGGCATTGTGTCGGCGCTGGCGGCCGTCGGACTGTACGCATACCGAAAAAAGACTGCTGGGCCCGCCACGCCGCCCTTGCGGGCCGTTGAGGCGGAGCCAGCCCCGGCGGCGGAGCTGGAGCAGGAGGCGGAAAATACGGCGGAGCCGGTCCTGACGGCAGAGCCCGATGAGCCCGTTCAAGTCATGGAAGAAATCAAGGAGGAGAAAAGCGATGGCGGCGACACTGATTGACGGAAAGGCCCTGGCGGCCAAGATGAAACGGGAAGTCCGTGCCGGGGCGGAGGCCCTGCCCCGGAAGCCCGGCCTGGCGGTCATTCTGGTGGGGGACGACCCCGCGTCCCGGGTGTATGTGACCAGTAAGCGGAAGGACTGCGAGGAGTGCGGCTTTTACAGCGAGGAGTACGCCCTCCCGGCGTCAACTTCGCAGAAGGAGCTGCTGGACCTGGTGGCGGGGCTCAACGGCCGGGCGGACATCGACGGCATCCTGGTCCAGCTGCCCCTGCCCCGGGGGCTGGATGAGCGGGAGGTGCTGCTGGCCATCGACCCGGCCAAGGATGTGGACTGCTTCCACCCCTACAACGTGGGCCAGCTCACCATCGGCACGCCGGTGTTCCAGCCCTGTACCCCCGGCGGCGTGATGGAGATGCTCAGGGAGTACGGCATCGACCCGGCGGGAAAGCGGTGCGTGGTGCTGGGCCGGTCCAACATCGTGGGCAAGCCCATGGCGCTGCTGCTGCTCCACGCCCACGGCACGGTGGTGATGTGCCACTCCAAAACACCGGATCTGAAAGAACTGGCGGCATCCGCCGACATTCTGGTGTCCGCCGTGGGCAGGACGGGGCTGGTCACCGCGGATATGGTGAAGGAGGGCGCGGTGGTCATCGACGTGGCCATGAACCGAAACGCCGCCGGAAAGCTGTGCGGCGACGTATGCTTTGAGGAGGCGGCGGAAAAGGCCGCATACATTACCCCGGTCCCCGGGGGGGTGGGACCCATGACCCGTGCCATGCTGATGAAAAACACCCTGACGGCGGCCGTGCTGCACCAGGGTATGAAGTAAAAAAGCTCCCAGCCGGACGCACCGGCTGGGAGCTTTTCCATTCACTACGCACGCAGGGCGGCAGTCTGTCTGGGCAGGAGGGTTTGGATGATCAGCGCGAGCAGGGCCCCGGCCAGCACGCCCAGAGCGTTCAGCAGGATGTCGTCCACGTCGAAGCTCCGCCCGGTGAGGGGCTGGAGCAGCTCGATGGCCAGGATGAAGCCCAGCCCCGCAGGCAGCACCCGCAGTCCCCGGAGCCGCTCCCAGAGCAGAGGGGCCAGAAGGCCGAAGGGGACCAGCATGAGCACATTGCCCAGCATCATGGCCCAGACCCAACTCCCGGCGGCATACTCGCCCCGGGCGATGGCCAGCAAGGTGGAGTCGAGGGCATAGCTTCCGGCGGCGGGGTCCAGCCGGAAGGGGAGAAAGGTCAGGGACAGCACCGCGCAGAGGTACAGCGCGAACAGCGCCAGCCCCGCCTCATGGGGGATGGACCGGCGGGCGAACGCTCCGGCGCGGCACAGAATATATCGCAGAAGGACAAACAGAGCCGTTCCAATCAGCAGAGCGGGCAGCTTGGTTTGGGCGAAGGAACGAGCGTAGTCGAACAGCATAGCCAGCATGTAAGCACCTCCTTTTTTTGACTATAGCAGAAAATGTTTTAGAAAAGGGGAAGATTTCCTTATTGTTTGTTGAATCCGGCTGGACGCTGTCCCCCGTCCCGGCATGTCCGGCCGGGACGGGCCTCTGTCACGCCTTGAACTCCGTCTTCGCGTATTTGCACCAGGGGGCGCACACGCACGCTCCGCACATGGCCTTCCGGGCGGTGCACACTGCCCGCCCGTGGAGCACCATCCGGTGGCAGAAGTTGTTGGATTCCTCCGGCGGCAGAATTTTCCGCAGCTGCTGTTCCACCTTGGCGGGGTCCTTGGTGCCGTCGGTGAGCCCCAGCCGCCCGGCGATGCGGATGCAGTGGGTGTCCGCCACCACCACGCCGGGGGTGTTGTGCACGTCGCCCAGAATCAGGTTGGCCGTCTTGCGGCCTACGCCGGGCAGGCGGAGCAGGTCCTCCATGGTGTCCGGCACTTTGCCGCCGTACTCGCTCAGCAGCATCTGAGCGCACAGCACCATGTCCTTGCTTTTGGCCCGGAAAAAGCCACAGGAGTGGATGTACTGGCCCACCTCGTCGATGTCGGCTTCCGCGAAGCTCTCCAGGGTGGGAAAACGTTCATACAGGGCGGGGGTGACCTTGTTTACCCGCTCGTCGGTGCACTGGGCGGACAGCCGCACGGCGAACAGGAGCTCGTAGTCCTTTTCATATTGCAGGGAGCACAGGGAGTCGGGGTACAGCTCCTTCAGCGCGTCCACAACGGCGCGCACCTCTTTTTTCGTCATAAAACTCACCTCATGAACAGGATAGCACAAAAAAGAGGAAAAAGCGAGAGCGTTTTTTCAGTTGGTGACAGTTGTGCTTCCTGGAAAAACCATGTATAATGATGAGGACTAACTTATGGAAAGGCGGAGACGCAAAATGGTTTTGGAGTATATGGATTTCATTTCCCAGCATGATCCCGAGGTGGGCGCGGCCATCCGGGCGGAATATCAGCGCCAGTGCGACAACATCGAGCTCATCGCGTCGGAGAACATTGTGTCCGAGGCGGTGCTGGCCGCCATGGGCAGCGTGCTCACCAACAAGTACGCCGAGGGCTACCCCGGCAAGCGGTATTACGGCGGCTGCCAGTGCGTGGATATCGCGGAAAAGCTGGCCATTGACCGGGCGTGCCAGCTGTTCGGAGCCAAGTTTGCCAATGTCCAGCCCCATTCCGGCGCTCAGGCCAACTACGCCGTCTATATGGCTCTGTGCCAGCCCGGCGACACCGTGCTGGGCATGAACCTGGACCACGGCGGGCACCTTACTCACGGCAGCCCGGTGAACTACTCCGGCAAGTACTTCAACATGGTGTCCTACGGGGTAAACGAGGACACCGGCGTCATCGACTACGACGAGGTGGAGCGGATTGCCAAGGAGTGCAGGCCCCGCATGATCATCGCGGGGGCGTCCGCCTATCCCCGGGTCATCGACTTCCAGCGGTTCCGCGCCATCGCCGACGAGGTGGGGGCCTATCTCTGGGTGGACATGGCCCATATCGCGGGCCTGGTGGCGGCGGGGCTCCACCCCTCTCCCATCCCCTATGCCCACGTCACCTCCACCACCACCCACAAGACCCTCCGGGGCCCCCGGGGCGGCCTGCTGCTCACCAATGACGAGGACCTGGCCAAGAAGCTGAACTCCGCCATCTTCCCCGGCTCTCAGGGCGGCCCGCTGATGCACATCATCGCCGCCAAGGCGGTGGCCTTGGGGGAGGCGCTGACCCCGGAATTCAAAGCCTATCAGCAGCAGATTGTGAAGAACTCCGCCGCTCTGGCCGAGGGGCTGATGAAGAGGGGGATGAAGCTGGTGTCCGGCGGCACGGACAACCATCTGTCCCTCATCGATCTGCGGGATATGGGTGACCTCACCGGCAAGGAGCTGGAGCGCCGGCTGGACGAGGTGCGCATCACCGCCAACAAGAACAAGGTGCCCGGCGATCCCCGCTCTCCCTTCCAGACCAGCGGCTTGCGTGTGGGCAGCCCCGCCGTCACCAGCCGCGGCTTTGTGGAGGCGGACATGGACAAGGTGGCGGAGTATATCGCTCTGGCCGCCACCGACTTCGAGGCAAAGGTGGACTATATTCGCGGGGGCGTGGCGGAGCTGACCGCGAAATATCCCATTTACCGCTGAGAATAGACCGCATCGGAAAGGGGGCTTGGGATGAGGCTCAACTTCAAGCAGCGTTTTTTCTCCTGGCTGGACAGCTATGACATCTACGACGAGGACGGCAACACCGTATTCACTGTGGAGGGCAAGCTGAGCTGGGGCCACTGTCTGCACATCAACGACGCCTATGGCAGCCACATCGGCACCCTTCAGGAGAAGGTCTTCACCTTTCTGCCCCAGTTTGAGATCTATATTCAGGATCAGTATGTGGGCTGTATTAAGAAGGAGTTCTCTTTTTTCAAGCCCCAGTTCACCATCGACTTCAACGGCTGGCAGGTGGACGGGGCCTGGATGGAGTGGGACTACGCCATCAGGGACGGACAGCGGCAGGTGGCTTCCATCTCCAAGGAGCTGTTCCACCTGACCGACACCTATCTTATCGACGTGGCCGACCCCGGGGACGCGCTGGGCGCGCTGCTGGTGGCGCTGGCCATCGACGCGGAGAAGTGCTCCCGGAGCTGAGAACATGGATAATCTTCAGAGTATCCCCGGCGTAGGGAAGAATATGGCCGCCCACCTGAACGCCCTGGGTATTGAGCGGGTGGCCGACCTGAAGGGGAAGAACCCGGAGGCGCTCTATGAGCGGGAATGCCTGATGCAGGGCTGCGCGGTGGACCGCTGTGTGCTGTATGTGTACCGTCTGGCGGTGGCATACGCCGAGGGACGGATTGAAACCCCGGAGCAGCGCAAGTGGTGGAACTGGAAGGACTGAGCGCCAGCGCCCCGGCAGAGCTTTGCCGGGGCGCTGTGCTTCCTGCGTGGAAAGGAGACTCCCATGACGAAGGAGCATTTTGCAGAGGAGCTGGTACGGCGCTTCCCAGAGTACCGGGAGGTCTATGAGGACCACCTGAACGCCTATGGAGAGGTGCTGGGGCATGTGTTTTTTTGTGAGCTCAACCCCATCCTGTCCAGTCTGCTGCGGGAAAATCAGGACAGGGCCCGGATACGGAGGTACATAGACTTCCTTGAAGAAATGTACCGCGAGGGGGATGGGGACGTGCGGAACATCGTCCAGGTGACCATTTTGGAATACCTCGGGGACGACGAGACGGTGCTGCGCAATGCCTTTGAATATTTTTCAGAGGAGCTCATGCTGGCGTCCCAGGCGGTAGAAGCGGGCTGGGGACGCCGGGAGATCAGAATTTATCACAGGCACGGCAAGGCGCGGTATGAGTGGCGGCCGCCTTCCTGACAGGGAAAGTCCATCTTGCGAACACTTGTATAATGTGGTATAATCGGCTTCACGCAGACGAGAGGAGGGACCGTATATGTACCAGCCGCTGGCGGACCGTATCCGTCCGCAGAATCTGGACGAGGTGCTGGGCCAGGGCCATATTCTGGGCCGGGACGGCCTGCTCCGCCGGGTGATCGACAGCGGGAAGATCCCCAATATGGTGTTCTACGGCCCCTCAGGCACCGGCAAGACCACCGTGGCCAACATCATCGCCCAGCGGTCGGGCCGCGCCCTGCGGCGGCTCAACGCCACCACCGCCTCCCTGGCGGACGTCCGGGAGGTGATGGACCAGGTGGGCACCCTGCTGGCCCCCAACGGCGTCCTGCTTTACCTGGACGAGATCCAGTACTTCAATAAAAAGCAGCAGCAGTCCCTGCTGGAGTTCATTGAGAACGGGAAGATCACCCTCATCTCGTCCACCACGGAGAATCCCTATTTCACCATTTTCAACGCGATTCTGTCCCGTTCCACCGTGTTCGAGTTCAAAATGCTCACGGCAGACGACATCCTGCCGGCGGTGGACAGGGGAATAGCTTTACAGGCGAAAGAGCTTGGAGTGGAGGCCGTCTGCGAGGACGGCGTGCGGGAGCACCTGGCCGCCTCCTGCGGCGGGGACGTGCGCAAGGCCCTCAACGCTGTGGAGCTGCTCATGACCGCCAGCCGCATCAAAGACGGGATGCTCACCATCGCCCTGGACGACGCGAAACTGGTGGCCCAGCGGTCCGCCATGCGGTATGACCGGGACGGGGACGACCACTTCGACATCGCGTCGGCGCTGATGAAGTCCATGCGGGGGTCCGATCCGGACGGGGCCCTCCACTACCTGGCCCGGCTGCTGGAGGTGGGGGACATGCTCACCGCCATCCGGCGGATTTTGTGCTCCGCCAGCGAGGACATCGGCATGGCCTACCCCCAGGCGGCGTCCATTGTCAAGTCCTGCGTGGACAGCGCCCTTCAGCTGGGTCTGCCGGAGGCCCGGCTCCCTCTGGCCCAGGCGGTGATCCTGCTGGCCACCGCGCCCAAGTCCAACAGCGTGCTCAGCGCCATTGACGCAGCCCTGGCCGACGTGCGGGCGGGACGGACGGGGGACTATCCCCGGCACCTGCAGAACGTCCACGCCGACGGCGCGGGCTTTGAGCGGGAGCAGGGCTATCTCTATCCCCACAGCTATCCCGGCCACTGGGTGGACCAGCAGTACCTGCCCGACGCCCTTCAGGGCCGCGTATACTACGAGTACGGCCCCAACAAGACGGAGCAGGCGGCCAGGGCCTATTGGGAGAAGATCAAACATCCGGCGGAGGAGGGCGGCTGAAATGCCCATGGATATTCGGACCGGCGACATTCTGGAGCTGAAAAAGACCCATCCCTGCGGCAGCAGGGATTGGACGGTGCTCCGGGTGGGGATGGATTTCAAGCTGAAGTGCCTGGGCTGCGGCCACGAGGTGATGATCCCTCGGGCCAAGGCGGAGAAGTCCATCAAAAAAGTGAAGCGGGAGGAGACGGCCACATGAACCCTTTTTGGAGCAGGCGCATTCAGCACATCGTCCCCTATACGCCGGGGGAACAGCCCAAAGACCGCAAGTTTGTCAAGCTGAACACCAACGAGTGTCCCTATCCGCCCTCTTCCAGGGCGCTTGAGGCCATCCGGGCCGCGGCGGGAGAGAGTCTGCGGCTCTATCCGGACCCGGAGTGCGCGGATTTGAGGGCCGCCATCGCCCGGCGGGAGGGGCTGGATGTGGACCAGGTATTCTGCGGAAACGGCTCCGACGAGGTGCTGGCCTTTGCCTTTCAGGCGTTCTTCGACCCGGACCGGGAGGTGGTGTTCCCCCGGATCACCTACAGCTTTTATCCGGTATACACCGACTTCTTCGGATTAAAGCGCCGGGAGGTCCCCATGAACCCGGACTTTTCCGACCCTGTCAGCCTGCTGTGCGGGGACAACGGCGGGGTGGTGCTGGCCAATCCCAACGCCCCCACCGGCATCGCCGTGGGGCTGGACACGGTGGAAAAGCTGCTGAAGGCCAACCCGGACGTGGTGGTGATCGTGGACGAGGCGTACATCGACTTCGGGGCGGACAGCGCCGTGGGGCTTATCGGCCGGTACCCCAACCTGCTGGTGGTTCAGACCACCTCCAAGTCCCGGGCACTGGCGGGCCTGCGGGTGGGCTGGGCCATGGGGGACCCGGGGCTCATCGACGGCCTGCGCTGTGTGCGGGACTCCATCAACTCCTACACCGTGGACAGGCTGGCCCAGGCGGGGGCGGCGGCGGCTGTGCGGGATGAGGACTGCTTCCAGTCCGTCCGCCGCCGGGTGATGGACACCCGGACTTGGACGGAGCGGGCATTAAAGGAGCGGGGCTTTACCGTCCTGCCCTCCCAGGCGAACTTTGTGTTTGCCAGCCACCCGGACCATACCGGGAAGGTGCTGCTGGACGGTCTGCGGGCGCGGGGCGTGCTGGTCCGCTGGTGGCCCATCCCGGAGATTGAGAACTGGCTGCGCATCAGCATTGGGACGGACGAGGAGATGAATGCGCTGATGGGGGCGCTGGATGAATTGCTGTAAACGCGGCAGACGGGCCGCCGGAACATCCGGCGGCCCGTTTTTTTCTTTTCCTTGGACTTGCTTCGGCTTTTTTTGAAGGGGAGAGCGGCTATAATTTGTGACAGACCGACAGAGGAGGGCCGTTCCATGACCGTGGTATACATAGATCTTGTGTTTTTACTGAACTTCATTGCAAACTACCTGCTGCTGCTGGCAGCGGGACGCATGGCGGGAGCGGTGTTGGTGCGCTGGCGCATCGGGCTGGGCGCCGGGGCGGGCGCGCTGTACGCGGTGCTGGTGTTCCTGCCGGGGCTGGAGTGGCTGTCCGGCTGGCCCTGCAAGCTGGGGGCGGGGGTGCTGATGCCTCTCGCTGCCTACGGCGGAGAGCGGTTTATATTAAAGGTAACTGTGATGTTTTTCGGGGCGTCCGCGGCTTTGGCCGGACTGGTACTGGGGCTGGAGCTGCTGGGCAACGTCTCCCTGACAATGAAAAACGGCGTACTGTATACGCCGGTGGATGTGCGGCTGCTGCTTTTGCTGTTCACGGTGTGCTACTTTGCGCTCTCCCTGTTTTTCAGGCGTGTGGGAGTGCGCGAGGGAGGACTGTCCCGGTTGGAAATCGCAATGGAGGGCGGCTGCGCATCTTTAACGGCCCTGCGGGACACAGGTCATACGCTTGTCGATCCGGCGGATAACCGTCCGGTGGTGGTGGCGTACTGGAAGAGCCTGGCCGGACTTCTGCCGCCGTGGGCGGACCCCAGCCAGCCGATCCGTTCGGTGGAGCTGTGCCATGCCGCCGGGTCCCGCCAGGCCCGGCTGGTGCCCTACCGGGCGGTAGGGGTGGAGTGTGGGATGCTGCTGGCCTTGCGTGCCCGCCGGGTCACGGTGGACGGACGGCCCCAGGGACGGCTGCTGGTGGCGCTGTCCCCCACTCCGCTGGATGGAGACGGCGGATATCAGGCGCTGATAGGAGGGATGTAGGATGCTCTTGCAACATACATGTGCACAGGTGTGCCGTCTGTTGGACCGGCTGGGAATCAGCCTCTATGGGACGCTGCACTATATCGGCGGCAGCGACACCCTGCCGGCGCCGCTGACCCGGGAGGAGGAGGGCAGCCTGCTGGCCCAGCTGGAGGAAGACGAAAACCGGCTGGCGGCCCGCTCCCGGCTGATTGAACACAATCTGCGGCTGGTGGTATATATTGCCCGCCGGTTTGAAAACACCGGGGTGGGCATTGAGGATCTGATCTCCATCGGGACCATTGGGCTGATCAAGGCGGTGGAGACTTATAAGCCCGCCAAAAACATCAAGCTGGCCACCTATGCCTCCCGCTGCATTGAAAACGAAATCCTGATGCATCTGCGGAAAAACGCAAACCGGAGGGGAGAGGTCTCTCTGGATGAGCCGCTGAACACCGACTGGGATGGGAACGAACTGCTGTTGTCCGATGTGCTGGGCACCGACAGCGACAGCATTGAAAAACCGATTGAGGACGACGTGGACCGGGATCTGCTGTTCACCGCCATCACCCGCCTGTCGGAGCGGGAGCGCGCCATTATCACAATGCGCTTTGGCCTGGATGGACGGCGGGAGCGCACCCAAAAGGAGGTGGCCGACCAGCTGGGCATCAGCCAGTCGTATATATCCCGGCTGGAAAAAAGAATCATCGACCGGTTGAAAAAGGAGATATTGCGGATGATGTAATCGGGAAAAGGCGGTTACAAAAAGTCCATCGAAAGCGGTCTGACGATAAAAAATATAGCTTACCCCGCCTCCGTATGAAAGGGCGCCCATCGGAAATACTGGTTTTGAATCCATTCCGATATAGCGAGGTGTTCTGCGGTGCAGGGAAAGGTGGAGATCTGCGGGGTCAACACGGCCAAGCTGAAGGTTCTGAAAAGTGAGGAGAGCATGGAACTGCTCCGCCGGGCCAGGGCGGGGGACATGGCCGCCCGTGAGGAGCTGATCTCAGGCAATCTTCGGCTGGTGCTGTCCGTCATTCAGAAATTCGCCGGCAAAGGGGAGAACGTGGACGATCTGTTCCAGGTGGGGTGTATCGGCCTCATCAAGGCCATCGACAATTTCAACATTGACATGGATGTGCGGTTTTCCACCTACGGCGTGCCCATGATTGTGGGTGAGATTCGGCGCTATCTCCGGGACAACAGCGCCATCCGGGTATCCCGGTCGGTGCGGGATACCGCCTACCGGGTGCTTCAGGCCAAGGAGAAGTATATGGCGGAGCACCAGAAGGAACCTACGGTGGAGGAGATTGCCAGGATCTTGGAGCTGCGCCGGGAGGACGTGGTGATGGCGCTGGACGCGGTGGTGGACCCGGTGTCGCTGTTTGAGCCGGTATACTCCGACGGCGGGGATACGGTTTGTGTGATGGACCAGGTGAAGGATAAGAAAAACACCGACGAGGCATGGCTGGAGCACATCGCGCTGGGAGACGCCATCAATAAACTGGACGAACGGGAGCGCCGCATTCTGGCGCTGCGGTTTTTTCAGGGAAAAACACAGATGGAGGTATCCGCTGAGGTGGGAATCTCCCAAGCGCAGGTGTCCCGGCTGGAAAAAAACGCATTGAGCCGAATCCGAAAAGAACTGTAAAGGAAATATGCTGTACAAACGCCGCTCAGCCCTGCCGGGGACTGAACGGCGTTTTGCCGCGCTGAGAGCCTCCAAATGTATACCGTCCGGGCACTTTTGCGCCTGAGCGGATGCCGTACCGGCGGACTGGCTGTCCGCTGATGGATAACAATTGCATTCTTCGGTTTAATATGGTATAATCAGCAAATCGGTATACGGAAGGAGCAGATGAATCATGAGGGGAATCATCAAACGTTTCTGTCTGGTCTGTCTGACGGCGGCCATGGCGCTTACTGTGTCGGGCTGCGGAAGCAAGAGCCCGCTGGACCCCAAGGACCCGGTGTCCCTCACGGTATGGCATTACTACAACGGCTCCCAGCAGGCGGCGTTTGACACGCTGGTGGAGGAGTTCAACGACACTGTGGGCCGAGAGCTGGGAATCTACGTCCAAAGCTACTCTCAAGGTTCCGTTCCGGACCTGGAAACCGCAGTGCGCGACGCCATCAACGGCAAGGTTGGGGCTGACGACATGCCGGACATTTTCTCCTCCTATGCGGATACCGCCTATGAGGTGGAGCAGGCCGGGGCGTTGGCAAACCTGTCCGATTACCTCAGCCAGGAGGATCTGGAGAAGTATGTGGACTCCTACATTGAGGAAGGGCGCATCGCCGCCGACGGTTCTCTGCGCATCTTTCCCACCGCCAAGTCCACAGAGATTATGATGCTGAACAGGACGGACTGGGAACCCTTTGCCCAGGCTACGGGGGCCTCGCTGGACGAACTGGCCACCATAGAAGGGGTGGCCGCCACCGCCAAAGCTTACTATGAATGGACGGACGGGCTCACTCCCGACGTCCCGGGAGACGGAAGGGCGTTCTACGGACGGGATGCCGTGGCCAACTATTTTATCATTGGAATGCAGCAGCTGGGTGTGGAGATTTTTCATGTGGAAAATGGCGCAGTCACCCTGAATACCGACAAGGAAGCGCTGCGCCGCCTGTGGGAGAATTACTATGTGCCCATGGTCAAGGGTTACTTTGGCGCCTATGGCTCCTTCCGCTCGGATGATGTAAAGACGGGGGACATTCTGGCCTATACCGGGTCCACCACCTCCGCGATGTACTTTCCGGATCAGGTGGAGCTGGAAGAGAGCAGCCACGCCATTGAATATCTTGTGCTGCCCGCACCGATGTTTGAGGGCGGGAGGCCTTACGCCGTGCAGCAGGGGGCCGGTATGGTGGTGAGCAAATCGGACCTGCGGCACGAGTACGCCTCGGTGGAGTTTTTGAAATGGTTTACCCAACCGGAAAATAACCTGGAATTCGGCTGCGTGTCCGGTTATCTGCCGGTTCTGAAGGAGGCGGGCAGCATCCAGCGGCTGGATCAGGCCATTGCAGACCTGGAGCTGTCGGTGGCCCCCAAGACCTATGACTGCCTGGCCACTGTTTTTGAGGAGATGGAAGGGGTAACCCTTTACACCAATAAGAGCTTCCAGAACGGGTCGGCGGCACGGAAGGTGCTGGAATATAACCTGTCCGACCAGGCGGCGGCGGACCGGGCGGAGATTGTGCAGGCAATGGCCCTGGGAATGAGCTTGGAGGAGGCGTCCGCGGACTACGTGTCGGACGCGGCCTTTGAACAATGGTATGAGGCATTCTGCGGTGCATTGAGCGCAGCGGTCAACAAGTAAGGGCAATGAGATGAGGGATCAGGGCAGGGTGCGAAAAAAAGCCACCATATTCCGAATATTTTTGATTCCCCTGATTGCCATCATGCTGGTGCAGGGGGCAATTACGGTTGGGGCACTGGTGGTCAGGCGGACGGCAAAAACGCTGGAGGAATACTCCGGCAGTATGATGAGCCGCCTGGTGGAGAACCGAAAGGTGATCCTGGAAAACGATATGAACCAGCGCTGGGCTTCCGTCTATGAACGGGAAGACCGGATGAACGCCGTTCTGAATCAGTACCTGACCGACCAGCTCACGGGATTGGAGGAAGTCCTCCAGTCCCGTGAGCTGCGGAACGGGCTGCTGGAAGAGCTGTTTCCAGAGTGTCTGGACGTGCTGCAAAACAACGCCACTACTGGAACATTTTTGATTCTGACAGGGGCGGAAGAGCTGGAAGATGGGGAATTTGATGGTTTTTTTATCCGGGATTCCGACCCGGATACCAATCCGGCCAATCTGTCCGACCTCCTGCTGGAACGGGGGAGTAAGCACCTGTCCAGGGCATGGGACATCCCGCTGGACACCAATTGGACCACCAGATTCCATATGGACGCCCCCGGGGAAAACAACACCGACCGCTACTTCTACGAGCCCTGGCGGGCGGGCGTAGACTATCCGGAGGCGGACACATCCGATCTGGGCTATTGGTCCGTTCCGTTCACGCTGGAAAAGACGGCGGACCCTCACGAGATGATAACGTATTCGGTTCCCTTGCGGTTTGAGGGGCTGACCTATGGGGTGCTGGGCGTGGAGATTTCCAGCCAGAGCCTGTACGACTACTTCCCGGCGGCTGAGCTGAACGACTCTCAGCAGTCCGGGTATGTGCTGGCGCTGAAAAAGGACAACAGCTATTTCCCGCTGGTGGGCAAGGGGATTCTCTATAACCTGGTCCGGGCCATGGAGGGCGGCTTTGCCCTGCGGGAGACGGACTACAATGGGCTGAGTCAGGTGCGGGAGGCCAACTTAAACGGACAGGGCATCTACGCCGTCGCCTGCCCACTAAAGCTGTACGGCAATCACGCCCCCTATGAGGACACGGAGTGGGTGCTGCTGGGGCTGGATACGGAGGAGGATCTGTTCGGCATGAGCCGGCAGCTTTATGTCTGGATGATTCTCTCCGTGCTGATCGGGCTGGCGTTCGGCGTCGCGGGGATCTACCTGGTGGTGAGGCATCTGACGCGGCCGGTCCAGCGGCTGATGAAGAGCATCATGGAGGGACGGACGGGGCTGCAGAGCTATAAGCCGTCCAACATCCTGGAGATCGACGCGCTGTACGACGTTGTGAACGACCTGACCCAGCGGCAGAAAGAGGCGGAGAATATCCTTTTGGAGGAAAAGGAACGCTATAAAATGGCCCTGGAGTCCGCGACGGATATATTCTTTTCCTATGACCTGCGAACTGAAATGCTGGATTTGGTCAACCACCCCACCATGAGCGGAAAATTTCGGTGCAGCAGCTTCGGAGGCGGGTTTATCGCCCCGGAGTATATCTGCGAGGAGGACCGTTCCAGGGCGGTCAAAGCGCTGCAAAGCGACGCGGATCAGTTCTATGTGGAATTCCGGCTGAAGTGGCCGGAGGACGCCCCCTTTCATTGGGTGGCCGTCACGGGACAGGTGGTCTATGATACCGACGGACAGCGGTGGCGGCTGGTGGGCAGCATCCGCAATATTCAGGAGCAGAAGGAGCGGGAGGCGGAGCAGCTTCGGAAAAATACCGTGGACGGTGTGACCGGCCTGTTTGTCTACAGCGCCGGTATGGAAGCGCTGGCCGCCTGCCGGGAGGAGCGGCCGGAAGGCGTGATGGCCGACCTGTACCTGGACCAGCTGAATCAGACCAATGAGAAAAACGGCATTGTCTTTGGCGACATGATTCTGGAAGAGCTGGGCGGGCTGATACGTGAGCGCTGTCAGGCCCTGACAGAGGCGGAGGATTGCCGGACGGTAGCGCTGCGCCTGAACCGCGATGAGTTCGTGCTCTGGCTGGAAGGCCGCACGGCGGAGCAGGCGGCTCGGTTTATTCAGGGCCTGCTGGACGCGGCCTGTGTGTGCTTCCGCGAGGAGACCTTCTCCGTCAGTCTGAGGGCGGGGCTGGCCAGCGCGGAACGGGGCCAGAGTGCGGAACAGTCTATCCGCATGGCCAAGCTGGCGCGGGGACAGGTTCGCCCCGGCTCCGGGAAAGCGTATCTTTTGTACGACGACGTTCCACAGGAGCTTCGCACTGCGCTGCCCCTGCTCCAGGCCCACGAAATCAATACGCTGGGCTATGGCGATGAGGTGAGCCTGGTGTCGGTGGCTCTGAACCTCTTTGGAAAAGGCGCCGACTTCCCGGCCCAGATGATGCTGATGATCCGCAAGATCGGGCGGTTTTACCATGCGGAAGGCGTGCAGGTGTCTCTGCTGCGCCCGGACTTCAATTCCAACTATCTCAGCTACCACTGGAGTCGGGACGGAGCGGCGGCCCCTCAGAGCGTGACGAAATATACCGAGGAGGAGAAACGGGCCTTTTTTGTCTGGCTGGGAGAGGAAGAGGTCCGATATTTCTCCCAGAGGGAAAGCTGTCAGGGAATGCTCCAGCATTTTTTGTGTGTGGAGCCGAACCAGCAGGGCATCGTTCTGCCCATATATGACAGCGGGAACTATATCGGCAATCTGTGTATTTTGGATGTGCCGTCCACAATTCTGGACGATGGGGAAGCATATCAGGACCTTGCGGAGCTGGGCCGGGTGATCCAAAGCCAGCTGAACCAGCAGCAGCATGACATTGCCAGCCGGGCAAAATCTGAGTTCCTCTCTCGCATGAGCCATGAGATCCGCACACCGATGAATGGCATTATCGGCATGACGGCCATTGCCCTGCAAAAGGACCAGGGCCAGGAGCGGATCATGGACTGTCTGCAAAAGATCCAATCCTCTTCCAATTATCTGCTGGGCCTCATCAACGACATTCTGGATATGTCCAAGATTGAGAGCGGCAAGATGAAGCTGGAGCCGGTTGACTTTGATATGACCGAAATGCTGGACACCATTGAAGAGCTGATTATGCCCCAGATTTCGGCAAAGAAAATCCACTTTGACCGGAGCATCAGCCTGACCCACAGATGGTATTTCGCGGATCGTATGCGGATCAGTCAGGTGCTGATCAACTTATTGGGCAATGCGGTGAAGTTTACGCCCTGCGAGGGGCGGATTGTGCTCACCGTGCAGGAGTTGGAGGCCGCGGAAGAGGACGCACGGGTTTACTTTGCGGTAACCGATACCGGCGTGGGCATTGCGAAGGAGGAACAGGACCGTGTGTTCCGCGCCTTTGAGCAGGCGGGGACCAATCCGTCAAAACAGCAGGGAACAGGGCTGGGTCTGTCCATCAGCAGCCGTCTGATACAGATGATGGGGAGCAATATTTGCTTGGACAGCGCTCTGGGCGAGGGAAGCACATTCAGCTTTACCATCCCGCTGGCTCTGGGGAGCCGTGTGGAGACCGGAGAAGGACAGGAGGAGCTCTCCTTTGAAGGCCGGCACATTCTGGTGGTAGAGGACAACGAGCTGAACGCGGAGATCGCCCAATGCCTGCTGGAGGAAAGGGGATTTGAGGTCGAGTGTGTCTACAACGGGGCACAGGCGGTGGAGCGCATTCGTTCCACCCCGCCGGGCGCCTATGACGTTGTGCTGATGGACATTATGATGCCGGTTATGGACGGACTGGAGGCCACCCGGGCCATCCGGGCCATGAAGCGCGAGGACTGCCGGACGCTCCCCATTATTGCCATGTCGGCCAACGCCTTTGACGATGATCTGAAAAAATCTGTGGCTTGCGGCATGAACGGGCACCTGTCCAAGCCTGTGGAGGTGGATAAGCTGTATCAAGTGCTGAACGAGGTTCTGAACCGCCGCTGAATGAAGCCGGATAGTGGGAACTGATCAAGTGCGGCACCGGAGGACGGAGGATGCGCAATACGGCGGCAAGCGGCAATCAAAGAAGGGAGAAAGAGAGCGATGGAACCTAAAAAGGGCTGGAACAAAGGTGTTGTGGCGCTCATTGTTGCGGTGGCCGTTCTGGCCTCTGTTGTGACCACCCTGCTGGCGGTGATATTCACCTCCAGAGACACTGTGCCCAAGGGATATGTGCCCGAGGGCTACATATCCATTGACGACGCCCAGGCGCTGATCGCGGCGGCTACCCTGCCGGCAGGCGCCATGAATATGGAATTCCAGGAGATCTCGGACGCGGAGGCCAACCAGATCTCCAACGGGGCCGACGATCTCTGGGACGCCTACGAGCGCAATCCGATGGCAGGCGGCTCGGTGGAGCCGCGGGATTGGGACCGGTACGCCAGCCGGATTGCCACGGAGGGCATGACCAACGAGGAAAAAACTCTGTACGACCGCTATGACGCCTGCTGCCGGAGGTACCTGGAGATGGGCGTGGAGGGTTACCGGGGCGGTCAGAGCGGAAACTACTTCTACTATGGCAGCGAAGTTCGTTTCGTGGACCTGGGGCTGAGCAAGGACCAGGCGCAGAGCCTGTTTTACTGGTTCAAATTCAACAATCCCCAGTACTACTTCCTGCGCAACGCGGCGGCGTCTTCCGCTACTTCCATGTTCCCCATGATGTACGAGCGGTTTGCCAACGGAAGCGAGCGGACAAAGACCACCAACGAGCTGTTCGACAAACTGGACGGCTGGATCGAGTCCATCAGCGGCGGCGGGGCCACCGACTGGCAGATGGAGCTGGCTGCCAACGACCTGCTGTGCCGGAAGCTGGATTACGACGAGAGGGAGCCCTTTTACCAGTCGATGTACTCCGCGGTCCTGCTGGAGCGGACCGTATGCGCGGGCTACTCGGAGACGTTCTGCGCCATGATGAACGCCGTAGGCGTGGACGCCATGGTGGCGCTTAACGACATCCACGCGTGGAACGTGGTCAAAATGGACGACGGAAACTACTATGTGGTGGATGTGCTGTGGAACGAAAACAAGGAAAACAACGACGACCCCAAGCGGGCGTATCTCAATGTCGGCGAGATGACCGCCAAGGCGCGGGACAGCGGAAAGGCGGAGCATACGTTTGGCGTGGACCTGGCGGCCTGGGCGCCCGCGCTGTCTCAGGTGGACTATGTACCCACCCGGTATGATACGACAGGCTCCGACGGGGACGCGGTCCATCTGGACCCGCCCCAGAATCTCCGTGTCATCTCCGATGAAGATGGGATTGTCGGCGTTGCGTGGGACCCCGTGGATGGAGCGGATCAGTACACGGTGGAGCTCTATACCAGCGACGGGAAAACGCTGCTGATGAGCAAATCCTTTGAAAAGGCTGACGTGACCGTTCGGCTCGGCTCCTATACCTCCCTGGCGGTGCGCGTGTGCGCTGAGGCGCAGAAGGACGGGACCAGCTATCCGTCCGGGTGGTCGGAGTTCCTCACCGTCACCACGAAGACGGGCTCGGCCGAACCCACCCCCACCCCCACCCCCGGTGTGACGCTGGACGCACCCAAACATATCACCACCACCAAGGATGAGCCGGAGGCATTCCGCTTTTCCTGGGACGAAGTGGAGGGCGCCGAGCAGTATCAGATCGTCGTGTTCAAGGACAAGGAGTATACGGAGACCTGGGTCAGCAGCTTCAGAACGACCGCGTCCATGGGCTATACGAAGCTGGTGCCCGGCGCGACCTATTATTACGGCGTCCGGGCGGTTAAGACGGTGGACGGCGAGGAATACTACTCCGACTGGACCTACTTCTCTCACAAGACGCCTGAGAACGCCGCCCAAGTCACCCCCACTCCCGGCGTAACGCTGGATGCGCCCAAACGTATCACCGTCATCAAGGATGAACCGGAGGCGACCGGCTTTTCCTGGGATGAAGTGGAGGGCGCCGATCAGTATGAGTTCATGCTATTCAAGGATGCGGAGCATACGGAAACCTGGGTTGGCGGCTTCAGAGAGGAGGCGTCCGGAAGCTTCAAGAAGCTGACGCCTAACACGACCTATTACTACGGCATCCGGGCGGTCAAGACGGTGGACGGTGAGAAGTACTACTCCGACTGGACCTACTTCTCTCACAAGACGCCTAAGGAAACGGCGAAATCGTCCTCGTGACCTCTTGCTCCCGGCCCTTTGTGCGGACCGGCGGCAAATTATGGAGGACTATCTTGCGAACAGGATCAAGGCGAGCGGTACTGCCGTCGAATACTGCGGCGGGCAAAACAGGCTGATATTTCCCAGATATGGAGCGTTGAACGCAAAGGGGCCGCCATATGGCGGCCCCTTTGCATAATCCGTTTATCGCGTGTTCTTCCAATAGTTCTTCATCCTGTATATAGGGTTATCGGTGACCTCCCGCTTGAAGCAGGGGAGAGGCGCAAATTGCCTGGCGGCCTCTACGCTTGGAAACTCTACCTCCGCGTACATGAATTCAGAGCGCGTCCCTTTGTCCACCAGCGAGCATTCCAGCTCCAGGCCGTCGGGCAACTGATAGATACGGTAGTCCTTTGTGATAAACGGATGCTCAATCAGCTCGGAAAGGGCATCGAATTGAGCGTTGGACAGCTCCAGCCGTACCTCCCGCCTGACCAGCCCATCGCCGGATTTTACGGTGAGGGAGCAGGCGATGTCCCGCCCGTCCTGCACGGCCCGACGGATTCGAACCTCCGGGTCAAAAGAGAGGTAGGCCTGATACACCTGACAGGCGAATTTCAAGGGGAGGCCCGACGGGAATGAGTCGATCAAAAATTTTCGTTCAATTTCAGAAAACTGGTTGTTCATGGCATTATGCTCCTTTTTTCAGGTGGGGCGATTTTATAGCATAACCGAAAAAAGGGCCTGTGGAGGAGCTCCACAGGCCCTTTTGGGGTGACTTGGGATATCTTTGCGGGTGTGGTGTTGCTCTGCTTTTTCGTTTGGCCCTTTTGTGCAGCTTATTTTGTCCTCCAGCCACCTCCTCCCAATCTCCCTCCC
>ERZ808051.898-NODE-898-length-24607-cov-4.539258_pt1 | contig 24607 bp, 24 predicted proteins | sample MGYA00380199_ERZ808051 | MGnify/ENA primary metagenome ERZ808051 (study PRJEB31490, sample SAMN06133391) | mouse gut metagenome | isolation source: J11 | host: mice | place: China: Chengdu | collected 2015-05 ...
CGGCGGTGCCGCTGATGGCTTACCGGAGTATGGAAAAAAAAGGAACGGTGGTGGAGAGGCTGCGAGGAGTGGAGTGAAGTGCGGGGGCCTTAAATGAACGGCGCTAATCGTCCCCTGCTCTGGCTGACCAGAGAGACCTTGTCGGTCAAACTATTCTTTCTTATTCTTTGAAAAAGTTACTGTTTTACTCAAATATGTTCAGTTTTTAAAGTGGTAAACCTTACGGATTTGTGCTATTCTTTTATGTAAGAAATTCATTTTTAGAACAGTCAACAAAGGAGGGGGAGCATGGAACTAAAACGTGACATTTACAAGGAATTACTTGCGTGGAAAAGTAAAAGCAATCATAAGGTTCTGGAACTTGAGGGAGCGCGTCAGGTCGGAAAAACATATATTCTGGAAAAATTTGCAAAAAAAGAGTATCAGAGTCATGTCTATATTAATATGATCGGAAGTTCGGGCAAGGATTTTCTGCAGTGTCTCGAAACGGCTGCAAGCTGGGAGCCGGGGAAGAAGCGGGAAAACAATCCGGTTTATAAAGCGTTCCAGCTATACGACCCTGATTTTTCAGATTGTGAAGATCTGCTGATCGTGATTGACGAAATCCAGGAATCATCTGTTGTATATAGTAAGATCAGGGAATTTGCCAGAGATTTTAAGGCACATTTTATTGTGACGGGGTCTTATCTTGGAAAAACACGGGAAAAAGAGTATTTTCTTTCAGCCGGGGACACAGAGGTGCTTACAATGACCACGCTTACATTTCCTGAATTTCTGGATGCGTTTCATAGGCGCGGACTATACGAATCCATTGACTTATATGGTGGATCGGATCATGCCGGATATGATGAATTAAAATCATACTTTCATATTTATCTACAGATTGGCGGATATCCGGAGGTTGTAACCACATATTTGGAAAGCAGAAGCATTCCGGATTGTGAAGCAATGATAAGCAATCTGATCCAGATATTTGTCAAAGAATCTTCAAGATACTTTGACAGCCCATTAGAATTGCAAATGTTTGAAAAGATATTTTCTTCGATCGCGGCAACTCTTCTGAAAGAAAAAAAAGGAACGCCGGATCTGACCACAGATTTGACGAAGATCATTTTTAAAGAAGAAAGCGGGAGAATTACAAAAAAGATGACGAACTATGCCATCAGCTGGCTGTTTTTGTCGCACCAGATTGGCTATTGCAGTATGAGTGTGGATTGCAGTAATCTGGATATTGTAGATAACTGCCGGTATTACTTTAATGATTTGGGGGTAGCAGGCTATTTTCTGAAGCTGACTGGAGAGCCATTGAGTATCATTGAAGGGGTTCTGTGTGAAAATTTTGTCTACCTTGAGCTTGTCAGACGGATTCGGAAACAGGAAATAGCCGGCCAGGTGCCATGGTTTGCCATAGATAAAAGGACAAGCGGTGAATTGGATTTTTATGTCAGAAGCCGGATAGACAACATGGATTACGGCCTGGAAGTAAAAAGAGGGAAAAACAGGGCAAATACAGCAAATGCTCTGCTGGAAAGAGGAAAGCTGGATTTTATTTATCAGCTGAAAAACACCTATGGCGGAATCGAGGACAGAAAGTATTCTGTTCCGCTCTATCTCTGCGGCCGGATTCCATTTAACCTGGGGCTGTAAGAGACTCCGGAACATTTTCTTAACGCATTTTTCATTTATAAAGAAGCTTGTTCCTCATTTTATCATGATATAAAGCAAGATCGTACTATGAAGAACAAAAAGAAAGCAGCGGCAGATTGGCTGGAATTCTTGAAAAACTAAAATCCAATCGCGATGGGAAAGTAAAGAAAACAAGAAATGACGATTTGGAGATTCCGTGCTTTCGGCAAAAGAAGCGGTTCAAAAGGCACTGAGTAGATTGGGAATCCCTGAAAATCGTGAAGAAAAAAAGGAGAAGGATTTTTATGAAGCGCTTTTGCGAATCTTATGCTAAATTCAGTTAATGGCCCAGTATCAAAGAACTGGAACTGCTGACAAACCGTACTGTATGTCAGGAAACAGAACAGACGGTGGAAAGCCTGCTTAGAGAAAGTGGAATCCAGATCCCGGAAGGGCAGTCTGTCCGCCTGACGGTAGATTCCTGCGATTATTACATCCGGGTAGAAGGGCTGGAGGATAAATCACGGAGTTTCGAAATGAAGACGGGAAGTTGTTACATGTCACACCCTGACCAATCACTACGCTGATTGGTCAGGAGGATGCGCATAAAAGCTGGGATTCAGGCCGTCCATTGCCGTAGGCAATTTTAAATGACGGCCTGAGTTACAGGGCACGCCTGGTCAAGGTGTGACCTGTAACGGGAAGTTATAAAGTCGATCAAAAGTATGGCCAGAGTCATTGAGATTTCCTCCGCGATTCTGTATAATAATAAAAACAATATGTGCTTCTGCGGTCACCGCTTACACGGCTGGTTAAGTCGTGAACAGTTATATTCTGCGGATTCCTGCCGCGATGATTTCGGAAGCGCGTCACAGAGATGAAGGAGGAAATGAAATGCAGTATAAAGAGTTCAAGAGTTCAGCGAAGCTGTCCATGCTGGGCATGGGAGCCATGCGTCTGCCGGTCATCGGTGAGGATCAGGGGAACATTGATTATGGGAAGGCTAAGGCGATCATAGACAGGGCTTATCAGGGAGGGGTCAATTATTATGACACAGCCTACATCTACCACAACGGAAAGTCCGAGGAATTTATGGGAAAAGCCCTGGCGGAATATCCCAGAGAGAGCTATTATGTGGCGGACAAGTTCAACCTGCAGGCGGAGCCGGATTTTAAAAAGCAGTTTCCGGAGCAGCTGTCCCGTCTGAACATGGAATACATCGACTTCTATCTGATCCATGGGATCCAGGACGCGTGGATGGACCAATTTCTGGAAAGCGGCGCGCTCCGGTATTTTGATGAATTAAAAAAGCAGGGCAAGATCAAGAACCTGGGCTTTTCTTTTCATGCGTCGCCGGCATCGCTGCGGAAACTGCTGAAAATATATCCCTGGGATTTTGTACAGATCCAGCTCAATTACCTGGACTGGTACTATGGAGACGCAAAGGAACTTTATGAGATTCTGGAGGAGGCAGAGATTCCGGCCATGATCATGGAACCGGTCCGTGGAGGGAAGCTGGCAAGCCTGACACCGGAAGCAGAAGCCATTTTCAAAGAAGCGGATCCGGAAGCTTCCATTGCTTCCTGGGCGCTGCGGTTTGTGATGAGCCGTCCCCAGGCGCAGGTCGTATTGAGCGGAATGTCCAATCTGGAACAGGTGGAGGACAATCTACATACATTTTCAGAGACAGCATTTTTGACGGAGGAAGAGGAAGCGCTGGTAAAAAAAGCAACAGATGAATTTCGATCCAAGGTCGGGGTGGGCTGTACGGCCTGTCATTACTGTACACCGAACTGCCCTGTCGGAATCGATATCCCGAAGGTCCTTTCCCTTTATAATGACGTGAAGCTGGTAAATGAGGAATGGAGGGCTACCTTTGCGGATGCCATGCCGGAAGGAAAGCGCCCGGAGGACTGCGTCGAGTGCGGCGCCTGCACGGGACACTGCCCCCAGAGTCTGGATGTGCCCGCGATCATGAAGGAGATGGCGGAGATCCGGAAGAAATTCCAGAAGGAACAGTAGATGATGCCGTGATATTGAGCGGAATGTCCAATCTGGAACAGGTGGAGGACAATCTGCATACATTTCAGAGACAGCATTCCTATGATATGTTCCTTCTGCAGAGAAAACATATCTAAATACTCTTGATACGCATGCTGATTCCACTCAGAATATGAGGGCGCAATCAATGAGGTTATCTCCTGAATCGTAAAACGGATATCTTTTATATTAGATTATACATATAAGTATGATAGCGAAAGCATATTATTTCCGAAATAGGAGATGGTGTGCTTTTTGTATACCCAAGTACACCCCTTATGAAACGGCTGGATGGCCATAATGGGGAGCCCTTGGGTATGACATGAAATATATATAGTAAAAAACTATGGTTATGAATAAACAATAGGTATTTGCTATTTCTTTAAGAGACAACTATAATTAGATACAGAAAAGGAATAACAGTTTTTCAAAAAACGAGGAGTGATGTCATGAAGAAAAATGAGCTTGCTATATTATGCATGGCTCCTGCAGTGGGAGTCATACTGCCAGGGTGTAAGGATCAGAGTGTTTCGCCCGGCGGCAGGGGAGATACTTTGAGTATTCAGAGGAGTTTTTGCAGGCAGTTTAGGACAATCCGCTTTTGGAGGGCTGGGGGAACAAGATTGTGCAGAGCAGCGACGGGGAATGAAAATGGATAACAGAAGGATTGGATTGGAGAACATAGTCTCCTACGGATCAAAAGAAGCAGTCATTCAAAATCTGAGAGATGCGGGATGCAGTCAGGATATGATTGAATGCTGCATGACCTCTCTGGACTGCGGGGAAAAAACAGAACTTTTAAAGCAGTTGGAACATCACAGAAAGAGTCTTCTTCACAAAGTACATGAAGAGGAAAAACGCATTGACTGTCTGGATTATCTGGTATATCAGATCAGCCGATGCCGATGACAGGAATCAGAACAAGAGTAACCTTATGAAACGGCCGAATGGCCATAATGGGATGCCCTTGGGTAAACTTTATGAAACGGAGGAAATCAGACAATGAAAGTAATTGAAAACCAGACTTTTGACATGGAACGCGCGCTTTACGGATGTAATGGGATTGCAGTAAGGAACTGCTCTTTTGACGGGCCGGCAGACGGCGAGAGCGCTTTTAAAGAGGGAGAACAGATTGAGGTATCGGACTGCTTTTTCAATCTCCGTTACCCCTTCTGGCATGACCGGGGGCTGACCATCACGGATTCGGAAATGACCCAAGGCTGCAGAGCCGCGCTGTGGTATTGTGACCAGGTGGAGATTGCAGATACGAAGCTGCACGGGATCAAAGCGCTTCGGGAATGCAGCAATGTCCTCATCCGGAACTGCGATATCATTTCACCGGAATTTGGCTGGTCTGTGCGGGGAATCCGTATGGAAGACACCACGGCGGTGAGTGAGTATTTTATGATGCGCTCGGAGGATCTGACATTCAGAGGCGTTCATTTTACAGGAAAATATTCCTTCCAGTATATCAAAAACGCTGTCTTTGAAAACTGTGTGTTCGATACAAAGGACGCGTTCTGGCACGGAGAAAATATCACCGTCAGGGACAGCGTGGTCAAAGGTGAATATCTGGCATGGTATTCCAACGGGCTGACCCTGATCAACTGCAGGATCGTCGGAACCCAGCCTTTGTGCTACTGTAAAAATTTAAAACTGGTTGACTGTGAAATGGTCGGCACGGATCTTGCTTTTGAAAAATCCGAAGTGGAAGCGGTCCTTACAACAAAAGTGGACAGTATCAAAAATCCCAGATCCGGCCGGATCTACGCACCGGAGCTGGGTGAGCTTATCATGGACGATGAAGAGGCAAAAGGCCAGGTGATCATTGCCGGACGGGAAAAGAATGATTGTAAAATGTGCAGTTGTGCCTGATAAGAAGCCGAAGGAAAACAAAAAGGAAAACAAAATGGAGGCCGCGTCTGGGCAAGACGTGGCCTGTAACAATTTTTGTTGGTGTGATCCCGGAATATGTATAGCGGAAGCTTCCTGAATATGCTAATATATTGTGTAAAGTGCTGCAGAGCACTCTCGGAAACTCCCTTGCACCCATCTTTGCGGCTGATTTTCCGCCAGAAGCACCCAAATTTAATCAACGTACGTTCCACGTACGCCTCATAAATTTGTGCACTTCTGACAAAAAATCATCTCACAAATCTGGGCACAAAGAGTTTCCGAGAGTACTCCTGCATGTGAATGGAGGAATGAGATGATAAGGATAGCGGTTGTGGAGGACGATGAACTTTATATTTCCCAGCTTTTAAAGCACCTGGAAGATTACCAGAGGGAGGAAAAGGAAGAATTTAGTATCCAGGTTTACCGGGACGGGGACGGGATCACGGCAAATTATAAGGCGCAGTACGACATCATCCTGATGGACATCCAGATGAAATTTGTGGACGGGATGACGGCGGCGGAGGAGATCCGCAGGGTGGATTCCCAGGTGGTGATCATGTTTATCACCAATATGCCCCAGTATGCGATCCGGGGCTATGAGGTGGGCGCGCTGGATTATATTTTAAAGCCGGTTTCCTATTTCGCATTTTCCCAGAAGCTCAAGCGCGCGATATCCAGATTGAAGCGGGGAGAAAAGAAGTTTGTGGTCGTTCCCATAAAAGGCGGAGTTCAGCGGGTGGAGGTATCGGACATTTATTATATCGAAAGCGAAGGCCACAATCTGGTCTACCATACCCGGGAAGGGAATTTTATTTCCGCCGGGACGATGAAGAGCGCGGAAAGCGCCCTCGCGGATATGCATTTTTCGCGGGGCAACAAGGGATACCTGATCAATTTGGAGCATGTGGAAGGGGTTCGGGACAAGTGCGCGGTGGTAAAGGGAGAGAGCCTGCTGCTGAGCAGACCCAGGATGAATGCGTTTATGCAGGACCTGACCAAATACTGGAGTGAGGTGAAGTAGAGATGGGTGATTGGGCGGCAGGGCAGATCCTTCCGGATATCCCGCGGTTTTATACGGCTCTGGCAGAATGGCTGTCCTGCCTTCTGTGTATGCGGGAGCTGGTCCGGCGCTATTCTGGATGGAAATTCTGGGGGATCGCGGGAGCTGCATTTTTGGTACAATCCGTGTTTCTGGTCCTGACCGGAGGGCTGGAAGGGCCGGTCTGGCTGATGTGCATGGCGGCAGCCGTATTTCTGATGTTTTGTTTTCTGCGGATCAGCTGCGGGAGCAGCAGTCTGGATGTGGGGTATGTCTGTGTCAAGGCATTTGTCCTTGCGGAGTTTATGGCTTCCCTGGAATGGCAGCTCCACTGCTTTTTCTATTATGGAATGGGATATGAAAGCGGCTGGACGGGGCTGCTGCTCCTGCTGGCAGTTTACGGAGGAACCTGCCTTGTGGCGCGTGGGATTTCCAGCCGTTATATCTCCGGGACAGAACAGATGGATACGACCGGGAGAGAGTTGCTGTTTGCCGCTGTCATCGGTCTTTCCGTATTTTTGATGAGCAATATCGGGTTTGTCTATTCCCAGACTCCGTTCAGCGGGAAATATGCCTCAGATATTTTTAATGTGCGGACTCTGATCGACCTGGGAGGTCTGGCGATCCTGGTGGCCTACCACATCCAGCGGCTGCATCTGCGGGCCCAGCATGATCTGGAGAGTATGGAGATGATCCTGCACAACCAGTACACCCAGTACCAGCAGTCCCAGGAAACGCTGGATTTGATCAATTACAAGTATCATGATCTGAAACACCATATCATCGCCCTTCGGGCAGAGGAAAATAAGGAAAAGCGGAATGCCTATCTGGATAAGATGGAGGATGAGATCCGGAATTATGAGGCGCAGAATAAAACGGGAAATCAGGTCCTTGACACGCTTCTGACTGCCAAGAGCCTGTACTGCATGCGGGAAAAGATCGCGCTGACCTATGTGGTGGACGGCGCAAGACTGGATTTCATGGATGTGATGGACATCTGCTCGATTTTCGGAAATGCCCTGGACAATGCCATTGAATGTGAGAAGAAAATTCCGGAGACGGAAAAACGGATGATTCATGTGTCCATGTTCGTACAGCAGACATTTTTGATCATACGGTTTGAAAATTACTGCGAAGGGGAGCTGGACTTCGAGCAGAATCTGCCGGTGACCACGAAGAAACAGGCGGAATTTCATGGATATGGGCTGAAGAGCCTGAGACATACGGTGCATAAGTATGGCGGTGAAGTGGATATTGATGTGGAGGACCAATGGTTCAGATTGAAGATATTGATTCCGCTGTGAGCGTTAAGCGGCGAAAGAACAGCCTGTCCGGTTTGATATTTATTGTTCTTGCTTATCATCAAAAAGATAAGCAAGAATTTTTTTGTTACTATTCACAGTCATTTCACTCACATGCGCAAAAACAGCCAGCAAAGCTGTCTGCCGATGCTGCGCATCTTGACTTTTTGCTTATGTGTGTGAAGTGACTGATTCCAGTCAGATAAAAATTGTCAGTCAGTTTCTCACAAGATGCGCTTGACGAATCTGACTGACAGTTTTTATCTGACTGTGAATAGTAGCATTTTTTTATATTAAATAGTAATAAATACTTTACATTTAGAATGGAATAGTTTATAATATGGGCGATAAGAAAATTTATCAAAATTTGAAAGGAGATATCTATCAATGGCAAGCGAAAAAAATGTCAGTAAAATCATGAAAGAATTAGGGTTTGAACCCAAAGAACATGCCTGTATCGTTGTAAAGTATGCACCCGACGATTCTTTATGCGGCAAGTTGTCCAATTTTTTTACTTTGGAATATTACATCATGCAGCTGTGTGAAAAAGAAATTGTTTTTCTGCCCCTCCAAACGATCTTTGGTGCAGGTATGTTTCCGAAGAAAGAAATTGCATTGCAGATCCCTTATGATACACTCCGGTCTGTAAAGATTACCGAGGTCGAAAAAACATTAAATTATGAAGTCTCCTTCACAACAGATACGGACACCATACGCCTCTCAGTGCATAAAAAAGAATGGAGTGAATTTCGTACATCTGGAACAGTTGCAACAGGAAACACTTTTCTGAATATTGGAGGATTCGCAGCTACTAAGAGCTGGAAGTCGATCAATTGGCACAGGCAAAACCTGGACAACACGTTTTCTTATTTGCAGAATTTACCACAATCAGCACAGCCGGCCGAGACAGTCAATAGCAACATGAACGCCGCTGCGGGCTGCTGCTGACAGTTTCGCCTGTCCTTGCCGGTGGGGAATCAAAAGGGCGGCAGCAAAAATGCCGCCGCCCTCTTTAAGCACCAGTGTTCATTATGTTATTGCTTTCTCAAAACATAAAAATAGAACGATGTATCTTGATTTTATCCCAAACTTAATACGGATTTTGGGATAAACTTAATACAGATTTTTTTATAACTCATCATAAACTGTAAATGTTATTATGAAGAGCCGTGTGCGGGAAAGCCGCACGCACGGATCTGTGAGGGGCTGGCATCGTGAGGTGCCTGTCTACTCGACTTTCAAACACGCGCTAAAGCAGAGGAGGATAAAATGCCATACACATTTCAATCAGTGAAAGACACGGAAAAATTAACAGACAGCAGTAAACTATATAATTTTATTGAAGGCTTTGCAGATTATAAAAATCAGTTTTCTCTTATATACGGTAAAATTAAAGCGTTATTTGGTCAACCAATCTATGAGACAGAAAATTTGGGAAATCTTTTTTTATACCGCATTTTAACGACATCGGATGAAGGGGAAGAAATCCATTTAGAGATTTACTGTGCAGGCTCAGGTCCCGCAGTTGGCGGTATGCAGGATGAAAAATCCAGAAGGGCGGCAAAGGCATTAGTAGATCATGTCCGGCAGGCCGCTCCGGTTGACTACACACAGAAAGCCTACTATTTAGACGGGCCTACTGCTCTTGAATTCGGAATCAAAGATGGCGTTCCTTATTATAACGAAACGGAGTTAAGACTTTCGGAAAAAAAATTTACGGAACTGTATACACATTTATCGTAAAACCTCAAAATATGCATCCTTTTCCTTTGTTTTTGCCTTTATGAAAGTTCATAACATGAGGGAAAAGGATATAATAGTTAATAAGTGCTATAAATTAGGTCTTATCAAAATTTCAGTTTGTCAAGTTCTTTCAAACCTTTCTTAACTCCTTTAGTTAAGAGACATCGTTTGCAATAGATCTATGGAAGTTTTGTAACCAGGTAGTTGAAGCCAATGGAGGAAACATATATGGGTATTCAGAAAAATATTTTGACTGGCTTGTGAATCTGCCGAAAGAAAAGATATTAAAGAAATCTAACAATGCGGAAATCGTCTTTGAGGAACAGGACTTTGACGGTTTTCTAAACAAGCTGAAAGAATACCCGGACATGGAATATCTGGGAGAAGTGATTGAACATAGCTGGGGCCAGCGGGTGATCCGGTTCTATGATTTGGACGGCCATATCATTGAGGTTGGCGAGGATATGAAAATGGTGATAAAGCGTTTTCTTGATTCCGGCATGACCATGGAAGAAGTTTCTGTGAAAATGGATGCTTCCGTGGAGGATTTGACAAAACTTATAAATAGCTAATATATGATGGGCGAATAAACAAATCTAAAGTTTTATAGGGGGGCTAATATGCTTGATACGATACCTAACGAAGAAGAAATGACAGCTTTAGTCGGGAAATCTTTATATAACGTATGGAAGAAGTTATGTGCTTTCATTGATGAACAATATGACATGGAGTGTTTGTGGAATAAAGGCGGTAAAGCATGGAAATATGAATATAAATATCGTCGGGGCGGTAAAACGTTATGCGCGTTATATGCAAGAGAAAACTGTGTGGGTTTTATGATTATCTTAGGGAAAGACGAACGGTCAAAATTTGAAGCGGATAGGGGAAATTACTCAAAAGAAGTTCAAGAAATATATGACGAAGCTCAAACTTATCATGATGGGAAATGGATTATGTTTGAGCCGGTAGATACTTCTATGTTTGATAATTTCATGAAGTTATTATGTATCAAAAGAAAGCCAAATAGAAAATAATTGGTTAAGAGGGACTTGAGGATGAAAAAAATTATAGATTTTATCGAAGAAAATGTAAATGGAAGAACGCTGTTTACAAAGGAATTGGTTTACAAACTAGAAGATGGTGCGTTAGAGGGTGTATACTCGGATCAGATTTCTTTTTCTAATCTAAAATACTCACAAAGCGGATTTCAATTAGATATGTTTATAGTTGCAAATGAAAAGATATGGCTTATGGGAGCTGATGGACAACGAGAAGAACTGCGAAAAGATTTTAGTGCTGTATCATTATTTCGTTTTGAATTAGCTAAGCGTAAAAGTACAGATACAATGACTGGTTGTTTTAGAATGATTTCAGCTACTGGAAGAAATGTAGCAGCAGAGGCAGTGGTTAGTGGCATATATGACATCTGTCTCGAAAACAATGTATTAAAATTTTCAGAAGATCAGGTTTTGTATCGTGATCAGCCAATACAAGACGGACAATCTAAGCCTGTGGCATTTCAATCAGAACATCGTTTTTACTGTGAAGATGGAAAATTACATTATGAATATAATGGAAAAAGCTTTGACTATGACATAAATACAATGCAACGTGTGAATAGTTCTGATAGTTTTCCACCATTTGTTTCAATAGAGAAATAATCAATATGTAGCACTATTATGAATTATTACGAAGAGATAAATAAGAAGTTGTGGAGGTAATAGAATGATATTGCTGGTTGCTGATACTCAAAATTTAATTATGAATAATGACTTATATAAATTTCAAACTTTTGTATATCATATTAAAGCACTAATCAAAGAAGCACGCAATAACGATATAGAAGTTATTTATGTTAGACATGATGATGGTGTTGGGCAGAAATTAACTAAAGGCGCATTAGGCTATGAAATATACGAAGAATTTCAGCCAATGCCAAATGAGCGAGTTTTTGATAAAAATGTAAACAGTGCTTTTAGAGATACAGGGTTGTTGGATTACCTACATGAAAAAGACGAAGATACAATTATTATTGTAGGGCTGCAAACAGATTACTGCATAGATGCAACAGTGAAATGTGGTTTTGAGCATGGACTTAAAATGATTGTTCCAGCAAATACAAACAGTACGCTTGATAATGCATATATGACAGCGGAAAATTCTTATAGACATTATAATGAGTTTATGTGGAATGGAAGATACGCAGAATGTATTTCATTTGAAAAAATTCTCACTGGTTGCTGTCGCTTAAATTTATCTTTACATCATTTCTTTTGTCAGCTCTCTTTGTTGATATCAGCATGGAACGTGTGAGAGTTTTAATGCCATCACGCAATCCCTGTGGAAGTGATACGCCTGCTTACCTACAGTATTTATCTAGCTATGCAATTCTTTTTCCGTCAGACATACATCAACATGCATCGTCTTGGGATTGTCGTCGTTGATCATCCTCTACGCTTTTCAGGCATATTTCTTTTCTAACAAATACAAAACGTATAATATATTGCCAACAATAAATATTTGCTTTTTTCCATATGCTATTTATTCGTTTCTATAATCACGCAGGTTAAATAATGATTTGCGCTAAGAAGATTTGTAAGACAACAGTTAGAAATAAATAAATGGGGCTGTCGCTTTAACGATGTGCTACAGCCCCCTTTTGTTACCTAATTATATTCATCAAATATTCCAAGCTGCACTTGCAGAGCTTTTGTTATTTCAGCCATACTACTTTCTATTACTTGTCCATAACGCGAATTGATAATATCTGCTACCGGTAGCAATGTCACCTGCTCACATAACGCAAGACTATCTTTCTTCAATCCATCCTGTTCATCTACCTTAAGCAATACATGTGTTGGTAATGGCTTCTTTTCATCCACTTTGGATGTCAGCGGAACAACACTGATAACTTGACTATGATTATTGCATCTGTTGTTCGACACAATCACCACGGGACGAATCCCCGCCTGTATGCTATTACCTCTCGCTTGTCCCAAGTTTGCTGTTACAATTAAACCTCTATATAATCTCATATGTTCGATTCCTTTCTTAAAAATATTTCCTGCTACTACTACTCCATCCAGTCAGGAATTGAACTAATGAACTGTCTGTTTCGCACCAGTGCTAGGCAAAAGTTCGACGGCGATGTGGGTGCATCGGCTAGAACTTTTAACGACGCAATGGGGCGGAACAGGCAGTTTAGGAGTTCGATTTCTGGCCGGATGGAGTACTACTCAGTCAACAAAAATGTTCAAGAATCGAACCTCTACTCTAGCAATCTTTGTAATTCTTCATTATTTTCAATCAAATACTTGATACGGTTGATGATTTTTCGTACGGATGTTTCACTTTTTCCTTCCTCTCTTGCTACATCTGTATTTTTCATTTCTTCCAAAATGACCTTGCGGTATGTCTCTTTCTGCAAATCGGTAAACGAATCAATTAACTCATGCAGACGATCCATTACCTCATCATCTTCATCCACACAAGTGCCAACCAGTTCTTCTCGTTCCGTACCATCTTCTCCAACCAACTCATTCAGAGACATATTCCAATTCTTTTCAATCTCTGCTCCTGGATGCTGCATCTTCCACTTTTCAATAACAACCTTTTGCCAATCCTCTGTTTGAGGCTTACTATTTTTGATATTGTTATAGACCTCCGCATCATCCATGGCATGAAGCATCTTAATATCATCTGCCGTGACTCCATTTACTCCGGCTACCAGTTTAACCACTTGGAGTTTTCCGTCTTCTCCTGTGAATTTGTAAGTATAAGTACCTCTCTGCGTTGATGGTGTTTTCTTGTAAATCATAAGTGTTCCTTTCCGCCCAGATGCCACTGGCGGCGAGGAACCCATCAAAAAATCACACAACAATCAGACGGAAAATTGCAAGAGACAGCTATTATTTAAGTAATTGCTATACTCTATAATTCCTCGCCGTCATGTGTGCACCCAATCTGGCAATTCAATATTTGTTAAAAGTTTCTAACATTGAGATCTCAGTAGTATTTCAGTTACGATAACTGAGGAGATGTGATATAATAGGTTTGAAAGCCTCTCTGTTGATAGTTTGATTTTAGCAAAATAGGGAATTCGATAGTCGGAGTGGACTCGGAACAAACTCGGAAAGGAATAAATTGAAAGATATGACTAATGACAACTACTTTTTTGATATAAAAGATTTCTTTGATTTATTAAAAGAATTTACTTCCTACAATTTAACTGAATTGTATATGGCACTCACAAATCCATTTAACGAAATATACGGAATTAATATTCCTAGTGATAAGGATAGTATAGGGGACACCATACGTAGAAAAAAGAAATTACTAGATTTGAGAGTAAGAGAAAATGCGCTCTCAGAAGAAATGCTAGATAAGTTAGCACAGGTAATACGCACTGACATACTTAGAACCGCACCACAAAAAGAGCTTTTAATTGAGAAATTACTTTTTGCAGTACACTCCGACACCGTTATATTTACTACTAATGATTTTGAACTGTTATCTACACACAAGAATGATCCTGCCTATATTCTTACAAATATTTTTGCCAAAATAATAGCCACCTCTGATAAAACTCAAAAACTTATACACCCAAAGGGATTTGATCCATTTGAGAATTTTTCTTCTGAATTATTTGATAAGAAGCCTTTGTTAACAAACATAGGGAATACTCTGACTGAATTAAGTCGTAGCATGTATGATTCTATTATTAACGGTGAGAATTATGTTCCGGAATTAAGAAATGAACTTTTGTCGAATGGACATGAATATGAAGTGTTCAAAGATTTTACGCTTAATAAAAACTACGTGATGACAATTGAAAATAATGACACATTTCCTTTAGTTGATGAATTTGAAGAGGACGATAATTTGCTAATCATCGGAGAAGGTGGTGTTGGTAAAACCACTCTCTTAGTTAGCTATATGAAACTTTTCTTTACTTCAAATAATACCTCATTCAAATCCTTACCCCTATATGTCAAATTATCTAAATGTTCTGGTGGTTCAGACCCAGAGCATTGTATTTTGAACGAAATCAAACGTCAACTAGAGGTATTAGTAAAAGGAACTTCTCAATATAGTTCGAAGGATATCTTAGATGAATTATCCAGAGATACAAATGATTTTCCACAATATATATTGCTGTTAGATGGCTTTAATGAAATCACCACTAACGATAACGGAACCCTTCGTTCTAATATTTCAAAAGAAATTAATAAACTGCTCGAAATGAAAAACCTCCGGATCATTCTTGTTAGTAGAGCAACCGATTTTTCCGATTTAGATTTAGAATCATTCAAATCGCTTCATGCAACTGGAATTAATGAGAATGAAATAAGGGAATACCTATCTGCACTTTACCCTGAAGAAAAGGTATCTCTCATAATGGCGGACAATAATCTTACAGAGCATTTAAAAATACCTTTGTTTTTGGTTATGTTTTCATACTCAACTAATGAAAGTATTCCAAAAACTCGTGGTGCCATCTTATATAATTTTTACAACAGTAGAGAGTCTTTCTATAATGAGAAAAACAGACAATCTGTCAAAATGGAAAATCGAAAGATGCTCATAATTAACGCTTTACTTGATTTTGTTCTTCCTGATCTCGGATTTTACATGGAACAACACCAAAAATTTCATGTGGACGAAATCCTATTAGAAGACATAATTCAAGATAGCCTAACACATGCTCAAAAATATGTGCATCTGCGTACAGATTTATTTAGTACTTATAATCGCCGTCCGAATAACCTTAAACAGACATTATCAGATTTATCGACCAATATACATGATCTCACAATTTTAATAAGCGATTATTTAGGTATTTTATGCTATGATGCCGAAAATAATTATTATTTTGTTCATCAGTATATACGTGATTATTTTTCTTCATACCATTGCTTGCGTGAAATATACTACATTTCTAATACTCTAGAATCAAATGAAAGTACAGTAGGTACACTTATATCAAATTTTGGAGAGGAACTGTGGAATTCCGAAATAATTTCATTGTGTGCAGAAATTGTTGATTATTCAAAAGACTTTTCTGGAAAAGATTTCTTGCAAGAAGCTATTTCTTGCTTTTCTTTTGAACATGAAAGCCATTTAGAAGATTCTAATCTGCTATCAAACATACTAAATATTGCAATTAAATGGAGAAAAAATGATCTTTCATCGTTTAATCTCTCAAACCTAGATTTAACACAGTGTCATTTAAGCAATGTTAATTTCTATAATATAAGCAATAATCAAACGACTGATTTTATAAATACATGTATAGGACAGGACACATTTGCACTTGATGAGCATCTTATGTCTGTTGATACATGGTCTATTTCCGATGACGAAAAATATATCATAAGCTTTGCTTTCTGTGAATTCAAAATATGGAATATTGCTAACCAAAAATGTCTGCAAACGCGAGAAGTATGGGTGCCTAATCAAAGTCACATATCTGAAATAAAACTATGCAAAAACGGAACACTTGCTCTATTAACATTTGCTAATGATGACGAACAAATTATTCATATATCGACATTTGACCTTGCAAATTATGGGGAAATTTCCTATGATATTAAACTAGACGATTCAGAATTATATTATTTTTATTATGATGATGCTACGGATAAACTCATAGCTATAACTAATTCTGGACATATTTTGACTTATAAAATAAATAAACCAAAACCAGAAAAAATATATCCTAGCCTCTCAAGCGATTTCTTAGATAGGCTTCAAAAAGACTTTATTTCGAGAAAAAAAGTAAAAAAAGAACTAGGATATCCGTTAAAACGAATACACTTATTATGTGATAATAAGTTACTGTATCTTGAATCAGATGTTTTACCTCCATATTTCCATGGCTTGGACAATACTGTTATGAAAGGACCGGACTTTTATCCTAGTGTCGTTTCAAATTTTGAAGATATTAATTGTATCCCATCTTCAAAAAACGAATATGATAATACAAGGCATATTAATTTGTTTATATATGATATGAACAACCAGCAATTAACGCCTCTACAACTTGAAAAATATCCAGATGAAAAGACGTCTCTTGCATTAAATGCTGATATTACTGAGGATATACTGTCAAATTATGTCACTGTCAGTAAAACAAAGGATCGAATTGTATTACAGAATATGTGCGATATCTATGTATATGATATTAATGCGAAGGACTTTGTTTTCAGGAAAATAGTGCCTTTACCATTTGGAAGGAATCTATATGTAAAGTTTTGCCATAAAAATAACAACTACTTAACTTTGTATGATGACAGTATATATATTCATTATGATTTAAAAGAAAAGAAAATTCTACATAAGACAGCTGTTGGTAGCTCATTTTTCAAGAAGGTGATTCCAACTGCTTTATACCGTATTACCGAGCGATTAGATAAACCTAAAGGTTCTCTGGTTATTACGAATATATACACTGGATTAGAGAATTCTCTGGTTCTCTCATCATTAGATACTTTATTTAAAATGTTTGTAGACAATAAAAATACTGTAATTTATGCACTTTATCATAACGGAAGTATATTAAAAGTGGATGGTAAAAATTTAAGGTTTCTCTCCTGTTATAATTACTGTAATGGAAGACATGTCTCAGCAGCTTACTTCGACGAACAAGCGCAAAAGCTATGTATAGCCAGTGGTCCAAATCATTCATATTTGTACTCTTCAGACAATATTATAACTGTTATTGACTTTAAAAATAATGAATATTACTCTTCCATCCAAAAATATCCGACTATTGAAAGGATGCTATTAACATCTGATGAAAAAAATATTATTGCAAATTCAGATGACGTGGTGTATCTAATTGATACGCAGACATTACTTCAAAAGGATGTAATCCAGTCAAAAGAAAAACCGTATTATAAACCAATAGATATCTTTGAATTCGATGACTATATCTGTATTTCATATCCTCAATATGAAACCTATACATCGTTTGAAACAGGTGGTATCTTGGCTTGTTATCAAATAAAGGATAATGATTCTTTTAAATATGCCAAGGAAGTACTTTTACCGATTTATAAGCTTACAGATGAATCACCTCGTTTATTAGTTAAGTTAACCAGAAATTCTAGTATGAGTTATATTATGTCAATTGATAACACAGAAGAAAATATTGTATATTCCTTCCGGGATACTCCAGATGGGGAATTTGAACATGAAATAATACGGCCAATGACATATTGGAATTATGTGTACCTTGACGAAGGAAAAACATCAGATGGCGACTATTTATCTTGTAGAGATAATGACTTGATTCTTCACAATATATCTAGTGTAGGACATAATTGCATTGCACGTAAGAATCAAATAACAATGTATGAGATTCAAGGCAATACTGAAATAAGCTTTGATCTTATCGAAGAGCAGGGCACTGAATATATTGCCGCCTATTCCGAATCGCTTCATATGGTTTACATCTACAATAGAGTAAACCAAAAAATCTATACATGTGAAACAAACGGAAAGCGTGAATTCAGGACAGAGCCACTATTCCCTAATATACTCACTTTTAACTGCAAATTTGAATATGCTTCCGGTGCTACCTCATATATTCCCAAATACTTGCAGTATGAAATCCGTGAACAGTATCTAAACTATTATCAATCATAACAAGAACTAAGAACTCCGATGGAGCTGTCACTTTAACGAATGAAAATTCGTGAAATGGCGGCTTCATTTTTGTTGTTTTTATATATGATTTCAAGAAAAAGATCCTGATTATTTAACTATTCGAAGAAAAGAGCATACTTTAATAAGCCATTTTCTATGGCTTGTAAATTTGTTTTAAGATGTATAAAATTAAGTACTTTTCACAGGAAACAAATGCGTTTCGGTCCTGCCTTTTTGAATCTTATTATGAATCTTATTTACGATCTTTTTCTCTTTTACACCAACTGCCGAATTCTTTCGAGGTCTGGCAGTTATTTTTTGCATAGAAAAGGAGCTAGGCCCTAATTACTTAGTGCGACAGCCCCATTTCAGTCAGATATGTATTTTGTTACAAATAAAAACAGGAAATAATAATTTACCAACAACACTCAATAAAAACTTAGTGTTCCTGCAATAGTGTCTATATAATTTTTGACAATTCTGGAAACGCAGAGGTTATTTCTTCAAGTTGTGCCTTGTTACAATCCGCAAATTGTGACATTGTGATAAGGTCATATTCTCTCCATATTAAATCGGATTTTTTCTTTGATAAAACCTCAAACAGATATTTATCTTCCCACTCGTCAAGTATAATCCCGTTTCTCTTTAGAGTGTAGTATGTTTTCATAGTTAGGGCGTAATCATGTCCACATATGCTGTATAAATCATGGACTGTTTTGCTTTTAAGGTCATCTATGCTGAATATAGCGTTCTTAAAAAACATGGTATGCAACGCTACAGGAAAATGACAATTACTAAATGCCTCTTTGATAGAAGCTAAGGAGTGTATCTGGATACCGTATTTTTCACATATGCTGTCAAGTTCCGGCATTGTGCTTTCTCCCATATTACGGAACTTCAGTATTTCCTCTCGGGGATGTATTGATAACTGTGAGAGGTATAGTATGTTATTCCGTATAAGGACATTTTGCAGCCCCTTTGACATAGAAATATCATTTACAGATATTTCATTTTCCGGTGGATACAGGTATCCTAATGCGTTCAGTTCATCAGCAATGGCAAGTACATTACAATTTTTAGGACATCTATTTGCAAATGTCAGATAATTGAGTCCTTCAAGGTCTGAAACTTTGGTGATCTGTAAACACCATGACAGGGCTGTTTTGACTTCAGGAGAAAGGTTTAAGTCTTTAATATATGTTTCCATATCTCGCACCTCGTATTCATTAAACTATATCGGTTATGGTAAAGCACTTTTCCTTACAGAATAAAGAAAAGCAGCTAAAATAGTGCAGATCTAAATGATAAAAGATTGATTTAACTGCATAAATCAGTGCATGTCCTTATCCATATGTGTATCTGCCAGTAATTTTTCTATCAATGGTGACAATATAAACGATTCCGCAATGATTATCAATATCCTTTGCAGAAAATGGACCATTTGAGCAGAAAACGGACATTAAAACAGCTTTACCACACTTAATGGGTAAAGCTATGCAGAAAGTTGAGAAAGGTATACTATACCATTAGTTCTGAAATTCGGTGATGTGTAACCCCTGTGAGAGGGCTAATTTAACTTCCGAAGAAAGGTTGAGGTCTTCTATATATGTTTCCATATCTTGCGCCTTCGTACTTATTGAATTACATTGATTATAGAATAATACTTTTTCTTTACAGAATAATGAAAGCAGTTAAAATAGTGTGGCTTGAAATGATAAAAGATTGATTTAATTGCGTAAATCGGTCCATGCCCTTATCCATATTCGTATTTTCCAATAATTTTTCTATCAATGATGACAGTGCCGGAACACTTTCGGATATTACTTTGAGCTGCCTTTCATTGCAATCTGAAAGCTGCGAAACTGCAATGATCCCATATTCTTCAAGTAACTGAACAGATTTCCTTTGGGATATAATTTCAAACAGATACTGGTCATTCCAGTCGCAAAGGATCACTCCGTTTTTTCTTAGTATATGATATGTTTTCATGGTAAGGCAGTAATCCTGTTCGCATATATTATATAAATCATGGGCGGATTTGTTTCTGATATCATCTATATTAAATATGCCGCCTCTAAAGAATAGCGGGTACATTTTTCTGTGAAATTGAAATTCGCTAAATGCCTCTTTGATGGGAGAAAGGGAACGTATCTGAATCCCATATTTCTCACAAAGATTATCAATTTCTAACATAGCGTCTTTACCTACGTTCCGAAACTGCAATATTTCTTCTCTTGGATAAGCAGAAAGCTGTGAAAGGTATACGATACCATTTCTAAAAAAATATTCCGCATCTTCCTTGATATGGGAATGTCATAAATTGATATTGCGTTTTCGGCAGAAGGCTGATAACCTAAATCATTCAGTTTCCTTATAATCATAACCTTATTGTAACGTTTTGGAAGTTTGTTTGCTAATGTAAGGCAATTATACTCTTTCAGTTCTGAAATTTTGGTAATATGTAACTCCTGCAAGGCTTTTTTGCTCTGTATAGAATCGTAAAATTCTTGAATATCATTTTTTCATAAGTATTCCTCTGATTGCATTTGGATTAATGAAATTATAACATTCTTCTTTTTACAAATAAAGAGAGAACTGGTTTATATTTTGACCAGTCCTCTGGACAAAGAAAGATATGTTACCACAATTCTAATGAATCTTCCGCATCCACCCATGTCTGCATACCACCCTCAAGATACAATGTTGCATATTCAAGGGGTTTATCTATTGCCAAAGCATTTAAGGCACATTCAGAGCATGGTGTTGTTCTCAATCCTTCTTCTGCTTTTCCGCAGTCTATTCGTAAGGTGTTAGTCAATATCTGTGTTGGTATGCGTATTCCCCACAATTATGAACATCGAAATATCAGCCTTTGTATGTTGCGCCAACACACTTATTGACTAACACCATTCGTAAAATATATCCGTTGAATGAAGTTATATCAATACAGTTATGGAGCATATTATACGCTGCATAAATGAAACTCATATCTTATCAGTCCTCCTTGTCTGTGTTTTGGAGAGATTTGTGAAAGTATTCCAATCAGTTCTTCCTGTCCTGTTCATTTCATGTTATAATTTGTTACAGGTTTTTCTTTCCCTTATTTTTGCCCTTATGAGGGTTCGTAACACGAGGGAAAAGGATATAACACAAGGGAAAGCATAAGGGCAAACTCACTTGCTATAAATTTAGTGTTTTCAAGGGTTTGCGAACTTTTTGGAGATAAGATATAATAGTTATTAAATGCTATAAAAAGTGTCTTATCAGAATTCTAGTTTGTTGGGAAGATGTAGGAAGAAAATTAGGATTTTACGGAGGAATTAAATGGATTCAAAACTTTTCTATAAAGCGATGTCAGAATTTTATGATTTAATAGATATTGTCTATTTTAGAGATTACGATAACAGTCCAAGAAAGGTAGTATTTGAAAGTATTGGCAATGAAGAAAAGGTTTTAGATTTGTGTACTGGTACAGCGACAAATGCATTAAAAATTGCAAAATCAAAGCCTTTGTCTGAAGTAATCGGCATAGACTTATCAAAGGATATGTTGAAAATTGCTCAAGGTAAAGTTAAGAGGTCTAAAGTGCAAAATATAAAATTATACCATATGGATGCAACCAATATGAGGTTTCAAGATAAGTTTTTTGACAAGATACTTCTTTCATTAGTTTTACATGAGGTTGAGGAAAATCTGGCAGAAAAAATTCTTGCTGAAGCTAAAAGAGTATTAAAAGATGATGGTGATATTATTGTTACAGAATGGGAAAAAAGCAGGAAATTTTCTCACAGAGCATTATTTCTACCTATAGATATTTTAGAACCAAAGCCTTTTAAGTCATTTATAGAAAAAGATTTATATCGTTATTTTGAACGATATGGTTTGAAGGTGGTGTCAGAAGTACATTGTGATTATTCAAGAGTATTAAAACTCAAAAGGTCAGAGTATTGAGTTAAACAACTTGGAATTTTGTGAAGACAGCATGTATCGGAGTATTTTTTGCTTATGTAGATTAAAAATTGCTCTATTTTATCTTTGATAATCGGACATGGATTGATTATATGATGCTTTAATTACCCTTTGGGCATCTATTTTATTATAATAATGGAGAGACAAATTATATTCATTAATGTTTCTTGGAAATTACGGAGGAGACAAAATGATATTTGAAGAGAGGGAAATAAATTTAAAAGACGGCCGCATTTGCACACTTCGCTCTGTCGAGATAAGAGATGCAGAAAGTATGATAGAATATCTTCAAATGGTATCTTCGGAGACTCCATTTCTTCTTAGAAATGGGGATGAGGTTACTTATACCGTTGAAGCAGAGGAACAGCTTTTAGAAAATAAAAGAAATACTCCACGTGAAATAATGATGGTGGCGCAAGTGGAAGGTATTATTGCAGGAAATTGTGGAATTGAATCTATTGGCAGTTTAAGGCGTGTTTATCATAGATGTGGTTTTGCAATAGCGCTTAAGAAAGATTATTGGAACCTTGGTATTGGTTCTGCAATGATGGATTATGCTTTTTACCTAGCAAAAAATATGGGATATGAACAAGTTGAACTGGAAGTGGTTGAAGGAAATACCCGCGCAAAGAATTTATATGAGCGATTTGGGTTCAGAGAAACAGGGAAAAATTTACGTGCTCTTAAATATGATGATGGTAGCTATAGAGATGAGTACAAAATGGTAAAGATTTTGGCAGATTAACAGTGCAGTTTATCAGAGAGAAACACAATAAAAAACAAATTCGGGCTTAAAAGGAGAAATGCAAAAAGCGGAATCTTACAAAAGGCTAATGAAGGGAGAATAATTCAATGAAAGAATTTAGTCAAGAAGCAGAACAGGTCATGATTGAGCGTTTCGGGAAAGATACGATTATATCATTAGCAACAACGGAAAATGCAACGCCTTATGTGCGATACGTCAATGCCTATTACGAAAATGGAGCATTTTATGTCATTACCCATGCACTCTCAAATAAAATGAAGCATATAAAAGATAACCCTGTTGTTGCAATCGCCGGCGAGTGGTTTACAGCACACGGGAACGGCGTCTGTCTGGGTTATTTCGGGAAAAAAGGGAATGGTGTAATTGCTGAAAAGCTGAAAAAAGTCTTTGCTGAATGGATTGATAACGGTCATACTGATTTTAACGATGAAAACACCATCATTCTGCGTGTGGAATTAACAGATGGCCTGTTGCTCTCGCATGGTACAAGATATGAGTTTTAAATTTTCAAATTTCCTACTGTGTTAGGTCAAGTATTATTAAAGCTTATCCTAACCGTTTGCAGGTAGGCTGCTTAAGGAGGCTCCATGAAAGGATTTAACCGGCAAAACAAATTATTTTCCCTCTGCGGTTTGAATTGTGGGCTTTGCCCCATGTTTTTGAATCAATATTGTCCTGGCTGCGGCGGCGGTGAGGGGAACCAGTCTTGTAAAACCGCAAGGTGCAGCATGGAGCACGACAGTGTCCAATACTGTTTCCAATGCAGCGAATACCCTTGCGAAAAATACGATCATATTGACGATTTTGATTCCTTTATAACACATCGAAATCGAAAATCCGATATGGAAAAGGCCAAATGCCTTGGAATAGACGCTTATAATGCAGAGCAGGTGGAGAAGGCCAACATTCTGGAGGTTTTATTATCCAATTATAATGATGGCCGCAAAAAGACACTCTTTTGCGTAGCCGTCAACCTGCTGGAATTGCAAGAACTGCAAACGGTTCTTAAAGAAATTGACCGTAAACCTGATATGGAAACACTGACGCTCAAAGAAAAAAGCGTTTTTGTTGCTGGATTACTGCAGGATGCAGCGGCAACGAAAAATATTGATTTAAAGCTACACAAGAAAAAGAGATAATGTATTTGAAAAAGCGCCACATATCTTTTATAGCGCTTTAAATTTGAAGTGCCGTAATATGACTATGGAATCTGATGACAGGTACTCTCGGTGGTGTCTGTATCATTTCTTCGGCGGTCATTAACGGCAACACCTATATCCGCACAGTCATGGGATCTACTGAGGAGGGCAGATTCCAGGACAGTATTGATATTATTGATGCAAAGAAATCCCATTGAACAAATAATGAGTTCTGATTTTCTTGACACATAAATATTACGGGTGTAAGATAAATGGAATAAAAGGTACTGTATCTACAGACGCAAGCGTGCGGCAGCACGGTTTTTACAAATGGATGGCGGAAAATACCGATATCGGCATTTTCCGCCTAATGCCGATATTTTTTTAATGCCGATATTTTCATAAAAACCATATAGATGCGGATATTTTCTTAAAAATA
>ERZ808051.899-NODE-899-length-24586-cov-6.433555_pt1 | contig 24586 bp, 24 predicted proteins | sample MGYA00380199_ERZ808051 | MGnify/ENA primary metagenome ERZ808051 (study PRJEB31490, sample SAMN06133391) | mouse gut metagenome | isolation source: J11 | host: mice | place: China: Chengdu | collected 2015-05 ...
CGACTTGCATGTGTTAAGCACGCCGCCAGCGTTCATCCTGAGCCAGGATCAAACTCTCAATAAAATGGTATCTAAACAGCCATGCTGCTTAAATCAATCTTATTGAAGCTTATCTTAGCTTCAAAGAAATAATTGACGTTGTCCAACAAGCTTCTTTCGAAACTCACTTAAAACAACCAATCCTTCTGGTGCTTCGTGTTTGTCACGTTGTTTAATTTACAAGGTGCACACCGCTTACCGCGCGGCGGGCTTTGATCTTACCACACTTTCAAGCCTTTGTCAAGAACTTTTTTCAAGTTTTTTAAACTTTTTCGTTCTCTCATTCGCAGCTCTCAAGGCGGCGGTTGCTGTCGCAACGGTTTCACATCTTACCACACCTGCCAGCCTTTGTCAAGAACTTTTTTCGACTTTTTTCAAAGTTTTTTCGTTCCCGACCCGGCCCAGCCGCTTCAGATGCCCCGCTCTCGCGGACAGCTTGGACATAATAACACTTCATTTCCCCTTTGTCAAGCGTTTTATTCGATTTTTTTGAGATTTTTTTCGGGGAATTTCCTGACCCCAATATCTTTGGCTCAGGCCGGTCTCCTCACACAAGATATGCCAGTTTTCCGTCTCCGTCGAAAGAGTCTTTCTCCCATCCACAGCAGGGCGGGCAGCAAAAACCCCAGTGCCAGGTTGCCGGCGGGGACCAGGCGGCTGTTCCACAGCTCCGCCGTTCCGGCGGCGGGAAAGAGGACCAGCGCCCCTGCCGTCCCCAGCACAACCGCGGCCCAGGGTATCCAGGGCAGGGCCTTTGGGGGCAGCAGCTCCGCCGTCATGGCCCGAAGGGCAAAAATCAGCACCCCGCCCATGGTCAGGTCAGCGAAGGTCCACAGGGCGGTGACCACCCCCTCCACCCGCTGAAAGGCCCCCTCCACCCCCACGCTCTTGGCCAGGGCAAAAAAGGGGTTGTCCAGCCGGGCGGCCAGCGCCGGCCCCAGACTGCCCAGAATCACCGCCTGGGCGGCGGCCAGCAGCAGTGCGCCCCCCAGCCCCCAGAACAGCCAGTGCCAGTTTTTGTTCTCCCCCTGGTCCCGCACGTCCCCCATTAGAAAGGGGAGGAACAGCCCCCAGCCCATCACGCCGGCGGCAGACAGAGCGGCCTGGAGCACCGGACCGGCCTCAGACCACCACAGGGGGAGCAGCCGCTCCGGCCGGGCCTGGAACAGGGACAGGCCCAGCACCACCCCGGCGGTGAGGAGCAGGGCGGTGAGGAACAGCTGCCCCGCCCGGGCGAAGGCGGCCAGCTTCCCCCGGCCCATCCACAGCAGAACGGCCGCCGCCGACAGCAGGAAGAACCACAGGGCCCCGTCCCGCTCCCCGGAGGCCAGCAGCCGCTGGGCGCACAGACGCAGGCGGAGGGAGAGCAGAAACAGCCCCCATACTATATAGAGTAGAAGCACCCCGCCCCCCAGCCAGCGGCCCAGCAGCCCGGTCATTTCCCGGGCCAGACCCTCCCGGCCCGCCAGGGAGCCCAGCAGCCAGCCCGCCGCCAGCACCAGAGGGGCGGCCAGCACCACCGCCAGCCAGGCCCCCTTGCCCGCCCCCGGGAGGAGCAGGGCGGGCAGCAGCTCCGCCGCCGGAGCCATCACCCCCGCCCACAGCAGGGCCATCAGCTGGGTGCGGGAAATTTTATCGTCTTTCATGTTTCCTCCATGTCCCGTTTATCCTGTGCAGGGGCGCACATTGTGCATCCGTTCAACAGCAGGCAGATTTCGCGGGCGGACAATGTCCGCCCCTACCGGATTTTTACCTCAACCTGAATCTCCACCGGCACCTGGGAAAACCGCTCCGGCCAGTCCGTCTGGACCCCCTGCCACCGGGCAGGGTGGAGCATCCCCGCTTTTGCCCCCAGTCCTGTGCAGTCCGTGCCCCAGGCCCGGAGCTGTTCCAGGGCTCCCTCCAGCCGGACCCGCTCCCGCCGCGCCACCTCCGTCCGGAGGGACTCCAGCCCCTGACCGGCCGGCCGGGTCCGGTACTCCGACAGGCGGACCTCCACCTTACAGGTCAGCTTCAGGGCAGAGGGGACATCCCCCTGAAATTCCAGGCGGCTTTTTGTACAGGCGGAGGTCACCTTTACCGACACCGGCCCCTCCGGCAGCTCCACATCCAGCACGTCCGCCGAGGAGCCGCCAGCCAGCAGCTCCAGCCCCTTGGCCGCCTCCCCCTCCAGAAAGCCCGCCAGAACGTCCCCCTTCAAGACACCATAGCCCTGTTCTGCCAGGACGGCCCCTCCCTCCCCGGCGGGGGAGAGGGCGGGGACATAAGCGGAGCCCAGCTCCAGCAAATCGGTATACACCTCCCCGGCGGTGCGGGTAAGGTTGGCAATGCCCATTTTGCTGTCATTTTGAATGGTCTCCAGCCGGGTGTCGATCCCCTCGTCCCCGCCGGCGGACAGGGCGTCCCGGGCGGAGGCCCCCCGGACCAGCCACAGCTGGGCCCCCAGGCCCAGCTCCGCATCTCTGGAAAAATAGTCCAGCACCGGCCGGACCCCCTCCTTTGCCAGCTCCTCGCCGACCAGGAGCTGGTCTACATAGCCGAAAAAGACAAAGCTGTCGCTCTGGCCCTGCATGGCCAGGCAGGCCGCGCTGAGGGACGGCCGGTCCGCCGACAGGGTGAGGGCGGGCTCCCCGTCGCCCTGGAGGCCCTTCGCCCGGGGGCCGGTGGAGCCGGTGACCGCCACCCCGGCGGGGGAGGGGTCCACCCCCAGGGTGCGCAGCAGGGCCATGTCCCCCATCTCCCGGGCGGTGGGCAGGCCGGAGCAGCCTGTGAGGAGGAGCGCTGTTATAGCTGCCAGAAGCGGGGCGGCACAGAGGCCGCCCCCTGCGCGGGCGTGTCTCATTTCTGATTCCTCCTGTTCCGGGTTTTCACAGGTCCGTCCCGCCACTTCATCCTGGGCAGGGGCAGGCGAAAGAGGCTGGGGTGGCCCCGGGGCACCCTGGTTCCAGTGGTAAAGGGGGCCAGGTAGGGCACGCCGAAGGACTCCAGCCCCGCCAGGTGGTAAATCAGCCCGGCGCACCCCAGGGCCAGACCGGTGAGGCCGCCCAGGCTGGCTAAGATCGCCAGCAGGAACCGCCACAGCCGCAGGGCGTTGCCGAAGTCCTGACTGGGCATGGTGTACCCCGCCACCCCGGCAATGGCCACGGCGATAAGGACGGCGGGGGAGACGATATGGGCCTCCACAGCTGCGTTGCCCACCACCAGTCCCCCCAGGATGGAGACGGTGGCCCCGATGGGGCCGGGGAGGCGCAGGCCGGCCTCCTGAATCACCTCGAAGGCCAGCAGCATAATGAGCACCTCGAAGATGGTGGAGAAGGGCACCTCCTGCTTGGCGGCCACGATGGACAGGGCCAGCTTGGGGGGGATGGCCTCGGGGTGGAAGGTGACCAGAGCGATATACAGCCCGGGCACCAGCAGGGTGATGAGGGCACACAGCCAGCGGATGGCGCTGAGGGCGGAGGCCACCAGCCAGTGGTAGGCCCGGTCCTGGCCCGTTTTAAAGAACTGGTCGATAGTGCCGGGGAGCAGCCAGCCCAGGGGGATACCGTCGGCAAAGAGGCCCACCCGGCCCTCCAGCAGGCCCTGACAGAACCGGTCGGGCCGCTGGGTATAGGGCATCATGGGAAAGGGTGATTTTCCCGCATCCACCAGATACTCCTCCAGGTTGCCCGCCGCCTCCACGCCGTCGATGTCGATGGCGTCCAGCCGCTGTTCCAGCAGGGCCACGGTGTCCGGGTCGGCAATGCCGTCGATCCACAGCACATCCACCGGGGTGAGGGACTGCCGGCCCACAATGTGCTCCCGGATTTTCAGCTCCGGGGCCCGCATCCGCCGGCGGACCAGGGAGGTGTTGGTGCGCAGGCTCTCCACAAAGGAGTCCCGGGCCCCCTTCAGGGCGGGCTCGTTCTCCGGCTCCCCCACCGACCGCTTTTCCTCGGTAGCCACGGGGAAGACCAGGCAGTCGTCCCGGCCCTCCAGAAAGAGGGCGCAGGAGCCGTTGATCAGAGCGAAGGCCACCGGGTCCACCTCGGTCTCCCGCTGGGCGGCCTGGGCGTAGAGGGCGCCCCGCTCCAGCAGGGCGAACAGCTCCCCCTCGGGGACGGAAGCCAGCATGGGGTCCTGGGCCAGAGGGCGCAGGACATAGTCGTTCAGCCGCTCCGTCCGGGCCTGGCCGTCGATGTAGCAGACGGTGGCCCTGCGCTGGCTGTCCCCGTGGAGGAAAACCTCCCGCTTGGAGAAGTCCACGCAGTCAGAAAAAACCTCCTCCAGCCGGGCCAGGGACAGCGGGCCGGGGAGCCGGGGTTCCTTTCTGGGATGGGGCGCGTTGGCCTCCTGTCTGGACATAAAAACCCCCTCCTTTCGCCTTAGTGTGCCGAAAGAAGGGGCAATCTATGCGTCGGATTTTTCTTGCTCTTTTCCGTATAGATGTGCTATAATTCTGGTATAAAACGATTGGAACACGGTTGAGAAAAGGAGTTGAAGCTATGTCACTGCCCGCAGAAAACGCCCGCTGCACCTTTGCCGATGTCCTCAGCTGGAGCGGGAACGACCGCTGTGAGCTGATCGGCGGCAAGGTCTTTCTCATGTCCCCGCCATCCAGCCGCCATCAGGAGGTCTGTTTTGAGCTCGGCCGGCAGCTGGGCAATTTCCTGGAGGGAAAGCGCTGCAAGGTCTACCCAGCCCCCTTTGGTGTCCGCCTGTTCGAGCGGGAGGGGGACCGCCTTGAAGACGTGGACACCATGGTGGAGCCCGACCTCTCCGTCATATGCGACCGCAGCAAAATCGACAAATACGGCTGCAGGGGGGCTCCCGACCTGGTGATTGAGGTGCTTTCCCCCTCCACGCAGCGCCATGACCGACTTGTGAAGCTGGGCCTGTATCAGCGGGCCGGCGTACGGGAGTACTGGACGGTAAACCCGGAGGATATGACCGTACAGGTCATGCTCCGGGATGAAGGCGGCATTTTGCAGCTCCACGAGGTGTATGAGCGGGACGGTTTGGCGAAGGTCAACGTCCTGGACGGATGCTTTATTGAGCTGGTCAAGGTCTTTTCCGAATAAGCAGCAGCGGACCGCCCCAAAGCGGTCCGCTATTTTTGTATTCTCTCCAGCCGTTTCAGCAGGGCCTGGGCGGCCACGCCGGTAAACAGTCCGGCCAGGACGCCGGCAATCACCAGGTAGGGCAGCCAGGCCAGCACCGACCAGGAGCGCAGGACAGCGGCGGCGGCCAGCAGCTGGCCCAGGTTGTGGAAAATGGCAGCCACCGGGCTGGCCAGCCAGATTTGACGCTCTGTCAGCAGCCTGCCCAGCAGGCACAGGACGCACCAGCTCAGCAGCCCTCCGGCGGCGCTGTAGAGCAGGGTCATCATCTGCCCGGAGAACACCGCCCCCAGAAACACCCGGGCGGACAGCACCAGAAGGGCGTCCCCCGGGCCCAGGGCAAACATGGCGTAGACGGTGACGATGTTGGCCAGCCCCAGCTTCACCCCCGGAACGGCGGTGAGCGCCGGTATCTGTGCCTCCGCCATAAAGATGGTCAGGGCGATGGCGGTGAGCAGGGCCAGGCGGGTGATCCGCCCCGCCCCCTTAACCGGCCGCCCCATCCAAGTCCCCTCCTCCGCTCACAATTTCAATCATCAGCCTGTGGGGCAGGCAGATAATGGGCACGGCTCCGCCGGAAATCCAGCCCTGTTTGACGCACACCTGGTCCGGGCAGTCGGCCGCCGAGACCCGGATGCGGCCCCGCTCCACCTGTACGGTATTGCTCCCGCTCTCGTCCTCCAGAACGAGGGATCGGGGTTCGTCCACTTGATCCAGGTCGATCTCCTCCAGCAGGACGCCGTCCCGGGTGATGCGGGCCACGGGAGTCCGGGCCTTCGGACCCTGAAACAGGAGAACGGCCGCCGAGGCGGCCACCGCCGCCAGCAGCAGAAATAAAATCACCCTGGTCTTCATTCCAGCACCACTACCTCCCGGTCCTCATACCCCTCCGCCAGGGAAAATCGGCCCTCCAGCCCGGCGGTGCGGTAGATTTCCCCCGCCTCCGTCACAAAAACCGCCTCAAACTCCAGCTCGGGGTGGTCCCGCCAGAATTGGGCTCCGTCCTCCAGGCCCATGACGAACAGGGCGGTGGACAGCCCGTCACAGGTGAGGGCGGAGGGGGAGACCACCGTCACCGAGGCCAGCCCGGACCGGGCGGGGGCTGCGGTGTCCGGGTCCAGGATGTGCCAGTAGGTGATTCCGTCCTGTTCAAAATACCGCTGGTAGCCCCCGGAGGTGCCCATGGCGCAGTTCTCCAGCTCCACTACCGCAAAATAGCTCCCCGGCTGGGCCGGGTCCACCACCCCGATGCGCCAGGGTTTTTCCCCGGGCTTGCTCCCCACGGCCACGATGGTGCTCTGGCCCAGGTCCAGCAGGGCGGAGGTAATGCCCACGCCCCGCATCTCCCCGGCCAGCAGGTCCCCCGCAAAGCCCTTGGCCACCGCGCCCAGGTCCATCTCCATGCCCTGAGGCAGGGCGGCGCCGCCCCGGTGTCTCTCTCCCGCCCAGTCCGACAGCGCTACCGCGGTGTAGTCGATCTTTTCCGCCAGCTCCGCAAGCTCGCTGTCGGAGGGGACCCGGTGCTCCTCCTGGGTAAATCCCCAGGCTTTCACCGCCGGATAGGCGGTAATATCCAGTGCCCCGCCGGTGGTCTCGCACAGGGACAGGGCGTCATGCAGCAGGGCAAGGACAGCACTGTCCGGCACCTCGACCCACTCTCCGCTAGCGTGGTTGACGGCATAGACAAAGCTGTCCTCCCGGGTGGCGGACAGCTGGCTGTCCAGCTCCGCCAGCCTGTCTGTCAGCCCCCCTAAAACGGCTCTGGTCCCCCCCGTGTTCCCATCATAGGCGGTCAGCTGTATGACGGTGTCCATGGCGAAGGCCGTGACCTCCACCGGCTCCGGGGCCCTTTTGCAGCCCGGCAGGGTGAGCAGGCTCAGGGCCAGCAGGGCGCACAGCAGCCTTTTTTTCATAAGATTTCCCGGTACATGGCGGCGGCGTCCGCCTTGCCCACGTTGTCGGCCACCACCAGCACCTCCACCTTCACGGTGTTCTGCCCGAATTTCAGCTCTACCCGGTCGCCCACTTTCACGTCGTAGCTGGCCCGGACGGGCCGGCCGTTGACGGACACCCGCTCGTTGTCGCAGGCCTCGTTGGCCACCGTCCGCCGCTTGATCAGCCGGGACACCTTCAGCCACTTGTCTAAACGCATACTGTCTCCTCCAAAAAATGAAGGGCGCCGCAGAACAGCGCCCTTAGTGTATCCAGTTCGGTCAGCGGGCAACCGCGTCCTTCAGGGCCTTGCCGGCCTTGAACACCGGGGCCTTGGAGGCGGGGATGGGGATGGGCTCCTTGGTCTGGGGATTGCGGCCCATGCGCTCGGCGCGGACCTTCACCTCAAAGGAGCCAAAGCCCACCAGCTGGACCTTCTCGCCCTGGCGCAGGGCCTCGGAAATGACATCGATGGTGGCGGTAACCGCCGCCTCGGCGTCTTTTTTGGACATCTCGGCCTGCTCGGCCACTGCAGCGATCAATTCCGTCTTGTTCATGTTTTCTCCTCCTGTGCATTTAATTTGACAGCCTGCGGGCTGCCTGAAATATACTTAAAACCCTCTGCCGATCTGTATTCACAGCGGTTGACCGCCGCCCTGACCCCCTTGGCCGGGCAGACCGTCTCCTGTTCTGTAGGTACACATCCCTCAGGCGTTAAGTCTCCTGTTCCTTCGCCCTGCGCCAGAGCGTCTCCAGCTCGGGCACGTCCAAGGCGTCCAGCGGCCCCTCCGCCAGCGCCTCCACGGCGCGGAAGCGGCGGATGAACTTCTCGCAGGCCCCCTGCAGGGCGGCCTCGCCGTCCACGCCGGCGAACCGGCCCGCCTTTACGGCGGCAAAGAGCAGGTCGCCCAGCTCCTCCTCCACATTGGAGTCCTCCCGGACGGCGGTCCTAAACTCCTCCAGCTCCTCCGACAGCTTGTCCAGGGCGGGGGAGACCTCCCTCCAGTCAAAGCCCGCCTTGGCGGCCTTGCTCTGGAGCTTGGCGGCCCGCGTCAGGGCGGGCAGCGCCCGGGCCACGCTGTCCATGGCGTCGCCGGCGGTGGACTGGCCCTTTTCCTTCCGCTTCTGGGCGTCCCAGGCGGACAGGGCCCCGTCGGGGTCCCGGGCCTCCACCGTCCCAAAGACGTGGGGGTGGCGGTAGACCAGCTTTTTACAGATACCGTCCACCACGTCGTCAAAGCCAAAGGTGCCGGCCTCCCGGGCCATGGAGGCGTGGAACACCACCTGGAGAAGCACGTCGCCCAGCTCCTCCTTCAGGTTGTCCATGTCCATGCGGTCGATGGCGTCGGCGGCCTCATAGGCCTCCTCCAGCATATTGGCGCGGATGGACTGGTGGGTCTGAGCCCGGTCCCAGGGGCAGCCCCCGGGACCGCGGAGCAGCTGCATGATGTTCAGCAGGTCCTCCACGCCGTAATTTTCCGCCATTTGAAAATTTACCACAATTTCGCTTCCTTATCAAGTCTTTTTATATATTTTTATTCTTTTTCGTGAAAGGGACGGATTTCCCGGGGAATCATATGCCAAATTCTTACAGCCGGAGCAGCTTTGCGATCTTGTTCCCCTTGGGCATCAGGGCCAGATCGTCCCGGGAGATGGCCCGCAGGGCCACCACCAGAACGCCGTAGACAATCACGGCAATCCCGATGGCCCCCAGGGTCATCAGGGCGTTGCCGGTGCGGCTCAGGCCCAGCACCTGTTTTGCCGTCTGGTCGATGGCGCACAGCATCGCGCCCAGCCCGCCCGGGTCCTTGCCGGCGGCCAGGGCGGCCTCCAGGCTCTTTTTGCCCAGGGCCAGGGCAATCTTGGACCCCAACCCGTACACCGCCCAGGCCGACCCGCCCATGAGGGCGGAGGCCAGGAAGGGCTTGAGGAAGATGTCCAGATACCGGGGCCGCCGGGGGATCACCCGGGCAATCAGCACCAGGTCCAGCCCCAGGCACAGGCCGAAGCACAGGATATTCCCCAGCGGGGCCCCGTATATCCCCACCTTGGGCATGGCCACCACATGGTAGTTGGTAAAAATTTTCACACCGCCCCCCACCACCATCACCAGGATGGGCAGGTTGACAAAGCCGTAGGCCTGGAGCACCGAGTTGCACACCAGCATCATGCACACGAATACGGTGGCCAGCCCCAGGGTGGACAGCAGCGGCCCGGCCAGGTCCTTCTCCAGGGCGGGGTAGAGCAGCTGCATAATGGGCCGGCCCATGACAAACAGCCCCACCCCCATGGGGAAGGCGATCAGGGCGGTAACCCGCAGGGCGGAGGCCGACACCCGGCTTGCCCCCCGGCGGTCCCGCCGGGCCAGCGCGCCGGACACGGCGGGAATCACCGAGGCGGTGATGGCCGCCATGAGGGAGGTGGGCAGGTTATAGATGTTCAGGGCTGCGCCGTAGTTGCCGTAGAGGGAGCGGCTCACCGACTCCAGCAGGGCATAGACCTCCAGGGCGGCGCTCTCCAGCCCGCCGGCGGCCGTGCCGCCGGCCAGGGCCTTCTGTGCCGCCTCCACCTGCTGGGACAGCACCGCCATAGTGGCCTGTGTCCCGGTGGGCAGCAGGGCCTTCCAGGCCGAAACCGCCTGCTCCAGGGGGGCGAAGTCCACAAAGGAGAAGCCGGAATACAGCGCCCAGCAGGCCTGGTCCTCCAGCAGCACCCGCTGGAGCTGGCCCTGAACCAGGGAGGAGTCGATCACCGTGACAATGCCCACCATGGAGGAGCTGAGGGTGATGGGGATGGCGATGCGCAGGATGTCCCGGACGATGTCGCCGGGGGCGTCGGGCTCATCCCGCTCCAGCTGCCGGCTGTGGTCCCCCTTGAAGGCGTAGTTGAGGACCATGTACACCAGGGCCACCATGGTGCCCACCGTCACGCCGGTGATGGCGCCGGCGGCGGCGGTCTCGGGGGGCTGCCCCCCCTTCACCAGCCACCAGGCCAGGGTCAGGCCGATAATCAGCTTGCACAGGGCCTCGATAATCTGGGAGATGGAGGTGGGGGTCATGTTGAGGTGTCCCTGGGTATACCCCCGCAGGGCGGCCAGACAGCCCACGCACACCACCGCCGGAGACAGGGCCCGGATGCCGGGGGCGGCCTTGGTGTCGTGCATCATCTCGGCCAGCATATCGGCCTTGAAGTACATCACCAGGAAGGACACCAGCCCCAGGATCACGAACATCCCCAGGGCCAGCTGGAAGGTGCGGCGCACCTGGCCCCGGCGGCCCTGAGCGTTGGCCTCGCTCACCAGCTTGGACACCGCCACCGGCAGGCCGGCGGTGGAGATGGTGAGCAGTACCGCGTAGATGTTATAGGCGTTGGTGAAGTCGGTATTTCCCTGGGCCCCGATAATGTTGACCAGGGGAATCTTGTAGAACATACCGATGAGCTTCACCACCAGGATGCCCACCGCCAGGATGGCCGCCCCGCCGAAGAAGGTATTTTGTTTTCCGCTCCCGCGGGAGGGCGCGTCATATCGGGCCATAGGCCGCCTCCTAAACATTTGAATCTGCTATCTGTCGTCCTGTTCTTTCAGCCGGACCAGCCCCAGCCCTCCGGGCAGCTCGATCAAGGGTCCTGCAAGATCATCGCTATCCAGCAGAAGCAGCCCCGGCCGGCCCTGGGTCAATTCTATGACTTGGGAGCCGTCGTCATAGGGGTGGCAGTCCCGCTCCAGGATGGCGAAGGGTCGCACACAGGCCGGGACGCCCTTTCGCAGCATCCGCAGCTTGGTATGGTCGTCCTCCTCCATCCCGGTCTGGATGGCTTTCACCGCCGGGAACTGCCACAGCTTTTCCGCCAGCTCCCGCAGCTGGGCCGCTCTGCCCGGCAGGAAGATGGTGTAATTACCCTCGTCCACCACCTCGCGCTCCGGGATGATGATAGAGTAATTGAACTGGCCCCCATCCGGGTACTGGTTCATCCAGAAGCCCCGGACCTCCTCGTAACCCCCGAAGTCGTACAGGGTCTGCTTGTAGTCGTGGGAACGGTGAGTGGTATAGCCCAAAACAAAATCGCTGTCCAGCTTTTTCTGGTTCCAAGCGGCGATCTCTGTCTGAGACAGCCCTTCATCTTCCCAGCAGCCGTCCAAAAACTTCAGGCCAGTCTTGGCCAGATGGGCGTCGAAGTCCGCGATAAAGTCCGGATAGAGGTCTTTCCTCAGAAATTGCAGCGACATCTCAAAGTAGGCGGGCATTACTTCCCTCCGAAGATATGGGGCAGAGCGTAGTTGTTTACCTCGGCCCGGATGCGGTCCATATCCAGGGTGAGGAATGTCCCATTTTCATATATGATTTTTCCCCGGGCCATATTCATCACCACGTTGGACGGGGCGGCGGAGTAGACCAGGTTCTCCATGATATCGTGGCAGGGAAACAGATTGGGGGCGGTGAAGTCCACCAGAATCAGGTCAGCGATTTTGCCCGGGGCAATCACCCCAGCGTCCCGGCCCAGGGCGCGGGCTCCGTTGACGGTGGCCATGGCCAGAATCTCCACCGCGGACAGTTGTCCGTGGTCCTCCCCAAAGCTGTAATTTTGGATCAGAGCGGCCACCTTCATCTCCTCGAAGATGTTGTGGCTGTTGTTGGAGGCCACCCCGTCGGTGCCCAGGGCCACGCTCATGCCGCACTCCCGCAGGAAGAACAGGGGGGCCACCCCGGACATCAGTTTCAGGTTGGACACCGGGTTGTGGACGGCGGTGACCCCCCGCTTGGCGAACAGCTCCGCATCCCCGCCGGACAGATAGACGCAGTGGGCGGCGATGCCGCCGTTTTCCCACACACCGTACCGGTCCAGCAGGGCGGCGGGGGTTGCGCCGTATTTTTCCAGACACTTCTCATGCTCCGAGGCGGTCTCGGACACATGGACGTGCATCCCCAGGCCGTGCTTTTGGGCAAAATCCGCCACCCACTCCCACGCCGGGGGGCAGGAGGTGTACTCCGCGTGGATGGAGGCGTCCACCTTGATCTGTCCGTCCCCGGCGTTGTGCCAGTTTTCATAGAGGCGGATGTGGTTGGCGCAGTCATTGCACTTTTCCGGGGAAAAATCCGCCGGGTCGCCGAAATACACCGCCCCGCAGGCCAGATTGGCGGAGATGCCCGCATCCAGCACGGTCTGGGCGATGGTCTCGGTGTTCATGTACATGTCGGCGATGCAGGTGGTGCCCGAGGCGATCATCTCGGCCAGACCCAGGGCCGCCCCGGCGGCCACACAGCGGTCGTCCAGCTTGGCCTCGGCGGGGAAGATGTACTTGTTGAGCCAGGTATGCAGGTCACAGCCCCCGCCGTAGCCCCGCATGAGGGTCATGGGCACGTGGGTGTGGGCGTTCACCAGGCCGGGCATCATCACCTTTCCGGCGCAGTCAATCACACGGTCAAACTCCCCGTCCGGGCGGACGGTCTCCACCGAGGCGATCCGGCTCCCCTCCACCGCCACAAAGGCGTCCGTCAAAACCGGCTGGGCCGGGTCCATGGTGACGGCGGTTACGTTGGTAAATAGAATTGCCATTTCAGGTTTCCTCCAATCCAAGCCTCCTTTTGAAAGGAGGTGGCATCCGCGAAGCGGATGACGGAGGATTGCATTTTGGCGAAGCCAAAATATGCGAAGCAAACACAGTTTTGCAAACCCTTGTTTACTTCGTATGTTCGCTCCGCGAACGCAATCCTCAGTCAGCCTTCGGCTGACAGCCCCTTTCACTGGATAGCCGTTAGCGGCTTTGCCGCTTACGGATATCGCGTCCCCCTTGCGGGGAAAAGGGGCCTTTTTCGCTGCGGCGGGACTCTTTTACATCTTCCCCAGGCAGGCCCTAACCAGCCCGGAGAACTTTTCCCGGGCGGCGGCGGCGGCATCGAGGACTTCCTGCTCGCTGAGGGGCTGGTCCAGGATGCCGGCGGCCATGTTGGACAGCAGGGTGAGGCCCAGCACCTCCATGCCGCAGTGGCCGGCCACAATCACCTCAGGGGCGGTGGACATGCCCACCGCGTCGCCCCCCAGCAGGCGGGCGGCCCGGATCTCCGCCGGGGTCTCGTACTGGGGGCCGTAGCAGTAGAAGTAGACCCCCTCCCGCAGGGGGATACCCCGCTCTTTGGCCGTCTCACGGGCCAGCTTCTGGAGCCGGACGGTGTACAGGTGGGAGGCGTCAGGGAAGCGGACCCCGAAGTCGGGCAGGTTCTCCCCCCGGAGGGGGGACTCGGAAAACATCTTGATCTGGTCGGTAATGAGCATCAGGTCGCCGGCCTTCCAGTCGGTGTTGACGCACCCGGCGGCGTTGGTGACAATCAGGGTGTCGCACCCCAGCAGGCGCAGCACCCGCACGGCATAGGACACCTCCTCATAGGAGTAGCCCTCGTAGTGGTGCATCCGCCCCTGCATCACCGCCACGTTCTGGCCCTCTAAAACCCCGAAGACCAGCCGGCCCTTGTGGCCGGGGGCGGTAGATGCCTTGAAGTGGGGGATGTCCTGATAGTCGATGGCGATGGCGTTCTCCACCTCGTCCCCCAGGTAGCCCAGTCCGGAGCCCAGCACCATGGCCACCTTGGGGACAAAGTCCCCCAGACGGTCCCGGATGGCCTGGGCGCTGGCCCGGTATTGGTCCATTGTGTAATCCATAAGTTCCTCCTTTACTCCTGGTCCTTGGCCGCGGCGATGGTATCCAGCAAATCAAGAAGTTCCTCTTTTGTGTACTGGCTTCTTTCGCTGCTCTTAATAATCAGGCGCAAATCATAAAGCATGGCTTTCTGCGTATCTTTGCGTCTCTCATCTGTCATGCTTTTACCTCCTCTGCCGTCTCGCCCACAGTCTCAGCTCAGCTGCTTACCGCAGGCCCGGCAGAACTTGTCGCCCCGGCCGCAGGGCTCGCCGCAGGCAGGGCAGGAGGCGGCCTGCTTCAAATCGGCGATGCGGTTCTTCAGCTCGGCAATCCGCGCCGCCTTCTCGTCCGCCTGGGCCAGTAATTTGGTCACCACGTCGTTCTCCGGGGCCTCCCCCCGGTGGGTGTCGTACATCACTTGGCCCAGCTGGCGCAGAAGGTCGTTATACTCCCCGTTCAGGTCGAACAGCTGCACATTCAGCTTGGCCACGTCCACCATCTGCCCAGCCCGCTTGCCCGCCGCCCGGGCTCCGTCCGCCGCGGCGTCGGCGGCGTAGCTTGCGGTCCCCCGCACCCGCTCCAGCAGGTTTTTTACCTTGTCGTCCATAACCATACTCCTCCAATCTAAAATATCGTGGTTATATTTTACACCAAATATTCCCGAATTGCAACAATACCGCCGCCTTCTCAAAAATTTAATCATTTGCCCGGCCGTCCCGGCGGGGACCGTTGCTATTTTTGCCCGGAAGTGGTAAAATAGAATGGATTGGTATTTTACAGACACACATCCCACATTCCCACAGAGACAGAAGGGGGCTATCCTTATGCGCAAGCTGGTCATCGAGAGGGCTGCGGTCAAGCACAACCTGTCCATCATCAAGGAGCGGGCCGCGGGGGCGGTCATCTACGGCGTCCTCACCGGCGACGGCGGAGGGGCGGGCATCGTCCCCATGGCCAAGCTCCTCCGGGCGGAGGGCATCGGCCGCTTTGCCGTGTATGAGGTGAAGGAAGCGGAGAAGCTGCGCCAGGCCGGCTTTGAGGACGAGGAGATCCTTATGCTCCGCTCCACCACCGACCGGGAGGAGCTGGAGCAGCTGGTGGACCTGAACGTGGTGTGTACCATCTCCTCGGTGGACACCGGCCTGGCCCTCAACGCCCTGGCGGAAAACCGGTCTACCGTGGCCTGCGCCCACATCCAGGTGGACACCGGCATGGGCTTCGGCGGCTTTCTGGTCAGCGAGCCGGAGAAGATTCTCCTGGCCTACCGCTCCCTGCCCAACGTGGCTCTGGAGGGCATTTACACCCAGCTCCACGCCATGCGGGTGGGGGACCCGGAGTGCGCCCACCAGCTGGAGCGGTTCCACCAGGTGCTGGACACCATCCACACCGCCGGGTTCGAGACGGGCACCGTCCACGCCGCCGGCTCCTTCGCCCTGCTCCACAACGACAGCGCCCGGCTGGACGGGGTGCGGGCGGGCTCCGCCATCCTGGGCCGGTGCCGCCGCACCCGGGATGACCGGCTGAAGGCGGTGGGCTACGGCGAGGCCCCCCTGTCCGAGGTCCGCTGGCTGCCCAAGGGCCATTCCGTGGGCACCGACCGGCCCATCACCCTGAAACGGCCCACCCGGGTGGCGGTGCTGCCCGTGGGCTATCAGAACGGCTTCGGGGTGGTCCGGCCCCGGGAGACCGGATTCTGGGCCCTGTGGCAGCAGTGGCGGCGCTCCAAAAAGCGGACAGTCCGCGTCGGCGGCCAGCGTGTGAAGCTTATCGGCCCCATCGGCGCCACCGAGACCCTGCTCAATGTCACCAATGTGAAGTGCTCCGCCGGCGACCTGGCCGCCTTCGATATGGACCCCATTTTTGCCAGGGGATTTGTAAGGGAATTTCGGTGACGTTATGGCAGGGGCGGCCTGTGGCCGCCATTCCCGGAACCGCCCTCTGAACTGCGGGGCGGACAATGTCCGCCCCTACAGCGCCGGTGCGCATTATGATGTAGGGGCGCACATTGTGCGCCCGCTATCTCCCGGAACTTCCCCCCGAAACTGCGGGCGGCCACAGGCCGCCCCTACAAAATACAAGCGAGGTTTTATCATGCCTGACCTGAATTTCCAGCCGCTGCTCTTTGGCGGCGACATCAACGTATACAGCGTGGCCCGGGCCTTTCACGAGGCTTACGGGGTGCGTTCCATCGCCTACGGCAAGTACCCATCCTTCCCCTGCCACGGCAGCGCCATCCTCGACTACCGGGTGTGCCCCAACAACGAGGACGAGACCGCCTTCCGCCGCAACGCCCAGGCGGTGGCGGAGGAGTTCCCCCACAAGAAGATCATCCTGCTGGGCTGCGGGGACAGCTATGTCCAACTGGCCGCCCACTGCAAGGACTCCCTGCCGGAGAACGTAATCGCCCCCTACATCGACGGAGGCCTGCTGGACACCCTCATCAACAAGGAAAAATTCTATGCGCTGTGCGACCAGCACGGCATCGACCACCCGGCCACCTTCATCTACGACAAATCCATGGGCCACGACTTCTCCCTGCCCTGGGGCCCGCCCTACATCGCCAAGCCCGCCGACAGCGTGGCCTACTGGGCCTGCGGCGACCACTCCCTGGCCAAGGTGTATATCTGCCAGAGCTGGGAGGAGCTGCTGGAGAGCCTGGACCACGTCTATGCCGCCGGCTATCAGGACCACATGGTCCTTCAGGAGTTCATCCCCGGGGACGACAGCTATATGCGGGTGCTCACCAGCTACTCCGACCGCAACGCCCGGGTGACCACCATGTGCCTGGGCCATGTGCTGCTGGAGGAGCACTCCCCCCACGGCATCGGCAACCACGCCGTTATCCTCACCGAGGGGGACGAGGCCCTGGAGCTGAAGATTAAGGGACTCCTCGAGGCCCTGCACTTTGTGGGCTTCTCCAACTTCGATATCAAGTACGACCGCCGGGACGGCAAATACAAGGCCTTTGAGATCAACTGCCGCCAGGGCCGGAGCAACTACTACGTCACCGGCGCGGGGCACAACATCGCCCGGCTGGTGGTGGAGGACCGGGTGGAAGGGAAGGACCTGCCCTTCACCATGACGAAAAACCGCTCCCTGTGGCGGATGGTGCCCAAAAAGGTGGCCTTTAAATTCACCCCCAGGCAGTATCATAAGGAGATGCGCTCCCTTATCAAGGCCGGGGCGGATTCCCACTCCCTGGTGTATTCCAAAGACGCATCCCTGCGCCGCCGCCTGCGGGTGTGTAAAAACCACCTGGGTAACATCAAGCGGTTTGACCGGTACAATAAAGTACCCGGTGAGGATTAATCTATGGCACAGTACCGTCTCGGTGTTCTTGGCGGCATGGGCCCCCAGGCCACCAACACCTTCTATCAGTTCATTCTCGACCGCACCGCCGCCCGGTCGGACCAGGAGCATGTCAACGCTCTGATTCTCTCCGATGTGGACATGCCCGACCGCACCGCCGCCATCCTGGGCAGCGAGGAGGAGCGGGAGGCGGTGTACCGCCGCCTGCTGGCCGACGCCCGTCTGCTGGAAAACGCGGGGTGTACCTGCATCGCCGTCCCCTGCAACACCTCCCACTTCTTTCTGGACCGGGTGCAGGAGGGGGTCCGCGTTCCCATTCTCCACATGATTCGGGAGACCGCCCAACTGCTGGCCGCCCGGGGGCTGCGCCGGCCCGGCATCCTGGCCACCGACGGCACCATCCGGACCGGGCTCTACCAGAAGGAATTTTCCGCCGCCGGAATACAGGCCGTTATCCCCTCGCCCCAGGCCCAAGAGCTGGTGATGTCCCTTATCTACGACGACGTGAAGGCCGGCCGGGACGGCGACCCCCAGAAGTTCGCCGCCATCCACGAGGACCTGCTCTCCCAGGGCTGTGACTGCGGGGTACTGGCCTGCACCGAGCTATCGGTCTTCGCTGACCGGCACCACCTGCCCCCCTTCTACACCGACGCCATGGCCGTCCTGGCCGAGCGGGCGGTGGAGGCCTGCCATAGGCCTCTGCGGCATATTTTTATCAAATAATACTTAGAGGAGTAGCTATTATGGATAAAATAAAAGCCGACCCCCTGGCGCTGAACGCCGTCATCTGCGCCGTTTTAAAGGGGCCCAGCACCACCCCTGACGACTTCAAGCGGGCCACCCTGGTGGACAGCTTTTCCATGATCTACCAGAAATTCCCCGACTGGGCGGAGCCCACCCCTGGGGATTTCTCCATCCTAGGGTTTTTGGAGAACATGCACACCCTCCACTTTCCCAACAAACCCGGCCGGGCGCCCATCCAGGTGGATGACTTCTCCTTTCTGGCCCGCTGCAAGCGGCTGAAGCGGCTGGACGTGGCCCGCACCAACTTTACCGACTGCTCCATCCTGCTCCAGCTGCCCTTTATGAACTACGTCCACCTGCCCCCCAGGGAACAGCTCACCCACCTGGAGGTGCTGGACAAGCTGCCCTGGCGGCGGAGGGTGGACTTTCTCCCGCCGCCCCCCGCGCCTGTTCTGCCAAAGCCCAAGCCGGAGGGCAGTGAGATGGCCAGGGCCATTGTGGAGGAGATCAAACGTCGCACTGCCGCGGACTGTTACGAGCTGGACTTCCAGCCCGGCAGCCAGCCCGGGCTGTTTGACAGCAAATTTGGCGGCTTCCCCTACTGGGACCCGGCCCTGCCCTACCCGGTGGACAGCGCAGGGGAGAAGCTGGTGCTGCTGGCTCAGATCAATTTTGACCAGTTCCCGGCGGACGACCCTCTGCCCCAGGGCGGGATGCTCCAGTTCTTTGTAGCGCAGGACGAGTGCTTCGGCCTGGACCGTGCAGATGGCTACCGGGTGGTGTACCATGAAAACATCAACCCCTCCGTCACCGAGGAACAGCTCAAGTCTCTGGATATCCCCACCCACGCAGACGTTGAGTACTGGCCGGTCATCCAGTCGGGGACGGTGACGCTGGAGAAGACCACTGACTATATCTGCCCGGAGGATTTCCGCTTTCCTGAACTCTTTGCCCGCGCCTTCCAGGCGGTCACGGGAGGGCCGGCGGGGTCGGGGTCGGACAATCTGCGGGAAGAAGTGGAACACTATTTTTATGATCAACTCTGGGCCACCGGCTCCCACCTGCTGGGCTGGCCCCACTTCACCCAGGCAGACCCCCGGGAGGGGGATGGCCGCTATGGCACGGTCCTGTTCCAGATGGCCTCCGACTGGGAGGAGGAGGAGACCTACGTGATGTGGGGCGACGCCGGGGTGGGTAACTTCTTCATCGACCTGGAAAAGCTGAAGCAACGGGACTTTTCCGACGTTCTCTACAACTGGGACTGCTATTGACCCCAGGCTCCACACTTTTCTTGCGAGGTGTTTAACGTGAAACACACCCTTAACGACTATATCGCCCTGCTGGAGGAGCGGGGCCTGCTGGCCGCCCCCGTTCCGGCGGATATGAACCGGTCCGCCCCGGTGGAGCTGGTGTCCTACGACTCCCGGGAGGTGGTCCCCGGCACGCTGTTTCTCTGCAAGGGGGCCCACTTTAAAGAGGAGTTTCTCCAGATGGCCCGGGACAGGGGGGCCATCGCCTACGTGAGCGAGCAGCCCTACCCGTCCGTCAACCTGCCCTGTCTTCAGGTAAACGACATGCGCCTGACCATCGCCCCCCTGGCCGACCTGTTTTTTGACCACCCCTCAGGCAGACTGAAGGTGATCGGCCTGACGGGCACCAAGGGCAAATCCTCCACCGCCTACTACCTGAAGCACATTCTGGATGACTATATGGCCGAGAAAAGGGGGGCTGAGAGCGGCCTTATCTCCTCCATCGACACCTACGACGGGGTGGAGCGGTTCGAGTCCCACATCACCACCCCCGACGCCCTGGATCTCCAGCGCCACTTTGCCCACGCGGTGGAGGCCGGGCTGGAGTACCTCACCATGGAGGTGTCCAGCCAGGCCTTAAAGTACCACCGCTCCCTGTGCACCGACTTCGCCGCCGCCGTCTTTCTCAACATCGGCTACGACCACATCTCCCCCATCGAGCACACCGACTTTGAGGACTATTTTTCCGCAAAACTGCGGATTTTTGCCCAGGGACAGATTAACTGCGTCAACCTGGACTGCGACCACGCTGACCGCATCCTGTCCGCCGCCCGGGCGGCGGGGGCTCCGGAGTACACCTTCTCCCAGCGGGACCCGGAGGCCGACGTCTACGCCTCCCAGGTGCGCAAGCGGGGGGAGGACATCCTGTTTCAGGTGCGCACCCGGCGGTATGAACGGGAGTTCCGGCTCACCATGCCGGGGCTGTTTAACGTGGAAAATGCCCTGGCCGCCATCGCGGTGTGTGAGGGGCTGCAAATTCCCCAGCGGCACATCTACGCCGGCCTGGCCAAGGCCCGGGTGCCGGGGCGGATGGAGGTGTTCTCCAATGCGGACGGCACTGTCACCGCTCTGGTGGACTACGCCCACAACCGCATGTCCTTCGAGACCCTGTTCCGCTCCGTCCAGGCCGAGTACCCCGGGCGGCGGATCGTCACTGTTTTCGGCTGTCCCGGCCTGAAGGCCCTGGACCGCCGCCGGGACCTGGGGGAAATTTCGGGAAAATACTCCGACCTGGTGGTCCTCACCGAGGAGGACAGCGGGGAGGAGGACACCCTGTCCATCTGCCGGCAGATCGCCGCCCACGTGGCAGAGCAGGGGGGAGCGTACCGCATCGAGCCCAACCGGGGGGAGGCCATCCGCCAGGCTGTTTTGAGCTGTGACCGGCCCTCCATCCTCCTCATCACCGGCAAGGGCCGGGAGACCCGGCAGAAGCGGGGGAGGGAGTATGTGGAGGTACCCACCGATGTGGAGTACGTCCAGACCTTTTTGCGGGAGTACGACGGAGCCCGCGCCCCGGACGGCATGGACCGGGTGCGCAGCCTGCTGGAGCTGCTGCCCGCCCTGAAGCGGCACGCAGGCAAGCGGCTGGCTGTGCGGTGCGCCGCGCCGGGGGAGGCGCTCCTCCAGGACCTGGATGCCCTGCGGACGGTGGGGATGGATGCGGTCTTGATTGCCCCGGAGGAGGCGGTCCCCCAGGGGACGGACTATCTGGTGTCCTTCGCCCCTCTGGAGTCGGACGGCCCCGCACCGGGCCGGATGGACGCCAAACGGGCGAAGGAGCTGCTGGGGACCCTCAGCGGCGAACCGGTCGCCGCCGTCCGCCGCTGCCTGGACGCCCTCGCCGCCGGAGCGGAGGAGACCGCCGTGCTGGACAGCACAGCCGAACATGCCCTGTTGCTGTATATGCTGGACCAGCGGACGCCGGGGATTGTAATTGCCAGATAATATTACGGGGTACAGGCAGAGCGCCTGTACCCCATACTTGTTTCGGAAAGCTTCCGAATGTAGGGCAAGGGCTGAAGGTGAATTGGCCCGGAGGGCCAAGAGAGGCCGGCCTGGGCCGCTGCCCTTGCCTTATCTCGACTTCATTTTATCCCCTTACGGGGATAGGCAGGGGTAGAACCCCTGCCCTACATGACGTACCAGCCGGTATTTTTGGACGCTTTCCGAATTTATGAGGCGACCGCGCCCATTTCTTCTGTTCCTATTGACACATATGGAAAACAAATCTATAATAACGGGTGACAACTAAATAGAACGAATGTCTTCAAGGCAGGGTGAAATTCCCGATCGGCGGTAAAGTCCGCGAGCACACAGGTGCTGATTTGGTGAAAGTCCAAAACCGACAGTACAGTCTGGATTAAAGAAGGTGTATTGAATTTGTCAGAACTGTTCTGACAGCATACACGTTTCCTGTCCGGCCAAGAAATGCTTTGTTGACATGTTCAATATACCTCTTAATTACACCGAAAGGCATTGCGTTGCTTTTAGGTGTTAATTTTTTTGGAGGTAATTGAAATGAACCACAAAACAAAAACGCTCACAGCCGTCGGGACCCTCTGCGCCCTTGCCTATGCCGCCACCGCGGTGGGGCGGATTCCCCTGATACTCTTTTTAAAGTATGACCCAAAGGACATTATCATCGCCACCGGCGGGTTTTTGTTCGGTCCCCTGGCCGCCGGCTCCATCGCCCTGCTTGTTTCCCTTGCCGAAATGCTTACCATCAGTGAAAATGGCGTGCTGGGCTTTCTCATGAATGTCATCTCAAGCAGCTCCTTTGCCTGCACCGCCGCCTTCATCTACCGGAAAAAGCGGACTTTTCCGGCCGCCGTCACGGGGCTGCTCTGCGGCTGGGGGGCGATGGTCTCTGTGATGATGCTCTGGAACTACCTGATTGCCCCCATCTACATGGGCTGCTCCAGAGAAGAAGTGGTGCGGCTTCTGCTCCCGGCGTTTCTGCCCTTTAACCTGATAAAAGGCGGCCTCAATGCGGCGGGTGTTCTGCTGGTTTACCGGCCTGTCATAACCGCCTTGGTGCGTTCCCATCTTGTGGAAGCCGGGCAGGGGACCAGAGGGTGAACCCGCCCCGGGCCAAAATCCAAGCGGCATATAAAACGCCCGCCGGCAGTGCCGGCGGGCGTTCAGCGTTATCTCAGATAATTCAGCGGATTCACCGCAGTGCCGCGGACGCGGACCTCGAAGTGGCAGTGGACGCCGGTGGAGCGGCCGGTGGAACCGGCCTTGGCCACGGTCTGGCCCTGGTAGACCTTCTGTCCCGCAGACACCACCAGACTGGAGTTGTGGGCGTAGTAGGTTTGGGTGCCGTTGTCGTGGGTGATGATGACCAGGTTGCCGTAGCTGCCCTTGTAGCCGGCGAAGGTGACGGTGCCACCGTCGGCCGCCTTGACGGCCTCGCCGTACACGGCGTGGATATCCAGGCCGGAGTGGTAGCTGTAGCTGCCGAAAATCTTCCGCCCGCCGAAGTAGGAGTTGATGCGGTGGCTGCTGACGGGCCACAGGTAGGTGCCCTTGGACGCGGTCTTGGGCCGCTCCTTGGTGCCCACGGCCTTTACGGTGGTGGTGGGCTCCCGCAGGGTGGTGGTGTCGGTGACGGTGCGGTCACGCTCGTAGCCGTTGACATAGACCACATCCGCCTGAACCTGGGCCTCGCCCTCCTCGCCCTGGGTGAGGATCTTGGAGTCTCCCTTATACATGGAGTCGTCCTGGACCTCCTCCACCGGGCAGGGGATGGCCTCGGTATAGGTCACATGCTCGGTGGTCTGGACGGACAGGGCGGGGATGACCTCCTTCACGTTGAGCACGTCGCCCACCATCAGCCGGTTGAGGCTGGCCTGGGGGTTGAGCTCCATCAGGTCGCTGAGGGACATGTCGTTGCGGTAGGCGATGCCGTTGTAGGTGTCCCCCTTCACCACGGTGTAGGTGGTCTCGCCGGTGGTGTTGGCTTTCAGGGCCTCCTCCACCTGGTCCACGCTCATCAGGTTGTCCGCCGCGTAGACGGGCGTGATGGATATGTCCTCCACAAACTCGGCGGAGGTGGTGGCGTCGGTAATGAACTCGGCCTTGATGCTGTCCAACATGGTGTTCAGGGCCGCCTGGTCCTTCACCACACCCACCGCCCGGCCGTCCAGAGTGATCTGGTAGGCCCGCAGCTGGTCGCTGAGCTCGTTGAGCTGGCCATAGAAGTAGTTGCTGATGTCCTGCTCCCGGCTCAGGCCGCTTTTCAGGGTGAGGGTAAAGCTGTAGTCAATCTCGCTGTCCACCTGGTAGCGGTAGCCCAGCAGCTGGCTGCCCCGGGTCTCCACCGTCTGGATGGCGTTGTCCACCACGCTCTGGTCGGCCACAATGCCCACCTCCTGGCCGTCCACAATGACGGCGTAGCTGGTGGAGTAGAGGGTGGTCAGGGTGAGGGCGGCGCCCAGGGCCCCGGCCACCAGCAGGAAGGAGACGGGTCCCACCGCCAGTGTGCCGGCAGCGGCGCCGTGGAACAGGTGGGCCCAACGGCGAAAGTGGATTCGGGCCCACTCCCGCATCCCCTTGGCATAGAGCTTGAACTCCTCCCGCCAGTCGGGGGCGGCGGGGGCGGCGGGGGTTTGGGCCTCCTCCTTGGGGGGCTGGACCTTCTTGGGCTCGGCCTTGGGGGGCTTGGGCTGCCGGATGGGTCCGGTCTGGTCCAGTTCCGCAATGGGGAGCCGGGCGGTCCAGCTCTGATCCTGTACTTGGTTCATGGTAATCACCTCTTGTTCTGAGGAAAAAATGACAATCGTGAAATAAGAGTTACAAAATGGTAACAACAATATACACATTTTCCCGCCATCCGTCAAGCCCTTTTTTCGCTCCGCCGCAAATTTTTTACCGAAAAAGTGTACAAAAATAGAACGCCGCAGGAGGTTTTGCGGCGTTCTTCGTCTAAATAGTATATAAAATTGCAAATATCTCTAGATATTGTGGTTATACCACCATCCGCAGGAGGAAGGCCAGCGTCATAACAATTACCGCCGCGCTGGCGCAGGCGTCCAGCCGCCAGGCCCGCCGCTCCCGCCGGGCGCGACGGCGCTCCTCGGGGGAGAGGGTGAGCACCACGGGCCGGAACCCGGGCTCCTCCTCGGGAAGGTACGCCTCCACCTCGGGCTGCCGGGCCAGACTGTCCCGCTGGGCGGCGGCCTGCCGGCGGCGCAGCTCGGTCAGGTCGATGATGTTGCCGGTGTGCTGGATAAAGTTGGAAGTCTTATAGTACATGGTCTGCATAGGTTTCCCCTCCAAGAGTTTGATGTTAGGGTAAGTATAGACCAGAAGCTGTCCAAAAAACCGGACTATTGCGGCGCTGCCCGGAAAAGAAACATCCGTTCTAAGGCGACTATACAACATCCGTTCGAGAATGTCAAGGGATAGTCGAAAATTTGTTTGATTTTTCCTCATCCTTCCCCCCGCAGGGCAAGCCTTCCACCCTCCGGGGGGAAGGTGCCCCCGAAGGGGGCGGATGAGGGGGCGGGGCGGGC
>ERZ808051.900-NODE-900-length-24556-cov-4.259937_pt1 | contig 24556 bp, 18 predicted proteins | sample MGYA00380199_ERZ808051 | MGnify/ENA primary metagenome ERZ808051 (study PRJEB31490, sample SAMN06133391) | mouse gut metagenome | isolation source: J11 | host: mice | place: China: Chengdu | collected 2015-05 ...
TCAACTATGGAGACGTGATGCATACCTATGACCCGGTGCGCCATCAGTGGAGATACGATATTGGCGGTTATGCGTGGGACAACACGGAGCTGGTGCCTACCCTGTGGCTTTGGCTTTATTTCATGCGCACGGGCAGGGAGGATGTCTACAGGCTTGCCGAGAAGCTTTCGCGCCATGCCTCCGAGGTGGACGTATATCATATGGGGCAGTATAAGGGGCTTGGCTCAAGGCATAATGTAAGGCACTGGGGCTGTCCCTGCAAGGAAGCGCGGATCGCCATGGCAGGGCATCACAGATATATGTATTACCTCACGGGGGACAGACGTCTGGAGGACATATTTGAGGAGCTGAAGGACAATGAGCTGAGTTTCTTGAACAAGGACCCCCTGGGAGAATTTTACGACAAAAAGGATATGGTATTTCCCAGCCATGCCAGAAGCGGGCCTGATTGGTCATCTCTGTGCTCTAACTGGATGACCAGGTGGGAGAGGTTTAACGACGCCGCTTACCTTGACAAGATCAGAACAGGCATTGAGGATATTAAAAACACCCCTATGAAGCTTGTTTCGGGACCTGATTTTGAATTTGACCCCGAGACCTGCCATCTGCGCTATATCGGCGAGAGAACCACAGGAGGCTGCCATCTGCAGATCTGTATGGGAGCGCCGCAGGTTTGGGCGGAGCTGGGCGATCTGCTTGGGGACGAGGAGTGGAAGGCTATGGTTGCCGACCTTGGCAGGATGTACTTTACGCCCAGGGAGGAAATGACGCCGGAGCAGAGAGAGCTGCTGGGCAGACGCGAGTTCACCTTTCCTTTTATGGGCTCCGGCATCGGAGCTTACGGCGCGGCATATCTGAGGGACGATAAGCTGGCGGAGCGTGTCTGGAGGGAGCTCCTCAAATCCCTTGCGAATGGGAATAATTATGAGGGCTTTGCCTTTACATGGACGGCTGACTGCGGCAATCGGGAGAGCCTTAGGGAGATTCCCTGGATCAGCACTAATTTTGTGGCGCAGTTCTGCCTGAATGTGATTTTTGCCATGGAGTTTATAAAAGACAAGCTGCCGGGCACCTTTGCGGAGGTGACGGAGCTTATCGGGGCTCATAACGGGAATTTCCACAAAGCCTAGTTTGAGAAGAATTACATAAAAATGAAACAGGAACCAGAAAACAGTCTCGAAAACGCCCCAAAGGAATTTTCAGCTGCATTCAGAGCAGATGAAAATTTCTTTGCTCAAAAGGGGCGTTGCAGAGCAGAGACGGAACTGGCAAACAGTCTCTAAACGAAAACGCCCCAAAGGAATTTTCAGCTGCATTCAGAGCAGATGAAAATTTCTTTGCTCAAAAGGGCGTTTCAGAGCAGAGACGGAACTGGAATGGAGGGATTGAAGTTGCGGTATCGGATCAGTGAAAATGAGGTAAAATGGGCGCAGGAAACCTTTGGCCTGATAGAGAAGAAGATTTCTGCGGAGTGTGACAGGATCGGCTCACGGATGCCTTATATCCCTGTGGACGGGCATTATCACGATATGGGGGAGGAGCACCTGACCTGGTGGACGAACAGCTTCTGGGCGGGCATTCTCTGGCAAATGTATCATGCCCTGGGCGACAAAAAGTATGCGGACAGCGCTGTGGGGCTGGAGGAACGTCTGGATAAGGCGCTGGAGGATTATCAGAACCTGGATCATGATCTGGGATTTATGTGGTGCCATACATCGGTGGCGCATTACCGTCTGCTGAAGGACGAGAGGGCAAAGCTCAGAGGCCTGCATGCGGCGGCGATTCTGGCCAGCCGTTTCCAGCCCGCGGGGAATTATTTCCGAGCATGGAACACGCCGGGAGAAAGCGTGGCCATCGTGGACTGTCTGATGAATCTGCCCCTGCTTTACTGGGGCAGCGAGGTCAGTGGGAACGATTCCTGGAAACGGCTTGCCATGGCACATGCGGACACGGCGCTGAAGGAGATCCTGAGACCGGACGGCTCCAGCAACCATATTATTAAGTATGACACGGAGACGGGTGAGGTTGCGGAGAAGCCCGGCGGACAGGGCTACGGCGAGGGCTCCTCCTGGACAAGGGGGCTGGCATGGGCGGTTTACGGCATGAGCCTGTCCTACCGTTATACGGGAAAGCAGGAATATCTGGACGCGGCAAAACGCACGGCGCATTATTTTATTGCGGGCGCTGCAGTGAACGATTATGATGTGGTGATCGATTTCCGTGCCCCCAGGGAGCCGGTCTATTATGACAATACGGCGGCAGTCTGCGCGGCCTGCGGGCTGCTGGAGCTCTCCGAGCATGTGGGCGAATATGAGAAGGAGCTGTATGTGGCGCCTGCGCTGCGTCTGCTGCACAGGATAACGGAGCGGTTCTGCAATTGGAATGCCAGCGAGGACGGCATCACCACAAAGGGCAGCGCCAGATATCACCGGGAGGAGGACCGGGAGGTGCCTATCATCTACGGCGATTATTTTCTGGTGGAGGCGGTGCTGCGGCTGCTGGATAAGGATTTTCTCATCTGGTAAAGTTCAGACGGTAAGAACGGGCAGGGGAAAAGCCGGAAGCGTAAGAGCATGCAGGCATAAGAAGGAAATGGACTGCATGGAAAACGAAAAGAGAGGGAGGCGGGCGCTGTTTTGAATAGGGCAGATATTGAAATCATTGAAATAAGAAAGCACGGCGAAATGGCGCATGAGGTAGCCAAATGGTTTCACGCAAAGTGGGGCGTTCCTCTTGAGGCATATGCGGAGAGCATTGCAGTCTGCCTTGAGGGAAGGGCAGGCGTGCCTCAGTGGTATGCTGCCGTCCAGGGCGGAAAGATCGTTGGCGGTCTTGGGGTCATAGAGAATGATTTTCATGACCGCAGGGACCTGGCACCCAATGTCTGCGCGGTGTATGTGGAGGAAGCATACAGGTGTCAGGGTATTGCAGGGAGACTGCTTGCGTTTGTGTGCGAGGACATGAGCCGTATGGGAATCGACACCCTGTATCTTCTCACCGACCATACTTCCTTTTATGAAAGGTATGGCTGGGAGTTTCTGTGTATGGTACAGGGGGACGGGGAGCCTGCCATGAGCCGGATGTACATACACAGGATGTAAGGCCTGCTGCATCCGGCAGGCGGATAAACGCCGGAGGGTAAAAAGGAGGGTGTATGGCTGTGGACGAAAAGGAAATGCCGTCCCGCAACGCAAGGCGCGGCTTTGTGCCGGAGGACGCAAGGCAGTTTGCGGGGGAGGAGCTGGAAAAGCTTAAAAGGGCGGCGGAGGACACACGCTATCTGCTAAACCGCGGATATGCGGTGAAGGATGCAACCACCTTTGTCGGAAACCACTTTTGTCTGTCGGAGCGTCAGCGGATGGCTCTGGCGCGCAGCGTCTCCTCCGACGGGGATGTGGAGGCAAGGATAAAAAAGGAAAGCGCCTGCAGGGAGGTGCATATCGACGGCTTTAATACCATTATCACCCTGGAGGTGGCGCTGTCTCATTCCCCGCTGCTGCAGTGCATGGACGGGACCGTAAGGGACCTTGCGGGGCTGCGCGGCACTTATCGCATCATAGACGAAACCAGGACCGCAGTTCATCTGATTTTCAGGGAGCTTACGGGGAAGGCCGTTGAGAAGGCGTTCTTTTATCTGGATTCTCCCGTGTCCAATTCGGGAAGGCTGAAGACCCTGATTTATGAGGTGGCAGAGGAGTATTCCATAGAGACTGACGTTATGGTAATTCCCGATGTGGACCGGACTCTGCAGAAGCTGTCGGGGGTCATAAGCAGCGATGCGATCATTTTAAATCATTGCGTGAGCTATATGAATATTATGCCGGATATTATCAGCAGGCTGGAGGGAATCTGGCTGATCAGGCTGTAACTGCCGGAGGAGCCTGCGGCTGCAGGGAAACCGGCGGGGAGGGTCAACCGGGCAAAGGAGCTGACGGGCTTTTCCCTGTAAGGAGAGTCTGTGCAGGAAAGGTGTGTGAGAGTAAGGATGGATCAGAATTTATACAACAGGATCAGCCGGTGGTTTGAGGAAAACCGGGAGCGGATGGCAGCGGATATTATGCGTCTGGTGCGCATTCCCAGCATATCCGTCCCTCAGGAGGACGATGAGGCTCCTTTCGGGCAGGCCTGCAGGGACTGCCTGGAAGAAATGCTTGCCATTGGAAGGGAGCATGGGTTTTACACGGAAAATTACGGTAACCGGGCAGGCAGCATCGGCGGACGGGACAAGGACTGGGAGAATATGATCGGTTTTTGGAATCATCTGGATGTGGTGCCTGTGGGTAACCGATGGGTTTATGAGCCTTTTGAACCTGTGCTCAAGGAAGGCTATCTTATAGGCAGGGGCTCCCAGGACAACAAAGGGCCTGCCGTGGGGCTTATCTATATGATGGAATGCCTGCGGGAGCTGGGGATTCCCCTGAAGCATGAGCTGCGGCTGTTTGTGGGCTGCGATGAGGAACGTGGAATGGCGGATATGGAATACTATACCGCTCATTATCCCGTGCCCAGGCTGTCCATGATAGCGGACAGCGGCTTTCCGGTGTGTTACGGAGAGAAAGGAATCATAGAGGGGAGCTTTCACAGCAGACAGCCCTTAAGCGGCACGATTCTGGAAATGTCCGGCGGAAGCGCCAGCAACATGATACCGGATGCAGCTTATGCGGTTTTGAAAGCTTCGGAGGAACTGGAGCAGGCCCTCAGGGCATTCCTGGAGGAGGCAGGCAAGGCGGAGCCGGACGGACAGGATTTTGCGGGGATAAGGGAAAAGGGAGTACCGGACGGGCAGCCTTTTCCGGGTATTCGGGTGGAGCGGGAGGCAGACCGCATCCGTATTACCGCCGCGGGGGAGAGCAGGCACAGCGCCTTCCCGGAGGGCAGCGTCAACGCGGTTCACGAGCTGATGCGCTTTCTCGCGGAAGCGGTTCCGCTGCCGGAGTATGACAGGGAGCTGTTTGCCAGGCTGGCATATCTGTCCGAGGAATATTACGGGGAACATACGGGTATCGCCGGCAGCGACGAGCTGTCCGGGCGCACCACCTGCGCGGCTACGGTACTGAGTTTTGATAAGGGACAGGTATCCCTGCATTGCAATATTCGTTATGTGATCAATGCAGACGGGAAAAAGCTGTCTGCAGCCCTGGAGCGGACTGCGGAGCAAAACGGGCTTGTTTGGGAGACGGAGCGGGATTCCGCCCCCAGCTATTTCCCCCGGGAGCACAAGGCGGTACAGCTTCTCACCGACGTTTACAATGAGATCACGGGCAGCAGCGCGGAGAGCTTTGTCATGGGCGGCGGAACCTATGCGCGAAAGCTTCCCCGGGCGTTTGCCTACGGAGTGGGAGGGATGAAAGAATCGGAGGAGGAGCTTCGGATAAGGAGCAGTCTTTTCCCTCCGGGGCATGGGGGCGCCCATCAGCCGGATGAAGCCTTGAATCTGCGGCTTCTGGAGAAGGCGATGGGGATCTATGCCATGGCAATGATCAGGCTGGAGGAATGCGACATATAGGAATTTATGCTTTACACCATGGATGTAGGTTGCTATAATGGGGATACGCTCTGGCTGTCAAGTCAGTGCCTTTTTTGGTATTTGTATGCGGAAATATGCCGTATTTTTAAGGTTTAACGCAGTAGGAGTTTTTTTAATAAGGGAGAAATATAACAGCGCAACACAGTAGGAGGCAACATGAAAATCAGGACAAGATTTGCGCCCAGTCCCACAGGGAAAATGCATGTGGGAAATTTAAGGACAGGGCTGTATGCGTATTTGATTGCAAAGCATGCGGGCGGGGATTTTATGCTCCGCATTGAGGATACGGACCAGGAGAGGTTTGTGGAGGGTGCAACGGACATCATTTACCGGACGCTGGAGAAGGCGGGGCTTACCCATGACGAAGGTCCGGATAAGGACGGCGGCTATGGTCCTTATGTGCAGAGCGAGCGCATGAAGACAGGTATTTATATGCAGTATGCAAAGGAGCTGGTCGACAAGGGAGAGGCATATTACTGCTTCTGTGACAAGGAGCGCCTGGCATCCCTAAAGAGCGAGGTGGTGGAGGGCAAGGAGATCTCCGTTTATGACAAGCACTGCCTGCGGCTTTCCAGGGAGGAGGTCGAGGCGAATCTTGCGGCGGGAAAGCCCTTTGTTATACGGCAGAACAATCCAACGGAAGGGACGACCACCTTTCACGACGAGCTTTACGGGGATATCACCGTGGAGAACGCGCAGCTGGACGATATGATTTTGATGAAGTCCGACGGCTTTCCCACCTATAATTTTGCAAATGTGGTGGACGACCATACCATGAATATCACCCACGTGGTCAGGGGGAACGAGTATATTTCCTCCTCGCCGAAGTATCAGCGTCTGTATGACGCCTTCGGCTGGCAGAGTCCTGTGTATGTTCATCTGCCTCTGGTAACGGATGAGAACCACAAAAAGCTTGCAAAAAGAAGCGAGAACGGCTCTTATATTTTTGAGGAGATGGTGGAGCAGGGCTTTGTGGCGGAGGCGGTAGTAAACTATATTGCGCTGCTGGGATGGTCGCCTGAGGAGGCGGCGGAAGAACCTTCCACGGAGGAAGCTCCTTCCGCAGAGGGAAAATCTTCCGCGGATGAGAAAAATGTCATAAAAGAAAAGCATTCCACGGAAATCTTCAGCCTGGAGGAATTGGTCAGGGAGTTCGACTATCACAGAATCAGCAAGTCTCCCGCGGTTTTTGACAATGTGAAGCTGCGCTGGATGAACGGCGAATACATCAAGGCAATGGATTTCGACCGGTTTTACGAGAGGGCGGAGCCTTATTTAAAGGCGGTTCTCACAAAGGATCTGGACCTGAAAAAGATTGCCAATATGGTGAAGACACGTATTGAGGTGTTTACCGATATTGCCGGGCATGTGGACTTTTTTGAAAGGCTGCCGGAGTATGATGTGGCCATGTATACCCACAAGAAGATGAAGACGGACAGCGCCTCCTCCCTGGAGGTATTGAGGGATGTGCTTCCCCTGCTTGAGGCGCAGGAGGATTACAGCAATGACGGGCTGTATCAGATGCTGCTTAAATATGCGGAGGAGAAGGGGGCAAGGACGGGAAAGGCGATAAAGACCGGTTTTGTGATGTGGCCCATTCGCACGGCCCTGTCCGGCAAGCAGATGACGCCCGCAGGCGCCACCGAGATCATGGAGGTGCTTGGCAGGGAGGAATCTCTTGCCAGAATACGAAAGGGCATAGAGCTTCTTGAACAAAGTGAGGCTTCGCGCGGGTGATTTCATGAATCCAGGAGGCACGCTTGACCTGACAGGACTTAATGAGGCGCAGCTTCAGGCTGTGACCCACGGAGAGGGACCGCTGCTTTTGCTGGCGGGTCCCGGCTCCGGCAAAACCTTCACCATCACAAACCGTATTTTATATCTCATTGAAAAGGGCCAGGCGCCGGAAGGGCTTCTTGTGATTACGTTTACCAGGGAAGCGGCGCTTTCCATGCAGCGCAGATTTCATGAGATATGCGGCAGCATAGTATATCCCGTCAATTTTGGAACGTTTCATTCCTGTTTTTATCATATTCTACAGAAATCCGGCGCTGTCGGCGCCAAAAACATCATTACCAATTCTCAGAAGAAGTATCTTTTGTTACCCGTTTTAAGACAGTTTATTCAAAATAACGAAGCCCTTCGTCAAATGGAAGGAGGGGCAGGGGAAGGCTTGAAGGAGGACGCCGCCCGAATTCTGTCCGCCGTCAGCTTTTATAAAAATACATTGAAATATGAGGCGGCACTAAAAAAGGTACCTTCGATCTGGCAGCCCCATTTTGAAGCCGTCATGACGGCTTATGGGCAGCGTGTGAGAAAGGAGGGCTTTATTGATTTTGATGATATGCTTTCCGAATGCGGGCGGCTGCTTCAGGAGAGTACAGAGGTCAGAAGCCGCTGGCAGGAGCGGTTTACACATATTTTGATCGATGAATTTCAGGATATCAATCCGGTGCAATATAAGACGGTGAAGCTGCTTGCGAGGGCGCCCTATAATATTTTCGCGGTGGGAGACGACGACCAGGCGATCTATGGCTTCCGTGGGGCGGAGCCGGGCTGTCTGCGGCGCTTTGCGGAGGAATTTTCCGCCAGAAGACTGCTGCTGGATATCAATTACCGGAGCGGGAGCGAAATCGTGCGGTCATCCCTTGCGGTTATCGGGGAGAACAAAAACCGCTTTGAGAAGAACCTGCGAGCGGCCGCAGAAATTTGTGAAGCGGGCGCCGGGACCTCCATCCCGGACGGAGTGGTCTGTGCGGGCTTTGAAGGCAGGGAGGAACAGTATCGGTATATGATAGACGCTCTGCATGCGTCTGCCGGGAGGGAGAGCTGCGCCGTGCTTTTCCGCACGAACTCTTATATGCAGGGTTTTGCGGCAAGGCTGAGCAGAGAGGGGATTCCGTATGAAATCAGAGAAAGGGCAGTCAGCATTTACGAGCATTTTATCGTAAGGGATATTGTCGCATATCTGGAGACGGCCCAGGGAAGCGTCCAAAGAGAGCATTTTCTGAGGATCGTCAACAAGCCGTCCCGATATGTAAGCCGGGAGGCGGTGGCAGAGTGCGGTGGGGATATGAAACGGCTGAAAGCCTATTATGAGAGAGGGGATTTTTCTTCCGCCCACAGATCGGCCGTATTGGCCGGCTTGACAGTTCTTGAAGGGCAGCTAAAGACCATGGGCAGACTGTCCCTTCGTCTTGCGGTAGAGTTTTGTCTGAGGGCGGCGGGCTATGAACGCTATTTGAGGGAGGCGGCATCCGCAAGGGAAGGACAGTGGCAGGAATGGCAGGAGATATTGGAGTGGCTGAAGGGGGACGCGGCGCAGTATCAGGATCTTAAGCAATGGAAGGAGGCGCAGGAGGCGTATGGAAGGGCGCTGGCGCAGGGGACGGCAGCGGCAAAGCCAACGGGCGCCGCAAAGAGGAGCCCCGTTCAGCTGTTGACCGTACATGGGGCGAAGGGGCTGGAATTTGACAGAGTGTGGATTCCCGATTGCAACGAAAAAATATATCCCTACGGCAGTCTGCCGGATTCGGAAGCCGTTGAGGAGGAAAGAAGGATTTTTTATGTGGCCATGACAAGGGCAAAAAAAGGTCTGGAGCTCTTGTACCTTACCGGTACGAAAGAACGCCCCAGACAGCCCTCGCGGTTCTTAAATCCGCTTGTTTATTCCTGCGGGCGATGAGCCGGGCGGCTGCGTCAGCATCCATTTGGCGAATGCCGCAAGGCTCAAAGTCCCCGTTAGTTTGCTGCGGGGGCTTTGATTATTGTTCCTGCTCCTGCTCTACCAGCTCGTCAAATTCGCAGCTGTCAAGATATTCGTCAAAGGCATCCGCAACCTTCTCATACTCGTCGTCATCCTCGATATAATCCAGAACGGGTTCCTCGTTGGGATCGTCGGGATTTTCGCTGTAGCCGTAGAACCAGACCTCGCCGTCCTGGTTTTCTCCTTTTTCATCCAGGGGGAGAAGTACGATATAGTCTTTTTTTTCTACTGTCAGGATTGTGATAATTGCGCAGTTTACCGTGCTGCCATCCTCAAGCTCCAGCTCCACGGTCATTTCCTCGTCCTCTAACGCCGCTTCGGTATTAATATCCGTGTTTTGTTCCGTTTTCTTTCTGTTTTCTGCTCCCATATGGAATCTCCTTTTTGGCCCCGCTGTACTTTTCGCCGAAATGCTCTGGGCTTTCCGGCTTGTGTGCGGGGGATGTTGTGGTTTGGCATGCTTAAAGTAAAGTCGTGCCGGATATCTGTTTCAATGTACAATCATTTTATCACGCCTGCCCCCTGGGACGCAAGGAAAGTGTGAGAAGAATTTCTAAGCGGTCAAAGAACACCCGCTAAGAAATTCTAAATCTCACACAGAAGAATCCGCAGAAGCGGATTCTTCCGGTCTTGCAGCAATTGTTTGTGTCGGCAGTGCCGACATGACGGTAAGTGTGAGAAGAATTTCATGGGATATTTGATTCGGCAGGCGCGTCAGAGGGCGGCAGAATGTCCCTTCTGAACAGCCGCATATCTCCGAAAGCCTCGTCGCACTGTGTCTGCAGGTCGGAAAGGTGTACGCTCACAAGGCCCTTGCTGTGGCGGGTGATGCCATGGCTTAAGGCCAGCTCCTCCGTGTAATCCTCCAGGAGATAGACCTTTTTCAGCCGTGTGGGAGGGCTGCTGTAATGGCAGACGATTGGCAGCATGCCGGTGGCGTTTTCCGAGATGAAAACCCCGTCCTCCGTTACATGAAAGGTTACCCAGGCCATCCCTCCCAGCAGACATTCCTTCCGGTCCTGGGTGGAGACATAATTCCCAAGAGAATAATAACATAGGACCCTTCTGCCGTCCTGTGTTGTCAGCCATTCCACAGGCTGGGGTACATGGGGATGGGTGCCGATGATCAGGTCGGCGCCCGCCTCGGCCATTTCGGCGGCAAATTTGCGCTGATATTTGGAGGGCTCCTGCTGATACTCGGTTCCCCAGTGGGGGCAGACGATGACCACATCGGCGAGATCTCTGGCAGTCTGGATATCGTCGATAACCTGTGGATTCAGAGCCGTAAAATTGATTGCGCCCGTCTGGCGGTCGTAGTCGCAGAGCATCTCCAGGTGTCCCTGGAGAGAGCTGTTTATAACCTGCGCGTTGGGTGCGTAGACATAATTTAAAACGGCAAAGGTAACATCCTCTATGGTAAGGAGGGGAATCTCCCCGTAGGTCTCCTCCGCGTGAATGCCAAGCGTCAGTATATCGGGATATTTTTCCCAGAAGGAAGCGCAGTTTATCAGCCCCTCCAGCTTTTGATCCGCCGCGTGGTTGCTTGCCTGGAGAACCACGTTAAAGCCGGAGGCGGCAATGGCGTCCCCCACCTCTGTAGGGGAATTGAATTTCGGATAACCGGAAAAGCCCAGATCGTTTCCCGCCAATATTGTTTCCTGATTGATAATTTTGATATCTGCATTGTCTATAAATTCCGTGATATCGTCAAATAAAAACGAAAAGTCATACGTACCGTCCTTTCTTTTGCCTGTGCTGACGATTCCCATATGCATCAGATTGTCCCCCAGGGCCATAAGGGAAATATCGTATTCCTCAAAGACCGGCTCCGGGGAAGGGGTGGGCGGGGCTTCTGTCTGGACCGGAGCGGGAGTGCCTGTCTGTCCTGAGAGGGTATTGGACATGCCGGGAATTTCGGAGCCTGTGACAGAGGAGCCCGCCCCTGCCGGATTTTTGTCTGAGGACAGATCGGGCATGGCAAGGAAGAATATTAAAAAAACCGGGACGGTAAAAATAAGCCGCAGCCTTTTCTTCAGCCTTTTATTTTTTTTCTTCATTATCATCTTACGGCGTCTCCTTTTGCAAGCCTGTCCTCCCGGGTTACGATGCGGGCATGTAATGTAAGCCTTGCCGGAGACAGGTAAACTGTAACTTAATAATAGCGGATTTTATGTATTTGTCAACCTGTTGCACTTGTGATTTTGGGATAAATACTATATAATGGAAAACGGACAACGGTTTTATATGAGGATAATACCGCCGAAGGCTGAACAGTTACGACAGATGACAAGGGAGGAAAAGGTTGAAAACAGATTATCGATATAGAAATCCGTATCCGCTGGGAGCCCATGTGGAGGGAGAGGAGATACGTTTTTCCTTTGTGTCAAGGGCGCCGGAGGCCGGTTCCAGAGGTATTTTGCTCTACGACAGAAAAACCTGCCGCAGACTGGATAAGCTGCCCTTTTTTGAGGAGGAGAGAATCGGAAATATATATTGTAAGCGGGTTTCAGGCATAGAGCCTGCTGCCGTTACTTATCAGTTTTATGAAGACGGATGTGCGTTTCCGGACGAGCATGCCGGGGAAATCGTAGGAAATACCCCCTATGGAAAGGAGAGGACCCAGGCGGAGCTGAGGGCCGGGATTCTCACGGAGGATTTTGACTGGGGAGACGACAGGCGTCCGAGGCTTCCCTATGAGCGGATGGTCTGTTATTGTCTTCATGTGAGAGGATTTACAAAGCATGTATCCGCAAGGGTCAGAAACAGGGGGACCTTTATGGGTATCGCCGAGAAAATACCCTATCTGAAGGAAATCGGTGTCACTACCCTGGAGCTGCAGCCTGCCTATGAATTTCTGGAGCTTTCCGGCACGGAAGCACAGTCGGAGAGTCCTTCCATGCAGGCAGTCCTTGCGGGAGGGACTGCGGAGGATAAGAAGATAAACTACTGGGGCTATAAGAAGGGGTATTATTATGCGCCGAAGGCGTCCTATGCGGCGTCGGATAAGCCCGCGGAGGAGCTGAAGGAGCTGATAAGGCAGCTTCATGCAAACGGCATGGAGCTGGTCATGCAGTTTTATTTTCCCAACGAAGTGAGGCAGAGCGAAATTTCGGATATTTTGCGGTTCTGGGTTTTGGAATACCATGTGGACGGCTTTCATCTTCTGGGAGAAAACCTGAGTGCGGAGCATATTGCGGCGGATGCGCTTCTTGCGGATACAAAGCTCTGGTATTACCGGTTTGACGGGGACGGGGTTTACGGCGGAAACGGGAGGCCGCAGTATCCGCACATTGCTGAATATAACGACAGCTGGATGTATGATATGCGCAGGTTTTTAAAGGGAGACGAGAACATGCTTTCCAGCATGCTTTACCATATGCGGCATATTCCCGAAAGGGCAGGCTGTATTCACTATCTGACCAATTATTATGGCTTTACGCTTGCCGATCTTTTTTCCTATGACGTTAAGCACAATCAGGCGAACGGGGAAGACAACAGGGACGGCAGCGATTATAACTGCAGCTGGAACTGCGGGGAGGAAGGGCCGACCCGCAAGACAAGGGTGAAGAAGCTGCGGCAGAAGCAGATGAAAAATGCCATGTGCCTGCTTCTGCTCTCACAGTCAACCCCGCTGATATTTATGGGGGACGAGTTTGGCAATTCCCAGAAGGGCAATAACAATCCTTATTGCCAGGACAATGCGGTGGCATGGCTGGATTGGACGTTTCTGGACAAAAACCGTGGGCTTTTTGAATTCTGGAAAATGCTGGCGGCGTTCCGAAGGGAGCATCCCATTCTGCGCCCCTCAAGGGAGCTTCGGCTGATGGATTACGCCGCCTGCGGATATCCGGATCTGTCCTATCATGGGCAGAGCGCATGGAAGCCCAGGACAGAGGGGTATTTCAGGTATATCGGTCAGATGTACTGCGGGAAGTACGCGCGGACGGACGAGCAGGGAGAGGACGATTTTCTGTATGTGGCAATGAACATGCATTGGGAGCAGCATCAGCTTGCCCTGCCAAAGCTTCCCAGGGGCATGAGGTGGGAGCCTGTCTTTTCCACGGAGGAGGACGGGGAGGAAACCCAGGAGAGCGGCTCGGAGCTTTTAAGGTCTGTTCCGCCCCGCAGCATCAGCGTTTTCAGGAGCGCGGATACGGATGTCCGGACGCGGGAAAAGGGCAGAGCGAAAACGAGGGCAGGGGCTGATTTCAGAAAGGATGCGGTTTGGGTATAGATGGGCGCGGCATGGAAACACTTTAAAACGATAACTCACCACAAGCTCTTGGTGGCAAAGGGCTGTTTTCAGGTAGGCCTGTACAGGCAGGGGCTGCTGCACGACATGTCCAAGTACAGTCCCGCAGAGTTTCTGGTGGGGGTGAAATATTACCAGGGAACCAGAAGCCCCAATAATGCGGAGCGGGAGGAGCGGGGGTATTCCTCGGCATGGCTGCACCATAAGGGGCGCAATAAGCATCATTTTGAATACTGGCAGGATTACAGTCTGCAGGGGCGGCAGGGCATGCTGACGCCGGTACCCATGCCTGATAAGTATATTGCGGAAATGCTCATGGACAGGATTGCGGCGAGCAAGGTCTACAAGGGAGCCGAATACACGGACGCCGCTCCGCTGGAGTATTATCATAAAAGCCGGGAGCATCCGTGCATTCATCCGGACACGCAGGCGGTTCTTGAGAGAATGCTGACAATGCTGGCGCGGGAGGGAGAACGGAAAACCTTTGCACGCATCAAACGGGAGCTTGTGAAAAGAAAATAAATCTGCACACCCGGAGGGGCATCTGCATATGATACCATAAAACGAAAACAGAAGCATTGCTTTTTGCTAAGCATGGCTTCAAAGGGATATGGTGGGCATATGAATTGTTGTTGGATTCTTTTACTGCTGTTTTGCTGCGGCAGAGGCGGCTGCGGCTCTGCGGTTCCCTGTGCTTCAAACCACAGCTGCTGTTGTGAACGGAGAGAGCCCAGGAACGTGTGCAGAAGAAAAGAACCGGAGACCGGCTGTGGGTGCGAGGAGGTAAGACCGGAACCGAGAATGGAAAGAAGAGATGACTGTGATGTTGCAAGTACGATTCCTCAGCCGTGGCAGGAGTACGCGAGGCGTGATTCCGAAGACTGTCATGATTGAGCCGGCAGATACTAAAAAACGTGGTTTTATGGGGGCGGTCAAGGTTGACCGCCCTGTATTTTTGTGCTATATTAAAGGCTGTGAGATATGGGCCCCTGGGGCGTTTGCCGGGTGCCTGACCCGGTCTTTGGCCGGCTCCGGCAGCGGCGCGGAGCTAACGGAATCGGCTTCGCTTACCGCCCGCAGGAATTAAGAAGGAAAGAGGAATGTGAATATGGCAGGAAAAGCTTCAAACAGCAATGAGGCTTCGCAGCACAATAAAGCTACTCATCGTAAAAAGGCTTCGCTTCAAGAGGAAAAATATGTGGCATATGTGTCTACCTATACGCAGGGAGACAGCCATGGAATCAAGATATATGATGTTGATATGGAGAATGGGCGCTTTATAGAGAAGGACAAGGTGGAGATTACCAATTCCTCCTATGTGACCATTTCCCATAACGGAAAAATCCTGTATTCCATCACGGATTTCGGCGTGGAGTCCTACACGATTCTGGCGGACGGAAATCTGGAAATGCTGAATTTTGCTCCCATCAACGGAATGAGAGGCTGCTATGTGTCCACCGATTATACGGACAGCTATCTCTTTGTGGCGGGATATCACGACGGCAAGCTGACCGTTCTGCGCCTTAAGGAGGACGGCTCCATTGGGGAGATAACCGACGAAATCTTTCACAAGGGTCTGGGAAGCGTGGCGGAGCGCAATTTCAGACCGCACATCAACTGTGCGAGAATGACCCATGACAATAAATACCTGCTGGTGGCGGATCAGGGTATGGACCATGTCAATGTCTACCGGTTTGATCTGATAACCGGCAAGGTCCTTCTGGCGGATATTATCAGAAGCGAGCTGGAGTCTGCCCCCAGGCACATCAAGATTTCCAGGGATGGACGCTTTATCTACATCGTCCATGAGTGGAAGTGTTATATCGACGTATATTCCTATGAGGAAAAGAACGGACAGCCTATATTTGAAAAGCTCCAGTCCATTGGAACCTGCAGGTGCGATAAGGGCAGCTCCAATGCCGCCAGCGCGCTTACGTTTTCCTCGGATTACAAATATCTTCTCAGCACCAACGCGGGAGACAATTCCGCGGTGCTGTACAGCGTGGATGAAAATACGGGCATGCTGACAGAGGTTTTCTGCCTGCCTGTAAGCGGAGAGTATCCCAAGGATGCCAGTCTTTTCCCGAACAACAGGTTTCTTGTATCCCTGAACCATGAGACGAACGACATGACCTTCTTTCATGTACATCCCGAGCAGGGGACTATGGTTATGAACGGAGCGCCTGTTAAGGTCAATGTACCGAACTGTATTATTTTTCACCGCTTATAAAAATCAACCACAGAGTCAAGCCTTGCGCTCATATTGATCAGCATGGCGTCAAGGACGGTAAGGGCGGTCATGCATTCCATGACCACTACCGCCCGGGGAACGATAATAGGGTCGTGGCGTCCCTGAATGCTGATGTCGATGTCGCTTCCGGACTGATTGACGGTCTGCTGGGTAAGCATGATGGAGGGGGTGGGCTTTACATGGGCGCGCACCACCACGGTGCTGCCGTCGCTGATGCCGCCTAAAATGCCGCCTGCGTGGTTGCTTGTCTTTGTCACCTCGTTTTCCTTCATGCGGAAGGCATCGTTGTTTTCGGTGCCGAGCCTGGAGGAAACCTTGCTGCCGTCACCGATCTCCACTGCCTTCACGGCGCCGATGGACATTATGGCTTTCGCAAGGTTTGCGTCAAGCTTTTCAAACACAGGGTCCCCGATTCCTGCGGGCAGCCCCTCCACAATGCATTCCATGCAGCCGCCTACGGAGTTGTGCGCCTTTCTTGCCGCCTCCAGATAGCCTATGACAGCTTCGTCCGCGGCGGTGTCGGGCATGGCGGTAGGGGTGTTCAGGATAGCCTGTCTGTCAAATCTGTGCATATCGATCTCAATGGAGCCGATGGAGCGTGTGTAGGCGCAGACGGTAACTCCGAGAGCTTGAAGGATTTTGCAGGCGACGGCGCCTGCGGCAACGCGGCCTACGGTTTCTCTGCCGGAGGAACGCCCGCCGCCGCGGTAATCCCGAAAGCCGTATTTCTCGTCATATGTATAATCCGCGTGACCCGGGCGGTAGCAGGAAGCGATCTCGCTGTAATCCTTGGAAATCTGGGAGGTGTTGCGCACCATCAGTGAGATGGGAGTGCCGGTGGTCCGTCCCTCAAAAACGCCGGACAGAATCTCCACGGCGTCGTCTTCCCTGCGGGGTGTGGAGATTCTGCTTTGACCGGGCTTGCGGCGGTCTAAGTAGACCTGTATATCCTCCTCGCACAGAGACAGCCCCGCAGGGCAGCCGTCGATGACCACGCCCAGAGCCTTCCCATGGGATTCTCCCCATGTAGTGATTTTAAAAATATTTCCGAAAGATGAGCCTGCCATGCCGATTCCTCCCGCCTTGCCGTAATGATTTCAGGTAATGTTTGGGTAAAATACTTTTTCCCAATCCCGTAGCCTTAAGCTGATGTAAATACTGAAGTTCATATTGAAAGATTTTACAGTTTAAATTATAGTGAACGAAATATAAAAAAGCAACTTTTTTTAGAAAAAAGGTGTACAGATTCTTAAAATATGTTATCATTAAAAATAGGCATATAGTACTACATAAATTTTCAAAACAGGATAGTCAGATAGAGGCTGAATATAAATGGAAAATTCTATGAAAGATCGCTTTGTAAATAGAATGATAAAAATCGGAAGAAAGAATAGGCTTTGCCGCATCTGCATCATTCCGGTGATGGCGGCAGGCATGACATGCTTTCATATCGCTGCCCGCATCAGAGGCAACGGAAAAAGATTGGCAATGCTTGTCTTGACTTTTTTACTTTTTGCGGCATACAGCAGCTTTTCTTTTCCCAGCTTTATGACGATCGTCGGGCCGGGGTACGGTTTGATGCCCATCTCTGAGGAAGCGCAGGAAATCCAAATGGCAGAGGAGGCGGTCATAGATTTAGACAGGATAAACAATTTGACCGCTGAAGACGTGATGCCGGAGGGGCGGTATCCCGGGGGCTTTTTCACGGAAGCTGACGGGGAAGGGGATGCCCATGCCGACGCTGCCGGAGGCGTGCAGAATCAGGGCGCCTTTGGACCGGCTTTGTATGATTCGGTGGCACAGGGGGATACTCCCGAGTTTTCCGCGGACGACTGGCGGCTTACCTTGGTGAACCTGCAGCATTCCATTTCCGAGGATTATGAGGTGGTATTGGGGGAGGTCCACACCCTGAAGGGCATGCTGTACTGCGACGCGCGTATCGTGGACGACTGGCTTGCCATGCAGAGGGCGGCGAAAAAGGACGGAGTCTCGCTGGTTATCTGTTCCCCTTACCGGGACCTGCAGTATCAGAAGAAGCTGTTTAACCGGCAGATCAAATATTATATGGGCCTGGGTGCTTCCTATATGGAGGCGTATCAGCTTACCAGCGAGTTTATCGCCGTTCCAAACACCAGCGAGCATCAGATGGGGCTTGCGTTCGATATCGTAACGCCGTCCTACACCGTTCTGGACGAGGGCTTTGAGAATACGGCGGCGGGGAAGTGGCTTGCGAAAAACAGCTGTGATTACGGGTTTATACTGCGGTATCCCAAGGGGAAGGAATATATTACCGGAATCGAGTATGAGCCTTGGCATTTCCGCTATGTGGGAGTGGAAGCCGCAAGGCTTATCACAGAGAAGGGTATTACCCTTGAGGAATTCTGGGAGGAGTATATGTAAATGGTTTTAGATAATGTAAAAAATACGGATAACGGCAAAGGTTCCCTTTCCAAAGCGGGCTCTTACCGTATATTAAGGCAGGAGGGCAGGGCAAAAAGGGCGGAATATGAGACGGTCCATGGAACGATACAGACGCCGGTTTTCATGAATGTGGGTACGGCTGCCGCCATCAAGGGGGCGGTTGCCACCTCGGACCTGGAACAGATCGGCACGCAGGTGGAGCTGTCCAATACCTATCATCTGCATGTGCGTCCCGGGGACAGGGTAGTGAAGCAGCTGGGAGGTCTGCACAAATTCATGTCATGGGACAAGCCCATTCTCACTGATTCAGGCGGTTTTCAGGTGTTTTCGCTTGCGGGACTGCGCAAGATCAGGGAAGAAGGGGTCTATTTTAATTCCCATATAGACGGGCATAAGATTTTTATGGGACCGGAGGAGAGCATGCAGATCCAGTCCAATCTCGCCTCCACCATAGCGATGGCCTTTGACGAGTGTGCGCCCAGCAAGGCGGACAGGGCATATGTCCAGGCGTCGGTGGAGCGCACTGCCAGATGGCTGGAGCGCTGTAAAAGAGAGATGGCGCGGCTGAACGGGCTTGAGGATACCATCAATCCCAGCCAGCTGCTGTTTGGGATAAATCAGGGAGCGATATATGCGGATATCCGCATAGAGCATGCAAAGCGGATCGCCGAAATGGAGCTGGACGGCTATGCGGTAGGCGGACTTGCCGTGGGAGAGACGCATGAGGAAATGTATGATATTCTGGAGCATGTGGTGCCGTATCTTCCCAAGGATAAGCCGACTTATCTGATGGGCGTGGGAACGCCGGCGAATATTCTGGAGGGCGTGGAGAGGGGAATAGACTTTTTCGACTGCGTATATCCCACCAGAAACGGACGCCATGGGCATTTGTATACCAATTCAGGAAAAATTAATTTATTTAATGCAAAATACGAGCTGGATGACCGCCCTGTTGAGGAGGGATGCGGATGCCCCGCATGCCGCAGGTATTCCAGGGCCTATATCAGGCATTTGCTGAAGGCGAAGGAAATGCTTGGCATGAGGCTGTGCGTTCTGCACAATCTTTATTTTTACAACACAATGATGGAGGAGATCCGCGACGCCCTGGATCAGGGCAGGTTTGCGGAGTACAAAAGGCGCAAGCTGGAGAGAATGGGGCAGGCGGCAGTCAGGGGCACGGCGGCTGAAGTTTAAGGATAAAGCGGCTGCGGGACTTCTGTAAAAAAAATATAAAATGCTTGCCTTGGCAGACAATTTTGTGTATTATGTATACTTGAAGCGATATGCAGGACAGGGTCGTTAAAGGCTGGAGCAAAAATTACTGACTTAATTGTCGGAATGGAGGAGATATGGGAATTTTATTGGAAGCTGGAACTGAGGTGGCGGGAGACGCCGCGGCGACTGGCGGCATGAGCCTTTGGAGCATTGCCCTTATGTATGCCGTTCTGATCGGCGGCATGTGGTTTTTCTTCATGAGACCCCAGAGCAAGGAAAAGAAAAGAGTGGCGTCCATGCTGGCGGCATTGGAGATCGGGGATGTGGTTATGACAACGTCGGGTTTTTACGGCACTGTGATCGCCATTGACGAGAAGGAAAACACAGTGGTCGTTGAATTCGGAAACAACAAGAACTGCCGTATTCCTATGGATAAATCCGCAATCAGCCGTGTAGAAAAGCCTGAAGAAAATTAAAAGGTATAGAAGTATGAGCTGCCGCACTGTTGATGAAAGGTCACAGTGGGGCAGCATTTTATTCCCACGGGAGTCAATCCCGATGTGTCCTCCGGACACATTATAAAAATCAAAAAAAGGTTTGGAAAGGATGTTGGAGCAGATGGAATTACATATTACATGTATCCCCGGCGACGGGATCGGACCGGAGATTATAGCGGAAGCGAAAAAGGTATTGGAAAAGACGGCGGAGACCTACGGACACAAGATGGTTTTTGAGGATATTTTGATGGGTGGTGCTTCCATCGACGTCCACGGTGTCCCTCTGACCCAGGAGGCAGTGGCGAAGGCGAAGGCGGCGGACGCGGTCCTGATGGGTTCCATCGGCGGCGATACCACCACCTCTCCCTGGTATAAGCTGCCGCCCGAAAAGCGCCCGGAGGCAGGGCTTCTGGCAATCAGGAAGGCTCTGAATCTGTTTGCGAACCTGCGCCCCGCAGTGCTTTATGACGAGCTCGCCGGAGCATGCCCTCTGAAGGAGGAGATCAGCAAGGCGGGCTTTGACATGATGATTATGCGTGAGCTCACCGGGGGGCTGTATTTCGGAGAGAGAAAAACGTTTGAGGAGAACGGCGTGCTGAAGGCCGTGGATACCCTGACCTATGACGAGAACGAGATCCGCCGCATTGCCGTCAAGGGCTTTGACATTGCAATGAAGCGCAGGAAGAAGGTAACCAGCGTGGATAAGGCGAACGTGCTGGATTCCTCCAGACTCTGGAGGAAGGTGGTAGAGGAGGTCGCAGGGGACTATCCGGAGGTTAAGCTGGAGCATATGCTGGTGGACAACTGTGCCATGCAGCTTGTGAAGGACCCGGCGCAGTTTGACGTGATCCTCACCGAGAATATGTTCGGGGATATTCTCTCCGACGAGGCGAGCATGGTGACGGGGTCTATCGGCATGCTGGCAAGCGCAAGCTTAAACGATACCAAATTCGGGCTTTACGAGCCAAGCCACGGCTCTGCGCCCGATATCGCCGGACAGGATATCGCAAATCCCATTGCCACGGTCTTAAGCGCTGCAATGATGCTGCGGTACAGCTTCGATCTGGACAAGGAGGCGGAGGCCATTGAAAACGCGGTAAAGCAGGTCCTGAAGGACGGCTACCGCACAGGGGATATCATGTCCCCCGGCTGTGAAAGAGTGGGCTGCTCCAGAATGGGAGACCTGCTGGCGGAGAGAATCAGATAGACTGCAGGGCGTATGGGATATTCGGTTTGACATTGGGGCGCCGCAGGCGGAAAACGGCGGCGGTCATGATTGAGCCGGAGCGTTTAATAATATTACTGGAGCGTTTTAAAATATTAAAAGAAAAGGAAAGATAAGATATGAGAAGTGATTCCGTAAAGACAGGCACCGCGCAGGCGCCGCATAGAAGCTTATTCAACGCGCTGGGCTACACGGAGGAGGAGAGAAGGCGCCCCTTGATCGGCATTGTCTGCTCCTATAACGAGATCGTGCCCGGGCATATGAACCTTGATAAAATCGCCGAGGCGGTGAAGCTGGGCGTGGCAATGGCAGGGGGGACCCCGGTCATGTTCCCGGCAATCGCGGTCTGCGACGGCATTGCAATGGGGCATGTGGGGATGAAGTATTCCCTGGTGACAAGAGACCTGATTGCGGACAGCACAGAGTGCATGGCGCTTGCCCACGGCTTTGACGGATTGGTCTGTATCCCCAACTGCGATAAAAATGTCCCCGGTCTTCTGATGGCGGCGGCAAGAGTGAATATACCGACGATTTTTGTTTCCGGCGGCCCCATGCTGGCAGGGCGCATTCATGGCCAGAAAAAGAGCCTTTCCTCCATGTTTGAGGCGGTGGGAAGCGTGGCGGCCGGCACCATGACCATGGAGGAGCTTTGCGAGTACGAGGAGAAGGTCTGTCCTACCTGCGGCTCCTGCTCCGGCATGTATACCGCCAATTCCATGAACTGCCTGACGGAGGCAATCGGCATGGGGCTTAAGGGCAACGGCACTGTCCCTGCGGTTTATTCCGAGAGAATCCGTTTGGCGAAGCATGTCGGCATGAAGATCATGGAGCTGGTGGAAAGGGACATCAAGCCCCGGGATATTATGACGGAAAAGGCATTTATGAATGCCCTGACCGTGGATATGGCTCTGGGATGCTCCACCAATTCCATGCTGCATCTGCCCGCAATCGCCAGGGAGGCGGGGGTGGACTTAAACCTTGACATTGCCAACGAGCTTTCCGCAAGGACTCCGAACCTGTGCCATCTGGCGCCGGCGGGTCCCACCTATATGGAGGATCTGAACGAGGCGGGCGGCGTCTACGCGGTGATGAACGAGCTCACCAAGAAGAACCTGCTGCATCTGGATTGCATGACGGTAAACGGCACAACCATCGGCGAAAATATAGAGAATTGCAAAAACAGGAACCCCGAGGTTATCCGCCCGGCGGAAAATCCCTATTCCGAGACAGGAGGCATTGCCATCTTAAAGGGCAATCTTGCGCCTGACAGCGGCGTGGTGAAGCGTTCCGCGGTGGTGCCCGAGATGCTGGTTCATCAGGGACCTGCCAGGGTGTTTGACTGCGAGGAGGACGCTATCGACGCCATCAAGGGCGGCAAGATTGTGGCGGGGGATGTGGTGGTCATCCGTTATGAGGGACCCAAGGGAGGACCGGGCATGCGCGAGATGCTCAATCCCACCTCTGCCATTGCGGGCATGGGGCTTGGCTCCAGTGTGGCGCTGATCACGGACGGGCGTTTCTCCGGCGCGTCCCGCGGCGCGTCCATCGGGCACGTCTCCCCGGAGGCGGCGGTGGGCGGTCCCATTGCGCTGGTGGAGGAAGGAGACATCATCAGCATCAACATTCCCGAAAACAAGCTGGATGTGCTGGTGTCGGATGAGGTGCTTGCCGAAAGACGCGCCAAATGGCAGCCCAGGGAGCCGAAGGTTACGACGGGATACCTGTCCAGGTACAGGGAGCTTGTAACAAGCGGTAACAAGGGAGCCGTATTGGAGATTCCTGGGAAGTGAGTGTTACCGCTGGCGTATTTCATACTTATGTCATGGCGGGACGGTGAATCGGGAGAATTTGACGTTAAAAGTGAAGGAGGCTGTGAGAGGCTGAAAAATTTACAGTGCGTCGTTTACGTGGAAACAGTTATTACAGGATGGGGAGGACATGAAAATGCAGCTTAACGGTTCGGAAATCGTTGTGGAATGCCTGAAGGAGCAGGGGGTGGACACCGTATTCGGCTACCCCGGCGGAGCCATTTTGAATATTTATGATGCCCTTTACAGGCACAGCAGCGAAATTAATCATATATTGACGTCCCATGAGCAGGGGGCCGCTCATGCGGCGGACGGCTATGCCCGTGCAACTGGCAGGGTAGGCGTGTGCCTTGCTACCAGCGGTCCCGGAGCGACCAATCTGGTGACGGGTATTGCCACGGCGTACATGGATTCCGTTCCCATGGTTGCAATTACGGCAAACGTTACCCTGCCCATGCTGGGGAAGGACAGCTTTCAGGAGGTGGACATCGCCGGCGTTACCATGCCGATCACAAAGCATGGCTATATTGTAAAAAATATTAACCAGCTTGCGGATACCTTAAGAAGGGCGTTTGAGATCGCCAGAAGCGGGCGTCCGGGTCCGGTTCTGGTGGATATTACCAAGGATGTGACTGCTGCTGTCTGCGAGTACACGCCTGCGAAGATCAAAAATGAAGCTTCGGACCATATGGAAAACAGCCTTTCCGCGGAAGAAAGGAGCATGTCCTGTACGGAGCAGGAGCTTGATCAGGTGGTGGAGTATATCAATCAGGCGCAGAGACCTTATATCTATCTCGGAGGCGGAGCCATCATTTCCGGCGCCTCCTGCGAGGTGGCGGAATTTGCGGAGCTGATCGACGCTCCCGTGTGCGATACGCTGATGGGCAAGGGTGCTTTTGACGGAAGAAGTCCGCGGTATACCGGTATGATCGGTATGCACGGCACTAAGACGTCCAATCTGGGCGTCAGCCAGTGCGACCTTCTGATCGCATTGGGTGCAAGATTTTCGGACCGTGTGATCGGGAATCCGAAGAAGTTTGCCGAGGGCGCAAAAATCGTGCACATTGATATTGACGCGGCGGAGATCAACAAAAATATCCGTGTGGACGCAGGTCTGACGGGAGATTTAAAGACGGTGCTGCGGGCGCTGAACAAAAGGCTCACAAAGCAGGATCACAGCCAGTGGATGCAGTCCATTTTTGATATGAAGAAAAAGTATCCTCTGAAGTATGACGACAGCGTCCTTTCCTGCCCTTATATCATGGAGGCCATCGATAGGGTCACAGGCGGCGAAGCTTTGATTACCACGGATGTGGGGCAGCATCAGATGTGGGCAGCGCAGTATTATCATTATACGAAGCCCAGGACCTTCCTGTCCTCGGGCGGCCTGGGGACCATGGGCTATGGGCTGGGCGCATGTATCGGCGCGCAGGTAGGGCAGCCGGACAGGATCTGTATCAATATTGCGGGGGACGGCTGTTTCCGGATGAATATGAACGAGCTTGCAACGGCCAGCCGTTACAATATCCCCATTATCCAGGTGGTCATCAACAATCATGTGCTGGGGATGGTGCGCCAGTGGCAGACCCTGTTT
>ERZ808051.901-NODE-901-length-24540-cov-4.229408_pt1 | contig 24540 bp, 17 predicted proteins | sample MGYA00380199_ERZ808051 | MGnify/ENA primary metagenome ERZ808051 (study PRJEB31490, sample SAMN06133391) | mouse gut metagenome | isolation source: J11 | host: mice | place: China: Chengdu | collected 2015-05 ...
CCCGGCCGTCCTCCTGAATCTTCATGACCTCGTCCAAGGTGCTGATCAGGGTCTGGTTGGTGGCGGTTAAGGTCTCGATATCCACGATGCCTCTCTGGGTCTCCTTGGCGGTCTCTATGGTGGCGATCTTCAGAGTCTCGGCATTTTTCTTTAACAGCGCGTTGGTCATGTCCGTCACCTCCCGCTGGGCCTTGGCCGCCTCGGTGGAGTGGCTTAAGCCGATGGCGATGACCATCTGGCTCTTCCACAGGGGGATGGTGTTTACCAGCGTGGACTGTATCTTCTCTGACATGGCGGCGTCATTGCTCTGGATCAGGCGGATCTGGGGCGCCATCTGCATGGAGATGGTTCTGGTCAGCTCCAGGTCATAGATCTTCTTTTCAAAGCGCTCACACATGGAGGCGAAATCATTGGCTGCCTGGGTGTCCTCAGGCAGCCCGCTCTGCTCTGCCTTGGCCAGGAGCTCCGGCAGCTCCACGGTTCTGGCATGCTCCAGCTTCTGCTTGCCGGCCAGGATGTACATGGACAGCTCCTTGAAGTAGTTCAGGTTCAGCTCATACATCTTATCCAGCATGGCGGCGTCTTTTAACAGGGTCACCTGATGGTCCTCCATCACCCGGCAGATTTTATTGATATTGCCCTCTGCCTTGTCGTACTTTATCTTCAGGTTCTCCAGCTTGTTGGAGCCTTTTTTGAACAGGCCCAGAAATCCCTTTTCTTCCTCCTCATTGTTGAAGTCTTTCAGCTCGGCCACCACGCCTGCCAGCATCTGGCCGATTTCACCCATATCCTTTGTGCGGACATTGTTCAGGGCGCCCTCGGAGAAGTCCGCGATCTTCTTCTGGCTTCCGGCTCCGTACTGCAGCACCATCTGGGTATTGGTAATGTCGATCTGGGCGGCAAAATCGTCCACCATCTTCTGTTCCTCAGGGGTCAGTACCGCTTCCGGCACTTTCTGGGTCGCCTCGGCCATAGCGGGCACTTCAGGTGCCTCGGGCTGGGAAAAGGGCTCAAAGGTCAGGGTGGGCCCCTGGTTCAACATTGCATCTAAATCACTGCTCATTTTCGTCTCCTCCAGTCTTTACTTCGATTAATTGGCGATAATTTATGGACTTCCTCCGGAAATCACTGGTTTTCATTGACGGCAAAGGCCATTTCTTTCATCAGGCCCTCCCTGGCCAGCATGGATTTCAGGACCTGGGCGTCCGTGGTGGCGTCGAACACGGCATCCTGGAACAGCGTGTTGAGGAGCTCACGGAAAGCCGCGTTGATGGTATCCAATGTGTTCTCTATCTCGGATTTTGCTTTTACGATATCCGGCCCGGGGGAGCTTACCCGGTCGAATTCCTCGTAAGATTCCACCAGCTTTAGGGTAGTGGGCAGGTAATAGTTCATCAACTTGTGCATCCGGGGCATCTGCTCGGGATGGGTGCGCACGCTTTCGAAGATGTCCTTTAACAGGTTCTCCAGGCAGAACAGCTTCGATGAGATTACCTCACCGGGGATTCTGTCGTTGAGGTTGCGGAGCTTGCGTATGTACTCCATACCCTCTGTGACCATGGTCTGCAGTTCCGACTCCTGCTCTCTGGATACTTCCGGCGCGGGTTCCGGCGCCTGGCCGGGGGATTTATCCTCCAGGGTCTTACGGTTTTCCGACTCTCTGAGCCTGCGGCCCTGCTCTGCCTCCAGATACTGCCGGTACACTATGTCGTTTAGCATGAAACAGGTCTTCTGCCGGTCCAGATGGCCCTCCGGGAATATGCCAAGTTCCAGCATCTTCTGCAGATCCCTTACCACGTATGACTCGCTCTTGCCGGTGCCGGCAGCCAGCTTCGCAACCTCGCCGTATACCCTGTAATCACACAGCTGGAGATAGCGCTGGGCCCGCTTCAGCCGTCTCTTCTGGCCGATGCCGAGACGAATCATGCCGTAGAAGCCTGCCAAGAACAGGAAATTGACGATCCAGCCCGCCAGCGTGGTGTCGCCGCTTACAAAAGCAAATATCCGGAAGAACGTCACCAGCCCGGTAATTCCCAGGCCGATGCCGCCGAATACCTGGTACAGCACATTGGAGACACCGCCCACCTTTTTGACTTTGATGGCGGGAAGCGATCTGCGGGGCGGCTGGGATTGGACGGGCGCGGCCGCGGATGTGGTCTGCATGCGCTGCTGCCTTTTCTGCCATTCCTGCATCAGCCGGTTCTGCCGCTGGCGTTCCCGCTCCATGGCCCGCTGCTGCCAGATGGGGATATTGGGCGGAAGATCCACCTGCTTCTGGTCAGCGCTTTCCTCGAAAGCGCTGCGGTCGGTGAACTGCTTTGTATGATTGGCGGGGGGGATATGCTTTCCCGCCGCATTGATGGCATCCGTCACTGTCTGGGACACCAACTCGTTTAGAATCTTGAAATCCCCGCTCTGTAAGGCCTCTGAGAGAGCGCTTTTTAGCTGCTCCCCGGTACCGTTCCAATTTCGATTATCACTCATAATGAACCTTCTTTACTAACATTTCCTCCAAAGAAACCGTCTGCGGCACAAATCATAGGCGCAAATGCACGCTGTGCCTGCGATTCTCTTTCACCATTCATTATTGCACATCACGCCCTGTTCCGCAACAATTTTCTCCTTAATTCTCTATGAAGAGATCGTCTCTTGTGATGTTGTTGAGCCATTTGCCGCTCCGGTAATGCCGGATGACCCAGGGCCATTTCACGAACTCATCGGTGCATAGCAGAAAATACACCCAAAGTACGGGAAGCTTTAGCACAAAGGCTGCCAGGAAGCCCAGGGGAACCGCGTAGCACCACATGTCGATGGTATCGCAGATAAAGCCGAAGCGGCTGTCGCCTCCTGCCCGGAAGACCCCGGCGATCAAAGTGGTGTTCACCGCGGCTCCCATCACATAGTAGGTATTGATCAGCAGCATGTACTTCAGGTAGTGCATGGCGGTCTCGGTCAGGGTGGCATATTTCAGCACAAAGGGCGTAGCCGCCAGCACGATGAGCCCGCCGATGGCTCCGGTGATCACCGTAAGCTTCATGAGCTTGCCGGCGTCCGCCCTGGCCTCCTCCAGCTTGTTCTCCCCGATTACGTTCCCCAAAAGGATCCCTCCGGCGCTGGCCATGCCGAAGCACAGAATCGTGCCGAAGTTGCGCACCACGATCACGAAAGAATTGGCAGCCACCGCATCCGTGCCCAAATGTCCCATGATCACCGAGTACATGGAGAAAGCTACGCTCCAGATGATGTCATTGCCCAGGGCCGGCAGGGACAGCCGGACAAAGTCTGAGAACAGCACCTTGTTTTTGGCGAACAGATACCGGAAGTCCAGCTTGATGTCTTTGCTTGCCGCCGAGACCGCGAAGCATGCCGCCAATTCCACCAGGCGGGAGGCGGATGTGGCGATGGCCACGCCCATGGCTCCCAGCTTGGGCGCGCCGAAAAGGCCGAAGATGAAGACGGCGTTTAAGAGAATGTTCAGGGAAAAGGCCAGCATGTTCAGGAGGGTGCTGACAGTGACTCTGCCGATGCTGCGAAGCACTGCCAGATAGACCTCGATGATGCCCCAGCAAAGATAGCTGACGCTCATGAAGCGCAGGTAGGAGGCACCGATGGCGATCAGCTCGACATCGTTCGTAAACACGCGCATCATGCCCTCCGGGAAAATGAGCGCCGCCCCGGCGAAGAGTATGGCGAAGCCTAAGGAGAAGCGCAGGGCAATGCCCTCCACCACCTGGATGGCTTTCATATCCCCTTTGCCGTAGTACTGGGCGCAGAGCATGGTGGCCCCGGTGCCCAGGCCGTAGAATACCATGAACAGCACATTGGCGTACTGGGAGGCCAGGGACACGGCGGAGATGGAGGACTGCCCCACATAGTTGAGCATGACCACGTCCGCGGAGCTGACGGCGGCGCTTAAGAGGTTTTGGATGACAATGGGCAGCACCAGCCTGAAAATATGCCTGTAGAATACATCATTTTTGATTTGATTCTTCTTTTGCATGAGCAATCTCCAATCATTGACTTCAGTATGACCTATCTTATCACAATCAACTCTGTAATTCAATGTGAAAGCGCGCGCGTATACGTGACAAAGCAGACAATGTATACTACAATGGCCTTTATCATCAAACAAATATTGAAACGAACGGAGGAAAAACAAATGATCAAAATCGGTGTGATCGGCCTGGGTGAAGTATCCCAATGCATGCACTTACCCATTCTGCAGGATCTGTGCGAAAAGTATGAGGTGACGGCAGTGTCGGACATTGCCCCCTCGCTGGTCTCGTTTATCAAGCAAAAATATCATATTAAGGAAGGCTTTCTGGACGCGGTTTCGCTGATCGAAAAAGCTGACATTGACGCTGTCCTCATTCTGTCGCCCGACCAGTACCACGGCGAATATGCCGCGCGTGCACTGAAAGCGGGCAAGCATGTGTTCATTGAAAAACCTGTCACGCTCTGCCTGGAAGAGCTGGAAGAACTGATCGAATTGAAAAAGCAATATCCGGACCAGGTGGTGATGGTAGGATATATGCGCCGCTATGCCGGGCCGTTCCTCAAGGCCAAGGAGATTTTGAACGGCACACGGATGAGGGAAAGCTTTGCGAAGAACTGCAGAAACGCTCCCTGGAGGTATGCGCAGGCACCGCCTGCTATGCCTTTGACCAGGGCGCATCCTTTGACGATTTTCGCCCCCGGGTGGAGGCACTCTGCCGCCGCCTGACCAAACTGGGCGCCGGATATCTGGTCACCATGGACGAATCCGATGTGGGCAGATACAGCGAGAAGAAAAAAGACCTGGATGCCGCTGTTTGGAACGCGTTTTTCACCAAAATCCGGGATATGGGCCGGTATACACAAGAGGAATTCGGCATCCAGGTGGTTTATCACCCTCACATCAAGACCATGATTGAATACGAAGACGAAATCGAACGCCTGATGGATTTCACCGGTCTGAACCTGTGCTTTGACACCGGCCATCACTGCTACGCCAACGGAAACGGCCGGCAGGGCGAGCCGTCCGTTCCCGCTTTCCTGCGCAGGTACGCCAAACGCATCGATTATCTGCATTTCAAGCAGGTGGACGGTACCGTATACCGCCGGGTAATGGAAGAGAATCTGGATTCGGATACCGCTTTCGACATAGGCGTCATGTGCGATCTGCCCGATGGCATTGTGGACTTTTCGGCATTGAAACCAATCCTTGACGAAATCGGATTCGACGGAATCGGCGTGGTAGAATCCGACATGCCCCAGGCGGACAATGCCCGGGTGTTCGCCTCGGCCAAGCGCAATTTAAACTATCTGAGAGAAATCCACATCATCCACTGAGGAGGGAATCGTTTTGCAGATCATTGTTTGTAAAGATTATGAAGAAATGAGCATCCGGGCCGCAGAGCTGGCGGCAGAGGGCATCCGTCAAAATCCCGAAGCCCTGGTCAGCTTTCCCGGCGGCGATACGCCTCTTGGCATGGTACACGCCTTTGCCGATATGGTAAATGCGGGGGATGTCAATATCTCCCGGGCCCGCTATGTGTCTCTTGACGAATGGGTGGGCCTGTCCGGCACAGACGAAGGCTCCTGCGGTATTTTCAACCGTGCGGAGCTGCTGGACCGCCTGCAGAAGCCGTTTAAGGAGGTACATATCATCAACGGCGCCGCCGCGGATATAGAGAACGAGCGGAAAGCCCTGGACGAATACATTGCAAAGTACGGTCCCCTGGAGGTTTCCGTTCTAGGTATCGGCATGAACGGTCATCTGGGCTTTAACGAGGACGGCGTAAGCTTTGAGCTGGACGCGCATATTATCCCTTTGTCCGAAACCACGAAAAAGGTGATGTCGAAATATTTCGGCGAAAAATTTCACCCGGAATACGGAATTTCCCAGGGCATCCGCCAGATCATGGCCGCAAAACGGGTCATTCTCATCGCCAACGGTGCCCACAAGGCTGACATCCTGGCCAAAGCCTGCCGGGGAGAGGTCACAAACCGCGTACCCGCATCCATCTTACAGCGGCATCCCAATTGCTTCGTTGTGGGGACGAAGCCGCCGCGGCCAAATTATGAGTTGGAGGGAAGCGCTTCGCAGCCGGAAGCAGGAAATTGCCGCAAAATGTCTGACCGTGGGCTTTGACGGCTGTGTGGACACCATTGCACGTCCCATAAGCCAGGCGGCATCGGCCAACCGGCCCGCCAGCGCCTTTCCGACCATCCGCTCCCTGGGAGAATTTCTGATCGGCAAGGCCGAAAAGAGCTGCTCCATTGAGCTGCAGATCCAGGCCCGCCAGCCGGGGGGAAATCTGTCCTACCTGTCCCGGGCGGCAGGGGGACTTGGGCTTTCCGTATCCTGTATCGGTATGCTGGGCGCCCCTGGCAAAACCGATCCGCTCTTTGGGGACATGCCCTGTACGCTCTATCCCTTTGCTGCGCCCATGCAGTGCACCTGCCTGGAATTTACGGACGGAAAGGTGTTCCTTGCGCCGGATTACCCTTTGAATGGGGATGTATGGAATCGGGTGCTGGCGGCAACGGACAATCAGGCGCCCCAACTGTTTCGAAACGCCCACCTGCTGGCCCTTGTAAACTGGAGTGAACTGGACTTTGCTCACGGGCTGTGGCAGGCAATCCTGGAAACCATGCAGGAAACGCAGACCGACAAAGGCCGCTTTGCCTTTTTTGACCTGTGCGATATCTCCCGCCGCTCCGGAGACGAATGCGACGCCGTGCTGCGCATTGTCGGCGGCTTTACCAAGTACCGGACTACTATCTTAAGCCTGAACGAAAACGAAGCGCTGCTGGCAGGAGAGCGGCTGTTACAGGATGCGTCAACCCTGGAACAGATCGCAGGGGGCATCCGCTAATACCATGTGGACGAAGTGATCATTCACACCCTGCACGAAACCCTGCTGGCAACTTCCCGGGGCACCACCCTGCAGCCCACCTATTTTGTCAGCCGGCCTGTCATTTCCACCGGCGCCGGTAACAATTTTAACGCCGCCTCCTGCTTTGGGGCCGTTATGGGGCTGGACGATGAAGACCGGGTGGATCTTGCCAATACTTTTGCGCATTTCTATGTGTCCAACGGGCGAAGCGCTTCGCTGGACGAACTGCTAAAGGGACAGCCATCGTAAGGATGGCTGTTTTCTCTTTTTCACTGCGCAGTGCCAAGGGACAAAAATCCAGCCTGTTCTCCGGAGAACCGTAATGCCGGATGGGCGGCGAAACCATGAACGAAAACCGATTCTATATGGTATACATAGGAAAGCCCGGGTTCGGACATACTGGTGATATGAGGAAAGAGAAGAGAATCCGCGAATTTGATTATTATGTCCTGCTGTTCTTCGCCATGGCTTTCATCGGCTGGCTCTGGGAGGTATTGCTGTACCTTGGGACAGAGCACGCGTTTATCAACAGGGGCGTGTACAGAGGGCCGTACCTGCCGATTTACGGGGCAGGCGGGCTTGCCCTGTGCTTCCTGCTCCGGGGCTTTCGGAAGAAGCCCGTGAGGGTATTTTTCCTGTCCATGCTTATCTGCTCCGTGTTGGAATATTTTACCAGCTGGTTCCTGGAGCGGCTCTGGGGCATTCGGTGGTGGGACTATGGGGGGCATGCATTTAACCTAAACGGGAGAATCTGCCTGGCGGGGGCGGTGGTCTTCGGCCTGGGCGGCACGGGGCTTGTGTGCGCGCTATTGCCCCTCTATGATAAACTGTACAGGAAAATTTCAAAACGATGGAGGCTCGCACTGTGCCTGCTTCTGCTTGCTGTCTTTATCGCGGACGCCACCTACTGCGCTGTCCGGCCCAATACGGGACGGGGGATTTCCATATTTTAGGCTTTCCTCTGGCAATTTCTGTCCGGATTTGCTATACTGATACTGTGTCTCCCGATAGGAGACGGCAGGGAGACAGGACAGGAGAGGAGGCAGAGTCCATGGAACAATACATAAAGCCGCCGGTGGAAATCCGATACAGGGAGGAGCTGGAGGCGCTGAAAGCAAACGACGGGGGCAACCGGCCGGAGAACTGGCAGATGTCACCCAAAGCGGTGCGGACATTTATTCTGGGAAGCCAGAAGCCTGTGCCGTATAACGGAAAAGAATATACCATAGAAAAGAAATACTTCGGCAACGACGCCCTGGTGGAGCGCTGCATTGTGACTTTGGCCGGCAACAGGGGCCTGATGCTGGTGGGGGAGCCGGGCACGGCCAAGACCATGCTCTCGGAGCTTCTGTCCGCAGCCATCAGCGGCGTCAGCACCAACACCATCCAGGGCACGGCGGGGACTACCGAGGACATGATAAAATATTCCTGGAATTACGCGCTTTTGCTGGCGAAAGGGCCAAGCCGTGAGGCTCTTGTGCCCGCGCCTTTGTATGTGGGCATGGAGAAAGGGATTCTCACCCGGTTCGAGGAGATCACCAGGACCCCGGCGGAGATTCAGGACAGCCTGATCAGCGTGCTTTCCGACAAGGTGTTAAACGTGCCGGAGCTGGGGGACGAGGGTTTTCTCTTCGCGAAGCCGGGCTTTAACGTCATCGGCACGGCCAATACCAGGGACAAGGGCGTCAACGAGATGAGCAGCGCTCTGAAGCGGCGTTTCAACTTTGAGACCGTTATGCCCGTGCGTGAGGCAGGGCTGGAGAAGCGGATCATTGTAAGCGAGGTGGAGAAGCTGGCGGCGGAGAGCCATATGGCCATGGAAGTGGACGAGGACGTGGCGGAGATTCTGGCCTCCACCTATCACGAGCTGCGGGAGGGGACTTCTTCTTACGGGCACAGAATCGATAAGCCCTCGGCGGTGATGAGCACGGCTGAGGCAGTGTCGGTGTACTACCAGACCATGATCACAGGCTACTATTACGGGGACGGAACCCTGAGCATGGACAGTCTGGTGCAGAACCTGGTGGGAGCCATATCCAAGGAAAATAAGGACGACCTGGAAAAGGTGAAAGGGTATTTCAACACGGTCATACGGGACAAGAGCAGCAAAGAGGGCGGACTATGGAAAGAATATTACGAAGCAAGGAAATGGCTGAGATAATCCTGCTTCCCGTCCGGCACCACAGCCCGGCCTGCGCGTTCCATGTGGAGCGGACGATCGAGGAGATTCGCCCGGCAGTGATTCTGGTGGAGGGGCCGGACAACGCGGACGCCCTGATTCCGGTGATGGTCCATGAGGAGACGAAAGCGCCTTTTGCCATTTACTATTCCTATCATGACCAGTCGGGGCGCATTTCGGAGGAGAAAGCGCACTATAAATGCTATTATCCTTTTCTGGATTATTCGCCGGAGCTGGCGGCACTGCGGGCGGGGAACAGGCTCGGAATCGAGACGGCCTTTATCGATCTGCCCTACGGGGACATCCTTGCGGCCTCCCGGGAGGACAGAGGGCTGCGCAGGGCCGAGGAGGAGAAGAGCAACTACAATGACGACTACCTGCTGTCCCGGAACGCGTATCTGCTGAAGCTCTGTGAGCGGACGGGGCTGCGCAGCTTTGACGAGTTCTGGGAGAAGTATTTCGAACTGAACGGAATGCAGGAGAAAAGCGAACGCTGGTTTGATAATCTGTCTGTCTACTGCGGGCTGGCCAGAGAGAATACGCCCCGGGAGTCCATGGAGGATGACGGCTGCCTTGCCAGAGAAAGCTACATGGCAAAGCGAATCAGGGAGCATGCGAGGAGGCTGGCAGGGGCGGAGAGCACGGTGCTGGTGGTGACGGGAGGCTTTCACACTCCGGGGCTGAAAGCGCTGCTGACCGGGGAAGAGGAGTGCGCCGTCTTGGAAGCAGTGCTGGGAGAGCGGCTGAAACGGGCGGAGGAAATAATTGCGGACGCTGAACGCGGGCCGGAGACGGCGCGGACGGAGGGCAGGCACATCGGGACGGACCTGGGGACTGAGGCGAACGGAGATGAGGGCTCCCCCGTATCCCGGGAGAAGAAGACAGAGGCTGGAAAGACGCGGGATAAGGTTCCGGATAAGGACCAGGGCGTCTATCTGATGCCCTACTCCATGGAAGCCGCGGACGCCCTCAACGGCTATGCAAGCGGCATGCCCTTTACCGGATTTTACCAGAAGATATGGGAGCGGGCCCGGGAGTCGGAGACACCCTATGAGAGTGCGGTTCTGGACATGATCGTGGCGGCGGGCAAGGAGACCAGACGCAAGGAGGGGTATCTGTCTACCTATGACGAAATCTGCGCCTGTTCCATGGCGGGAGGGCTTGCGGCGCTTCGCGGGAAGCGGGAGCCGGGAGCCTACGAGCTGCTGGACGCGGTGCTGTCCTCCTTTGTGAAAGGGGAGTACAATTTAGCCTCCGATACGCCGGTCCGGATTCTGCGAAAGCTTATGACCGGCAAGGAAGTGGGCGCTCTGTGCCCCCAGGCGGACGTGCCGCCCATCATCCATGACTTTCAGGACGAATGCAAACGGTTCGGGTTGAAAATTGTCTCCACGCTGGAGGCGGAGGCCACATTGTCTATTTTTTCCAACAAAAAGCACAGGCAGCAGAGCATGTTCTTCAACCGCATGCAGTATCTGAACACGGCTTTCGCCAGAAAGATTAAGGGGCCGAATCTCCAGCTGAAAAAGGACAGGAATCTGATGCGGGAAATCTGGAAATACAAATGGAACGTCCAGGTGAACGCCGCATTGATCGAGGTGTCCGTCTACGGGGCCACCATAGAGGAGGCTGTGGTGAGCCTGGTGAAAGAAGAGCTGAAAAAGGAGCTGGGGGCAAAAGAGAGCGCCCTGCTTTTGACAAGAGTCTTTGAGATGGGGCTGAGAGACCAGATGCAGCCCGTATTTGCCAGAGCGCATCAGCTGATGCTGGCGGACACGGATTTCTACTCCATCGCGGAGGCGCTGAAGAGCCTTATGATGATGGAGGAGCTGGGAAAGCTCTACGGCTCTGCGCTGGAATTCGGCGAGCTGATCGCCATTGGCTGCAGGAAGCTGACCGGACTTCTGCCCTCCATGACCAGGATTAAGGACGAAGATTTGGAATCCTGTATGAACGCGCTGAAGCTCCTGTACCGGATTACAGGACGGGAGGGAATGAGGGGACAGGAGAGAGAAGACTATATTGAAGCTCTGCAGAAAATGACTTTGGACGGAGAGATCAACGCGGGCTTGAACGGCTGCGTCCACGGCATTCTATACGGAAGCGGCCAGGAGACGGCGGAAGAGATCGAGACGGTGTGCAAAGGATACCTGAAGGGAACCGAGGAGCAGCTGTTTTCCACCGCGCAGTTTTTCAGGGGACTGTTCTTCACGGCCAGGGATCTGGTGTTTATCGGAGAGCAGTTTGTCCGGATGCTGGACGGGTTTTACGGGACGGTTTCCCAGGAGGAGTTCATGGAGCTTTTGCCTAAGCTGCGCATGGCTTTTGCCTATTTCACGCCCCGGGAGATTGACAGGATTGCCGCCATGGCCGCGGGGATTCACGGAAAGGGCAGCGGCGATATCATGGAGCGGCAGGAGGTCTACCCGGACTGGTACGCCTACGGGAAAGAGCTGGACGGCTATGTAAAGGCACAGCTGATATGACCGGGAGCGCGGGCGCCCAAAAGGGGGGCCGGTTTTGGGGGTGTAAAAAGTTTGCGCCGGCAGGGAGCGGACCTGTCGGGAAAGGAAGAAGAGATGGCAGACGAGCAGGAGATTTTGAATCGCTGGAGGCTGGTGCTGGGGAAATACGCGTCAGGGCAGATTTCCTTTTCCTCCGGGGAGGGAAGTCTGAATTATATGGATATGGAAAACGTGCTGGACTATCTGTATTCCAGAGAGTACGGGGAGGAGCAGGAGATTCGCAAAGACCGCGCGGGAGGCGGCGACGGCTCCCAGCTGACGGTGCCCTACTGGCTCCACGAGATCAAGCGCCTCTTTCCCAAGAGGACGGTAGAAGTGCTGGAGCGCCATGCCCTGGAGAAATACGGGATGACAGAGCTGCTGACAGACCCGGAGGTGCTTAAAAAGCTTGAGCCCAATAGGGAACTGCTGAAGACGATTCTGGAGTTGAAGCACATGATGAAAGGGGAGGTGCTCTCCCTGGCCCGGGAAATCGTGCGGAAGGTGGCGGAGGAGATCGCGAGGAAGCTGGAGCAGGAGGTGCGGATTTCCTTTTTCGGCCAGATCAACCGCAATGCCAGCAGCCCGGTGAAGTCTGCGCGGAATCTTGACATAAAGAAAACCATCCGCATGAACCTGAAAAACTATGACAGGGAAAGCCGGCAGATTGTGCTGAAAAACGTATACTTTAATTCCCGGATGAAGAAATACAATCAGTGGCGAGTGGTCATCTGTGTGGACGAGAGCGGCTCCATGCTGGATTCCGTCATCCACAGCGCCATCATGGCGGGAATCTTCGCAAAGCTTCCCATGCTGGACACGAAGCTGGTGATATTCGATACCAATGTGGTGGATTTAAGCGGTTACGTGGAGGACCCGGTGGAGACGCTGATGAGCGTGCAGCTGGGCGGCGGCACCAATATCGCCGGTGCCCTTGGCTACTGTGAGGGGCTGATTGACTTTCCGTTCCGGACCATGGTGGTGCTGGTGACGGATCTGTACGAGGGCGGCGGATACCAGCGGCTTTACAGCACCGCTAAGGGAATCATCGAAAGCGGCGCCAAGCTGGTGGTGCTCACTGCCCTGGACATGGAGGCCAATCCCAACTACGACCGCAACGCCGCCCGAATCCTCTCGGACATGGGCGCTTTCGTAGGAGCCATGACCCCGGAGGAGCTGGCGGGGTGGATCGGGAAGATGATTGCGTGAGGGGCTTCTATAATAAGCGTCCTGGCTCCTGTAAACATGGACTGGGTGAATCTTTGGAAAGATACAATAGAACTGGATCATAGAAAAGGAAAAATTTTTCCAGGAGGAGAGAAAGATGTATATCGCAGACAGAACACGCTATGACAACATGCAGTACAACCGCTGCGGGGCCAGCGGCCTGAAGCTCCCGGCAGTGTCTTTGGGGCTGTGGCACAATTTCGGCTCCAACGGCAGTTTCGACAATATGCTGGACATGTGCCAGACCGCTTTTGACAATGGCATTACCCATTTCGATCTGGCCAATAATTACGGGCCGGTGGACGGAGCGGCAGAGGAGAATTTCGGCCGTATCTTAAAAAAGAGCCTTGGAGTCTACAGGGATGAACTGGTCATCTCCACCAAGGCGGGGTACGGCATGTGGCCGGGGCCCTACGGTGATTGGGGCAGCAAGAAGTATATGGTGGCCAGCTTGGACCAGAGCCTGAAGCGCATGGGGCTGGACTACGTAGATATCTTCTACCACCACAGACCGGATCCGGAGACACCGCTGGAGGAGACGGCCGGCGCGCTGGACGGTATCGTCCGCAGCGGCAAGGCTCTGTATGTGGGTATTTCCAATTACGATAAAGAACAGACCATAGCCATCGCCAAGCTGTTTCGGGAAATGAGAACGCCCTTTATCATCAACCAGAGGAGCTACTCCATGCTCAACCGCAGCATCGAAACCGATGGTCTGAAAGAGTATGCCTCAAAGAACGGCATCGGCATTATCACGTTCTGTCCCCTGTCCCAGGGGCTTTTGACGGACCGCTACATAAACGGCATTCCGGCGGACAGCCGTGTCCGCAGGGACGGAAGATTCTTAAACGAGAATTCGATTCGGGAGGAGACCCTGGACAAGGTGCGGGCCCTCGGGGAGATCGCCGGAGAGCGCGGACAGAGCCTGGCCCAGATGGCCCTGGCATGGATTATGCGGGACAGGGATATCACCAGTGTCCTCATCGGCGCGTCAAAGCCCTCCCAGATACTGGACAATGTGAGGATGCTGGCAAATATGGATTTTGACGAGGCCCAGAGGGAGAGGATTGACCGGATCCTGGGCTAGAGGTATTTTACCTGCGGACAGCCCTGGCTTTTGAGAGCCGGAGGCTGTTTCTTTGTCACCCGTGACGAGGCGTAGTTACGGTTCACGGGTAGTTCCGCGAAGTGTTGCCTTGAGCGCCGTGAACAGTAAAGCTACGGCTCACGGGTACTTCCGTGGGGCGCTTTCGCGGCTTGACATAGGGAATGGCAGGAATTACTATATTAATAAGAGGAGATTCATATGGGCGACTGGGGAGAACGGCTGGCCGGGATAGACGATGACTATCTGATCGGCATCAGCAATAAAGGAATCGTAAAGCGTGCATATAAAGATAAAGAAGAGACCACGGCCGAGATTGTCAGCGCGGAGGATGAGGCTCAGGTAAAGGTGGGCGGAGAGACCGTGTCGGTGCGCTACCCGCTGGGTGAAAGCAGGTGCAGCTGCCCGTCCAGGAGCATCTGCCGCCATGTGGTCCAGGCAATATTGGTGCTGCGGGAGAGCTGTTCGCGGAATGGAGAGGACGGCGGGGGACAGAGTACCGCCGGTGGGTCCGGTGCGGGGGAGGCCGGTGGAGTACAGAGTGGGCCCGGAGCGCCCGCCGCCGGGGAGGCCGCCGCAAAGGAGCAAAGCGCGGCAGGAGAATCCGCTGCCGTACAGAGTGGGTCCGGAGCGCCCGCCGCCGGGGAGGCCGCCGGCGTGCAAGGCGTCACAGAGAACGTTGCAGCAAAGCCTGTCTCCGCCCCTGTCCCGGCGGAGACGGCGCATAGCGCCCGGGTTCTCAAAGAGATCAGCAAATATCCCTTTGCCAAACTGAAAAAAGCGCTGGGGAACAGGCATTTCCAGACTTTTGTAAACCAGGCGGTATCGGGCATCCGGCCCGAGATTCAGTATACCTCCGTGGTCACGATGCAGCTGCCGGAGCCGGGCATAACGGTAAAGCTGCTATCCCCGCTGGAATATTCCACCTGCACCTGTCATAAAAAGGAACTGTGCAGACATAAGGCCGCAGCCATTCTATGGTGCCAGCTGGAGGCAGGGGCCGTGACGAAAGAGGATCTGGCAAAGGAAGCCACGGACGGACCGGCATACGATCTGGACGAGGTCAGGGAAGCGGCGGGACAGATGGAGGCCTTTCTGGAGGAACTGTTCGGCACCGGGCTGTCCCGGGTCTCGCCGGAGGTGCCGGACTATCTGGAGCGGCTGGCCATTATCAGCCACAATGCGGGACTTGCGCGGTTCGAGGGATATTTCCGGGCGCTGGCCGATTCCTATGACAGATATCTGAAGCGCAAAGCGGCGTTTCAGACAAGGCATCTGATGGAGCAGCTGACAAGACTCTATCACCGGGTGGGGATGCTTGGGCAGGCAAAGGATGCGGTACAGACGGCAGCCCTGGCCGGGGAATTCCGCGCTGACTATCTGCCGGTGGGGAAGCTGGACCTGATCGGGATTGCGGCGGAGCAATACAAAAGTCAGACCGGGTACGAGGGGGAGACCATTTACTTTCTGGAGGAGAATACGAAGAAATGGTACACCTATACCAACGCAAAACCCGTCTTTTACGACAGGGCGAGGCGCGGCAGGGAAAGCGGCGCTCTGCAGGGCCCTGCCCCCTGGGGACTCCCGATTTCCATGGAGAATCTGCTAAAAGTTCGGATTCGCCTGACCGGGGCAAAGTGCGACGGCAGAAACCGGCTGTCCTCCAGCCAGGAGTCCAAGGGGGAGATCACGGGAGACCAAAGCCTGTGCGCAGCCGATATCAGGAACTGGTACTACCGGGATTTCGGGAGGTTGTTTGGGGAGAGGATTGAGAGGCCGGTGAGGGAAGCCGCCGGGGAGCAGGGGGATTTTGCACCGTCTGACCGGGACAATGCCCCAAGGGGGACGGAGCTTGTCTTTGTCCGTCCGGACTCCTGCGCCAAGGCGGAATTCTCTCAGACAGGCCAGCAGCTGACACTGCCGCTCTATGACAGGGCGGGGCGCGAACTGCTGGTGGAGGTTGTCTACTCTAAGGAGGAGGCGGGCACCATAAGGTATCTGGAGCGGATTGCGGAGAAGAAGCTGCCCTGCTTTCTGGGCAAGGTATATCTGCGGGACGGGAGACTTCGGATGTACCCGGTGGACGTGGCGGACATAGAAGAGCCGGATACAGAAGAGCCGGGTATAGAAGCGCCGGATGCGGCGGAGAACTTACAGGGACAGAGCGGTCCCGCGGACAGAGAGCCTGCAGGCGGAAATGAGACGGCTGAGGGGAAGCACCGAGAGACCGGACAAGAGCCGGCAGACGAAAGGGAGCCGCAGACCATAGACTCCGCAGTGGACGTTTCCGGCCGCCGGACGAAATATCAGGTCATGGAAAGCATCGCGGGAGAAATCCTCCTTTTGATGGAAGATTTGTGCCAGAGCGGCTTTGAAGCGGTCCATGACAGCACCCTGAAAGACCTGCGCAAAGCCGCCCGCCTGACAGAGCAGTACGGTATGCAGTATCTGTCAGAGCTGCTCGGAAGCCTGGGGGACGAAATAGAATCGGCCCGCCACAGAATGGATAAGGAAATCGGACCCTTGGCCAGGCTCTACAGGGATATCATCGAATACATGAATCTCCTGACACGCAAAACTGCCTACGACCGGGGCGCGGATTACTACGCGTGACGGTATCAATAAAACATACATGACAAGGAGGAATCCAAAATGATCAACCCACAAAATCAAAGGACGGCAAAGATAATGGAGCTGCTGCAGCAGACAGGTCTCTTTTCGGAGGATGAGCTTATCTGGACCGAGGACTACCTGAGCGGAGAGGAAGACGGAGCCGGGCTTCCTAAGCTGCAGTTTCGCGATTTCAGCGCAGTGCCCGGAGAGCTGGCAATGAAGATCCGGGAATTTATGAGAAAGGCCCCGGACCAGATGGCGGGCAGACTTGCCGAACTTCTCTTTGCCGTGGGGCATTCCACCTGCCGGGAGATGGTGGTAGTCGCCTATGAGTATACCAACCAGCGCAAGGAAGTGATTCTGCCCGAGGCGGAGAAAAAAGCGGCGCTCTATGCCGCGGAAATCGGCACCTCGGAATATATGCTCAGCAGCCATACTTTCAGAGTCCTGATCAAGCTGGCGAACGGTGATCCGGACATCATGAAGAAAGCGTATGCTTACCAGAAAGGAACGGATTCCAAAGGAAAAATTATTCTGCTCATGGCCTATTTCCAGATGAAATACCCCAATGTGAGGCTGGTGGAGGAGGGCCATGACGGCAAGGCCGGCGGGCTTCTGGCAGCGGCCGGCAGACTGCTTGGCAGAGGGGAAAAGGACGGGGGAGTCTATCGGGAGATTCCGAAAGAAGACATGGAACTCTTAAAGGAATACGGGGAGACGCTGGCCGGCAACATAGGACAATTGTACGGCGGACAGCTGTCCCGCCTGGAGATTGACGAGATTCAGAATGCGGTCTACCGGGACGACCTGAATGAACGCATTCTGAAGATGGCGGGCAAAAATGTGTCGGGGAACCGTTTTATGCTGCGGTTTCTGGGATGTACGGCATTCATCAACTATGCCCAGTCCCCGCTTTTACAGAACACGGTGCGGATATGCATGGCGGTGGGCACTGAGGCCATGCTGAACTACATGCACAATATGGACCTTAGGGACGATATGACGAAACGGGGAGGAGACTACGACGAAATCTTCGGAGTGGCCCCCAGGAAGCTTATAGCCTGGGCGGCAGCCAACGGGGAGAGCAAAATCCTTAAGACACAGTTTGCCCGGAACAGGGAGATCTATCTGGGGTGCATGAAAGGGGCGGACTTCGACGGGTTTAACCGGATGAATAACATTGTCAAAAAGATGGATCCGGAATTGTATCAAGAGCGTATGGGAAAGGATCTGTGCAGGCAGCAGTCCAGGCTCATCGACGCCCTGGTGAAGAGTACGGATGCTCAGATGGCAGGCGTCGTGCGGGATTATCTGGAGAAAGGGGAGGGAATTGCAGCCCTCTATCCGTATGAAGACAAGCTGCAGGAGAATAACAGCTACCGCTGGGGCGGCCAGCACTGGAACGTCCTCGAAGCCTATCAGAATGCCTACGGCCATGACGCCTTGAGCAACCGCTGCCAGGCATTCCTGATGCTTTGCAGAGGATATGCCAACACCGTCAGCCTGCGGAGCAAGAACGGCCAGGTGTACAATGAAATCAGCAGTGACAAAGTAAAGAACGCTTTTGCCGCGGCGGACGCCGAGGGGTTAAGCATTGGGAGACAGCTCAACGGCTATGCGGATGCCTATGACTCCCTGTATATGGACAGATGGAAAGAAGCGCTTAAGAATGCGGCTGCCGGAATCTTTAAAGGATACCTGGAGAGCAGGCGGGAGGAGACGATAACCGGTTTCCGGGAGGCTGCCAGCACGGGGCGGTGTCTGGGACTTGCTGTTCTGGGAGAGCACCCGGAGCAGAACAGGGAAGAAATCCTGAGCTTTTCCCAGGACGGCTCCAAGGCGGTCAAAGAGGAGCTGCTAGGGATTTTGTATCAGCGTAAGGACTGGGAGGAGGACGTCCGTAAGCTCCTCTCCTCCAAAAAGGCGGCGGAGCGGGAAATCGCCATCCGGGTGCTGACGAATTGGGACAGTGAGAAATATAAGGCCGTCCTGACGGAAAGCCTGGAAAAAGAGAAGAACGGCAAGGTGCGCACGCTTCTGGAGACAGTGCTCCATATAAGCGGCTCCGATGCGAATTCGGGCGAAAAGACGCTGACCCAGGAGGATCTGGTAAAAGATCTCCACAAGGGAGGCAAAAAGCGCTCCCTTGCATGGGCCTATGAGACGCCTTTTTCCAAGGTACATAAAAAGGACGGGGAGGAGGCCGGCGAGGAATATCTGCAGGCAGTGTTTTTAAGCTATGCTTCCATGTCCCCCTGCGGTGTCAGCCCTGCCGGGGCTGCCCTGGCGGAGGCCCTGGATGCCAGGGAGTTCGCCGTCTATGCGAATGAGCTGTTCGACAAATGGATGGAGGCCGGGGCGGAGTCCAAGAAGCGCTGGGTGCTTTACGCGGCATCGATCCACGGCGGTGCGGATATCGTGAAGAAGCTGTACCATCAGATTCAGGAGTGGCCCAATGCCGCCAGGGGCGCCATCGCTTCGGAGGCGGTGCAGGCACTGGCCTTGAGCCCGGAGCCTCAGGCGCTGCTGATCGTGGACGGGATTTCCCGGAAATTCAAATTCAAGCAGGTGAAAGCCGCAGCGGGCAAGGCGCTTGACTTTGCCGCGGCGCAGCTGGGCATCACCACGGAGGAGCTGGCCGACCGGATCGTGCCGGATCTGGGATTCAATGAGAATATGGAGCGGGTCTTCGACTATGGGGAGCGGAAATTTACCGTAGCCATCACCACGGCCCTGGAGATCGAGGTCTTCGACGAGAGCGGCAAGAAGCTCAAGAATCTCCCCGCACCCGGCAAACGGGACGACGAGGAGAAGGCTTCGGCGGCATATGAGGAATTCAAGCAGATGAAGAAGCAGATGAAGACCACAGTCAGCAGCCAGAAGATGCGTCTGGAGATGGCACTGTCCACGGGCAGACAGTGGAGCGTGGAGGCCTGGAAGAATCTGTTTGTGAAAAATCCCGTGATGCATCAGTTCGCCACCGGGCTCATCTGGGGAATTTATGAGGACCGGAAGCTGGCTGGCACTTTCCGCTATATGGAGGACGGCTCCTTTAACACCGAGGACGAGGACGAGTTTGAGCTGCCGGAGGATAAGGGCGCCGAGGAAAATGCCGGGGGCGCGGGGAGGCCCATGGTGGGAATCGTGCATCCTATCGAACTGACAGAGGCGTCCAGGGGTGTCTGGAAAGAGCAGCTGGAGGACTATGAGATTACCCAGCCCATCGAACAGCTGGAGAGACCGGTGTACTACAGAACCGAGGAAGAGAAAGAGCAGAAGAGCCTGGAGCGCTTCGGCGGCTGTATCGTAAACGACCTGTCCCTGGGCGGAAAGCTGATGACTATGGGGTGGTACAGGGGCTCCGTGCAGGATGCGGGAGGCTTCTACAGTTACTACAGGGAAGACAGGGAGCTGGGACTGGGCGTGGAGCTTCATTTCTCCGGCAGCTTCGTAGGCGGCGGGAACGAGGACGTGACGGTGTACGAGGCCAGATTTTACAATGCGGGAGGCGTGGTCCTGGCCGGGAACGGCGGTGTCATCACAGGGGCCTCTCAGGGCGGCAATGTGCCCGCGGGGATCAGGCGGGGCAGCTATGTGTACGACGAGGCCGACGACAGCAATTCCTACTGCCTGAAAGAGATTCCGGAGCGGTATTTCAGCGAGATCGTGCTGCAGCTGGCCAAGGCCACCGCTGCCAGCAAGGAAAAGGATCCCAACTGGAAATCTCACAAATAAAAGCATCTTCGGCTTGAGGGATGTGCACCCACGTTACGGGAATGTATCGTGCAAATCTATGCCTTGCCCGAAAGGGCCCGGGGACGTATAATGATTTCCAAAAGGGCATATGCGAGCGCAGCCTGTGCCCGAAAAAACAGAGGCGGGAGAATCGGATGCACATAAGAAAACAAATGAAAGCGGATGCCAAAAAAGTACTGAAACGCCATTACTTCCTGTTCGTGCTGCTGTGCCTGACAGCCACATTGCTGAGCGGGGAGCTGATCATGGCCGGGACCTCCGGGGAGGCCTCGGCGGATGACATGACTCCCCAGACCCGGGTGACTTTTACCAACGCCATCGTCACCTCTTTTACGGAATTTGTCGTGGACGTGGCGGAGGGGAGGAAAGAGGACCGGGAACAGCGGATCCGGGAAAAGGAGGAGCGCTATGTGGAGGAATCTCGCGGAGAGGAGATCTTCGGCAGGAGCAGGGGCGTGCTGGCGTCTGTGGTGAACAAGCTTACCTCCGGGGCCTGCCTGATGACTCTGCTGGTGGGCATACGTTCGTTGGTGGGGACGGATGAAGCGGCTGTAGTCGTCTTGCTGCTGGGAGCGCTGGCGCTGCTGGGCCTGTTCCAGATCTTCGTGGTGGGTGTGTGCCGGACAGTGGTCATACGCATGTTCCTGGAGGGGCGCTGCTACGAGAAAGTGCCGGGACAGAGGATCTGGTACCTGCTGCGGGTGAAGAAATGGTGTCATGTGGCGGCGGCAAATTTCGTCACGGGCTTCTTCCTGTTTCTCTGGAGCCTGACAGTCATCGGTGGGTTGGTCAAGTCCTACTCCTACCACCTGGTGCCCTATCTTCTGGCGGAGAACCCGTCCATGAAGACCCTGGAGGCCATCACCCTGTCCAGAAAGCTGATGAACGGTCACAAATGGGAATGCTTTGTGCTGGAGCTGTCCTTTTTTGGGTGGGATCTGCTGGGTATTTTTACGCTGGGGATTTCCGACATTCTCTTTACCATGCCTTACAAAATGGCTGTGATGGGAGAGTATTACGCCCGGCTGCGCAGTCTGGGGATTGGGGACCATGTGGAGGGCGTGGATCTTTTAAACGACGTGTATTTGTTTCGGCGGGCGGACAGGGAGCTGCTGAGACAGGAGTACGCGGACGCGGACAGGGAATACGATGCCCGGTCCGGGGCACTGCCGAGGCTGAAAGGCATCAACCGGTTCCTGGCAGAGAACTTTGGCGTGACCATGGGGCAGAGCAGGGAGGTCCGGGCGCTGGAGGAAGAGCAGAGCCGCAGATTTCTTCTGGATTATGACAGGAAAGCATTGGAGGGCAGGATCTATCCCACCAGGCTGCACCCTGTCCCGGAGAAGCGCAAGCGCAAGTGGGTGGTGAGCCTGAACTATCTGCGCTGCTATTCCCTCTGGTCCGTGGTTCTGATGTTCTTCGCGCTCTCTTTCGTGGGATGGCTCTGGGAGGTGGGGCTTCATCTGATCGCGGACGGCGAGTTCGTAAATCGGGGCGTGCTGCACGGCCCCTGGCTGCCCATCTACGGAACAGGCAGCGTGATGATGCTGTTGCTGCTCAACCGCTTCCGGCGAAAGCCTGTGCTGGAGTTCGTCCTGGCCGTTCTGCTGTGCGGCTGTGTGGAGTATTTTACCTCCGTGTACCTGGAATATGTCCATGACGGCACCAGATGGTGGGATTACACGGGATACTTTCTGAATCTGCACGGCAGGATCTGCGCCGAGGGGCTGTTGGTATTCGGCATCGGCGGCATGGCCATTGTGTATGTGCTGGCGCCTTTTCTGGACGGACTGTTCCGAAAGGTTCCGCCTAAGCTGTTGATTGCCGCGGGGGTGGTTGCGCTGGCGGTATTTGCGGCGGACCAGGTATACTCCTGGGGCCATCCCAATGAGGGAAAGGGCATTACGGATTACCAGACCCGGGCGGAGGCTGCAGCGAGGGAGGTGGAGAAAGGATGATCGCAGTTTACTTATCGCCCCTGTACCTGCTCCTGTGCGCCTATGTCTTCTACCGCCTGCAGACATGGCTGGAGAGATGCCTGCCCTACCTGGGCAAAAAGCGGATCAGGATCCCTGTGGCCGCTGCCTATACTTTGGTGGCTTTCAGCATTCTGGCGGCATTTCTGCTGGAGCCAACGCCTGCCAAGCGGCTTCTGAAACAGTTCAGCAATACCTGGCTGGGCGTGCTGCTCTATGCCCTGCTGGTCATCGGCCTGGCAGATCTGCTGCGGCTTGTGCTGAAGCGCCTTTCCTTTCGGGGGAAAGGAAGACTGTTCTCCCGGGGCGGGCATATGGCCGCGGGAGCGGTCTGTATCCTCTGTGTCTGCGGCTTAAGCGCGGCGGGAATCGTCAGCGCGGATCAGATCAGGGTGACGGATTATGAGCTGTATGTGGACAAGGAGGCCGCGGGATTCCGCGAGCTGAAAATCGTGCTGGTAGCGGATCTCCATCTGGGATACAGCATCGGCGTCCGGCACATGGAACAGATGGTGCGCCTGATCAATGAGCAGGAGCCGGATCTCGTGGTTATGGCCGGAGACATATTTGACAATGAATATGAGGCCCTGGAGGATTCGGAAGCCCTCGCCCGGGTCCTGGGTGGAATACAGAGCCAGTACGGCGTCTACGCCTGCTACGGCAATCATGACATCAGGGAAAAGGTGCTGGCAGGCTTCACGTTCTCAGGAAGCGGGGAAAAGGCCAGCGACCCCAGGATGGACGCTTTCCTGGAGGAGGCGGGGATCCGGCTCTTGCGGGAGGAGGGCGTGCTGATCCGGGACGCTTTCTACCTGTACGGCAGGCCGGATTACGGCAGACCCGGCAGGGGCATCCGGGAGCGCAGAAGCCCGGGGGAAATCACTGCCGGAATGGACCTTTCCAAGCCCGTTATCGTCATTGACCACCAGCCCAGGGAGCTGCAGGAGCTGGCGGACGCGGGGGTGGATATAGACCTGTGCGGGCATACCCATGACGGCCAGACCTTTCCGGGGAACCTGACGGCCCGGCTGTTCTGGGAGAATATCTGCGGGTATCTGCAAAAGGACAGCATGCACAATATCGTCACCTCAGGCGTGGGCGTGTTCGGCCCGGATATGCGGCTGGGTACCAGGAGCGAAATCTGCGTGATCACCGTAGGTTTTCGGTAGGGGTCTGGGTCCTGCGGTATTGGGAGGGCGTCATATGATAGCAGGAGAGGAAGTTGCGGTTGAAAGTCTTCTGGCTTTCGAATCCGGCTTCCTGCCAGATATGGGTGATGTGCAGGTCAGTGTCCCTAAGCCGGCCGGCGGCATAGTCCAGACGCAGACGGTTCACATACTCGTAGAATCCGCAGTGCAGCTTCTGGGTAAAGACCCGGGAGATGTAGTGTTTGTTGAAATGGAGCTGGCCGGCAAGGCCCTCCAGGGTCAGGGGCTCCTGAAAGTGCTGGGAGATATAGGAGATGAGCTGGTAGCTGATGTCGGAATTGTCCCTGCTGTCCCTGGGAAGCAGAACGGTCCCGGGAAGCAGGAAAGCCAATATCAGGTTCAGCCAGGCTTCGCTGACAGGGCGGGAGATTTCCGCATAGTGGAGCATCTTGTCAAAAGCCAGCGAAATATCGGGATTCTCCACACCCGCGGATAAAAAGGGACACTGAGGCTGCTGCCTGCGGAACAGGTGATAGTATTCCTTGGCCCGCGCGGGGGAAAATATGCACAGAATGCTGCGGCAGTAGTCCGGGCACAGATAGCTGTGCACCATGTCCGGAAAGATGAGGGCTGCTTCGTCTTTTCGGATGATTTCTGTCCGGTTCTGGACCATGACTTCCAGGGAGCCCTCCCGGATATAGATCAGTTCCACGGCGCTGTGCAGATGGGCCGGAAAGTTGATGTCCCGGGTGAGGGAACACTGAAATTCGCCTAGTTTGTCTTCATAAAACGGCCGCATGCATGGCTCCTTTCTGAATGCCTTTACAGCCAGCCGCGCCGGCTTGCCCTTAAGAAAGCGGCGGACGCCCCGGGCTGCATGTCTGAAAACGGAAAATGTGCAATCTATGACTTCTTTCTTTGACTCTCTGACAATCATTTTACAGGAAATCCTGCTATACTGCAAGTACCGATCAAGAAAGTGCGGAAAGCCTTACGGGGCGGCGAAGCGACATTGTAAGCGCCTGGGGATCCAGGGCGCGGAAAGGCAGGGTGATTTTATGAGCGGAACAAAGACTCTTGGATCATTATCAGGGTTTGAATATCTGCTATCCATTTCTTCTGTTCTAGTCAGTAATCTGGGGTGCCATTCT
>ERZ808051.903-NODE-903-length-24511-cov-4.497381_pt1 | contig 24511 bp, 14 predicted proteins | sample MGYA00380199_ERZ808051 | MGnify/ENA primary metagenome ERZ808051 (study PRJEB31490, sample SAMN06133391) | mouse gut metagenome | isolation source: J11 | host: mice | place: China: Chengdu | collected 2015-05 ...
ACAGGCTAAGGCTGTAAAGAAGGAGAACAGGATTGCGGCAGAGGGTATCTGCTGCGTGGCAGTCGATGGGGACAGCGCAGCGGCGGTTGTAGAGGTGAACTCCGAGACCGACTTTGTGGCAAAGAACGATACCTTCCGTCAGTTTGTGGAAGCTGTGGCACGGCAGGCATTGAAATCCGGCGCGTCCGATATGGATGCGTTCATGGAGGAGAAGTGGAACGAGGATGAATCCAAGACCGTCAAGGAAGCTCTGGTTGACAGGATTGCGGTGATCGGGGAGAAGCTCAGCATCAGAAGATTTGAAAAGCTGGAGACATCCGAGGGCTGTGTTGTTTCCTATGTACACGGCGGCGGACGCATCGGCGTTATTCTTCAGGCTAAAGCAAATGTAGTGAACGATGCGGTGAAGGAAGCCTTCACCAATCTTGCAATGCAGATTGCGGCTCTTAATCCCAAGTATGTTGTCACAGGCGATGTGCCCGAGGACTACAAAGAGCATGAGAAGGAGATTATTGCAGCGCAGGTTGCGCAGGACCCCAAGATGGCAGGCAAGCCTGACCAGATTGTCCAGGGCGCAGTCATGGGACGTCTGAATAAGCAGCTGAAGGAGATATGTCTGCTTGAGCAGGTATATGTCAAGGACCCGGAAGGAAAGCAGACCGTAGCGCAGTATATCGCGCAGGTGGCAAAGGAGACCGGTGCAGATCTGAGCGTGGTTAAGTTCGTCCGCTTTGAGACCGGCGAGGGTCTGGAGAAGAAGCATGAGGACTTTGCTGCAGAGGTTGCGGCGCAGATGAATGTATAAGGAGAAGTTTGCCTGGTAATTTTGAATGAAGCCCCCCGTGAATGGCGTGGAATGCCATTTGCAGGGGGTTTTTAATTGTGGTACCATGTAAAAAGTTGTGATGGATATTGTTCATAAAACATGATAAAATAAATAACAAAGAATATGGGAGTTGATTTTATGCTGGTCAGTACAGATAAAAAATGGGATTATGCATTAGGTATGATTAAAGTAGATGGCTTAGAGCCATCTCCAGAATTTAAAAAATTAATTGAAAAAGAAAGTCGTGGAGAAATGACCACGGAGGATATGCGTAAAGTTTTAGACAAAAAATATAAGATGAAAGAATAAGACAATATTATGAAAGATCCATATTTATATCCACATACAGATATTCTGAAGAATCTTGCTGATATACGGGACAGGGAGATGTTATCGTGTATGGAAGCAGAATATACGAGTATACGGCTTGCGGAACTTGTGACAGGAGAATCCGTCATCCGTTTTGATTTTGCAGCGCTTTGTGATATGCATCATTATATTTTTCAGGATATTTATGAATGGGCAGGAAAAATCAGAATTATAAATATTGAAAAATCAGAGCCAGTGTTAGGAGGCATTTCAATCGAGTATTCTGATTGTTTTGACATTATAAAGGATGCTACATATGTCTTAGATAAAATGAAACACTACACTTGGGAAAAGGCATCTCTTGATGAAGTGGCAGAAATATTTTCAAAATATTTAGCTGAGCTTTGGAAAGTACATCCATATCGGGAGGGCAACACGCGCACGGTAATTACATTTTGCAGCCAATTTATAGAGAGCAAAGGATTTTATATAGATAGTGATTTATTCAAAGATCATGCACAATATATGAGGACTGCCTTGGTTGCGGCAAGCGCATTGTTTTCAGATTTAGGAGATAAACGAAAACAGGAGTATTTAGAAAAGATAGTATTGGATGCTTTGGAAAGAGGTCAGGAAATGAAACAAAGGGTTTCGGATATTATAAAAGAAGCGGGAGTTAGAGTGACAGAAAGAAGAATTCGTAAGATTGTATATTGGAATCGTTTAGAGGGGTATGAGCATGGAGAGTGGGATGTTAGATTATATTTATTACAAAATGAGGAAAGCGAATAAATGACTTATATAAAAAATCAGATATTACAGAATAATGCGCTTGAGGCATGGGCAATGTCAATTAGATATTGTGACTGTATTTTAGAGGGAAAGGAAAGACGCTGAGTGATTTTACATATAAGAACGCTGTGAGAAAAACAAAATTTGTCAGGAATCTCAAAGAACAATTAGAAAGTGAAATTTTTTCTGCGAGTATAGGAGGATCAGTATTTAATATTGCCGATAGCATTGCCTGTGTTCTTAATGAGTATCAGGGAAATAGATTTGAAGATTTATGGATTTATATTGAAATGATGTTTGGGTATAAAATATTGACCTACCATGATGAGGCAGAGGTATATGAAATAGAAGGTCACTATGGAATAGAAAAAGGATGTAACGTATATCGACAATATTATATAGATATTTGATTTCGGAAGGGAAAGTTAAAATGCCAGAATTATATATTATTGGAAAGGGGTTTGACAAAGGACATGGGTTAAAAACTTCTTATAGGAATTTTAGAGAATATCTTGAAAAGTATGAGGAAGTTCTTTTAGTTCACATGGAAAGGAAAGCAGTGGCAAAAATGGAGGGATGACGCATTATATCAGTATTTATGGCAATCCGTGACCGGCACACCGTCTGCAGGGCGAATCCTGGAGGCAACAGTGCGGTAAGGCTTCTGTACGGTCATGGAACAGAAGGTTCAGCAGCTCCGTAAGGGGGCAGAGAATGGAGGATACATATGGAAAATTATTTTGAAGGCTTTGATTTTACGGATTTCTGGGACGACAGCGATTATGCGAAAAAGGAGTACATCGAAGAGGCTCCCAGCGACGAAATGATTGCCGGTGTGGAGCGGGAGCTGGGCTACAAGCTGCCCGCCTCCTATATCTGGCTGATGAAACGGCATAACGGAGGTATTCCGGTGAAGACCTGTTTTCCCACGGACGAACCTACCAGCTGGGCGGAGGACCATGTAGCCATCACTGGCATCATGGGTATCGGCAGGGATAAGAGATATTCCTTGTGCGGTTTGTTTGGCAGCCGGTTCAGGATTGACGAGTGGGAGTATCCTGCCATCGGCGTGGCCATCTGCAACTGCCCCAGCGCAGGGCATGACATGATTTTTCTGGACTACCGGGAATGCGGTCCCCAGGGGGAGCCGAAGGTGGTTCATATCGATCAGGAATATGACTATGAGATAACTCCGCTGGCAGATACCTTCGAGGACTTTATCAGGGGTCTTGTGAATGAGGAGGTTTACGAGCCGGACCCGGAGGAGGAGAAGGCTGAGGCACTGGAATTGGTGCGGAACGCGCCCTTTTCTCCGCTGCTGGCGCAGCTGTGTCAGAAAAGCGGCGCCCCGGAGGCAGCGGAGCGGCTGATCCGGGAGCTGGCGGTCCGGATTGTGGAAGACAAGGGATATTTTGCGCTTCACGCAGAGGAGAACTCGTACCGGCTTTATGACCTCCAGTTCTGGCTTTACGTGAATGTATACCCCGGTGTGGAAGAACAGACATACCTGAAAGAGTATCCGAATATGCTTACTTTTGGAGGAGGCTTTTCCACCGGAGGTTATGCCCCGGGCTTTGTGGAGGGTTGGCTGAAAAACCGGAAGAAGTCAGGGGATATCTTCAAACGTGACGGCGGATTATGGATGTCAGAAACGGCAGGGGAAGCCCTGCGCAGACAGCTGGGATGATGCCGTAAAGCTGCAAAAAATGGGGCTGTCGCACTAAGAAAAACATACACAAGATTTAGCGGGATTTAAACCCAAAACAATACTATATCTTGTATACTCAATCCTTATTGCGACAGCCCTGTCTCGGGACAGCTTTTGGGTATCAGAAGTATTTCACTGAATTTAGCGTGCTGTCAGCACCCAGCTTTTGAACCAGCGCAGGTAATGGTCTACATAGGATGCCTCCACGGGCTGTCCCGACAGAACCGGGTAGAACATTAAAAACAGGATAATTACGACTGCGCCATAGGCTGCGGCTGCTGCCGCCAGCTTTTTGCCGGGAAGCTTATCCTTCCACTGCATAAGGCTGTAGGCGGTCATCATCACCGCAAATACCACGCTGGGGAAATAGTGGTAGATGAAGGTGACGCGGGTCACAAAGAACCAGGGCAGGTACTGGGCAAGATACCCGGTCAGGAGAAAGGCGGCGGTGCCGTCTTTTTTTCTTGCCCATAAATAAACCATATAGAGCGCGGCGGGGATGCCGATCCACCATACGGCGGGATTTCCAAAGGAGCTGATGCCCTCCCGCAGCCCGCCCAGACCGGACTGTCCGGTGACAATCCGGGAATAGTACCAGATGGGGCGTTTGATAATCGGCCACTCATACCAGGTGGAGGAATAGGAGTGGGTTGCGTCCAGGGTACTGTGGTAGCTGAACATGGTCTCCTGATTGTGCAGCATGCGGCTTAACAGTCCTCTGCCCTCTGTGTAATCCACAAAGGGAAGATAGGACAGCAGGTAAATGACGCAGGGAACCGCTACAAAGAAAACCATACAGAAAAGAATGGTTTTTCTGGTATTCGGAACAAAGCTCTGAATAATGGCTTTGTGGGAGATGCCGTCCGTGATTCGGGAGGGCGCTTTTTTTGCGTGGCAATATTCCCGGTATCTTCTAAAAAGCGTCCCAAAGAAAATCAGCGCAAGTCCGGCTCCGGCATAAACGCCTGTCCATTTGCAGGCAATGCCCAGCCCCATACTGACGCCGCAGGCGCCCAGGGGAAGCAGGGTCTTCCACAGAGGAGTGTCATAAAAGCTCAATTTACTGTATTGGTACATAAAATAGTACATCAGTATCACAAAAAAGGTGATATAGACGTCAATGGTGGCGATCCTTGTCTGGGAGAAGTGCATGAAGTCAAAGGCAAACATCACGCAGGCAAGGGCGGAGACGGGAGTGCTCTCGGAAATCCGCCTTGCAAAGAGATAGACAAGCGGCACCATGGCGATGCCAAACAGGGTGCCCATGATACGCCAGCCAAAGGGATTCATGCCAAAGATCAGTATTCCCAGGGAGATAAATATTTTGCCCAGGGGCGGGTGGGTGTTCTCATAGGAGGTCAGACCGTGCAGAAATTCGTAAGCGGTGCGACCGTGATAGATTTCATCAAAATACATGCTGTTGCGGAAGCTGCTTACCCCGGGGCGCAGATCCGCCTCATCGAACAGCAGGGCATACCGGTCCGCATTGACAGGCGTTACCACGTTCCCGTCCGCGTCAGTGAAGGTCATTTCCAGAATGGATGCCTGCGAGTCCCTGAGGGTCAGGCGCAGAATGGGAACCCCTGCCTGAATGCTTACATCCTGCCAGGTAAAGACGTTGCCCAGCTTGATTTCGCCCAGGGCGATCCATTCGTCCCCGGCATTTCTTTTTCCCTCCAGCCCGAAGGTCCTGTCGTGCCAGGGGGCGGTATAGTAGGAGAGGGTGCGGGGAATCGAGGCGCCGAAATCCAATTCGATGGTCTGACCATAGGTCATGTCATAGGCGGTGGCGGGAGCCTTTCCGTCACCCAGGTCATACAGCGCAAAGCAGCTGTAGGCAAGAGTAATGGCAAGCATGAAGAAAAGGTCTGCGCGCTTTAAGGGTTGCCCCTTTTGGGAGACCTGAACGGTCTTCCTGCCCGTTTTGTTCGGGGAGAACATGCCGGACAGAGGGGCGGGGGCTTTCACTTCCTGCCAGCCCGGCTGTGTGGAATTTTTTCTTCCATAGGACAGCCATGTGACATAAAAAAGGAAACCGGCACAGAGCAGCATACCCGCGGAGGTCAAAAGAATTGCGGGCGCTTTTCTGTCGTAATTTGAAGGGTCATAGAAAAACAGCACGTTCGCCGTGTTGTAAAAATGCATGACGGAAAAGCCTCCGTAACACAAAAAGGTGTATTTGGAGGGGTGGTAAATGTAGGCGAACAGCAGGAGCAGCAGCCCGGGATACATATATCTTTCATGCATTCTCACCGAAAATACAAAGATCGTCAGAATCAAAAGGGCGGCAAGAAAGGGGTATTTCTCCGTATCCTTTTTGCTGCGTATGCTCAAAAACAGTACAAGCACGATAATTGCCACAATGACCGCCGTGCCCATGAGCCGGTAGGGGATGCCCAAAAAGGTATTGTCCTGGCTGACCCAGTTCAGGCCGAAAAATCCCCACATATTGCAGGCGTTCACGGCCGCGTAGGGGTAGGAGCCCACGGTGCTGAAATACTGCGACCAGACATTTGAGAAGCCGAAGGGTAGGCAGAGCAGCACCATACCGCAGATGACGGAAACGCCCTGGATAAGGTTGACAAAAAACCTTCTGGGGGAAAAACCCTTCAGAAATACCCAGTCGATTATGCCCGCAAGCAGGATCGGGGCAAAAATCAGAGTCTGGGGCTTTATCAGCACACCAATTCCAAAGGCGATATAAGAGGGCAGCATTTTCCCGTGTACAAGGCACAGGCACATACAGATGACCGCAAGGGTAAAGACAGAGTCAACCTGCCCCCACACGGAGGAATTCAGAATGACAGCCGGGTTGAACAGGTAGGCGAGACACAGAAAAAAGCTCTGGAAATCGGAGCATTTTTTTCTGCTTTCCCGCAATATCAGCAGACCGCAGGCAATATCGCAGCCAATGGCAGGAAGCTTCAGCAAAATGAGATGTGCCGCGGAAGCGTACCCCAGGGAGAAAAGGCGGCGTACCGCGCCAAGAACCCAGAGCACATACATGTATCCGGGGGGATAATCGGTAAAGACCTCGGAGGAATAAAAGCCTCCCGGTCCCAGGGAGAACATTCTGTCCGCCCAGGCGGCAAAGCAGGCGGTGTCCGAACCGAAGCCCTTGGACAGCGCCGCAGCGATGAGCCTCAGGACAAGCGCCCCTGCAAAAAGAAATAAAAAAAGCTGCTTCGGCAGCCGGCTGTTTGCGCTGCGTGTCCCCAGGAAGCAGAGATATGTGAGCAAAATTCCCGAAATGGCAAAAAAATGTATGAAAAGCATTCGTAACCTCCATGTATGTAAATGATTTTTATGGTTATTTTATACTTATATTATAGCAAAAAGCTTGGTACATGAAAAGGATTTGTGTTATACTATTTCAAAAAGTGTTTTGAAGCTCAAAAAATGTCTGTATTTCAATAAGTATTATTGTATTTTTTTGTGAAAATAAAAGGGATTTTGAAGCTGAAGGGTATTTGGTGAGTCAAAGGATATTTTGAAGGGACGGATAAAATGGGAGCTTTTGTTCTTTTTGAGAATGTGAAAAAGGTTTATAAGACCGGCGAGGTGGAGATCACCGCGCTTCATGATGTGAATTTTGAGGTCGGCGAGGGGGAGTTCTGCGTGATTGTGGGAGCCTCCGGAGCCGGTAAAACCACAATTTTGAACATACTGGGCGGCATGGACACGCTTACATCGGGACGGGTCGTGCTGGACGGGCAGGAGGTGTCGGCTTTTAACAGAAAGCAGCTGACGGCCTACAGGCGTTATGACGTGGGCTTCGTTTTCCAGTTTTATAATCTGGTGCAGAATCTGACGGCTCTGGAAAACGTGGAGCTTGCGGCACAGATCTGTAAGGACCCCATGGATGAGAGGGAGGTGCTCGCCCAGGTGGGCCTTGGGGAGCGCGCGGGCAATTTTCCGGCGCAGCTTTCGGGAGGAGAGCAGCAGAGGGTGGCGATTGCCAGGGCGCTGGCGAAAAACCCCAAGATACTGCTTTGCGACGAGCCCACGGGCGCATTGGATTACAACACGGGCAAGGCGGTGCTGAAGCTTTTACAGGATACCTGCCGCAAGCTGGGCAAGACCGTCATAGTCATCACCCACAATCAGGCGCTGACGGCGATGGCGGACCGCATTATCACGGTTAAAAGCGGCACGGTGGTCAGTATGACGGAAAATAAAAATATTGTGGACGTTTCGGAGATAGAGTGGTAACGGAAAAGGCGCAGGGAAACAGAGCGGGAATTGATAAAAATGAAGGAAATCGTTAATCAGAAAAAATCGGATAAGCATGAAATACAAAATGCCAATGAGAATATAAATGTAAATAAGCAAAAAAGCGCTGGCAGAAATAATAATAAGAGCGGGAACGGGATGCTTAAAACCACCTTCAGGGAAATCAGGTCCAGCTTCGGGCGTTTTTTTGCCATTTTTGCGATTATTGCGCTGGGGGTAGGCTTTTTTGCGGGCTTGAAGGTCACCAAGGGTGCCATGATGGACACTGTGGAAAATTACCTGGACAACCACGGCTTTTTTGACCTGCAGCTGCTTTCAACCCTGGGCTTTGAGCAGGAGGATGTGGACTTATTCAGGGCAAAGGAGGATGTGGAGGCGGCGGAGGGCGGCCTTTCCTTTGATGTCATCTACCGCACGGAGGATGGAAACCAGGGTGTGGTGAGAGCCTACAGCCTGACGGAAGGGGTGAACACGGTCAAGCTTGTGGCGGGGAGAATGCCGTCCGGGCCGGACGAGTGCCTGGCGGACAGCGCCAAGTTCGGGGAGGCGGCGCTTGGAAGCACGCTGTACATTTCGGAGGATAACGAGGATGAGGACAGGGGGCGCTTTGTACATAGTGCCTACAAAATCGTGGGGCTGGTACAGTCGCCGCTTTATCTGCAGTATGAGAGGGGCAATACTTCCCTTGGAAACGGCAGGATAGACGGCTTTGTATATCTTATGCGGGAAGGCTTTGACGCGGATTTTTACACGGAAGTTTATGTGAGGTTTCAACAGGATCACAGTCTCTACAGCGACGAGTATGATGAGCTGATCAAGGAAAAGACAGGCATATGGGAAAAGCTTGTCCGCAGTACGGCGGACAGGCGGTATCAGGATATCCTTGCGGACGCGCAGGAAGAACTGGCGCAGGCCCGGCAGGAGCTTGACGAAAAGCGCGCCGAGGGCGAGGGAGAGCTTGCGGATGCGGCGGGGGAGCTTGCGGACGCAAGGGACAAAATTGCCCGGGGCGAGCGGGAGCTTGCGGATGCAGGGAAGGAGATAGCGGATAATGAGGCGCTTCTGAAAGATAATGAGGCGGAGCTTGCGGATGCGGAAGCGCAGATAGCGGACAACGAGGCGGAGCTTGCGGATGCGGAAGCCCTGATCGACGCCAAAGAGACAGAGCTTGCAGGCGGCGAGGCACAGCTTGCGGAAGCCGAAGGAAAGTGGCAGGAGGGCAGCGCGGAGCTGGAGAATGCCCGCAGGGAAGCGGATGAGGGCAGAAAGCAGCTTGATGCCGGCAGGCAGCAGATTGCCGGGGAAAGGAACAGTCTTCAGTCTATGGCGGCAGCGGGAGCCATTACCGCAGAGCAGCTGCAGGAGGGGCTGTCCGTCCTGGAAGCCAGAGATAAGGAGCTTGACGCCGCTCAGGCCCGGCTGGACGAGGCGGATGAAACAATCTCCCGGAGTATCGTAGAGCTTTCGGAGTCGTGGAAGGAGATAGAGAGGACGGCGGCAGAGCTGAAAGAGGGCCGTGCGGCGCTTGCGTCCGCGCAGCAGGAGCTTTTGGAGGGCCGTGCGGCGCTGGCAGACGCGAAGGCAGAGCTCGCGGAGGGCCGGAAGGCGCTTGAAGAGGGCCGGCAGAAGCTGAATGACGCAAAGGCAGACCTTCTCCGGGGGGAGGAGGAGCTTGCGGACGGCGAGAAGAAATACGAGGATGCGCAGCGGGAATTCCGGGAAAAGACAGGCGACGCGGAGGCGGAGCTTGCGGATGCGCAGGAGAGGCTGGAGGAGCTGGAAAATCCCGACGTCTATGTGCTGGGAAGGAATACCAACATCGGATATGTATGCTTTGAGAGCGATTCCAATATTGTGGAGGGAATTTCCAATATTTTTCCAATATTCTTTTTCCTGGTGGCGGCGCTTGTGTGCATTACCACCATGAACCGTATGGTGGAGGAGCAGCGGACTCAGATCGGCGTGTTGAAGGCGCTGGGTTACGGGGAAGCTGCCATTATGTCAAAATTTATGATATACTCGGGGCTGGCGGCGCTTGCCGGCTGTGTCTTCGGTTTCCTTTTGGGAACCTGGGGCTTTCCCAAGGTCATATGGTTCGCTTACGGCATTATGTATCATGCGGACCCCATCGTCTATGTGTTTAACTGGTGGCTGGCGGCGGTATCCCTGGCGGTGTCCCTGCTGTGCTCCATCGGCACCACATGGCTTTCCTGCCGGGCGGAGCTGAAGGAGGCCGCGGCCACGCTGATGCGTCCCAAGTCGCCAAAGGCGGGAAAAAGGATCTTTCTGGAGTATATTCCCTTTCTTTGGAACAGGCTCGGCTTTTTGAGGAAGGTTTCCCTGAGAAACATTTTCCGCTATAAGAAGCGGCTGTTTATGATGGTTGTGGGAATCAGCGGCTGTACGGCGCTTCTGGTGACGGGCTTTGGCATAGAGGATTCCATTGGCGACGTGGCGGACAGACAGTTTAAAGAGATACAGATTTATGATATCGGCGTGTCGTTAAAGGAAGGCGCCGACCAGCGGTTTATGGCCAGGCTGGAGGAGATTGCACCCAGATACGGCATTGAGGCTTATGCTCCCGTCATGGAGAAGACCTTTGATCTTGTGGCGGCGGGAGGCATAAAGTCTGTTTACCTTGTGGCGGGAACAGGGGAGAGTATGCCGGATTTCCTGAACATGCATACCGTGGACGGCAGGGACATCCCGTATCCCCAGGCGGGGGAGGCGGTCATTTCCAACAAGCTTGCGGATACGTACCGTATCCGCCCGGGAGATACCGTTACGCTGCGGGACGATGAAATGAAAACGCTGACGCTCACCGTGTCTGCGGTCTATGAAAACTATATTTCCAACTACGTTCATATTTCCGAGGAAACCTGGCGGCAGCTCTGGGGCTCGGAGCCGGAGCGGAACACGGTGTATGTCAATATTGCGGAGGACGCGGACGCCCACGGGCTGTCGGCGGCGCTGATGGGATTGCCTCAGGTGGCCAGCGTTACGGTAAACGCTGACACCATGGAGCGTGTGGGCAATATGATGGCGAGCCTTGACCTGATCGTGGTCGTGGTGGTCCTGTGTGCCGCAGGACTGGCATTTATCGTGCTTTACAACCTGACAAACATCAATATCACCGAGAGGATACGGGAGATTGCAACGATCAAGGTGCTGGGCTTTTACAAAAAAGAGACGGCGTCATATGTCTTCCGGGAAAACATCCTGCTCACGGTGCTGGGGGCCCTGCTGGGCGCTTTGCTGGGGGTGTTCCTGCATCGGTTTGTCATGAGCCAGATACAGGTGGATCTGATGTCGTTTGACGTCTATATTAAGCCGGTGAGCTACGGATACAGCATACTGCTCACTCTGGTGTTCACTTTACTTGTCAACTGGGGCATGAGCGGAAAGCTTGAGAAGATCAGTATGACGGAGTCGTTAAAGAGTGTGGACTGATATAAACGGACGAGAACGGATGAAATTTTCTCCCCTCAAAGGGAGCGTGCAGAGTCGGAATTAATTTAAGGAGAACATGAGAAATGAAATTTGATATGCATTGTCATACCAAGGAGGGCTCGCTGGACGGAAAGGTGCCCATCGAGGAGTTTATCGCCGCTTTGAGGAGCAAGGGCTACGACGGTATGCTGATCAGCGACCATGACACCTACAACGGCTACAGAGAGTGGCTGAGAGAGCTGAAGGGGAGAAAATTCCAGGATTTTGTGGTACTCAAGGGAATCGAGTATGACACCATCGACGCGGGGCATATTCTGATTATCATGCCGGAGACGGTAAAGCTCAAGATTCTGGAGCTGAGAGGGCTGCCGGTGCACTTTTTGATAGATATAGTTCACAGGAACGGCGGGATTCTGGGGCCGGCGCATCCCTGCGGGGAAAAGTATCTCAGCATCACCAACACCAGGAAGCACCGTCATCAGCTGGCGGTGATGGACAGATTTGATTTTATCGAGGGCTTCAATTCCTGTGAGGAGCAGGAGGGCAACGCCCGCGCCATGGAGATTGCAGTGCAGTTTGAAAAGCCCGCATTCGGCGGGAGCGACGCGCATAAGCCGGACTGTGTGGGGCTTGGGTGGACGGATTTTTCGGAGCCTGTGACCTGCGAGTCCGATCTGATAAGGCTGGTGAAGGAAAAGGGAAGGGACGCCTGCGTCTGCGGGGGAGAATATTATGAAGGTACCACCAAAAAGAGAATCGGCAGGGCAAACAACCTTCTGGTCAGCTCTTTCTGGTTTTACAATCATCTTGCAAGCCTCTGCCGTCATCGGAAGCGGAAGCTTGAACTGAAGAAAATGTACATCAGGCTCAGATAGGCTCAGACAGAATCAAAACAGGATCAGACAGGTTTAAAATAGGATCAGACAGGTTCAAGACAGGCTCGGAGCAGGGACAGATCCGGGTCTGCCTGGCTGAAGGTGTTCCGAATATTACGAAATTATTGCAATTTTAGCCATTCTTTTGCTGTAATTCATAAAATCTTAAGGTTTATTTTCAGCAGAGTATGCTATACTACAATAGATGACGATAGAATAGAATCTGTATGGAGGGTATGAAAACGGATGTCAGCCTTACAGATTTGGGGTTTATTGTCTGCATGAATTAAAATTGTAACAGGAGGTTTTTAGCAGAATGAATTACAGCGCAGCAAAGCATAAATTAAAAAAAGGCATCCTGGCGTTTGCGCTTGCAGGGTGTATGAGTCTGGCGGCATGCGGAGACAGCGGGAGAGTGGACCCCGTAAAGGAATGGGTGTATGTGCCGGAGTTTGTTGATTTAGAGGTTGAAAATATGTCCTATCGCAACATGCAGTTTAACGGGGATTCGCTGTACTACACCTCTGAAGAATGGCTTGAGGATTCGGGCGGATTTAAGGAGAGCCTGTACAGATATTCCCTGACTGACAGAAACCTTACCCAGACAGAGCTGGATTGGGGAGAGCAGCAGCCGGAGAATTCCAATTTGGATGAAATGGCGTTTGCCGCCGACGGCAGTTTATGCGCTAATGTGAGCAGCTATGCTTATGACGAGACGACTCAGACGGGAGTATCCAAACAGGGGCTGGTAAAGTTCGGGGCGGACGGAAAGCTGGTATTTTACCAGGATGTGACGGAGAAGCTTAAGGGTGACAGTCAAAGCGATTACATATTTATAGAAGGAATCGCGCTGGACGACAAGGGACGGATTTATCTGGCAGGAGAATCCAGCGTACATCTCTTTGAAAGCGACGGAACCTACAGGGGCGCCGCCTCCATAGGAAGCGGTATGGAAACCAACATAGCGTGGATAGGCGCGGACAGGGACGGAAAGGTATATGTGTGTACCTACAATTACGACGGCAACGGCGTAACCTGTGTGCTGACGGAAGTTGATTTTGACAACCGGGGTACAGGGGCTTCCTATGCGAATTTTCCCCGCGGCAACGGCGGGATTACGCCGGGCGCGGAGCAGGGAACCTTTATCATGAACGACGGAAGCGCGGTGTATGAATACAGCCTTGCCACCCAGACCAGCACAAAACTCTTTGACTGGCTGGACAGCGATATCAACGGTTCCAACGTTGAAAATATCGGAGTCATGGAGGATGGCAGGATACTGGCGGTCCTCATGGACTGGGAGCAGAGAGAGAACAGCGGCATCGCGTTTTTGACAAAGACCAAGGGTACCGAGGTCGCACAGAAGGAAACCATACTGATCGGAACCATGGGAAACTCCAGCGAGCTGCAGGCGGCGGCAGTGCTCTTTAACCGAAGCAGCGACAAATACCATGTGACCATTAAGTCCTATTTGGATACCGGTGCTTCCTATCAGGATGTATATGAGGATGCGCTTACAAACCTGAACAACGATCTTACATCCAGGAAAAACTGTCCGGATATCATAGACCTGTCCGGGCTGAATATCAGACAGCTGGTATCCAAGGGGCTGCTGGAGGACCTGGGGCAGTATCTTGACAAGAGCAGCTCCGTAAAGAGGGAGGATTTTGTAGAAAATATTTTAAATGCTTATACATATGACGGTGTGCTCACCTGCATTCCCAAGAACTTTCAGCTTTCCACCATCGTGGGAAAAACCTCCGACGTGGGTGAAAAGCAGGGCTGGACGCTGGAGGAGATGATAGCCTTTGCGGAGAAGCATCCCGGCGCGGAGCTTTTTAACCGCGTGGGAAAGAGCGAGATCATGTATTATCTTCTGGCATATAACGAGGAAGCCTTCATAGACTGGTCCACGGGAAAGTGCAGCTTTGATTCCGACGAGTTCAAGAACCTTCTCATTTTTGCAAACAGCTTCCCCAGCGAGTTCTCCGACGAGGACCGCCGGGTGTCTGCGGCTACAAGGATCCAGAGAGGAGAAGTGCTTTTGGAAACGGTTTCTCTGTATAATTTTGATGAGATTCAAATGTATTATGAGATTTTCGGCGGCGATTTCACCTGTAAGGGTCTGCCTACCTCGGACGGCAGTATCGGCACCGCGCTTTCCGGCACCGGGCTGTACGGGATCACCTCCAAGGCGACCCGCAAGGAGGGGGCATGGGCATTCCTTGAGAGCTATTATCAGCGGGACAGCGAGAGATATTCCTTCGGCTTTCCCACCAAAAAAACCAAGCTTGACGAGATGGCCAAGGAGGCGGTTACCGTCGAGTACTGGACGGACGAAAACGGCAATCCTGTCCTGGACGAGAACGGGGACCCCATTGAGATCGGTATTGGCGGCATGGTCGGCTTTGAGGACGGATGGAGCTATACCTACCGCAGGGCAACTCAGGAGGAGGTAGACCTGATATTACAGCTTATCGATCAGGCTAAGCCCGTCAACCTTGGCATTACCCAGGTGCTGGAAATAATCGACGAGGAGGCGGCGGGCTATTTTGAGGGGCAGAAGACGGTGGATGAGGTGGCAAAGGTTATCCAGAACCGTGTCCAGCTCTATGTGGATGTCAATAATTAAGAATTTGGGTATAAATACCTTGGAAATAAGAAGCAGATAAGGGCCTTCAGATTGAATTTAATGTTTTGAAATGAGGATTTAAGGTGAGTAAGAAACAAGAAAACGAATTGGATACAGCCTTCGGGCTGTCAGAGAAGCGAAATAAGCCGGCAGGGAAGCGCGTCAGGCAGGCCGGTCTGCGGGATGAGCGGGTCAGAAGGCGCCTCAAGACCGGGAAGCAAAGTAAGCCCACAGGGAAGCGCATGAAGGCGGATAAGAGGACACGGAAGATAAAGTTCAAATCGGGGGCGTTTATTGCCCCCAGCTTTCTGGGGGTTTTGGCGTTTTTCCTCGCGCCCTTCTGCGTCGTCATCTTTTATTCGCTGATAGACAGCCCTGTGAACACGGAGTTTGTGTTTTTGGAAAATTTCGTCGACGTAATTAAAAACGCGGCTTTTCAGAAGGCGGTGCGCAACACAATTACATTCTCCGCAGTGGCAGTTCCCCTTGCGGTGGTTCTGTCGCTGCTGCTGGCGATTGTGCTGGAGACAAAGCTTCCCTTCAGAAGCCAGTTCAGGACCTTCTTCCTGAGCCCCATGATGGTGCCGGTGGCCTCCATCGTGCTGATCTGGCAGGTGCTGTTCCATTATAACGGCGCTGTCAACGATGTGCTTGGGGTGTTCGGCATAGGAAAGATCGACTGGATGAAGTCTGAGTACGGGATGATAGTTGTGGTCATATTATTTCTGTGGAAGAATCTTGGCTACAACATGATCCTTTTCATGGCGGCGCTGGCGAATATACCAAAGGATATTTTGGAGGTGGCGAAGCTGGAGAGCGCAACGCCCCTGCAGACCTTCTTTTACATAAAGATACGGTATCTTTCCTCATCGCTCCTGTTTGTGACGATCATGTCCCTGATCAGCTCCTTCAAGATATTCAGGGAGGTTTACCTGCTGACGAGGGATTATCCCTATGACTCCATCTACACGCTGCAGCATTATATGAACAATATGTTCAAGCGGCTGGATTATCAGATGCTGTCTGCGGCGGCGATTCTGATGGCGATTGTCATGGTGGTAATCATCGGTATATTGTTTATTGCGGAGAACCATTTCGGAAAGGATGTGGAGGGATGAAGAAAAAGAAAATCTTCAACGGGGCGAAGATCGCGCTTGCCACTATGGTCGCGGCGGCTTTTGCGTTTTTGTTCTTGACGCCCATTGTGCTGACCATTACCAACTCCTTTATGTCGGCTTCGGAGATCTCCTCCAATTATGGCACCGTATTTGCCGTGGATGCTAACGGAGGAAAGGTTTACATATCCGAGAAGGTGAACCTGAAGTTTATTCCCGACATGGTTTCCTTCAGCCAGTATATCACGGTGCTTTTTAAGAGCCCGGACTATCTGCTGAAGTTCTGGAATTCCGTAGTGCTGGTGGGGCCTATCGTGCTATTCCAGCTGCTTGTGGCGAGCCTGGCCTCATACGGGTTTGCAAGGTACCGGGGCAGGATCAGGGAGATCATCTTCTTTATATATATTATTCTGATGCTGATGCCTTATCAGGTCACGCTGGTGCCAAATTATCTTGTAAGCGACTGGCTGAAGCTGTTGAACACCAACTGGGCGATCTGGCTGCCGGGAATTTTTTCTCCCTTTGCGGTATTCCTTTTGACAAAGTTTATGAGGAGGATTCCCGAATCGTTTATCGAGGCGGCGCAGATAGACGGCGCCGGAGAGTGGCAGATCTACAGAAAGATTTGTATGCCTCTGTGTAAGGGAGCGATCTGTTCCGCGGCCATATTGGTGTTCATCGATTATTGGAACATGGTGGAGCAGCCGCTGATTCTGATGACCGATGCGGAGAAGCATCCGCTGTCGGTGTTCCTGAGCAAGATCAATGACGGCGAGATCGGGCTTGCATTTGCAGTGGCAACCATCTACATGGTGCCCAGTCTTCTGATATTCCTGTACGGCGAGGAGTATCTGGTGGACGGAATCACATACCAGGGGGGTATTAAGGGCTGAGTGTGAGAGGGTTGTCCATGCTGTCGGAATCAGTTTAAATAGAAGGTAAAAAATTGAGGAGTGAAAAGTAATGAACGAGAATGGAAGAAAAAAAAGAGAATGGATCAAAACGGCGGCAATCGTATTTTTGTCGGTGATGCTGGTTTTGACCTTTTTCTCAAGTACGATTCAGAATTGGTCTCTGCCTGAGGTGGCGACACAGTATGTGCAGTCGGGCTCTATCACTGCTAAAGCCATGATTACGGGCACTGTAGAGAGCGTAGATCCTTACGAGGTGAAGGTAACGGAGACCAGAAAGGTGGCAAGCGTCGCCGTCCGCACCGGAGACAAGGTCGAGAAGGGCGACGTGCTGGTTTATCTGGAGGCGAAGGACAGCAAAGAGCTGGAGGAAGCAAAGAAAGCGCTGGAGACGGCGCAGAACGAATACAGCAAGGCTATTTTGAGCGAGAAGTATACCGCCGAGGATATTTCCGAGGCAAACAAGGGTACATCTGCGGAGAGCTACAGGGATCAGATCACAAGGGCACAGAATACGGTGAAGGCAGCTGAGGGGGCGGTAAAGACCGCGGAGGCGGCGGCAGATGCCGCAGACAAGGCGGCAAAGGCGGCGGAAAGCGCCCAGGAGGAAGCGTCGGCGCCCCAAAAGGCTGAGGTGGACAGAATTCAGCAGCAGATTCAGGATTACCAGAAGCAGATCGCCTATGAGCAGTCCTTGGAGAACCTTGCGCCTCAGGGAATTAGCGTGGCGGAGGCGGCGCTGGAGAATGCGAAGAAGGAACTGGACAACACTCTGCCCGCGTGGGAAAACGCAAAGGCGGAGCTGGCAAGGGCGCAGAAGGAGTATGACGATCATTGTAATAACACCGCATCTGCGGGAAATGCGGGGTATGAGGAGAAAAAGCGGGAGCTGGAGGAAAAATTAGAACAGGCTAAAACCAATTGCCAGGTTGCAGAGTGGGGGCATACCGCCGCTCAAATTCAGGTGGATGAGGCACAGAATTATTACAATGACCTGGTGTATGAGCAGGCACACAGGAAGAACAATATTTTAATTATGAATGCCGAGATTGCCCAGCTGGAGATAGAGCTGTACGGCGCACAGAAGGAGCTTACTCTGGCACAGGAGAATGCCAAAGGCGATTTGGACGCAAAGAAGAAGGAATCCGCAGCAAAACAGGAGGAATTAGAGGCAAGGCAGAAGGAGCTGGAGGATAAGAAGGAGGCGTTGACGGAGCTCGTGACCAGGGCGGGAAATGTGACGGGCCTGGAGACTTATCTCAAGGCGATAGAGACGGCTCAGAAAAATGTGGATGAACTGTCTGAAAAGGCCGGAGGCGCCACGATCACGGCGCCTATCGCGGGAACGATCAGCACCATTAACGTGACGGCGGGAAACGAGACCTCCGCGGCGACCCCTGTGGTTGTCATGCAGCGGGAGGGCCAGGGCTTTACCTTAAGCTATTCTGCTACCAATGAGGTGGCAAAGAGACTGTCTGTGGGCGATGTGGGAGAGCTGGTAAACGCATGGAGATATGACGATGTGACGGTGACGCTGGCGAGTATAAAGGTTGATCCCGAGAGCCGCGGGCAGAAGAAGCTTTTAACCTTTAATGTGACAGGCTCCGTTGTGGCAGGTCAGAGCTTAAGCTTTTCCGTGGGACAAAAGAGTGCAAACTATAACTTTATTGTTCCCAACAGCGCGGTTCGTGAGGACAACAACGGAAAGTTTATTCTGATTGTGCAGTCCAAGTCCAGTCCGCTTGGCACCCGTTATACGGCAAGCCGTGTGGATGTAGAGGTTATTGCAAGCGACGAGACGCAGTCGGCGATCAGCGGGGCGCTTGCGGGATATGAATTTGTCATTACTACCTCCACTAAGCCTGTAGAGGCGGGTAATCTGGTCAGACTTCCCGACTAACTGAAACAGTCTCAGGAGCCGTTCAAAAATAATCTGGAACGGCTCCTTAACGGAATAAACGGAGTGCAGCGATGAAGAAAATAGTACTGGGCATAAGCGGAGGGGTTTCCTTTCTGATATTCCTGATCTTACTGTTTGCATCAGGGAATATTTCGGGCAGCCTGCCGGAACAAAATGCCGCGGGGCGGTGGAGCAGCAAGGGAGATGTCTCTCAGATCAGTTGTTTTTTCTCGGCGAATATGCGTATGACTGAGGACAGATTGATAAGCTTTCAGCATACTCTGGAGGGCGCGCTGAGAGATGCGGGAGTTACCTTGGAATCGGAAAACCCCGGGGCAAGACTATGGGCAGATGCGTACAGCGCGGACGGCACCCTGTCCATTTCTTCGGACAGGGCAAAACTGAATAATGTGGATGCCATCGGAATCGGGGGAGATTTCTTTCTGTTTCATCCCTTGAAGTTATTGTCGGGTTCCTATTTTTCAGGCAATGACATTGACAAAAATTATTGTGTGATCGACGAGGATGCGGCCTGGCAGCTCTTTGGCTCAAACAATGTGGCAGGCAAGATCGTGTATATCGGAGACCGTCCTCACATTGTGACCGGCGTTATAGAGCGCCCGGAAGGGCGCCTTGCAGAAGCGGCGGGGCTGGACAGCACTCTTGTATATGTCTCCTATGAAACATTGGATAAATTGGGCAGCAGCAACAGTATCAACCACTATGAGATCGTAATGCCCAATCCCGTCAGCAGCTTTGCCTATGATTATGTAAATAAAAATCTTGGCTCCAGCGAAAAAGAGACGGAGGTCATAGAAAACACCTCCAGGTTTTCCTTTGTCAACAGGGTAAAGCTGTTAGGAACCTTTGGCACGCGTTCCATGAACGGCAAGGCGATCATTTATCCCTATTGGGAAAATATTGCCAGAGGCTATGAGGATATCCTCCTTGTGATCACGGCGTTTGAGCTGCTGTTTCTTTTATATCCCACGGCGCTTGCAGTAGTGCTTTTCATGCTCTGGTGGCGGCATAAGGGCTGGACCATAAAGGATGTCTGCCTGAAGGTCAGGGATAAGGCTGAGAGGCTTGTGGAGAAGCTTCGGGCAATCCGGCAGGGCAGAAAAGAAAAAGGCGGCAGGAGCAGGAAAAAAAATGCGCCGCCGGCGGGTGAGACGGCAGAAAAGCCCACAAAAAGAGGCGGTAAGCTTGAAAAAGAGATAAAACGGGCCGAGAAAAGGCGGAGGAAGGAAATCAAGCAGGAGATTAAGCAGGCGGAAAAAGAGAGAAGAAAGAAAAAAGAGTAAAAGAGGGGGAAAACGGGCAGAAACAAAAAATAATAGAATTATGCGGGTTTTTTGGACCCGAAGATATGGAGGAGATTGTTATGAAAAAAGGGTGGCTGAAAAAGCTTATTTGCGCCGGGCTTGCATTGACAATGGCAGTGTCACTGCCTGCGTGCGGTAAAAAGAAGGATACAAATTCCGCACTGGCAAAGGAGCATGTGTATAAATACGAGGAGCTTGCACTTCCCGATTTGGGGAAGGATATCAACATTATGGCAATGCTCCGGAAGGATGACCTGGTATATATGCTTGTGCGGGTATATCACTGGGATGATGAAAAATTCAATAACAGCGACACGGATGTAAGGCTTATCTCCATGAACGACGACGGCAGAAACATGAATTCGGTGACGCTGGACATTCCCGCAAACAGTACGGCTTCCGGCGGCTCCAGCGGCGGGATAAGCGTAATGCCGGTGCCCATGCCGCGTTCGTCGGCATCGGCATCGGGGATATCGACGAACGCGGTTTCGTCGGTTGTGACACTGCCTGCGACAAATGATACGGAGGCAGATTCGGATTCTGATGCCGACACGGAGGCAGATGCAGATACGGAGGCAGGTACCGACCAGGCTGTCGATGTTCCGGCGGTGGAGGAACCCAACGGAAATGTTAATTCATGGGAGTACTCCGATTATAACAACTTTACGATAGGTGCGGACGGCAGGATTTATGCCATAAAGAGATATAATTATTATTATGAGGATTATGAGAACCCTGAAAACAGCCAATCCGTCCGAAAGCAGTATCTGAGCGCATGGAATCCTGACGGAAGCTTAATGAGAGAGACAGAGCTGGAGGGGCTTCAGACAGAGGAGGAGTACCATTATGTCGGGTATTATACGGTAGATTCCGAAGGCACCGCCTGTCTGCTGCTTACCGGTGACAGCATTTCCCAGATGACCGTTGACGCGGAGGGAAAGCTGTCGAAGAAGACCCCGCTGCCGGAAAATATGGAAAAGGTCTTCAATAATATGGATAATATGATTGCCAGGAGCGACGGCGATTTCCAGGTGATATTCCGGGATGAAAACGACTGGCAGAAGATGTATCTTACAAGCTATAATATGAATACCAACACCCTGGGTGATGTAAAGGAGCTTCCCTCAAACTTCAGCTGGGGCGGTTACAACTGTATGGTTGCAGGCATAAATTCGGATTTGCTTTACAGTAACTCAAACGGTCTGTATTCCTTAAACGGGGGTGATACCGAAAGCGTTCTGAAAATGGATTTCATTAACTCCGACATGAATATCCGCGGCTTTGAAAGCGTGGTGGAGCTGGATGAAAACAGGTTTATGGGAGTATTTTCGGAGGCCTACGACGGTACTGTCCGGGCAGGTATCTTTACATATGTGAAGCCTGAGGAGATCAAGGATAAATCTGTGCTTGTGCTGGCAGGAATGTACGTGGGCAGCGATCTGAAGCAGAGGGTTGTGGAGTTCAACCGGGGCAATGAAGATTATCGAATTGTGGTTAAAACCTATAATGATTACAACAGCTACCAGGACGGCAGCGCAGGCGTGACACAGCTGAACAATGATATTATTTCCGGCAATATGCCTGATATTTTGCTCACATCAGAGCTTTCATCGGACAATTATGCGGCAAAGGGGTTGCTTGCAGATATAGGGGAGATGCTTGAGAAGGACGAGGAACTGTCCCAGGTGGAATTCATGACAAATGTATTTGAAGCATACTCCATGAACGATAAGCTTTATTATTTGATTCCCGGCTTCCGGGCGAGAACCATGGTTGCAAAAACCGCAATTGTAGGTGACAGGGATACCTGGACGATGAAGGATATGCAGGAGCTGATGGCATCGCTTCCTGCGGGAACCAATCTGCTTTCCGAGCTGACCAGAGATCAATTTTTCAATTACGCAATGCAGTTCTGCGGAAGTGATTTTGTGGATGTGGCAACGGGCAGGTGCAGCTTTAATACAGAAGGATTTATTGCCCTGATGGAATATGCCAAGACGCTTCCCGAACAACTGGGAGAAGACTATTATGGCGAAAGCTATTGGAATAATTATGAGTCTCAGTACAGGGATAACAAGACCGTTCTCTGCCAGCTATATGTAACTACTGTCCGAAATATGAATTATACCATAAACGGTTACTTCGGAGAGCCCGTCTCCTATATAGGCTTCCCCACGGACAGCGGGCAGGGCGCATATGTGGAGGCTACCGACGCATACGCTATATCGGCGAAATCCAAATATAAGGATGTGGCATGGGAATTCCTCAGATATTATCTGACCGACGAGTACCAGTCGGAAATGTCATACGGCTTATCGATTCAGAAGAAATATTTTCTGGAGCGTGCACAGGAGGCAAAGGAGAGACCTTATTGGACAAATTCGGACGGAGAGAAGGTAGAATACGACGATACTATCTGGATGAACGGGGAATCCGTCGTTATTCCTCCCATGAGCCAGGAGCAGATTGACGCGGCTGTGGCAATGATAGAGTCCATCAAGAAGCATCCCTATCTGAACGAAGATATCATGAATATCATTAATGAGGATATGGGAGCCTTCTTCTCAGGGCAAAAGAGCGCTCAGGAGGTAGCAGATATTATTCAGAACAGAGTTCAGCTGTATGTGGATGTGAACGGCTGACCCTGAAAATGTCATGGAAATGTCATAGGCTTGCAATAAAAAGAGCATCCCGTGCTGAACAGGCACGGGATGCTCTTTCGTGGTGCGCCTTGCGGCGCGTGTATGCTGCGGTTTTAAACCAACTGCTTGTCGACATCGATAACCGCAAAATACCGGGAGTTTCCGGCGTGTATTTTATCGTTGATCAGCTTTATCAGATCCTCGTCCGGCATAGTAAAATCATAGGGGGTCACTACGTCAAAAATCAAATTGGTGTGAGTGGGACCGGTCACGATTCGGAAATCGTGCATGGTGAGAGCAGCGCTGATTTCCCACAGATACCCCTTTACCAATTCCTTCAGCCGTTCCGTTTCTTCATCGTTTACACATATGGGGTCCATATGGATGACGGCATGGCAGCTCAAGGTACTGCGGAGCTCGTGCTCAACCGTGTCTATCATATCATGCAGCGTCAGGATATTGCCGTCCGCAGGTACCTCCGCGTGAAGGGAAATCAGGACCCTTCCGGGACCGTAATTATGGACAATCAGGTCATGGATTCCCAGAATACCCTCGTGAGCCATTACGATGTCGTTTACCTGCTGCACGAATTCTTTGTCCGGAGCCTGGCCCAGAAGGGGGCTGATGGTATCCTTTGCGGCATTGAACCCGGAATAGCAGATAAACAGTCCCACGGCCAGACCGCACCAGCCGTCGATGGCGAGCCCTGAGAAGTGTGCCGTCAGAGTGGAGACAAGGACGACGGCGGTTGCTATGGAGTCGCTCAGGGAGTCCGCTGCGGTAGCCGACATTGCGGCGGAATTAATTTTTTTGCCGATCCGCCTGTTGTAAAGGTACATGTAGCATTTGACAAGTATGGAAACAGCCAGGATGACAATAATGACGGGAGAGAAGGCCAGCTCCTCCGGATGAATGATTTTTGTGAAGGAGCTTTTCAGCAGTTCAAATCCCATCAGAATTATAAGTATGGACACAAGCAGCCCGGAAATATATTCAATACGGCCGTGCCCGAACGGGTGGTCCGGGTCGGGCTTCTGTCCCGCCATGCGGAAGCCGATCAGAGTGATGATGGAAGAACCCGCATCGGACAGGTTGTTGAAGGCGTCGGCGGTGATGGCGATGGAATTGCTCAAAGCTCCGGCGATGAATTTTCCCGCGAACAGGCACAGGTTGAGAAAGATTCCCACAGCGCCGCAAAGCACTCCGTATGCCTGCCGCACGGAAGGCTGCTGCACATTTGAGGCGTCTTTGATAAAAAGTCTGGAAAGTAAAGCGATCATAACAGGCACTCCCATTAAATTATTTCTATCTGCCTAAGAGCTATCTGCCTAAAAGCTATTTACTAACAGCTGTCTGCCTGAAAAGTGCTCTGCCGTTATTCTTGATAATTGTGTAATCCGGAATAAAAGCGTCGACGTACCGATGAATGAAGACAGCTGAGAATATTAGACAGTAGAATATAAATGCTTATGTCTGTTAATAGTAACATTGCAGTATTAGCAAGTCAAGTATTTATTCAACGAAATTGTTATGGTTTTAGTATTAAAGCTGACCACGGCCGGGAAATGGCTTTGGAACTAAATTTAAGGAATAAATTAAAGAGTTTGCTATTGCGCGAATGGTTGTTTGAGAGTATAATTTTTGTGGAAAAATACGTTATATAAAAGATACGGGATGGAACAGGCTGCCCCAGGAGGCGGCCGGAAATCAGGAGGTATAAAATGAGTAAGAAACCTGTAGTTTTGATGATTTTGGACGGCTATGGTCTCAATGAGAAGACCGAGGGCAACGCT